>OLQL01002035.1_pt1 | contig 14851 bp, 17 predicted proteins | sample 1672971 | NCBI WGS metagenome assembly OLQL01 (sample SAMEA3136742, study PRJEB25190) | human gut metagenome | biome: human gut; feature: human-associated habitat; material: faeces | place: Austria | collected 2013
CTTTGCCACCGTGGGGAGAGCTAACAAGAATGGGGAGGCCCAGTCGGACTACAACTTTGACGCTTCGGTATCGTTTGTGAGCCGCCGGCATTTTCGTGTGGAAAAAGAACAGGATCACTGGAAAATTGTGGATCTGGAGTCTTCCAACGGGACCTATCTCAACGGGGAGCGGATGGTTCCTAATATGCCGTATCCGTTGCAGGCGGGGAACCGGATTACCATTGTGTGCAACAAGAGAAGCATGACATACCGGGTATGCTGATGAAAAGGGGACGATGCGTATGGAAGTCTATGCGGGGTGCGTAACGGACAGAGGCAACTACCGGGAGAAAAATCAGGACAGGGCGGTGTGCCATGTCCGGCAGAAAGACCATTCGGTGCTAGCGGCGGCCTGCGTCTGCGACGGTATCGGAAGTTTTGCCCATAGCGAAACCGCCGCGGAAATGGTGACGAAAGGAATTAGTCGCTGGTTTGAGGGTGTGGAGAATCTGTTTCCGGAGATTATGGACGCGGATATGCTGCGGGAAGATTTGGAAATGACCATCCGGGAACTGAATGAACTGGTGTATGCGTACCGGAATGAGCAAGACCTGCAGGTGGGCTGCACCATGTCAGTGATGCTACTGACCAACGCGGATTACCAGCTGTTTCATGTGGGGGACAGCCGCATCTGTCGGGTCAAAGGCGGTCTATGGCCCATGACCCGCGATGAGGTTTCCATGGCGGAAGTCAACGGGCGGGTCAAGCCGTTGCTGGCGAATTTTATTGGAAAATCCGATGCGCTATGGGTCAACAAATTAAGTGGTACCGTGGAAGAAAATGACCGATTCCTGCTGGGAAGCGACGGCCTGTTCAAGAAACTGACCTATGAAGACGTAGAAGAAGAAACTGGAAAAATCCGTAGCGGCCGGCAGGCGCAGAAGGCCTGCGAACGCCTTTTGAAGCGGGTCATGGACCGGGATGAAAAAGACAATATTTCCTGTATTTTGATCTGTGTTCATTCGGTTATGGAAAACTGACGGAAGAAGTGGCGCATATCATGAGAAAGACGCCGCCGAACAGCAGATGATAGGCGGCAAACACCGTCAGGCCCTTGGCCAGTCCTGTCCAGTGCCCGCGGCAACGGATTGCCAGCAGGGTGGCAGTGAAGCCGAACCAGCATAAGGGGATCCGGACCGGCGTTTCCCTAAGCAGGAGAAATACTGCTCCGTAGTACAGAAGGAATCCCCCTTCTATCAGCGGATAACGGATGGAAATGGGGCAGTGACACCATCGGCAGCGGCCCTTTAAAAAGAGCCAGGACAGAACCGGAATCTGTTCCAGGCCGGTGAGAGCGTGGCCGCAGACCGGGCAGAAACAGTCCCGGGTAAGCAAGGGGGCTTCCTGACGGATCCGGTATTCGGCGGTGCCGAAATAAGCGCCGATGATGCTGCCAAACAGCAGCGAACAGAGGAATAAAACAGAAAAATCAAAGGATTGCATAGCGGTTCTCCTTATAAACGCGGCAGTTTCGCAGTTATTGTAGAAAAGAAACGGTCGGCTGTCAAGAGAATCCGCGGAAGGGAGTCTGTATGGAATGGACGGCCAGTGAACTGCTGTTTTACGGCGGTATCGCGGGAGCAGCTGGATCCCTGCTTCTGGGGATCCTCTGCATCTGCGTCGTGCAGATCCGTCTGGTGCGGCTGAAAGCCCGGCTGGATGAAGAATACGGAAAAGAGGAACGGTAAGGGGTTATGGAGAGGGAAAACGAGGAAACCAGACAGCCGGAAATCATCGGTTCCACATATGAGATTATCGGCAAGATTGGCGCCGGCGGCGGCGGAAACATTTTTTTGGCTAACCACCTGCGGCTGGGCAAAAAGGTGGTTTTAAAGGCGGACAAACGCAAGATTACCACCCGGCCGGAGCTGTTGCGCCGGGAGGTAGATATTTTAAAAGAATTGAACCATCCGTATATACCGGGGGTTTACGACTTCTTTGTGGAAAACGAAACTGTGTATACGGCCATGGACTATATTGAAGGCGAAAGCCTGGACAAGCCGCTGAAGCGGGGGGAGCGTTTTTCCCAGCCTCAGGTGGTCAAGTGGGCCATACAGCTGCTGAAGGCGCTGTCGTATCTGCACAGCCCCATCCACGGCGACCCGCCCAGAGGTTTTGTCCACAGCGACATTAAGCCGGCCAACCTGATGCGCACCCGGGACGGGGATATCTGCCTCATCGACTTTAACATCGCTCTGGCGTTGGGGGAGGAAAACATTATCGGTTGCAGTGCCGGCTACGCGTCTCCGGAGCACTATGGACTGGATTTTTCTTCTTCGGGAGAAACGGTGCGGGAGGAGGATGAGGTCCTGATCTCGGAGACGGAAGTCGAATCCGGAGAGGAAACGGAAGTATCGGTGGAGCGGACTCTGGCGGAGCCTATTTCCGCGCCAGGATTTTCGGGCATGTCCGGCAGATCTTCCGGTTCTTTCAGTTCGCCTAAAAAGGTGATTGTGCCTGACGTACGGTCGGATATCTATAGCACCGGCGCCACGCTGTATCACCTGCTCAGCGGCCGGCGGCCGTCCCGCAACGCCAGACAGGTAACGCCGCTGTCCAAAGCAGAGATCAGTCCGCTGATTGTGGATATCATTACAAAGGCCATGAATCCCAACCCAGATCTTCGGTATCAGACGGCGGATGAGATGCTGTATGACTTTACCCATCTGCATAAACGGGATCCCCGGCTGAAGCGGCTGAAACGGGTAAGGGCTGGCGTATCTGCGCTGTTTCTATGCGGGATTCTGGCGGGAACCGCTAGTACTTTCACGGGGCTGAAACGGATGCAGACAGAAGAGAATTGGCTGAAGCTAGCAGAGTATTCCGCCAACGCGCTGGAAACTGGCGACTTGGACTTGGCGGTGTCCTACGCAATGCAGGCGCTGCCGGAGAGGCAGAGCTTTCTGGACCCGCAGTATACGGCGGAGGCGCAGTGGGCTCTGGCGGAGGCGCTGGGGGTGTATGACCTGGTGGATGGGTTTCAGGCGCTGAATACGGCGCAGTTGCCATCGGCACCTTTTGGAATCGCGCTGTCGCCGTCAGGCAAGTACCTGTCGGCGATATATACCGGAGAAGCGGCAATATTGGAAACCGAAAGCGGGAAGACGGCGGCGCAGCTGCCCATACAGGATTCTGCGATGTCGGATTGTCTGTTTATCGACGATTCCCGGGTGGTTTACGCCGGCGATTCGGGTGTTGCGGTCTATGATTTTCAGAACGGGCAGGAGATCTGGCGCGGAGAGACGGCGGTTACGCTGGCGTTGTCCGGAGATGGAACGGTGACAGCGGCGGCGGACCGGGCGGCGGACCGGGCAAAGATCTACCGTACGGAAGATGGAACGTTGCTGGGGGAATGTTCTTTTTACGGTAAACAGCTGCCCGCCGCGGTCAATGACATTTTTGCGGATCCGGAAAACCGAGTGTTTGCCCTGAACGCGTCGGGAACGTTGTTGGCAGCAGCGCCGGCTCTTTCATCGAGTTATCGTAGTTGTCGACAAAATCAACGGTGTCAGAGTCGATGTCGCGGAAGAGCTCGGCGCAGATGGGCGCGAGCTTCGCCTCGGTGTATCGGCTGGCCGCCCACGCCATGTCGCGCGAATAGACCTTGCCGAAGTTGCCCTTCGAGTCGACGAACGGGTGCAGCAGCGCGCCGTAGCCCTTGGAAAGGCGCACCATCGTGTCGTAGATCGCGGCGTCGCCATGGGGGTTTAAGCGCATCGTCTGTCCGACGATATTCGCGCTCTTCGTGCGCGCGCCGGTGAGAAGCCCCATCTTGTACATCGTGTAAAGGAGCTTTCGGTGCGAGGGCTTGAAACCGTCGATCTCCGGAATGGCACGCGAGACGATGACGGACATCGCGTAGGGCATGTAGTTCGTTTCCAGTGTCTCGGTGATATTCTGCTCCACCACATCCGCGTGGAGGCCCATGACGTTCGGGTCCGCGCGGCGGTGGGTCTGCTTGGGTGTTTTGTCGCTTTTCTTCATTCGGATACCTCAAAATTGCTCCGGCGGCAATATGGCCGCCGATCATACTATTTCTAATATATCCTATCACACTTTTTTATGCTCTGCAACACCGCGGAGGAAGAGAAAATTGCCGCAAAACGCCATTTTTTCGCCAAAGGCGCACAAAACCGGCGCGGCAGCGCATATTGACAAAATCGCGGCGCAGAGTGTACATGCAGATACCCCAATAGGTATGGAGGTCAAACGATGAAACAGTGTATGGACGCCGACAATCTGCACCGTCGGCTCAAAAAGATCATCGGTCAGGTGCAGGCCATCGACCGCATGGTGGACGAGGACGTCCCCTGCGAGGATATTCTTGCTCAGATCAACGCGGCCAAATCCGCGCTGCACGGCTGCGGCAAGGTCGTGCTTGAGGGGCACATCAAGCACTGCGTGCGCGACGGCATCGAGCATGGCAACGCGGACAAGACGATCGAGAGCTTCACGAAGGCGGTCGAGCGCTTTTCGAACATGGGCTGAGCAGGTTTTTCCCCTCTCGCGCCCGTTTTCAGCAGAATTACATGAAAGAAGAGAAGCAGTTTTGTGCTGCTTCTCTCTTTTTGCACGCTTAATAACCTATACCCCCATATGTATAATAAGCCCATACCTTCTATGGTACAGAAAGGAGTCACTTCCGTGAAGCTGGCAATGGAAAAGCTGGAGCATCTTTTAGAGCTGGGCGGCACAAAAAAAGATATCACACTGCTCGTGATCTCCGGCATCGCGCTGATCGTCAGCATTTTTGATCTCGTCCCCTTGCCGTTCGACGCCTCGTGGGCCGCGATCATCCTCTGCGGCATCCCCATCATTTTAGAGGCCGTCATCGGCCTTGTCACGGCGTTCGACATCAAGGCAGACGTGCTCGTCTCGCTCGCGCTGATCGCGTCGGTCTGCATCGGCGAAGACTTCGCCGCGGGTGAGGTCGCGTTCATCATGCAGCTCGGCGGTCTTCTCGAAGAGCTGACCGTCGCCCGCGCCCGCGCGGGCATCGAAAAGCTCGTCCACCTGACGCCGCAGACCGCGCGCGTCATCTTGGGCGGAGAGGAAACGGCCGTCCCCGCTGAGGATGTCAAGGTCGGCGACCTGCTGCGCGTGCTGCCCGGCGAGACCATCCCTGTCGACGGCGAGATCGTATCGGGCTAGACGTCCGTGAATCAGGCCGTCATGACGGTTGAATCGCTGCCGGTCGACAAGGGCGTCGGCGACGAGGTCTCCTCCGGCACGGTCAACCAGTTCGGCGCTTTCGAGATGAAGGCCACAAAGGTTGGCGAGGACAGCTCCATCCAGCGCATGATTCGCCTTGTCCAGTCCGCCGACGCGGGCAAGGCCAAGATCGTCGGTCTATCCGACCGCTGGGCGGCATGGATCGTCGTCATTGCCCTGACCGCCGCGGCGCTGACGTGGCTCATCTCCGGTGAGATCATCCGCGCGGTGACGATTCTGGTCGTCTTCTGCCCCTGCGCGCTTGTGCTGGCAACGCCGACCGCCATCATGGCCGCCATCGGCAACGCGACGAAGCACGGCTTTCTCGTCCGCGAGGGCAACGCGCTCGAGCGCCTCGCCGCCGTGAAGAAGATCACTTTCGACAAGACCGGCACGCTGACCTACGGCACGCCGAGGTCGTTCTGGTGCACAGGGCGCTGCCCTCCCTCTCCGATAACAAGCTCTACCGCCTCTGCGCCGCGGCGGAGCACTATTCCGAGCACCCGCTCGGCAAGGCCATCACCCGCTGCTGCCAGCAGGAGATGGGCGAAATACCAGTCGAGGCCGAAGATTTCCGGATGGTCCCTGGGCGCGGCGTCTCCGCCCGCGTTGACGGCAAAGCCATCCTCGCGGGTAACGCGGAGCTTCTCGCCGAGCACCGCATCGCCATTCCGGAAGAGGCCACCAAGGACGCGGATGCCCAGCTCTCGCAGGGCTGCACCGTCACCTACGCCGCCGTGGACGGCGTGTTCGCGGGCTTCCTCGCCCTGTCCGACACAATCCGTGAGGAAAGTGCAAATATGATCGACCAACTCTCCGCGCTTCAGGTCCAGCCCGTGCTGCTCACGGGCGACCATCCGAACGCCGCCGCGGCCATTGCCGCGCAGCTCCACATCGGCGAGGTGCACGCAAACTGCCTGCCCGAGGACAAGCTCGCCCACATCCGCGCCTATCAAGCCGCGGGCGATAAGGTCTGCATGATTGGCGACGGCGTGAACGACACGCCCGCGCTCAAGGCCGCCGATGTCGGCATTGCAATGGGCGGCGTGGGCAGCGACATCGCCGTGGACGCCGCGGATATCGCGCTCGTCGACGACGAGGTCAAGGAGCTGCCGCACCTCATCGCGCTCTCCAAGCGCATGATGCGCACCATCAAGCTCAATATAACATTCTCGCTCACACTCAACTTCATCGCCATCGTGCTCGCCATCACCGGCACACTGAACCCTGTTGTCGGTACGCTGGTCCATAACGCAGGCAGCGTGCTTGTCATCACAAACTCGGCCCTGCTGCTAAAATGGAGGCAAACCGCCTCGCAGAGTTTCGCGTCCGCAGACGCGAAATCTGTTTGATCGTAAATTCCGACGACAGGCGCGTCGGAATTTACTCTTTGCGCGGAGCGTGTGTCGCAGCCGCGCTGCGAGCGGCAAGGCACAAAGCGCAGCGAATCCTTTTCAAAAAGAGTGGATTGCAAAATTGCAATCCACTCTTTTTGATTTTCTTTTATTTTCTGCGCCAGACAGAGGGCATTAAGAGGACAAGCAGCGGCATGATCTCAAGACGGCCGAGCAGCATGATGGCGCTCATCGTGAGCTTGCTGATGCCGGAGAGGAAGCCGAAGTTGCACGTCGGTCCCACTGCGCCAAGGCCCGGGCCCACGTTGCTGATGGCCGTGAGTGAGGCGGTGAACGCCGCGGTAAAGTCGATGTTGTCAAGCGACAAAATCAGCGTGCCGAGCAGCAAAATCGCGATATAGGCGAAGAAGAAGACTGAAACGGACGAGACGGTCTCCTCCGTCACGCGATGTCCGTCGAGCGTGATGGGGCGCACCTCGCGCGAGTGCATCACGCGCCGCAGATCACGCCGCAGCGCCTTGCACAAAAGCACGATGCGCGAGGCCTTGACGCCGCCCGCCGTAGAGCCCGCGCAGCCGCCGAAAAACATCACCAGCACGAGGATACAGCGGCAGAACTGCGGCCAGAGGTCAAAATCCTCCGTGCAGTAGCCGGTCGTTGAAATGAGCGTTGTGACCTGAAAGGCCGCATTCTCGATGGCCGAGCCGATGTCGCGCCCCGTGCGCACGATCAGGTCCGCCGCGATCATCGCCGACGCGCCGACCACGACCAGCGAGTAAACGCGCAGCTCCTCGCTCTTGAGCGCCTCGCGGAAGCGGCGCGTCACGCAGAGGTAGAGGAGCGTAAAGTTCACGCTTGCGGCAAACATGAAGAAAATGAGGATCCAGTTGACAAGATGCGACTGATAATACGCGATGCTCGCATCCCGGATGGAAAAGCCGCCGGTAGAGATCGTCGTCAGCGCCGTGGTGATCGCATCGAACAGCGGGAGGCCCGCAATGCGCAGCAGCAGCGCCTCCGCCACGGTGAGCGCGATGTAGATGCGGTACAGGATGCGCGCCGTCTCACCCGTGCGGGGGCGGAGCTTTGTGCTGATGGGGCCTGGGGATTCCGCTTTCATCAGGTTCACGCTGCCCTCGCTGAGCTTGGGCAGCAGCGCCAGCATCAAAACGAGGATACCCATGCCGCCCATCCACTGCGTGAGCGCGCGCCAGAATTGGATGCCCCGCGGCAGCGACGCAGGCGACGGGAAGATGGACGCGCCGGTCGTCGTCAGGCCGGAGACGGTCTCGAAAATGGCGTCGATAAAGCTGCAGCTGCCGCTGAAAAAGTACGGCAGCGCGCCGAACACGCTCAGCGCGATCCAGCACAGCGCCACGCAGACAAAGCCGTCGCGCGGCTGAAGTCTTGTGTTGTCCGCGCGGATGAGCGAGAGCAGCACGCCCACGCCGCCGCAGATAAGCAGCGCATACAGGAACGCCCGCTGATCCGGCCCTCCGCCGAACACGCTCAGCAGCAGCGGCGGGATCATACAAAGCGCCTCAATGCAGAGGATAACGCCCACGATTCTGAGAATAAGATTTTGGTTCATAATGAAACTTCCTTGCCGCAAGCAGCCGGCACATCAGCCGAGAATATCGTTGAGGTCCTGCAAAAAGAGCTTTTTCGCCACCACGATCACGCGGTCGCCCGCATGGATCTGGGAATGGCCGTTCGGGATCTCCATCCGGCCGTTGTGCACGATGGCCGCAACGAGCAGGCCGTTTCGAAAATGCAGGTCGCTGAGCGGCCGGTCGAGAAAGTGCGTGGCACTCGTCGCGGTGAACTCGACGGCCTCGATCGCGCCGCCGAGGATATAGTGCAGGCTTTCCACCGCGCTGCCCTGCGAGTTGGCAAGGCCGCGGACGTAACTTGAGATCTGGCTTGCAATGATGGCCTTGGGCGAAATGACCGTGTCGAGGCCCGTGAGGTTCACGATGTCGAGATACCCCATGCGTGACATCTTCGGTACGACCTTCTTCACGCCGTAGCGCTTCGCCGTGAGCGCCATAAGGAGGTTTTCCTCATCGCGGTCCGTCACGGCGATGAACGCGTCGCAGTGGAAAATGCCCTCGGACTCAAGCAGGTCGTGATTCGTGCCGTCGCCGTGGATGACGGTGACTTTCGGCAGCTTTTCCGCGAGCGTGAGACATTTGGCCTCGTCCTTTTCCACGATCGTCACGTGCGTGCCGACGTCGGTGAGCACCCAGGCAAGGTACTGTGCGATGCGGCTGCCGCCAAGGATGCTCACGCGGCGGATGGGCGCCATGGCCCTGCCCATCGAGCGCAGCACGCGCGTCGTCTCCGCGGGCGTGCCGATGACGTACATGCGGTCGCCCGTCTGCGGGACGAACGAGCCGTTCGGCACGATGACCTCTTCCCCGCGCTTGGCCGCGCACATGAGGATGCTGTTGGGATTTTCGCGGTTGTAGTCGATGAGGGACTTGCCGACAAGGCTGTCGCCCTCTTCGGTCTGAAAGCCGATGAGCTCGACAAGTCCGCGGGCAAACGTCTCCACGCTGAACGCAGACGGCACGCGCAGAATGCGCGAAATTTCCTGCGCGGCGGCATTTTCGGGGTTGATGATCATATCAAGCCCGATCTCGCGGCGCAGGATCTGTGCATCGCGGAAATACTCGGGGTTGCGTACGCGGGCGACCGTGTGCTTCGCGCCGAGCTTTTTCGCCATCAGGCAGCAGATGAGGTTGACCTCGTCATTTTCCGAAACGGCGATGAGAAGGTCCGCCTCGCGCACGCCCGCCTCCAAAAGGACGCTGGCGCTCGCGCCGTTGCCCTCCACACACATGACGTCGAGCATGGAGTCAACGTGGTCGAGCACGGCGCTGTTGCGGTCGATGACGACCAGATCGTGGTTCTCGCCCGTCATCTGCTCGGCGATGGCGTAGCCGACCTTACCGATACCGACAATGATGATTTTCATTTCTGCGTTTCTCCTAAATTCTCTTCGGTTTCCGCCGTGTGCTGCTTACGCAGCACCATCAAAACACTGTTGAATTCCGCCCCCATAATCAACATGACCGAGGCGAGATACAGCCACAAAAGCAATACGACCACCGCGCCGAGCGCGCCGTAAATGACGGAGTAGCGCGCGATGTTTTCAACATAATACGAAAAAAGGAATGACAATACGAGCCACATCACGAGCGAGAACACCGCGCCCGGCCAGATGCGGTTCATCCGGTGCGACTCCTGCGCAAGGCCGTACATCATCGCGATGGGGAAGAATACGATGCCGCCGATGATAACAAAGCGCAGGCTCGACCACAGGTGGATGAAGCCGTCGCTCAGCGTGATATAGGCCGACAGGTGGCTCGACACGTAGTTCAGCCCCCGCCCGCCGACGACGGACAGTCCGATGGACAAAACGACCATTAAAATCAGGCTCAGCGTATAAAGCAGGAGCTTGAGCTGATAGCGCAAAAACTGCGTGGGCCGGTGCTCGCCGTAGGCCCGACGGACAGAGCCCAGAAGCGAGCTTGCCGCGCGGTAAGGAAAGTAAATGGAAAAAATCAGTGAGAACCACAAAAGCCGTGGGCTTGAATCGCGGCTGACATAGGTGAAATACTGCTCGATGATATCGAGCGCCTCCTGCGGGATGAATGCGCGAATTTCATACAGAAAGCCGCTGATATCCACGGACATGATGCCGACTAAGTTGCTCAAAAAGATCAAAAGCGGGAAAAGCGCAAACAAAAGGTAGTATGTGAGCGCCGCACTGTCGCGGCCGACATGATGATCGAAGTACCGCCTGACCATCAGGTAGATGCCTTTCAAAAAGCGGTGCCGGTCAAGATACTGCTGCAAGGGCGATGCTCACCTCCTCAAATTGTCGATTTCTCTTCAATTTATGTAGTATAGCACAGCCCAATTCGAAAGGGAAGCAGAAAAGCGTACCATGACATACTTTTTACAGAAATAAAGCCGGAAAAGGGGTTGACACGACGGGAAAATGTGCATAATATAGTACCGTTAAGTTCATACATCGTCCGGTAGGTAAGGCTACCACAAGGATACGGACTGCTGCCGCGGAGTAGTGGAGACACTATGAGAGGGTTTGAACAGGTTGCATCGAAAGCAAGGTGCCATCTAATGCAGTTTCACCGCCTCGTGATGCTAAAGCTTGAACGGTAAGGAAACTTCTCGCCAGGGGCGGGTGTTTCTTGATTGTCGCTCCCATAGCCGCGTCGCCGGACGCAGGATATGGGGGATTTTTTTATCGCAAAATTCACCTGAACACTTTGATTTGGCACTATCTTCAGAAAGGAGGAGTCGGTATGGTCGGCTTTGAAGAAATGCGCGACGAACTGCTGGAAAGAATCGAGGATTTGCTCAAGCGAAAACAATATACCGCGCTGCGCGACCTGCTTGCAGACCTGGAGCCCGCGGATATCGCCTCGCTTTTTGAAGATTTGGACGAGGACAGCATTCCCCTTTTGTTCCGGCTCCTTCCCAAAGAGCCCGCGGCGGAGGTGTTCGTCGAGCTCGATCCCGACGCGCAGGAGATGCTGATCCGCGGCTTTTCGAACACCGAGCTCAAAGAGGTCCTTGACGAGCTGTATCTGGACGATGCGGTCGACATCGTGGAGGAAATGCCCGCGAACGTCGTCAAGCGCATCTTAAAGCACGCGGACCCCGACACGCGCAAGAGCATCAATGAAATTCTCAAATACCCCGACGACAGCGCGGGCGCGCTGATGACGACGGAGTTTGTCGACTTAAAGCGCGATATGACCGTCGAGGACGCGCTCAAGCGTATCCGCCGCACCGGTACGGACAAAGAGACCATCAACGTCTGCTATGTCGTCGATCCGGCGCGCAAGCTGCAGGGTATCGTCTCGCTGCGAACGATCCTCCTCTCCGATGAGGACGACACCATCGACGAGATCATGGAGACGCACGTCATCTCTGTCTCCACGCTCGAGGATAAAGAGGACGTTGCGCAGACCTTCTCGAAGTACAACTTCATCGCCCTTCCGGTCGTCGACAAGGAAGACCGCCTCGTCGGCATCATCACGGTCGACGACGCCATCGACGTCATGGAAGAGGAGACGACCGAGGATATCGAAAAGATGGCGGCTATGCTGCCGACGGATAAGCCATACCTCAAGACGAGCGTCTGGGAGACGTACAAGTCCCGTATCCCCTGGCTGCTGCTTCTGATGGTCTCGGCCACGTTCACCGGCCAGATCATCGCCCGCTTTGAAGACGCGCTCAGCGCGTTCGCCATTCTGACGGCTTATATCCCGATGCTGATGGACACGGGCGGTAACTGCGGCTCACAGGCGAGCGTCACGGTCATCCGCGGTATCTCGCTCGACGAGATCGAATTTTCCGACCTCTTCCGCGTCATCTGGAAGGAGATCCGCGTGGCGGTCGTCTGCGGCGCCACGCTTGCCGCAGCGAATTTCGTCAAGCTCATGCTCGTCGACAAGATGATCTTCGGAAATCCCATCACCATCACGGTCGCGCTCGTCATCTGCCTGACGCTCGTGGTCACGGTGTTTGCGGCCAAGGTCGTGGGCTGCACGCTGCCGCTGCTCGCCAAGAAGATCGGCTTCGACCCCGCGGTCATGGCATCTCCGTTCATCACGACGGTCGTGGACGCCATCTCGCTGATGATCTACTTCAACTTTGCCTCGCTTCTTCTCGGAATCTGATAAAAATACGAAAAACTCTTTTCAATCGCGCATGAACTGTGTTATGATGCATGTTGTATGGCATCGTACGATAGGAAAAGGCGGCTGTGCCACGCACAGCCGCCTTCTTTTTTGGAGGTCATTCATGGAAGAAAAGCTCAGAGAATATGCAAAACTCCTCATCGAAGTCGGTCTGAATGTGCAGAAGGGCCAGACCGTCGTGATCCGCTGCCCGGTCGAGTGCGCGTATTTTGCACGCCTGTGCGCCGCCGCTGCCTATAACGTCGGCTGCCGCGAAGTCGTGATGCGCTGGTCGGATGATTTTCTTGAACGCGAGCGCTTTCTGCGCGCGGATGACTCCGTGTTCGACGTCTTTCCCGCCTGGCAGGCAGAAATGCTCAACGGCTATGCTGACGAGGGCGCAGCATTTCTCAATATCTCCGCCCGTGATCCTGAGGCGCTGCTCGGCGTAGACCCCGACCGCCTGACGCGCGCGAGCCGCAGCGAGACGGCCATCCAGCCTTACGTAAGCGCCGTAATGTCCAATGCCTGCCCCTGGTGCGTCGCATCCGTCCCCATTCCGAGCTGGGCGAAGAAAGTCTTCCCCGCTCTTCCCGAGCAGGAGGCGATGGACAGGCTCTGGGACGCGATCTTCACCTCCGTCCGCATCAGCGGCAAGGGTGACGCCGTCGCGCGCTGGCATGAGCATGTGGCGCTGCTCAAAAGCCGCATCGCAAAGCTCAACGATCTGCACTTCACCTCGCTCTATTACCAGAACTCCCTCGGCACAAGTCTCAACATCAAGCTTCCCGAGACGCACGTCTGGGCCGGCGGCGACAACACCAGCCGCACAAGCTTCCCGTTCGTCGCCAATATGCCGACGGAGGAGGTCTTCACCGCCCCGCTCAGAGACGGCATCGACGGCGTCGTTTACGCGGCGCTGCCGCTCGTGCACAACGGCAACATTATCGAAAACTTCCACTTCGTCATCAAGGACGGCAGGATCGTCGAGGCGCACGCCGAAAAGGGCGAGGACATTCTGAAAGCCGCCATCGCCGAGGACGAGGGCGCGTCGTACTTCGGCGAGGTCGCGCTCGTTCCCTACGACAGCCCCATTTCAAACCAGAAGATTCTCTTCTACAACACGCTCTTCGACGAAAACGCGGCCTGCCACCTCGCCTTCGGTGAGGCGTACCCCGAGTGCGTCAAGGGCGGCGAGGCCATGAGCAAGGAAGAGCTCAAGGCCGCGGGCCTGAATGATTCCAACACGCATGTTGACTTCATGGTCGGCACCGCTGACCTTTCCATCATCGGCACGACGAAAGACGGGCGCGAGATTCCCGTGTTCGTCAACGGCAACTTTGCCCTGTAAAAAATGATACTGCGGGCGCTTGCCCGCTCACAAAGGAGAAAAACCATGTCTATGAATTTTAACCGTCTTTCCACCGATGACAAAATTCTCATCATGGAGGGCGCGCAGGTGCTCGGCGACGTCGTCGCGGGTGAAGGCACGGCGTTCTGGTACAACAGTGTTTGCCGCGGCGAGATGCAGAGCGTGCGCATCGGCAAGCGCTGCAACATTCAGGACCTCGCCCTGATCCACAACAAGGTCACCATCGGCGACGATGTGTCCGTCGGCCACTGCGCCACCGTCCACGGCGCGACCATCGGTGACCGCGTGATCGTCGGCATGGGCGCGACGGTGCTCGACGGTGCTGTCATCGGCAACGACTGCATCATCGGCGCGGGCGCTCTTGTCACGGGCAAGATGAACGCGCCGGACGGCTCGATGATCCTCGGCTCCCCGGCCAAGGTCGTGCGCGAGCTGACGGAGAAGGAAAAGGAGAGCATTCTGGCCAACGCCGCGCTCTATCTTGAAAAGAGCAAGGAATACCGCGCCCACGCCGCCAAGCAGGCGTAAGGCAAGCACAGGAGGAATACCCATATGAAAATCTTAGTCATCAACGGCGCAAACATGAACATGCTCGGCCGCCGCGAGCCGGACATCTACGGCAAGGAGGACTACGCCGCCCTCTGCGCCCGCATCTATGAGCACGCACAGAGCCGCGGTGTGGCCGTGGAGTGCTTCCAGTCCAACCACGAGGGCGCGATCATCGACGCCATTCAGGAGGCCGACACGGCGTTCGACGGCATCGTCATCAACCCCGGCGCTTACACGCATTACAGCTACGCCATCCACGATGCGCTCAAGGCCGTCAGCATCCCCGCCGTCGAGGTCCACATGTCCGACATCCAGAAGCGCGAGGAGTTCCGCCACCTGTCCGTCACCGCCCCCGCCTGCATCGCCCAGATCCGCGGACACGGGTTCGAGAGCTATACTATGGCGATCGATATGCTGGCAAAGCTCAATCCTGAGGAAAAATAAAGCTGCTGCCTGTACCTGGTCAATTCCTCTTTAAGCTGATTGCTCGACTCATCCGCCATATGCCGCTTGGTATCATCAGATGAAAATTGATTGATCATCCACCCCAGTACTCCAGATTGCTTAAGTTTGTTTTCCTGCTCCTTTAACAATTCTTCCTGCTTGGA
>OLQL01002056.1_pt1 | contig 14746 bp, 8 predicted proteins | sample 1672971 | NCBI WGS metagenome assembly OLQL01 (sample SAMEA3136742, study PRJEB25190) | human gut metagenome | biome: human gut; feature: human-associated habitat; material: faeces | place: Austria | collected 2013
CATACAGCGGCATCCAATATAGCTTTATATTACCCTATTTGAAATGAAAAAGCAAACCTTTTTTCGGGAAGGCAGCACGCTCTGCCGAAACAGCGCCGCGCCTCATTTTGGAAAAACTGCACCTTATCTGGATAGAACCTGTGCAGTGCGGGTGCCGGTACACGCAAAAGCCGCTGCCCCCAAAAGGCGTGCTGACATAAGAAAACACTGCCTTTGAAATAGGAATTGAGGCGCACAGCATCGGTCAAAGCGCCTTGACAGCCAAAAAGGGTGCCTGCGGCACTTTTCCCTGCTTTGCAGCCCCAATTTCAGCTTCAGAGGTGAAAAGCAGTTTCGGCCCGGCAACTTTGCGTGAACAGCAGCGTGAAAAAAACGGCAATCCTGACGGATTGCCGGGCTTTTTTGAATGCGTTAAGCGCCAAAATTGTCAGCCCAAAACCAGTGTTTTCTTACGTCAACGCACCCAATGTCAAAGCGGCCCGCATGCCCGCTTGGATGGATTTTGCACAAAACAAGCGCCGGTGCGCGCAAAAGCCGCCGCGCCCGAAGACACGGCGGCTTTTCTTTGCTTTTTCAGTTGTGCGGAATTTGATGGCATTTGGCGCGCTGCAATGCGCGCCAAATGTCAAAGCGGCCCGCACGCCTGTTTGGATGGATTTTGCGCAAAACAGGCGCCGCCGCGTATTTCGGTGCGCGCAAAAGCCGCCAAATCAGGCCTGGCTGGCAGCTACGGCGCAGGCCACTGTCATGCCTACCATGGGGTTGTTGCCCGCGCCGATAAGGCCCATCATCTCCACGTGCGCAGGCACAGAGGACGAACCCGCGAACTGGGCGTCGCCGTGCATGCGGCCCATGGAGTCCGTCAGGCCGTAGGAAGCGGGGCCCGCGGCCACGTTGTCCGGGTGCAGCGTGCGGCCCGTACCGCCGCCGGAAGCCACGGAGAAGTATTTTTTGCCGTTCTCCATCGCCCATTTTTTATAGGTGCCGGCAACCAGGTGCTGGAAGCGGGTGGGGTTGGTAGAGTTGCCCGTGATGGACACCTCAACGCCCTCCTTCTTCATAATGGCAACGCCCTCGAGCACGTCGTTGGCGCCGTAGCACTTCACCGCGGCGCGTTCGCCGTCGGAAAAAGCCTTCTCGCGCACGACCTTCAGCTCGCCGGTCTTGAAGTCGTAATCCGTCTCCACATAGGTGAAGCCGTTGATGCGGCTGATGATATAGGCGGCGTCCTTGCCCAGGCCGTTCAGGATAACGCGCAGCGGCTCCTTGCGGGCCTTGTTGGCGGTGCGGGCGATGCCGATGGCGCCCTCGGCGGCGGCGAAGGACTCGTGGCCGGCCAGGAAGGCGAAGCACTTGGTCTCGTCGCGCAGAAGCATGGCGCCCAAGTTGCCGTGGCCAAGGCCCACGGCGCGCTGTTCGGCCACCGAGCCGGGGATGGTGAAGGCCTCCAGGCCCTCGCCGATGGCGGCGGCACAGTCGGCGGCGCTCTTCAGGCCGCGCTTCACGGCGATGGCCGTGCCCAGCGTGTACGCCCAGACGGCGTTCTCAAAGCAGATGGGCTGCACACCCTTGACGATCGCGTCAACGTCGATGCCCTTGGAGAGGAGCATCTCGCGGCAGGCGTCCAGAGACTCCAGGCCGTTTGCTTTCAGGCATGCCTCGATTTTCGGCATGCGGCGTTCTTGACTTTCAAATTTAGCCATTGTTCTTCTCCTCCTCTCTTACTCTTCGCGCGGGTCGATATACTTCGGCGCGTCCGCAAAGCGGCCGTAGGTGCCGATGTTCTTCTCGTAAGCGGTCTTCGGGTCCACACCGTGGCGGATGTCCTCCATCATTTTGCCCAGACGGACGAACTGGTAGCCGATGGCCTCGCCGTTCTCGTCGACGGCGACCTTTGTGATATACCCCTCGGTCAGCTCCAGGTAGCGCACGCCCTTCGCCTTGGTGGAGAAAATGGTGCCCGTCATGCTGCGCAGGCCCTTGCCCAGGTCCTCCAGGCCGGCGCCGACAGGCAGGCCGTCGTCGGAAAACGCGGTCTGGCTGCGGCCGTAGACGATCTGCAGGAACAGCTCGCGCATGGCCACGTTGATGGCGTCGCACACAAGGTCTGTGTTCAGCGCCTCCAGAATGGTCTTGCCGGGCAGGATCTCGCCCGCCATGGCGGCGGAATGGGTCATGCCGGAGCAGCCGATGGTCTCCACCAGCGCTTCCTCGATGACGCCCTTTTTCACGTTCAGCGTCAGCTTGCAGGTGCCTTGCTGCGGCGCGCACCAGCCAACGCCGTGCGTCAGGCCGCTGATATCAGAGATCTGATATGCCTTTACCCACTGGCCCTCCTCCGGGATGGGGGCCGGCCCATGGTTCGGGCCTTTCGTGAGCGGACACATACGTTCTACTTCATGAGAATAAGTCATAGTGATGCTCCTTTGTGATGTTCTTTTGTGTTTCTCTTTTGACAGTTATTTCACATTTGCGCTATCCTATATTATAAAGAAAGCGCTGCTGCATTGCAAGTGCGTGGGGCCGAAAATCAAAACTTTTTCCCCCATTGTGCGCTTTTGCCCGGTTGCCGCTGTCTTCGCTTCCGTTTTGTATAACATTACAAAAAGTTTTCTATAAATTTGTTGACATTAACGATTCACATGCTATACTGTGGTTGACAGGGGAACGTCGGCCTGTCAAACGGAAGTTGTGGAAAATAGAATTGTGAGAGGAGATATGCGGTCATGGCATCTGTTGATATGCATGATATCGACCTGAAAGAATTCAACGAGGTTCTTGCCGCCTGCAAGGGCGATGTGTTTATGGTAACGCCCGAAGGCGACCGCCTGAACCTGAAAAGCAGGCTGTGCCAGCTCATCGGCTTTACCAAGCTGATCGAGGGCGGCAGCATCGCGGAGGCGAAGCTGGAGTGCTCCGACCCCGAGGACCAGCGCAGGCTGTTCCGCTTTAATATGTTCGGCGAAAAGTGAACCGTTTCACCTTTTGGCGCGCCCGCATCCGCGGGCGCTTTTTTTGTGTCCGAACGCGCGGATGCGCACGGTTTTTGCAGCTTCACCGTTTGTTTGCACGAAGTTGGACGGTTTGGTTTGACACCGTATTCTATAAAGTAGTATTATAAAGTGGAATTGTGCGGCGGCGCGCCGCGCGGAAGGTGAGTGAAAAATTTGTCTTTTTTTGAAAAACTGTTCGGCTCCTTTTCCACGAAGGAGCTCAAGAAGATACAGCCCATCGCGGACAGGGTGCTGGCGCTGGAGACCCGGTACCAGGCCATGACTGACCGCGAGCTGCAGGCGATGACGCCCGCGCTCCGGGAGCGTCTGGCAGGGGGCGAAACGCTGGACGACATTCTACCCGACGCCTTTGCCGTATGCCGCGAGGCAAGCTGGCGCGTGCTGGGCATGAAACACTTTCCCGTACAGGTGGTGGGCGGCATCGTGCTGCACCGCGCCTGCATCGCCGAGATGAAAACCGGCGAGGGCAAAACGCTTGTCGCCACGCTGCCCGTATATCTGAACGCGCTCACCGGCAAGGGCGTGCACGTCGTCACCGTGAACGATTACCTGGCCAAACGCGACAGCGAGTGGATGGGAAAGCTGTATAAATTTCTGGGTCTTTCGGTGGGGCTCATCATCCACGGCGTCACAGGCGAGGAACGCCGCGCCGCCTACAATGCCGACATCACCTACGGCACCAACAATGAATTCGGCTTCGATTACCTGCGCGACAACATGGTCACCTACAAAGAGCAGATGGTGCAGCGCGGGCATTATTACGCCATCGTGGACGAGGTGGACTCCATCCTCATCGACGAAGCACGCACGCCGCTCATCATCAGCGGCGAGGGCGATAAAAGCACCGATCTGTACAAGCTGGCCGATAATTTTGCCAAGGGCCTGAAGGCCACCGTCGTGGCCGAGCTGGACGACAAAGAGGACCAGGACGAGCAGGTGGACGGCGATTATGTTGTGGACGAGAAAAAAAAGACGGCCACGCTTACCGCCAGCGGCATTGCCAAGGCTGAAAAGTACTTCAATGTTGAAAATCTGGCCGACGGCGCGAACATGACGCTGCAGCATCACATCAACCAGGCCATCAAGGCGCGGGGCGTGATGAAGCGGGACGTGGATTATGTAGTGCGCGACGGCGAGGTCATCATCGTGGACGAGTTCACCGGCCGCCTGATGCTGGGCCGCCGCTACAATGAGGGGCTGCACCAGGCCATCGAGGCCAAGGAGGGCGTCACCGTCGCCCGCGAGAGCCGCACGCTGGCCACCATCACGTTCCAGAATTATTTCCGCATGTACGAGAAGCTCTCCGGCATGACGGGCACCGCACAGACGGAGGCCGCCGAGTTTGAGGAGATCTACGGCCTGCAGGTGGTGGAGGTGCCCACGAACAAGCCCGTGGCCCGCACCGACTACAACGACGTGGTGTACAAAACCGAACCGGCCAAGTTCAACGCCGTTATCGAGCAGATCATCGAGTGCCATGAAAAGGGCCAGCCCGTGCTGGTGGGCACCATTTCCATCGAAAAGAGCGAGCTGCTGAGCAAGCTGCTGAGCCGCCGCGGTGTGAAGCACGAGGTTCTGAACGCCAAGCACCACGAAAAGGAAGCCGAGATCGTAGCGCAGGCGGGCAAAAAGGGCGCGGTCACCATCGCCACAAATATGGCCGGCCGCGGCACCGACATCATGCTGGGCGGCAACGCCGAGCACATGGCCAAAGCCGACCTGCGCAGGGAGGGCTTCTCCGAGGAACTGATCGTGGAGAGCACCGGCCACGCCGATACCACCGACCCGGAACTTTTAAAGGTGCGCGCGCGCTATGCCGAGCTGGAGGCAAAACACAAGGAGGCCATCCGCGAAGAGGCGGACAAGGTGCGCGCCGCGGGCGGGCTGTTCATTGTGGGCACCGAGCGCCACGAAAGCCGCCGCATCGACAACCAGCTGCGCGGGCGCGCAGGCCGCCAGGGCGACCCCGGCGCCAGCCGCTTCTTCATCAGCCTGGAGGACGACCTGATGCGCCTGTTCGGCGGCGAGCGCGTGCAGACGCTGATGAACACACTGGGCGTGGAGGAAGACATGCCCATTGAGAACAAAATGATAACAGGCGTTATTGAGAACGCGCAGAAAAAGCTGGAGGCACGCAACTTCGCCATCCGCAAGAGCGTGCTGCAGTTCGATGACGTGATGAACGCCCAGCGTGAAATTATTTACGGCCAGCGCCAGAAGGTGCTTGCCGGCGAGGATGTCTCGGCCAGCGTGCGCAGCATGATGAAGGAATCCATCGAGGCGAACGCAAAGCTGTTCCTTGCGGGCGAGGCGCCCGACGAATGGGACTTCGCGGGCCTGCGCCAGCACTACATGGGCTGGCTGGCAAAGCCGGACGATTTCCGTTATTCCACAGACGAGCTGAACCGCCTGAAGCCCCAGGACGTGACGGACGTGCTGGTGAAGCGCGCCGAGGCCGTGTGCGCCGATAAGGAAAAACGCTGGGGCGCGCAGCTGATGCGCGAGTTCGAGCGTGTGGTGCTGCTGCGCAATGTGGACATGAAGTGGATGGAACACATCGACGCCATGGACGAGCTGCGCAAGGGCATCTACCTGCGCAGCTACGGCCAGCGCGACCCGGTGGTGGAATATCGTTTCGAGGGCTTCAACATGTTCGACGAGATGGTGGAGGCCATCCGCGAGGACACCACGCGCATGCTGCTGACGATGGAGTTAAAGACCGACGAGCAGCCCAAGCGCGAGCAGGTGGCAAAGCCCACGGGCGAGGCGGGCGCGGGCGACGCGGCCCCCGCCAAAAAGCAGCCCGTGAAAAAGGCGGTGAAGATAGGCCGCAACGACCCATGCCCCTGCGGCAGCGGCCTGAAGTGGAAAAAGTGCACCTGCGCCCAGTACCCCCCGGACCAGACGCCCAAAGCCTAAAGGAAAGCATGCCTGCCGCCGTAAAAAACGGCGGCGCCTTCCTGCGCGGGCACGCCCTTTTCGGGGCGTGCCCCTTTTTATACAAACCGCCGTGCTCTGCGCGGCCCTTTGCAGATTTGAGGGGGAATTATGGAACCGACACAGCAGACAGCACAATTAAAACAAAAAATACCGCCCGGCTTCCGTAAAAAACTGCTGGCCGGGCTGTTCCGCGGGCTTTGGCGCTGGCTGGCGCTGGGCGTGGCGGCCACCGCCGTCTCTACCGTCACGGCGTACCTTGTGCCGCTTGTCATCACCTTCACGGTGGACAGCGTCATCGGCACAAAGCCCATGGCCCTGCCGGGCTTTTTGCAGCCGCTGGCAGACGCCCTCGGCGGGCGCGCAGGCCTTGCGGCCAACCTGTGGCTGATGGGCCTTGCCGTAGTGGCCGTAAGCCTTGTAAACGGCGCGTTTTCCTACCTGCGCGGCCACGCCATGGCCTTTTTTGGCGAGGGGTTCTCGCGCCGCCTGCGCGACAGGCTGTTCCAGCACCTGCAGGCCGTGCCTTATTCCTATTATAAAAACGTACAGACGGGCGACATCATCCAGCGCTGCACCAGCGATGTGGAGACAGTGCGCCGCTTTGTGCAGATGCAGCTTGTACAGGTGGTGCGCACGGTGTGCATGGCCGTGACGGCCTTTGCCATCATGCTGCCCATCAGCGGCCGGATGACGGCGCTTTCGTCGTGCTTCTTTCCTTTTCTCATTGCGGGCAGCTTTGTGTATTTCCGCCGCGTACAGGCCCGGTTTCTGAAAGCGGACCAGGCCGAGGGCGAGCTTTCCACCGTAATACAGGAAAACCTCACCGGCATGCGCGTGGTGCGCGCCTTTGCGGCCGAGCGCGCGCAACTTGCCGTGTTTACCCAAAAGAACGAAACCTTCCGGCGCACCATCACGCACCTGAACACGCTGATGGGCATGTTCTGGGGCGCCACCGACACGCTGGGCTATCTGCAAATAGCCCTCAGCCTGTGCTGCGGCGTGTGGTTTGCCGTAAACGGCGAGCTGACGCTTGGGCAGGTGATGCTGTTTTCCACCTACACCTCCATGCTCACCTTCCCCATGCGCCAGCTTGGCCGCGTGCTGGCAGACTTGGGCAAGGCCGATGTGGCGCTGACGCGCCTTGAGGACATTCTGTGCGCGCCGGAGGAGGCGGAGCCTGGCAGGGCCCTTGCGCCCGCCATTGACGGCAGCATCGAGTTCGACGACGTGTGCTTTGACTACGGCGACGGCGTGCCCGTATTGCAGCATATCAGCTTCCGCGTGCAGCCGGGGCAGACAGTGGGCATTCTGGGCTCCACCGGCTCCGGCAAAAGCACGCTGGTGCAGCTGATTCAGCGGCTGTACACGGCAACCTCAGGGCATGTGCGCCTTTCCGGCGTGGATGTGAACGACATCGAGCGCCACCATTTGCGGCGCAGCGTGGGCCTTGTGCTGCAGGAGCCGTTTTTATACAGCCGCACCATTGGCGAAAACATTGCCATTGCACGGCCTGGCGCCGCCATGGACGACATCACCGCCGCCGCGCGCACAGCCAGCGTGCACGACGTGATAGAGAGCTTCGAGCACGGCTATTCCACCGTGGTGGGCGAGCGCGGGGTGACGCTTTCGGGCGGGCAGAAACAGCGCGTGGCAATTGCGCGCACGCTTTTGCAGGCGGCGCCCATTCTTATCTTTGACGATTCTCTGAGCGCGGTGGACGCCGAGACGGACGCCGCCATCCGCGACGCGCTGTGCACGCGGGCCGGGGGCACCATGCTGCTCATCAGCCACCGCATTGCCACGGTGCGCCGGGCAGACCTGATTCTGGTGATGGACGGCGGGCGCATTGTGCAGATGGGCACGCACGAGACGCTGAGCCGCGAGGCGGGCATGTACCGCCGTGTGTGCGAACTGCAGGCCGAGCTGGACGAGGCCGCACCGCAGGAAGGGGGGCGCTGAATATGGACGCTGTGACAAAGCCGCTGGACCAGAAGGAATATTCCAGCGAAAAGATAGACCTGCGCGTGTGGCGCCGCCTGATTGCCTATGCCATGCGCCGCAAAAGCGAGGTGGGGCGCCTTGCGTGCGTGCTGCTGGTGGTGTCGTCCATCGACATTCTGTACCCGCAGCTTACGCGTTACGCCATCAACCACTTTATCGAGGGCGGCACCACGCAGGGGCTTTGGGCCTTTGCGCTTTTGTACGCCGCCGTCATTGCCGTGCAGGGCCTGGGCGTGTTCTTCTTCGTGCGCGGGGCCGGGCGGCTGGAAATGAACATCTGCTACGACATCCGGCAGGACGCCTTCACCCATCTGCAGGAGCTGAGCTTCAGCTTCTACGACACCACCAGCGTGGGCTGGCTGATGGCGCGCATGGGCTCGGACGTGGCGCGCCTTTCGGACATGATAGCTTGGAGCCTTGTAGACCTGTGCTGGTCCGGCTTTTTCGTGGTGGGCATTGTGGCGGTGCTTTTGTGGATGAACTGGCAGCTCGGCCTGCTGGTGCTGTGCATCACGCCGGTGCTGGCTGTGCTGTGCGTGTTCTTCCAGCGGCGCATCCTTCGCCAGCAGCGCCTTGTGCGCGCGGCAAACAGCCGCATCACCGCAGCCTTCAACGAGGGCATCATGGGCGCTGTAACCACCAAGACGCTGGTGCGCGAAGAGGCAAGCTGCGAAGAGTTTTACGCCCTTACAGGCACTATGCGCCGCGCCAGCGTGCGCGCCGCCCTGTGGAGCGCGCTGTTCCTGCCCCTTGTGGTGAGCCTTGGCAGCATCTCTACGGCGCTGGCCCTTGTGCGGGGCGGCGGCCTGGTGTTTGCTGCCGTGCTGGACTTCGGCACACTGGCCGCCTTCATCAGCTACACCACGCAGCTGTTCGACCCCATTCAGCAGCTTGCCAATATCCTGGCCGAAATGCAGGCCGCGCAGGCCTCGGCCGAGCGCGTGATAGACCTTTTGGACACAAAGCCCGACATTGTGGATACGCCCGAGGTGACGGCCCGCTTCGGCACGGCCTTTGCGCCGCGCAAAGAAAACTGGCCGCCCATTGAGGGCAAGGTGGAGTTCTGCGACGTGGGCTTCCAATACAAGACGGGCGAGCGCGTGCTGCAGCACTTCAACCTCACCGTGCAGCCCGGCCAGACCATCGCCCTTGTGGGCGAGACAGGCGCGGGCAAAAGCACGATTGTAAACCTTGTGTGCCGCTTTTACGAGCCCACCGAGGGCAGCGTGCGCATCGACGGGGCCGATTACCGTACCCGCAGCCAGCACTGGCTGCACTCGGCGCTGGGCTATGTGCTGCAGACGCCGCACCTGTTCAGCGGCACCATTGCCGACAACATCCGCTTTGCGCGGCCCGATGCCTCCATGGAGGATGTGGTGCGCGCGGCAAAGCTGTGTGCCGCGCACGACTTCATTGCCGCCCTGCCCCAGGGCTATGACACACAGGTGGGCGAGGGTGGCGGCCGCCTCTCCACCGGGCAGAAGCAGCTTGTGTGCTTTGCGCGCGTGCTGGTGGCGGACCCGCGCATCTTCGTGCTGGACGAGGCCACCTCCAGCATTGACACCGAGACAGAGCAGCTTATCCAAAGCGCCATCCACACCGTGCTCAGGGGCCGCACCAGCTTTGTGGTGGCGCACCGGCTGTCCACCGTGCGCACGGCGGATAAAATTCTGGTGATAGACGCGGGGCGCATTGCCGAGGCAGGCACCCACGATGAGCTGATGGCCCAAAAGGGCCGCTATTACAGCCTTTACACACACCAGTACCGCAGCGAGGCCCAGCGCACCTTCCGCGCCTGAGCAGGGCTTTGCCCGTACGGCTGGGCCGCAGCCCGGCCCGCTTCTGTGCTCCCCGCTTCCGGCGTTTGCCGGGAGTGGGGAGCTTCTGTTTTTGCCAGTGTTCTTCAACTTTTTTGTGAAACATTTCAAAATAGTTGAAAATTATTGACCAAACGCAAGTTATATGTTATTATTAAATTGCAAAAATTAATATATAATTTCAACATTCAATCTTAATAAATGTGTATTTTGCCTATTTTGGAAAAATAGAGGTGATTCCCATGCAATTGCAATTATAACAGATACTTTATCCATTTGCCTTTTCGGTCAATGGAGGAATAGCTATGAATAAGAAAAAATTTGGGCTGTGATGCTTATTACCTGTCTGGTTGTCACTTTTGCCTTTTCAACATATGCAGATGGAGCTGCCCGCCGGAGAATGATATGCCCAAATTTCGGCGGAAACATGGTTACTTCTGTAAGGGAAAGCGAAGAAATCGTTCTGGTTCTTCCCTGCACACATGGTTGGGGCGGCTATCAAGACATAGAAACGGAAATCGTTCGTACCACTGTATACAACTGCGGCTCGCGCGGAAACAGCGGCTCGGCTGTCACCAGGTTGCCCGGGCGCTCTTACTGTTCACATGATCTATGGTGGGCGGTGTTTTTTCAGCGAAAAAAGCAATTGGTATTGCATTGCTCTTCATGATTTGTATCAGTCTCTTTCCGTCTGCTTTTGCCAGTCAGCCGGAAACTGCGCCACGGGCGGCCATTTGCAGCTGCGGTGGCCGCTTATTTGAAAAGTACCGTGTAGAAACATCGGAGAGCATTGTGGCTTGCCTTGTATATGGTTATCCGTATATAGACAGGTAAACGGATTATTATGATAAAACTGCTTAAAATGTGACGCCTGCGGGCAGGAAGCAGTGAATTCTCGCGTTTTCTTATATGCCGAAAGGGTGTGCATTGACAGGCCCTGATGCACAGGGGAGGTGACATTATGGCCCATTTCAAGCAGGCGTGCGTTTTCCTTTGCGCTTTTTGCTGCAGTCTTTTTACCAGCTGCGGCGCCGCGGCGCCCGGTTCTTTTTCGCAAAACCCCGAGGCCCCTGCCTCTTCCGGCCCTGCTGCAGCAGGCAGCGCCACTTCCCAGATGGAGATAGCGCAGCAGGTAAAGCAGCTTTCCGAAACGCTGGAGGCCCTGGTTACCCTGCGCGATGAAACATACGGCGGCACCTTTTCCTACAACATGCATGTGGGGCTGGAATATGAGGGCGCTTATTATGAAGTGAGCGGCGCCGACATCCCCTTCCAAAGCCTTGCCGAGGTGCAGGCCATATACCCTACCATGCGGCTGCCTGAAACTGTAAGCGGGCAGGCCCTGGCACAGGTTGAAATTTCCGCATCAGACAATGCCCTGGCGCGTGAATGCCAGAAGGGCAGCATTCCACAGCAGCCGTTTGCCGCAGAGGTGCTGCCTGAACACATTGAATCACTGGCCGCTGTATACGGAAAGGGCGATCAGGCGCTTACTCTTTCATTTTGGAGCCGCGCCGCCTTACAGCCCGATGGGTGGGAGCAGCTGGAGGCCCTGCAAAACGGTTATGCGCTGGTGCGCTATGGCAGCCCTGATGCTATAGCCCTGCAGTGGGAGGGCATGGACGGGACATTTCTCCTCAGCGGCGAAGAAAGCGCCCTGCGTGAAGCCGCACAGGAAAACATTCACACAATTATAGAGTGGTAAAGGAGGGACAGTTCTATGAAGCGCATTGGAAAGTACATCGGCGCCGTTTTTCTTGCAGCGGCCCTTTTGGCCGTCTCTGCACTTTCTGTTTTTGCCGACGGTTCCGCCTATCGTCTGCCGCTGTGCACCATGTGCGGGGCGGGCACCATGTCAAACGTCACGCGCCGGGAGACCATCACGTCCCGTCATCCCTGCATGCATGGGCATGAAGGGTATTATGACGTGATGGCCAAATATTACGATAACACATATCATGAGTGCAGTGCCTGCCATTACGGCACACGCACCTCGCCTGTATATGTGGGCGAGACATTGATGTATTGCGAGTATGCATAGCTTTTAGCGCAAGCATCCTGCCGGATAAACGGTTTCATGAAAAAGCCTCCCTCCGCATTTGGCGGGGGAGGCTTTGGTATTTTCTTTTCTGCACCAGCCGTATGCCAAGGCGCTTTGCGCCCTTTGCCCCGCATGGGGGGTTTTTAAGCGCAAGATACCCGCTGCAGGCCCGGTGCTAGGGTTTTTTCAGCACGGGCAGGGCCAGCGTCAGCACACACCAGGCAAGCTGGTACACCAGCACGGCGCCCAGGCTCAGCGCGCCGAGGCCCGCCGCAAAGGCCAGAATGACGCCCAGAAGGGCCGACAGGATGATGGCCGCAGCCTGCACCAGACGGGCCATGTGCTCGCCCTGCGCCGCGCACAGCGCCGCACGCAGGCCGCCCAGGAACGAGGCGCACGAGCCGGAATGGATAAGCACGCCCTCGCTTTCGGGGCGGTAGGCCGTCTCTGTTTCCAGCAAATCGCACTCGGTCTGCGTCAGCACCTTCACCATATTGCGGGGCACGCCGTAGGTGGCGGCCACCAGCTCGCTGGTGACGTTGAAATCGCTGGAGCGGATGAGAACGCTGGTGCCGCTGCCCGTAAGCTGCTCCAGAATAGAGGCCGCCTTGCGGTTGGGCAGGTAGCTTACAAGGAACATACCGTACAATTTGCCCGCCACGGCCAGATAAATGGCCGCCCGCGCGCCGTTTTTGGTGTAGCGGTTCTCGTAATCCATACTGGGCAGTTCGATGTCGTGGCGCGCCATCATGGCGCGGTTGCCCAGAATGATGCGGTTGTGGTCCACCCATGCGGTGAAGCCGTAGCCTGCCTCCGGCTTCACGCCCTCTACGGGCAGCAGAAGCTTTTTGTCGTTCTGCAGAATGGCCATGAAGATGTCGCGCAGCGTCTCGCAGTGCGATTCCAGAATACTGGCGGCGTACAGGATGGCAAGGTCGATGCGCTCTTTTTCAAATGTCTTGATGCCGTGCAGCTGCACGCTGCCCACGGGGAACAAATCCTCGGCAGACAGCAGCACGGTGTTCGTATACTGCAGGGTGTTCACCGCGCTGGGGCCGGGTATGACGGCCTTGTGCCGCGCCGCATAGCTTTGCATCAGCCGCGCGGGCACCGCATACACCAGCGTACATGCCAGCGGGGCCGCAAGGCATGCCGAGGCGGCCAGCGCGCCCATGGCGTCGATGGGGCTTTGGGCCTTCACGCCCGCCACCACGGCGCACACGGCCGCACCCGCGGCCATCACCCACGAAAGCTTCTGCGCCATGCCGTCGTTCAGGCGCACGGAAAAGCTTTGGGCAAGAAAATCCTTCACAAGGGCGGTGCGGCGGCTTACCAGCACCACCGGCTCTTCTTCGGCAAGGCCGCTGCACAGCCTGCGCACCATCTGCTCGCGCGGAAGCACAAAGGCCGCCGCCTGCTCGTCGCTGGCGCTGATAAGGTCGAAATTGCGGCACACCACGTTCATCTGCATCCACTTGCCAACCGCGTTGGCGCACAGAAGGAAGGCCGCCACCGGCGCATACAGTGTAACGGCACCCGCATCAAACTGTGCAGACGCAAACAGCCACGCCCCATTCTGCGCCAGCGCGGCCAGCACGGCCACGGCGCAGAACGAATCGGTGCTTGGCTCGCCCCAAAGGCCCAGCACGCCGGTAATCATGGTAGAAAGGCTGATGAGCGCCGTGGCAGCCAGCAGCACAAAGTTTACCAGAAGAAACACCAGCGGGGCTTCCTGCGGGGAAAGCAGGGCCGGCACGGCGCCCGCGCGGCCCGCAAGGCCAAGATACAAAAGCAGCACGGCCGAAAGGCCGCAGGCCACGGCGCGCAGAAGGCGCGTGCGGCGCATATCGTCCAGGTTTTCGGCCACGGCGGGCGCATCGCTGAGTGAGACGTATTCGTCCATCTCCTCGCGCGCCACCGAGACGCTGCGGCGCTGCGGCTGCGCGGCCTGCGCCGCGCCCTCCTGCCCGCCCAGGGTGATGTCGATGGGCTGCTTTTTCGGCGCGGCGCCGGTGAGGTCGTCATACTGCACCTGAATATTGCCGAAGGCGCTGCGCACGCCGCCCTTCTTTTCGGGCGCGGGCGCGCCAAAGCTGAACTGGGCGCTTTTTTCCTCTGCCTGCAGGCGGGCGGCGCGGGCCGGGGCTGCCTCCTGCACGGGGGCAGGCTCCTGCGCGGGGGCCGCCTGCTCCGGCGGCTGGGCCCTGCGCTGGTCGATGGCGTCGCGTATGGCGCCCAGGTTGCCAAGCTCCTGCGTGAAGCTCTCGCTGGCCTCTTCGCCCCACAGGGCGGCCAGCTCGGCTGTGTCGGCCGGTTCCTTTTTCCGCAGGCGGGCAAACAGGCCGCCGCCCTTCTTTTTGCGGCGCGCGCGCTCTACGTCCTCGCGGTTCGTGGCCACCGTGGTGGCAAAAAAGGCGCGGAACTGGTCGTCCACCTCGCCGAACAGCGCGCTCTGGCGCACCGGGGCGGGCGCGGGCGCTGCCGGGGCAGGCGTTTCCACAGGCTTTTCGCCCGCGGCCGCCGCGGCCTCGCTGGCCTTCTGGCGCATGTGCGCGGCCAGCGCGTCCTGCACGGCGAACTGCGCCGAATTGTGGATGGTGTGCGCGGCCTCGCGCCGGGCCTGTTCCATCCGGCGCACGCGCTGGGCCTGTGCGGCGCGCAGCTTTTTCTCGCGCTCGGCCTGCTCGCGTCGGCGCATCTCAAGGCGGGCCTGCTCCAGCATGCGCTGGCGCTCGGCCTCTTTTTTCTTATCCTCTATCACTGCATACGATTTTGCAGTGGGCAGCTCCACTGTGGTGGGCTCCTTCTCCGGCTCAGGCTCCGGCTGCTGCGCCGCCTCCGGTGCGGGCGGCTGCTTTTGCCCTTCCGCCGGCTCTTCCCCTTGCGGCGCGCCGGCTTGCCGGGGCGCCGCCTGCGCGCCCTGCTGCGCCGCC
>OLQL01002067.1_pt1 | contig 14662 bp, 10 predicted proteins | sample 1672971 | NCBI WGS metagenome assembly OLQL01 (sample SAMEA3136742, study PRJEB25190) | human gut metagenome | biome: human gut; feature: human-associated habitat; material: faeces | place: Austria | collected 2013
TTCCCGAACTGGTGGCGGAGCGCTCCATGGCCTCCATCCCCTTCGGCGGACGTTACCGCCTGATCGACTTCACGCTGTCCAGCATGGCCAACGCCGGCATCGACAACGTGTCCGTCATCGTGCGTAAAAACTACCACTCTCTGATGGATCACCTGGGCGCAGGCCGTGAGTGGGACCTGACCCGTAAGCGCGGCGGCCTGAATATCGTCCCGCCCTTTGCCGAGCGCAGCGTCAAGCTGTACTCCGGCCGTGTGGACGCACTGGACAGCATCCTGAACTGGCTCGAGGCGCAGAAGGAGCGCTACGTTATCCTGTCTGACTCCTACATTGCCATGAACTTCGACTTCAATAAGCTGATCGATGCTCATGTCAAGTCCGGCGCTGACGTCACGATGGTTTACAACCGCGCCGCCATCCCCGAGGGTGCCCGCAGTGATAACTACACCATCCGTCTGGATGACAATGACCGCGTTGTTGAGATTCTGTCCAACGACTACCGCATCGGTGAGCAGAACCTCGCCATGAACATCTATGTCATTGAGCGCGAGAGCCTGATCCACCTGATCCACGATGCCTCCGTCCGCGGCCTCGTCTACTTCGAGCGCGACATCCTGGCCCGCAACCTCAAGCTGCTGAACGTCCATGCCTACCGGTTCGACGGCTATGTCGCCCGCGTCTCCGACATGAAGAGCTACTTCGACGAGAATATGCGTCTGCTCCAGGAAGGCAGCATGGACGCCCTGTTCGGACCCGCGCCCATCTACACGAAGATTCGTGACGATAACCCGACCCGCTACCTGGAGGGCAGCTCTGTCAAGAATAGCCTGCTGGCTGACGGCTGCGTCATCGAGGGCTCCGTTGAGAACAGCGTGCTGTTCCGCGGCTGCAAGATCAAGAAGGGCGCTGTTGTCAAGAACTGCGTCCTGATGCAGGATACTGTTGTTGAGCCGAACTGCAATGTGGAGTACGTCGTCACCGACAAGAACGTCCACATCACCGAGGACAAGAAGCTGACCGGCACCGACACCTTCCCGGTGTTCGTTGCCAAGGGTCACAGCGTATAAAATACCCCGCCAGCAAAACGCTGACACAGGGGAGACATAACGCTCATAGAGGTCGAACTCCCTCTCCCCGGAGGCGACTTTGATGAGAGGGCGGGGGAGAGCCAGACTTTCCCTCGCCCTCATTTTGTGAAACTCGCACGGAGGTGCTTATGAAAATCCTGTACGCAGCCAGCGAGGCTGCACCCTTTGCCAAGTCCGGCGGCCTGGCCGATGTTGCGGGCGCTCTGCCCAAGGCACTGGTCCGCGACGGCATCGACGCCCGCGTCGTTATGCCGCTGTACGGCGACCTGAAATTCAAGGATACGCTGACCTATGTCACCAACTTCAGCGTGCCCGTGGGCTGGCGCAGCCAGTACTGCGGCCTGTTCAAGGCCGAGCGCGACGGCGTTGTCTTTTACTTCATCGACAACGAGTATTACTTCAAGCGCAGCGGCCTGTACGGCTTCTATGACGACGGCGAGCGTTTCGCGTTCTTCTCCCGCGCCATTCTGGAGATGCTGTTCTACACCGACTTTGAGCCGGACATCATCAACTGCAATGACTGGCAGACCGCACTGACGCCCGTCTACCTGAATCTGTACTACCGCCATCTGGATAAGTTCAGCCGCATCAAGACGGTGTTCACGATCCACAACATTGCCTACCAGGGCAAATATGGTCTGGATATTCTCGAGGACACCTGCGGCATCGGCGCACGTGACGCCCATGTTGTGGAGTATGACGGCTGCGCCAACTTCATGAAGGGCGCCATCGAGTGTGCAGACAAGGTCACCACCGTCAGCCCGACCTACGCGCAGGAGATCCTCGACCCGTGGTTCAGCCACGGTCTGGACGGCTTGCTGCGCCAGAAGCAGTATAAGCTGTGCGGCATTCTGAACGGTATTGACGTCGATGTCTTTAACCCTGCCACCGACCCTGACATTGCCAAAAACTACGACGCCGAGACCTTCCAGGAGGGCAAGGCTGTCTGCAAAGAGGCCCTGCAGGACGAGTTCGGCCTGCATAAGGACGGCAGCCCGGTCATGGCCATGGTCACCCGTCTGGTTGGCCACAAGGGCGTTGACTTGGTTCAGGCCATCGCCGAGGGTCTGCTGCAGCAGGGCATCGAGCTGGTCATCCTCGGTTCCGGCGAGGCCCAGTATGAGAACTTCTTCAACGAGCTGTGTGCACGCAACCCGGGCCGCGTCGGTGTCTACATCGGCTTCAACGCCAAGCTGGCACAGCAGATCTACGCCGGTGCCGACATCTTCCTGATGCCGTCCCGCTCCGAGCCCTGCGGCCTGGCCCAGATGGTCTCCTGCCGCTACGGCACGATCCCCGTCATCCGCGAGACCGGCGGCCTGAAGGACTCTATCCACGACTCCGGCGACGGCTACGGCAACGGCTTTACCTTTGCCAACTACAACGCCCATGAGCTGTATGAGGCCTGCTGGCGCGCCAAGGAAGGCTATTGGCAGAAGGACGGCTGGCCCGTGCTGGTCAAGCGCGCCATGGAGTGTGACTTCAGCTGGTCCAACTCCGCCAAGAGCTACGAGGGCCTGTACAACGAGGTCGTCAACCTCTGGTAATCTTTTCATAAAATGCGGTCTTTCGTCGAAAAGCGGGGGACCGCATTTTTCGTTGAAAAAAGCAGCATTTTTCTCAAAAAATCGCTTGACATTTCTTCTGCCAGCCGTTATAATAATACACGTCGTCAGGGCCACGGCCCACGGCGAAAAGAATATGCGGATGTGGCGGAACTGGCAGACGCGCTAGATTCAGGTTCTAGTTCCCTTAAAAGAGTGTGGGTTCAAATCCCTTCATCCGCACCAAAATCCTCGAACGTTTGTTCGGGGATTTTTTGTTTTAGTGATTTGTTTGGGATGACAAGCATCGCCCCCGCACCGTAGGGGCGGATTCCGTATCCGCCCGCGGAGCCTTGCCATTGCTGCAAACGTCCCGGGTCGATGACAAGCATTGACCCCTGCGGTGCTGTAGGCGTGATGCCCTATGCAACTGCGAAATGTACGCGGTACAAATACACCTATCCCGCGTACAAAAACATTTTTTGAAATTTTTTTCCCACGTTACACCGACCAGAATCGACTGTTTTTGATGGTACTACAGCTGTACTTCTCTTGCAATCTGCACGGGATGCGCTATAATGTGGATTGTCACGCGAGCCGCCTGTGCGGGCGGCTGCGAACGGCACACACACCCTGCAAAACGTGCCCGACTATTATAATAAGGAAGAGGAGCTTCACATGAATCATTTCACCAAGGCGGTCAAGTCGCTGGCCGCCAAGTACAACGAGACCAGCTTGATCCTCCGTATTGCCATCGGTCTGCTTATCGGCGCGGCGCTGGCACTGATCTGCCCCGGTGCCGTATGGCTGGAAGAATTCGGCAGCCTGTTTGTCGGCGCGTTGAAGGGCATTGCCCCGGTGCTGGTTTTCGTCATCGTTGCCAGCGCACTGGCACAGGGTTCATCCAAGCTGGACCGCCGCTTCGGCACCGTTGTCTGGCTGTATATGCTGACGACCTTTGTGGCCGCAGCGCTGAGCGTGTTGACCAGCAAGCTGTTCCCGCAGACGCTGGTTCTGGCCGAGGCCGCCACGGCGGACGTTGTGCCGCAGGGTCTGGGTGACGTCATGCACACGCTGCTGGCCAACATTGTTTCCAACCCGGTGGCGTCGATCATGAACGGCAACTACATCGGCATCCTGATGTGGGCCTGTCTGTTCGGCCTGGCGATGAAGCGCCTGGGAAGTGACACGACTAAGAACTTTATGGTCAACACTGCGGACGCGGTCTCCACCATCGTGCGCTGGATCATCAACCTGGCACCGTTCGGCATCATGGGACTAGTTTTCGCCAATGTGTCGGACAACGGCCTGTCTATCTTCACTCAGTATGGCCGCCTGCTGCTGTTGCTGGTCGGCACTATGCTGCTGATGGCGCTGGTCATCAATCCGCTGATCATTTTCATCTATCTGCACCGCAACCCGTACCCGCTGGTGCTTCGCTGTCTGCGTGAGAGCGGCCTGACCGCCTTTTTTACCCGCAGTTCCGCGGCCAACATCCCGGTCAATATGTCTCTGTGTGAGAAGCTCGGCCTGGATAAGGACATCTACTCCGTCTCTATTCCGCTTGGTGCGACTATCAACATGGACGGCGCGGCCATCACTATCACGATCATGACGCTGGCTGCGGCCAACACGCTGGGCATGGAGGTCTCTTTGCCCGCCGCCATCCTGCTGTCCATCATGTCGGCACTGGGCGCGTGCGGTGCCTCCGGCGTTGCAGGCGGTTCGCTGCTGCTGATCCCTATGGCCTGCTCGTTGTTCGGCATCTCCAATGACATTGCGATGCAGGTCGTTGGTGTCGGCTTTATCATTGGTGTCATCCAGGATTCGGTCGAGACGGCGCTGAACTCCGCTGGCGACGTTGAGTTTGCCGCTACCGCCGAGTATCACCAATGGCTGAAGGAGGGCAAGCCCCTGCCGGATTTCATGGCGTAAAGCGGATGTAAAATCGTACAGCCCCGGTTCCAGTGCAGGACCGGGGCTGTTGCTGTATCTATAGCGGAAAAGCGCGAACCGCCAGCGCCGCAGGGGACGATGCTTGTCATCCCAAACAAATCACTAAAACAAAAAATCCCCGAACAAACGTTCGAGGATTTTGGTGCGGATGAAGGGATTTGAACCCACACTCTTTTAAGGGAACTAGAACCTGAATCTAGCGCGTCTGCCAGTTCCGCCACATCCGCATATTCTTTTCGCCGTGGGCCGTGGCCCTGACGACGTGTATTATTATAGCCAAACCGCAAACAAATGTCAAGCGTTTTCCGCAAAAAATGCCAAACTTTTTTATATTTTTGTGAACATGAGCAAAAACTGCGCAAAAACGTCAAAACGCGCTGCGCCAAAACTTGCATTTGCGCCATAAGCTGTTATAATAAAAGCATATAGCAAAAGCATGCAACCGTGAGCAAAACGCATGTTTTGCAAAATCAAAATGCAGTATATAGATGAAAGACAAGCCGAACACAACTATATGCTGTACGCCCTCGAGAACCAATCGGAGCTTTGCCCATCCCTAAAGCATGAATTATGGAGGTGACCCACTATGTGGACACGCGAACTTTTAAAAACCAACGCCAAGCAGGCCCTGCAGGGACGCTACTGGCGTTCCTTCTGGATCTGTCTGGTGCTCAGCTTTGTAGGGCTGGGCGGGGCAGGGGCCAACAGCGGCAATGCGGCGCATCAGGCTGTCAGCACTGTTACGGACGACACGACGGCCTATGACATCATCAACAGTATCCCCGACAGTATGCTGGGGGCGATCCTCGTCGGCATGCTCATCGGCTCTATTGCCGCGCTTTGCTGGGCACTCTTTGTCGTCTACCCGCTCAACGTTGGTCGCTGCCGCTATTTTATGGAGAGCCGCCAGTCCCTGACGCCCGTCTCCACCGTCGTCAGCACCTTCCGCCGCCCCTACGGCAACCCCATCGTGGTGCAGTTGCTTACCGACCTGAAAATCGCGCTGGGCTTCCTGTTGCTCATCGTGCCGGGCATTTACTGGGAGTATTGCTATGAGCTGGTGCCCTACCTGCTGGCTGAAAACCCCTATATGTCTGCCACCCGCGCTATGGAACTGAGCAAGGAGATGATGGAGGGCGAGAAGTGGAACTTCTTCATCCTCAAGCTGTCCTTCTTTGGCTGGCTGCTGCTCTGCGTGTTCACCTTCGGCATCGGCGGCTTCTTTTTGGAGCCGTACATGCAGGCGACCTACGCGGAATTTTATGCCGCCATGCGCAGCAAGGCACTGGCCATGGGCATGACGACTACCGACGAGCTCGGCGGCTTTGTGCGGCATGATACCTACCCCAACGACATGGACTTCTGATTCAGAATAAACCCGCGAAACGCCGCGGAAACGGGAGCTGCTCCTGTTTCCGCGGCGTTTTTTGGCAAAGCCCCGCGCACGATTTCACACTTCTTCAAACCGTTGTCGCAAAATTATCACAATTTATCACTATAATAAAAGACATTATGAAATGAAAAGGGGAGTGCGCACTTTGATCGAAGTAGAGCATCTGACAAAGCGCTACGGCAGCCACACCGCGGTGGACGACATCAGCTTCACCGTGGAGGATGGCGGCATCTACGGCCTGCTCGGCCCCAACGGCGCGGGCAAATCGACCACCATGAACATTATTACCGGCTACATTTCGGCCACGGACGGCACGGTCAAAATCGACGGCCACGACATCGCCGACGAGCCCGCCGCGGCCAAGGCCTGCATCGGCTACCTGCCGGAGCTGCCGCCGCTGTATCAGGAGATGACCGTGCAGGAGTATCTGCTGTTCGTTGCCGAGCTGAAGGGCACCCGCAAAAAGGCGGATCGTGCCGCCGTAGTGGCGCACGCCGCGGCCCGCGCGGGCCTGCAGGGCATGGAGCAGCGCCTGATCCGCAACCTGTCCAAGGGCTACCGTCAGCGTGTGGGCATTGCCGCTGCGCTGCTCGGCACGCCGAAGATCATCATTCTGGATGAGCCCACCGTCGGCCTGGACCCGGCGCAGATGATCGAGATCCGCTCCCTCATCCGCGACCTGGGCAAGACCCACACGGTCATCCTGTCCAGCCATATTTTGAGCGAGGTCCAGACCGTCTGTGACCGGGTGCTCATCATTGCCCACGGCAGGCTTGTGGCGCAGGGCACACCGGAGGAGCTGGCCGCCCAGCTGACCGCCAAGGGCACGATCACCGCCACGGCACAGGGCAGCCGCGAGGCTGTTGTGGCCGCTGCAGGCAAGGTGCCCGGCCTGACCAATCTGTGTGTCACCGACGAGAAAGGCGGCGAGGTCAGCTTCACCGCCGTCAGCACGGCGGGTACTGACCTGCGCGGTGCGCTCTCGCTGGCGCTGGCTCAGGCGGGCTGCCCGGTGCTGAACCTGAGCGCCGAGACGATGAGCCTGGAGGATGTATTCCTGCAATTGACCGAGACACCCGAGAGCGGCAAGCCGGAAAGCGCCGCTGCCCCCGCTGAAAATCCCCCTGCGGAAGCCGCCGCAGAAGAAGAAAACGAAAAGGAGGCGGACAGCGATGAAAGCAATCTTTAAACGCGAGGTCAAAAGCTACTTTACCGGCATGATCGGTTGGGTCGTTGCTGCCGTAAGCCTTTTCTTCCTGGGGCTGTACTACACCAACCGCAACCTGCTCTACGCCTCGTCGGACTTTGCGTCGGTGCTCTACACCATGACGATGATTTTGCTTTTCCTGCTGCCGGCCATCAGTATGCGCAGCTTTGCGGAGGAGCGCAAGAACCGCACCGACCAGCTGCTGCTGACCAGTCCGGTCAGCATCCCGGCCATCGTGGCCGGTAAGTTTCTGGCCGAGGTCGCGGTCTTTGCCCTTCCGCTGGCCGCCGCCGTGCTCATGCCGCTGATTTTAAAGGCGTTCGGCACGGTCTCGCTCGTTGCGGCGTACAGTGCCGTGCTTGGCTACCTGCTGCTGGGCAGCGCCTGCCTGGCCGTCGGCACCTGGATCTCGGCCCTGACCGAGAACCAGATATTAGCCTACCTCGCCACCTTCGGCGCACTGCTCGTTGCCTACATTATGGACGGCATCCAGACCATGTTCACCACCGGCAATCTGCTGGCATTCATTGCTTTTATGGTCGTCGTGCTCATCGCGTCGATTCTCGTCGGCGTTATCTGCAAGCGGCTGACCGCAGGCGTCACGGTGTTCTGCGTGGGGGCTGTCGTGCTGTTCATCCTGTTCCGGCTGCGCCCGGCGTGGCTGCTGACGGCCTTCAACGCGGTGCTGTCCGCGCTGGCGCTGTTTGACCCGTTCCAAGACATTGTGGGCGGTATGTTCAGCATCCCGGCCATCGTGTACTATCTGTCGGTCATCGGGCTGTTCCTCTTCCTGACCGGGCAGGCGTTGGAACGCCGCCGTTGGAATTGAGGAGGGATACGCCATGAAAAAGTTGAATGTAAAGCTCCCGCAGGGCGGCAGCAAGCGTGCCCTGCACAGCGGTATGTACGCCAGTGCGCTGGCGGTGGTGGTGCTGGCGGTGATCATTCTGGTCAACCTCGTCATCCGCGCACTGCCCACCAAATACACCGAGTACGATATTTCCACGACGTCGCTTTTCACGTTAAGTGACACCACCGAGAACCTGCTCCATGAGCTGAACGCCGATGTGACGGCCTACTATCTGGCCGAGAGCGGGCAGGAGGACGCGAACATTACCCGCCTGCTGGACCGCTACGCGGGCGAGAGCAGCCATTTCAGCTGGCAGCAGCGCGACCCCGTGCTCTACCCGACGTTCGCCCAGCAGTATGACGGCGCGTCGGCGGGCAGCGTTGTGCTGGTCTGCGGCGACAACAGCGACGTGCTCTCCTACAACGACATGTACGAGATGGACCTGGAGAGCTACTACACCACCGGCACGGCCAACTACAGCTTCCAGGCCGAGAACGCCCTGACCTCCGGCATCGCCAAGGTCACCCGTACGGCGGCCTACCAGCTGTACGAGTTGACCGGCCACGGCGAGACCGCGCTGTCCGGCGACTTTACCGACACGCTGTCCAACGCCGGTGTGACCGTGACCGCGCTGAACCTGACCACCGCCGGCAGCATCCCGGCGGACGTGAGTGCCGTGCTTATCAACGCGCCGGGCGCAGACCTGACCGATGCCGAGACGACGATTTTGAAGGACTACGTGGCGAACGGCGGCAAGCTGTTTGTGACCACCGACTTCACCACCGGGACGCCGAATCTTGACAGTGTGCTGGCCGACTGCGGCATGGCCCGCCAGCCCGGCCTGCTGATCGAGACCGACACCGACCATTACCCCTACGGCTACCCCCAGACCTACCTGCTGCCCAAGCTGGCCGGCAACGACATCACCGCGGGCGTGTCCCAGAGCATGATGATCTACACCCCCATTGCCCAGGGCATCACGACGAACGACGACAGCGAGTTCGCCTTTACCGACCTGCTGACCACCGGTGATAACGCCTACTCGATGGAGAACTACGCCACCGCCGAGACCGCCCAGAAGGCCGATACCGACCCCGAGGGCTGCTTTGCCGTGGCTGTGGCGGCGGATAGCTCCGCCACCGGTGCGCGCGTCGTCTGGGTCAACTGCCCGAACCTGCTGGAAAGCAACATCAACCAGGCCGTCTCCGGCGGCAACGCCCAATTCCTGGGCAGCGTTGTCAACTGGATGAACGGCGAGCAGACGACAGCGGTCATCAACGCAAAGAGCATGAGCGCGGCCTCGCTGAGCGTGCCGACCTCGGCGGCCATCCCGCTGGGCGTACTGTTCACGCTGGTGCTGCCCATCGTCTGCATCATTGCGGGCGCGGTGGTCTGCGTTGTGCGCCGCCGCAGATAAAGGAGAACCATGAAAAACAAGAAATTTCTGCCGCTTGTCATCCTTGTGGGCGTCGTTGCGCTGCTGGGCATCCTGCTGGCCGTGCTGACGCTGCACGGGGAGGCGGAGACCGACACGACGCTGCCGCTGTGTGACCTTGCGGCGGATGACATCGACGCGCTGTCCTACGCAGGCAACAATGTAGAAGTCTCGCTCCTCAAGGGCAGCGACGGCTGGCTGCTGGCCGATGACCCGTCGCTGCCGCTGGACCAGACCAAGGTGCAGAGCCTTGTGGAGGACTACGCCAACCTGAAGGCGCAGCGCAAACTCGAGGGCAATGACCTGGCCGAGCTGCCCGCTAAAAGTGACACCCCGCAGATGACGATCACCCTCGGGGCAGGGGAGCAGACCGTGGACCTGACTGTAGATCAGCTGAACAGCGTGGCAGACGTCTACTACGTCTACGACGAATCCGGCGCAGCCTACACGGTCCGGCGCAGCGACCTGGCGACGCTGAGCAAGTCACCCCGCGACCTGTACAAGGCCCAGACGCTGACCGACAAGACGACAGACGATGTGGCCGCCATGCAGGTGAACGACCTGACATTTACCTGCACCGACGGCATCTGGACGCTGGCCGACGACCCGGACTACGCCCTGACCCAGAGCAGCGTCAGGAAGATGGCCGGAACGATTCTGGAAATGCAGACCGCGTGGACCATCACCGCGCCCGATGCTGACAGCGCCTATGGGCTGGATGCCCCCGACGTGACCGCGACGCTGTCCTTCACCGACGGCACAAGCCTGACGGTGCGGTTCGGCACGGCGAGCGCGTCCGACGACAGTCTGTGCTACCTTGCCAGCTCCGACGCGCCGACGCTGGTCTATGAGGTCAACGCCGACCACAAGTCCGCCTTTGCCGTGACGAAGGAGTCCCTGCACGACGATACCGCCACCGCCGAGACTGCCGCCGACACCGACGTTGTGGCCCAGTACCCCGTCGGCGGCGAGAACGACTACGCCGACAGTCTGCCGGACTAAATATAGCCGAGCAAAAGCCTTCCCCCTTGGGGGAAGGTGGCCGCAGGCCGGATGAGGGGCGACACTGCCATGAAAACCCACTAACGGGTTACGGCAGGGTCGCTCCTTTTTGCTGTCTTGCTCTTGCTCTGCAAATATGCTACTATAATAGTAATTGCAGGGGCGAACATGGTTCGCCCGCCAACCTTCCGTTGGCACTCGTCCCCGGGTCAATGCCTGTTACCCATCCCTCGTAGGAGCGGATTCCATATCCGCCTGCGCCGTTCGCCACACCACTCACCCTCACCCGAAAGGCGGTGACCCCCTATGAAGCGCCTGCTTCTCCCCGCACTGCTCCTCACCACCCTCACAGCCTGTACGGCAGCCCCGGCGGGCACCCTGCCTGCCGCCGCGCCGACCCCAACTCCCGCGTCCACCCCGGCCCCAACCGCAGCGCCCGCCCCCGCCGACGCGCTGACACCGGAAGAAAAAATCGGCCAGCTTTTCATCATCCGTCCCGACGCCTTGGATCTTACGCTCCCGCAGGAGACCATCAACGACGCAAAGGCCGACGGTGTGACCATGCTGACCGACGCCATGCGGGAGACCCTGCAAGCCTACCCTGTGGGCGGCATCTGCCAGTTCGGCAAAAACATCACCGACCCGGAGCAGCTGGCGCAGTTCAACGCCGATTTGCAGGCCGCCAGCCGCACGCCGCTTTTCATCGCGGTGGACGAGGAGGGCGGCGCGGTGGCGCGCCTGGCCAACCACCCGGCCTTTGACCTGCCGCAATATGAGAGCGCCGCCGCGGTGGGCGCGTCCGGCGACCCGGCGGACGCCTGCGCCATGGGGCAGACCATCGGCGCATATTTAAAGGAGTACGGCTTCAACATGGACTTTGCGCCTGACGCCGATGTGAACACGAACCCGGATAACCCCATCATCGGTACGCGGGCCTTCTCGTCGGACGCCGCCACCGCCGCCGAAATGGCCGCTGCCGCCGCAGACGGCCTGCGCACCAGCGGCATCCTGCCGACGCTCAAGCATTTTCCCGGCCACGGTGATACCGCTGAGGACAGCCACACCGCGCTGGCCGTGACCTACAAAACGCTCGACGAGCTGCAAGCCTGCGAGCTGCTGCCCTTTGCGGAGGACACCGGCCTGCACGCCGTCATGGTCGGGCATATCGCCGCACCAAATGTGACCGGCGACGGCACCCCGGCCACCCTTTCGCCGCAACTTGTCGCGCTGATCCCCGACGCGGAAAACACCCTCATCGTCACCGACTCGCTGGCGATGGATGCCATCACCGCCGCCTACACCCCCGGCGAGGCCGCCGTGCAGGCCCTTCAGGCGGGCTGTGATGTACTTTTGATGCCCAACTCCCTGCCCGAGGCCTACGCCGCCGTCCTGGAGGCTGTGCAAAACGGCACGATCTCCGAGGAACGCTTGGACCGGAGCGTCAATAAAATCCTGCTGTACAAGCAGCAATTTGCATCGTAGGGCGGCCGGTCCTCTGGCCGCCGCCAACCGCGCCGTAACAAAAGAGGTACTCTATGTCCAACACCATCTGGGCCGTTGACGGCTCGTTTTTTGCCCAGCGCCTTTCGGGCATCCAGCGCTATTCCATCGAGCTGCTCGCCGCGCTGGACCGCATCGTCCCGCCGGGCTTTGTCGAAATTGTCACCCCGCCGGGCGTTGAAACGCCGCACTATACCAATATAAAGGTCGTTTCCTTCGGCACGCACAGGGGCGGCGTCTGGCAGCAGCTCGACTACCCGCGCTACCTCCGGCAGCGCGGGGCCGGGGGACTTGCCACCTGCAATGTTATCCCGCTGTTCGGCTTCCGCGGCATTGCCGTTGTGCACGATGTCTGCTACCGCGCGCGCCCGGACTTTTACACCGACCCCCGCGGGCGGCTGAGCGCTGCATGGCACTGCCTGCAATACCGCCGCATTGCCAAAAGGGCCGAGCGCATCATCACGGTGTCGGAGTTCTCCAAATCGGAAATTGCTAAATATTACGGCGTTCCTGCGTCGAAAATGGACGTTGTCTACAACGCCTGGCAGCAGATGCAGCGCATTGCGCCCGACGAGAGCATTTTTGCCCGGCACCCGCAGCTCAAGCCCGGTCAATACTATTTCAGCATGGCGAACCTGCTCAAAAACAAGAACTTCCCGTGGGTGCTGCGCGCGGCCGGGGCCAAGCCCGACGCCGTGTTTGCCATTGCGGGCGGCGGCAGCCTTGCCGCCGAGGCCGAGCGCCTCGGCCTGGCCGATCTGCCCAATGTGCTGTATCTGGGGTATGTCAGCGACGGCGCAGCCAAGGCGCTGATGGCTCACTGCAAAGCCTTTCTTTTCCCGACGCTCTATGAGGGCTTCGGCATCCCGCCGTTGGAGGCCGCCGCCTGCGGTGCGCCGCAGATCATCGTCAGCGACACCCCTTGTATGCGGGAGGTCTACGGCCCCTGCGCCGCCTACATTGACCTGACCGCGAACCCCGGCGACGTCGATGACGTCACCCCGGCCACGGCTCCCACCGCCGCCCTTCTCGAAAAATACAGCTGGGACAAGAGCGCTGAAAGACTGCTGCAAATTCTCGAAAAATAAAACACTGCCCGCCGCTTTCAACCCGAAAACGGCGGGCAGTGCTTTACATCCCGAACTTTCTGTCCAGCGTCCTGTATTGCAGCGTCTCGGACAGATGCGCCGTGTCCAGTACCTCGCTGCCGTCGAGATCGGCCACGGTCCGGGCCACGCGCAGAATGCGGTCATAGGCGCGGGCGCTGTAGCCCAGCCGCTCAAACGCGCTGCGCAGGATTTTCTCGGCGGCAGGGGTCATGCGGCAGTAGCGCCGCAGGGCGCCGGACGGCAGCTGCGCGTTGCACCGCACGCCGGGCAGGGCCTTGTACCGCTCCCGCTGCAAAACACGCGCTGCCATGACCCGGGCACGCACGTCGGCGCTGGACTCACCGCCCTGCTCGGACGCAAGGTCGTCGTACTCCACGGGCAGGGCCTCGACGTGTAAGTCAATGCGGTCCAGCAGCGGGCCGGAGATGCGCCGCCGGTAGGCATCCACCGCGCTCGGCGTGCAGGTACACTCCCGCGTGGGATGGCCTAAATAGCCGCACTTGCAGGGATTCATGGCGGCCACCAGCATGAACCTGCACGGGTAGGACGCCGTGCCGTGTACGCGGCTGACGGTGACCCTGCCGTCCTCCAGCGGCTGGCGCAGCACCTCGAGCGTATCGCGGGCAAACTCGGGCAGCTCGTCCAGAAACAGCACGCCGTTGTGCGCCAGACTGACCTCGCCGGGGCGGGGGACAGACCCGCCGCCCACAATGGCTGTCGAGCTGACGCTGTGGTGCGGGCTGCGGAAGGGCCGCTGCTTGATAAGCCCCGTGCCGCCGCGCAGCAGCCCGGCCACGGAGTAGATGGCGCTGGTCTCGAGCGCCTCCTCATAGGTCAGCGGCGGCAGAATGCCCGGCAGCCGCTTGGCAAGCATGGATTTTCCAGTTCCGGGACTTCCAATGACGATCAAATTATGCCCGCCTGCAGCGGCGATCTCCATGGCGCGGCGGGCTTCGCTCTGGCCGCGCACGTCGGCCATGTCCGGCCCCAGCCAGACGCCGTCCTCGTCGTACCCCTCGGGCGTTGCCGGGGTCAGGGGCGTTGCGCCGCAGAGGTGCAGCACCACATCCTGCGCACTGCGGGCCGGGTAGACGGTCAGTCCCTCGGCCACGGCGGCCTCGGCGGCGTTTTCGGCAGGCAGAAACAACTCCTTTATGCCGTTCTGCACCGCGGCCAGCGCCATTGGCAGCACGCCGGTCACGGGGCGCAGCGTGCCGTCCAGTCCCAGCTCTCCCAGAAACGCCCGCTCACTGCCGGGGGCGGGCAGCTTGCCCTGCGCGGCCATGATGCCCACAAACACCGGCAGATCGTACACCGGCCCGGTCTTGCGCACGTCGGCGGGGGCCAGGTTGATGGTGATGCGGCTGGCGGGCCACTCATAGTGCAGGTTCTTGATGGCGCTGCGCACCCGCTCACTGCTCTCCTTCACGGCGGAGTCCGGCAGACCCACCAGATTGAACTGCGGCAGTCCGCCCGAAAGGTCGGCTTCGACCTGCACGATGTACCCCGCCAGACCGGTCACACCAAGGCTTGTCACTTTTGCATACATAGGCGGCTCCCTTTACAGTTTTTCCACGCCGG
>OLQL01002100.1_pt1 | contig 14509 bp, 10 predicted proteins | sample 1672971 | NCBI WGS metagenome assembly OLQL01 (sample SAMEA3136742, study PRJEB25190) | human gut metagenome | biome: human gut; feature: human-associated habitat; material: faeces | place: Austria | collected 2013
GGGTCGGCGCCCCGCCTGCTCGGGGCCTCGAGCGCCCGTATGGCGTTCGAGCACCGCTTGGCCAAATCCTCGCGCTCGTCGCGCACGAGCACGTCTCTGTCGTGGCCGGTCAGCCCCTTCATGTCGGCCTTCGCCTCGGCCATCAGGTCGAAGGCCTCGCAGATCTCGCGCATCGCGGGGCTCTTCTGCCGCTCAAGCTTGTATATGTCGCGCGCCGCCGAATTGGCCCGCCAATTGTCGGAGAGCCTGCCGCGCCCCCGGGCGATCTCGTCGGCGAGCCTGGCCCTCAGGGCGTTCGCCCTGGCGAGGGCGGCGGGGTCCATGTCGCATCCGTCCGAGAGCCGCTCGGGCCAATCGCGGTCACGGCCCTTGTCGCGCAGGCGTTCCTGCTTGCGCTCGTCGCCGCGCTCCCCGATCGACAGCATCGACTGCTGCCGGGCCATGTCGCGCAGCCATTCGGCGCGCTCGTTGCGCTCGATTCGCGGCTGCTCGTACGCAGTCCGCAGGATGATCTCCTTGCCCTCGGAGGTCTCGCGCCTGCCGACGGTGCCGCGCTCGGGAATGCGGCCGGACGCCGACCACGTCAGCACGTGGCAGTGCAGGCTCGCGTCCGCGTCGTCGTGGAAGGCGGCGCACCACCGCACGTCGGACTCGTCGCCGCGGAACCACTGCCATCTCGCCGCCTGCCGCGCCCAGGTCTCCCGCAGAAGCCTCTGGAAGCCCTCCTTGTCGGCAAGCCCCAGCGCCTCGGCGTCGCCGCGCCTCACTGACACCACGCTGTCCATGAACGCGCCGCCGCACTGGCGCATGTCGCGCTCCACGTCGTCTTTCGATAGCGGGCCGCGCTGCCCCCACAGCGACGCGTCGGTCATGCGCGTGGCGCCCTTGCCGGAATACTCGCCCTCGCGCGACGCGTAGTCGAGCCTGTCCGAGACGGCGTCGCGCCCGTCGCCGGCATCCGGCCCGAAGCGCTCCATGAGGCGCTCGTCGTCCCTGGTGGGCTCCCTGTCGATGTCCGATTTCTCGGCCCACCTGCCTTCGCGCCTGATGTAGTCGAGCGCCGAGGCGGTGCTTTTGCCGGATATGGCCGCGGCCCCCGTCATCCGGCGCTTGCGGCCCGCCTCGTCGGTATCCGGCGCGTGCCTGACGAGCACCCCGCTGGCGAGGTCCACGCCCCTCCACAGCGTTCCCATCAGATGCCCGCGTCTTCAAGGTCGCGCGAGAAATCGATGCCGGCCGCCGCCTTTCGCCCGAGCCCGCACGCCACCTCGGCGACCCTCTCGCGGTCGAACGTCGACGAACCGCCGCACGCGGCCACCGTGCCCAAGACCACCGACGCGCCCGCCGCGTCGAGCACGCGCCCCAGCATCTCGTCGCAGCGCGCGGCCACCATGTCCATCATCTCGTCGGTCGCGCTTTCCGCGTGCCGCATGCGGGCGATCTCGGATCGCTCGAGCTCGTCGCGGAGCATCTCGCGGAACCATTGCGCGGTTTGGGGCGGGGTGGTCTCCGCCAAGTCGCGCGCTATGACCGCCCGCAGGTACTCCCCGGCGCTTATGCCGCGCGCGGCCGCCCTCTTCTGGATGGCGTCTTTCGCCTCGGATTCTATCCTCACCGTCAGATTGACGAGGTTCTCAGGCATCCTGGTCCTCCTTGTCGCCTGCGGACCGGCCCTTCGGCCTGGTCGCGCGCCTCCATTCCTGTTCGGCCATGCCGGTCAGCGCCTCGATGTCCTCGTTGGGAAGGTATTCGGAGAGCCGGGCGTAGGCCGACATCAGGTTGCCGGGCGCCGGATCGCGCCGCAGGGCGCCCGCGCTGCGCCAGAACATCCGGTACGTCTCCTCCATGGACATTTCCGAGGCGTAGCCTGCGGGGCCGTCCTCGGCGCCCATGAGCCCGAGCATCACGGGGAGGTACCAGGATTGCAGCATGAGCGATGCGAGGCACGCCTGGTAGCTCCTGCCCAGGTCGCGCCTGACGAGCGACACGTTCTTCGACGCCTCGTCGATCCGCTCGGCCGCGCGCGCGTTCGCCTCGGCGGCCGCCTCGACCTGCCGGGCGATGTCCGACGCCCCGGCCATGGCCTGACCGGCCAGCGCGCGGGAGATGGCGCCGTTCACCCAGTCCGTCATGGTGAGGCCGGCCTGCTCGGCCGCCGAGCGGATCGCGCCGCGGCGCTCGTCGTCCACCTTGATGCAAAGATGCGCCATCGCGCCCCTTCCTCCGCGTTTGCCTTAGCATCGGGATGATGGCACCGAAAGGCGTCGGGCGAGGCCCGTGGCGGCCGTTTTCGGGCATGAAAAAGCCGCGCGTCATTATGACGCGCGGCCCTTTGGCGCGAAACGCCGCCGCCCTACATCCCGAACCTGGCGCCGGCCTCCTCGAAAAGGGAGGCGCCCCAGCACAGCAGCCGGCCGTTCATCCACGCCCCGAACGCCAGGATCGCCGTCCATTCGGCGCACCACAGCATCGGCTGGGAGAAGTCGGGCGGCGCGGTCGGGCCGCCGAAGGCTCCCGGGTCGGCCACGGCCCACAGCGCGAGCCTGGCCGCACAGAGGGCGAGTCCCGCGACGATTCCGCCCGCGGCAGCGCCGAGGGACGCTTTGCGCAGCGCCATGCCGGCGCCTCGCAGCCAACCGGCGAGCCGGTCGGCGCATGACCCGACGGCCGCTTCGCCATCGGGGATGAGGATGGCGCCTCTCGGCAATTCCTCGTCCTCGGCGACGACTTCGACGCGCCTGGGCAGCGCCGGCGCCATCCGCGCGAGCTCGCCGGCGGCGAGCTCGGCCCGGGCGTACAGCCAGTCGCCCAACGCCCGGGCGGAGAGGAGCAGCGCCACGCCGAACGCGACGGCCAGCCCCAAAGACTCAATCGGCGGATCGGCGAGAGGGCCGCCGAACATGCACGACGGCCCGCAGGCCGCCATGCCCGCGTCGGCGAGGAACCAATAGGCGACCGCGGGCAGCAGCAACCCCCAGGAGCACTTCCCGATGAGCCACGACATCGAGAATCCCCGGTAAGCCCGGCCCTCGAGCCTTCTCCATTCTTCCGTTCGCGCCACGCCGCCTCCTATCGCCTGCCGTTCCGTCCGCCTAACTTTCGCGCATCTTCGCCCCTTCGGCAAGCGCTCGGGGATTTCCGCTTCCGAGAACCGCGTGCGCGCGCCGGGCTTCGGCGCGCGGCGCGCTATCATCAAGCGCGCACGGGGCCGTATGGGACCCGCGCGCCACCTTTCGCCAGAAGGGCGGCCTGGAATCGAAGCCAGGCCGCACGGCCTGGGGAAGGGGGATGCCATGAATATCCCATTCGATGCAGCATTCGGCATAGGATGCCTTGCCGCGAACGCGCTGTTCGCGCTGGGCGCGTTCTTCCTCGCCGAGGCCGCGAGGGGCGCGCTGCGCGCCCGAAGCCAGCGCATGCTGGGCTACGCAAGGATGCTCGACATCGAAGCGTCGCTTCTCGCATGGGCCTGGCGCCGTGGGATGCCGACAACGGCCACCTCGCTGCTCGTCAAGGGCAACAGGGGGCCGCGGACGGTTTGGATCGCGACGAGGCTTTTCGACGACGGAAGCTTCCGGCAGCTCTGTTTCGAGAGCGAGTCGGACGCCGTCGAGTGGCTCGCCGCATAGTGCGGGAAGGCGCGGCCCTCTTCGGACCGCGCCTTTTCTCTGCCATAAACATTCGCCATTGCCGAAATCCGAACGGAAGGACGACGCCATGAAACTGGGCAAGCTGAGGATCCCCGTCCCCGGAAGGGCGGTCTCCGCCCTCGTGGGGGCCGCATTGGCATGGGGGGGGGCGGCGCAGGCGGCCTCCTCGCTGCCCCAATTCACCCTATCCTCCATCCATCCGCAAATCGCGGCCTCGGCGGCCGCCGTTTCCCCCGATTCGCAGGATTCGGGCGAATTCCACGAATACATGGGCCCGTCGCAGGCCGACACGTCGCTGCCGCCGGGCTTCTACTACTCCGAGCTCGACGGGCTCGGGCGAGCCGGCAAGGCGAGCGCGTGCATAACCGGCCAGATGAGGGCCCAGGCGCGCGGCGCCGACCGGTCGGGCGAGGACCTCAAGTCGATCACGCCCTCCGGCTGGCCGAGGGAAAATCCCCAGGTGGAGCTCGAATTCGCAGACGGGCAGGAGTATTCCGGCAGGCTGTGGAACCGCAGCCACCTGATAGCATTCTCGCTCGGCGGGGCCACAGACGCCCGCAATATCGTCGCCGGCACCCGCGCGCAGAACGTGGGGTCCAACTCGTCGGCGAGCCCGGACGGGATGGCCTACACGGAATCCCTGGCGCGCGACTGGCTCGACTCGCACCCCGACGGCTGGCTGTGGTATTCGGCCGAGCCGGTGTATTCCGGCGACGAGCCGATCTGCCGCGAGGTCGTGGTCGACTTGCGCAGCGACGACGGGACGCTGGACATGAGGGTGCGCGTGCCGAACGCGGCGCCGGAAGTCGATATCGACTATTCGGGCGGCACCCGGACCTGCGCGCTCGAATAGGGCCCGAGTCGATCGGGCCTCACTGCGACAGGTAGGCGTCGACGCTCTTCTCGGCGGCGTTGGCGATCCTGTCTATGTCGTGGGCGTATATCATCGTCGTGGACACGTCGGCGTGCCTGGCCATCATCTGGGCGTCGCGCTCCCCGGCGCCGCCGAGCAGCGCGAGCGTGACCGCCGTATGGCGCAGCGAGTGCGCGGTATGCCACCTGTCGTCGATTCCCACGCGGCGCATCGAGTCCTTCGCCACGCGCGACACCGTCCTGGTGCTCATGCGCCCGCCGCAGTCCGCCCGCCTCGAGGCGAACAGGGGGTCGCCGGGGCGCGCGCATGACCTCGTGACGAGGTACTCCGATATGGGGCCCATCGCGGCAGGCGTGAGCACGACGAAGGAATCCTTGCCGGGCCGGCCCTTGCCTTGCACGTAGAGAACGTCGGCGCCCATGCGGGTGCGGATGTCGCGTATGTCGGCGCGCACCACCTCGACGTCGCGCAGCCCCGTGCGGACCATGAGGTTCACCATCGCGAAGTTGCGCTTCTGGATGGGTGTCTCCCTCCGCATCGACGAGAGCAATTCCGATACCTGGTCCCGGGTGAGCGAATCCCTTTTGAACATCCTGCTCATTTTCGGGCCGCGAACCCCGGCGGCTGGGTTTCTGCAGCCCAATTCCGAGAGGAATGAGTAGAGCGATTTGACGGCCGCGAGGTACAGCGCCGCGGTCGCAGGCTCGAGGCCGTCCTCCATGAGGCCGTCGACGTAGCGCTCCACGTCGCGCCGGCGGGCGTCTTCGAGCCCGATGCCGCCCGCCTCGAGGAAGCCCGCGAAGGGCTTGATGGCCCTGGCGTAGGTCTCTTTAGTTGCCGCCGAGACCCGGATGCCTGCAAGCCACGAGCGCACCGCCACTTCAATAGGCTCCGGCCCCGCCTCCTTTTCCTTGCTCTGCATGCTTTTCACCTCGCATATCTGGAAGTCGTATCTAAAGAAGGGCGAAGCGTCCATGGTCGCGCCATTTCGCGGCGCGAGCGCACGCGATGGCGCCTTTTCGGACGAGCGCCGCAGCGTCGAACATAGCCCGCAAGCCGCGGCGGGGGAGGCGCACTGCCATGAAAATCGACCCGGACGGCCCGAAAAGCCGCGCCAGAATGGCGGCATGTACCGCGGCGGACGCGGGAATTGAAGCGCATGGAGACCATGTAAGACGCAGCGATGCGCGGGGTTCGTGAAGCGCGAAGCCCCTTTTCGGGCGGATTCGAAACGTGAAGTCCCAGCCCGGAGGCCGAAAATGAAGCCATCGGTTTCGGGGTCGGCCGAAATGGCATGGGTGCTCGGCCGCCAAATGGCGACAACCAAAACAGGGCAACTTTTCGGGTATTAATCGAGCGGGCGCCTCATGCATGCACCACGCGGGCGCTGCAGGTGAACCCTTTACTCAACCTGGATTAAGCCCGATTACCAGCCAATTCATCACTACTCCGAAACCGTTGGGGCAAAACCCCTTCTGCAAAGGGATGAAAGGATCGACTGACAGAGTTCTTAATTCTCAAGAAAACGCAGGTCGATGCAGTGCCTCATCTTGTATTCGCGCGTAACGTCGATGGATGCTTCCGCTATACCGGCGGGCACGAACCGAACGTTGCGGCGAGAGAGGTGCTGCCATGGAAATCGGCCTGACCGAAGAGATAAGGAAGATGTGCGGGCTGCCCCCGCTTGCCGCGCCGTCGGGCGATGCCGACCCGCTGTTCAGCTGGGATCTGATGCGCGTCGACCTCGGACCGCGCAAGCTGCTCCTGGCGGCGAACGTCGCGACCAGGGCATGCGCCGTCACCAGGATGGAGGCCGCCGACTAGAGAGGTATCGGCGAGGTCTCGCGCGATTTGGCCGAGGCCGCCGTGGGGTGCTGCGGCCTCGCGCCGTCGGGCTACATGGCGGATGCAGGCGGCGTCGTTTTCACGAAAACCCACGGCCGACGCGCGATGGGCTGCATGCTCGATGCCGCCCGCGCGCTTTCGGCCGACCGCGTTGATACGGCGGAGAGGCTTCAGTGGCGAGAAATGGAGATCATCAATTGCCGGCTCGTATCCCGATGCGCGTCGCGCGACGGCTACGGAGTTCCAGCCGAGCGCCTCGCCGAAGAGCTCGCGGCGCACCTCGATTGACGGCCGTGGGCCGACCGTTGTCTTCGCAGGAAGTGCGAGTTAAGTTTTGCGGGAAAAGCTCGCCAAAAAGCTTGCCGGAACGTTGGGACTCATAGCGTACCGTGTCGGTGAGCTTCGCGCCCTTGGAATTCAGGGCCTCGTGGTCGCCGTCGGCGGCGTCGACCAGCTCGGCGCCGATGGACGCCTTGGTGAACCAGACGCTTGGAGACGGCTTCTTGTCAAGGTGCGAGGCGCGTTCCCATGCGGCGGCGCACGAGGCGGGACGACATTCGCGCCGCACGCGCGCCCGTCGCCTCCGAAAATCCCCAAGCCGTTGAAACGGGCCGCGTGGATGACGGATAATCGCAGTGGCAAGAAGAATCGACCCGGGAGGGATGGCGCATATGGAAACGCAGGAAACCGAGATGATGGAACCCGTCGCCTCCGACGCCGCGGCGTCCCCGCTCGACGGCACGGAGCCACCGAAAAAGCGGCTTCCCCTCAAGGCGAAGATCGGAATAGGCGTCGGCTGCGTGCTGCTGGTCGCGGGCTGCTGCGGCGTCGCCGTGGCGATGCAGCCGCAGCCCGAGGCGGAGCAGCCCGCGGCCCAGGAGCAGGCCGCCGAGACGCAGAAGCAACGCGCGACCATAAAAGTAGAACTGGGCGAGTGGGACGCCGCGGCGGCCACGGCCCTCGTGGCCCACATAACCGGAAACGGCGTGGACCTGTACACGGCGCTCGACGAGAAGGGCCAGGCCGAGCTCGATCTCGAGCCGGGAGACTACGAGGTCGAGTTCGTCCCGAGCATCGGGGCGGACGGATCGCTGCTCAAGGTCGCCGGCAAGCAGAAGCTCCAGGTGAAGGACTCCGGCGCCTCGATTTCGGCCAAGGGCGAGAAGGCCGAGGCCGCCGACGTCTCGAAAGACGAGATGTCCTCGGTCGTCGATGCGCTCGCCAAGGCCGTCAAGAACGGCGACGCGTCGCTGAAGGGCGACGCCGGCAAGAAGCTGCTGGAGGCCGCCAAGGCCAACGCCGCGGCCAACCCCAACATGGACGACGAGGCCAAGGCCGACGCCGAGGCGAAGGCGGCCGAGGGCGAGAAGGCCGCCGACGAGTCCGCGAAAGACGAGAGCGCGGCTGCGTCCTCCAATGGCGCGGCGGGAGCGACCGCCCAGCCCTCGGCGCCTTCGGGCTCTGGCTCGGGCGGGAGCAGTTCTGGCGGCTCTTCGTCGGACGCGTCCTCGGCTCCCTCCCAGCAGGCGCATACGCATACCTGGGTCCCCGTGACCTCGCAGCAGTGGCACTCCAATCTCGTGAGCGTCTGGGTCCAGGATTCGGCGGCGTGGGATGAAAGCAAGCCAGTCTATGAATGGGTCACCTGGTGCAACGCTTGCGGCTGTCAAGTCGAGCGCACCCATAATAAAGAAATGATGATGCAGGGTATCGGCGGCCATTCACTTACAACCAAGCAGGTCCAAACTGGAACTACAACCGTCCATCATGAGGCCACGGGCCACTACGAGACGCAGGACCAGGGCTGGTACGAGACCGTGACGACCGGCTACCAGTGCTCCGGCTGCGGGGCGTGGCAGTAGCGCCGATCGAGCTTGCATATTCACTACCAACGGCCGCCCAACTGGGCGGCCGTCCCTTTCTGGGCGACTTCGACTAGAATCAGGGGAGCGGAAGCAGGAAGGATGCGGCATGGCGGAGAAAGACGACGAAAGGGGCGTAGCGGCCAAGCTCAGGCCCCTCACCCTCAAGGCGAAGTTCGGGATAGGCGTCGGCTGCGTGCTGCCGGCCGCGGCCCAGGAGCAGGCCGCCGAGACGCAGAAGCAACGCGCGACCATAAAAGTAGAACTGGGCGAGTGGGACGCCGCGGCGGCCACGGCCCTCGTGGCCCACATAACCGGAAACGGCGTGGACCTGTACACGGCGCTCGACGAGAAGGGCCAGGCCGAGCTCAATCTCGAGCCGGGAAACTACGAGGTCGAGTTCGTCCCGAGCATCGGGGCGAACGGATCGCTGCTCAAGGTCGCCGGCAAGCAGAAGCTCCAAGTCAAGGACTCCGGCGCGGCGATTGGAAAGCCGCCGATTAGACGAGAATCGAAATCGCGGGAGGCCGGGAAAATCCGCCCCGTGATGGTTGGCCGCGAGAGCGCGGCGTGCTAGAATGGACCCAACGGCGAGCCTGCGGGTAGCAACCAGGCAGTGCCGTCTTTCGTGTAGAAGGTCACCTCCTAGCGGCGGTGGCCTTTCTTTTTGCGCTTCGGGCGCTGCTTACGTGCCTCGGACAGTCCGACTATCGCCGTCGCCAGGGCGACGAGCGCGGTCATGAGTTTGATCACTTCCGTTATCAGGTCGGTCATGGGGCATCACCTCCCCTCGTGTGGAAGGCACCGCCCGGCACGCAAGGCCGCCGTTGGGCCGCGCCCCATTATGCCACAACCGGGGACGAGTTCGGCCGTTTCCGAAAAACGCCGACACGCCCCAAACGGCATGCATCCCCCTGCAAGAATCGGACGATAGGAAATACTGTCGTGAACCGATTCGCGCTCAAGCGCGGGAGGGGAGGCCAAAAATGGCGCAACCATTGGACAGGCTGCGGGGATCAAAGGCGGTGAGATTGCTGTTCTCGCTCGCCCTCGTGGCCGGGCTTTGGCCCTCGGCGTCGCTCGCGGCGCCGAGGCCCGCGTACGCGGACGACTCGGCCGCCCCGTCGGTCGACGTCGAGGGCTACGTGAAGGCGCAGGCCGATTCCGGCAAGGTCGGCGAGGAGAAGGCCGGCTTCCTATTCTGGGGCGGCCAAGAGCTCCACGGCACCGGCAAGTTCCTCAAAGTGAAGCACACCTACGCCCAGAACCTCGAAGAGGGCGACACGATCTCGTCGATCATGACCGACGCCGAGGAGTGCGGCGAGAAGGTCATCGCCATGTACCCGTCGGTCGAGCAGCTCTACGAGGTCGACGGGAACGCGGACTACTACGTCGCGTTCGCCGACTCGTCCGCGCAGAACGGCACCTCCGCGCGCGCGGTCGACTTCCAGGCCGCCATCATGAACAACCTCGGCATGAGCGTCGAGGGCGTCGAGTACGACGCCGAGACGGGCCTCGTCTACATCCCGAAGTCGCTCTACGGCTACGACGACATCGAGGCGCAGGGACTGCAGGTCCAGCTCCTCGAGCCGTCCTCGCTCGACGAGGGAAAGACGGCCTCGGTCGAGGTGTCCGTCGACAACCGCAACGGCTCCGTGACCGTGCCCGAGAAGGTGCAGTCGGTCGAGGCCGACGCCTTCGACACGACCATCTCGGTCCGCATCGCGACCGAGGAGACCGCATCGGCCATCTCCATCGACGACATCGAGGTGACCGCCGACGACGGCAACGTCAACTACGCCAAGCAGACGGACGGCCTCGCCAAGTCGGCGAGCTACGACCAGTCGACCGGCGTGCTGACCGTGGCCGCCTCCCCCGCGGCGACCGCGTCGCTCCAGGTGACCGTCAAGGGCTCGGGCATAGGATCGCTCCTCGCCCCGCAGAAGGCCTACGCCTACGACACCCCCGACACCATGGCGACGCTGCCGGACGTGCAGTTCGACAACATGGATCTGGATTCTATCTCCATCGGGGAGAAATTCTGGTACTCGGCCAACACCATGTACTACGGCGAGGCCGGGTTCAACACGGACCTGCGCGGCTACATGTGCATCCCCTACCAGCAGTCCTACGGCGGCGGCGCGCTCGATTGGCACAACAACGACACGGCAAATTGGATGGCGGGCGGCAACGTCTACGGCAACGAGGACCTCTACTACCACTTCAGCGGCGAGAGCTACGGCGGCGGCTACAACGACATCGACACCTGCGTCCTGCAGGTCTCGATGATCGACGGCGCGGTGACGGGCGACCAGGGGCATACCGTCGACTTCTCGCACAGCGGGAGCCTGTGGTCGTCCCACGGCTGGAACGAGCAGCTTAGCCTGTACTGCGCCCACATCGACGTCACGGGCGGCGGCAACGGCGCCCCCGGCACCCGCCCGACCTTCGCACGCGTGCTCGCCAAAGGCGACGACTACGTCGTGCTCGCGTTCCTCACCTCCGAGGTCTATACCCAGACGGGCTTCTCCGCCTACAAGTTCAAGGTGCAGTCCAAGGGAGATCTCGAGGTGCAGAAATCCTCGGGCAACGCCGAGATCACCGACGGTAACCCCTGCTACTCCCTCGAGGGCGCGGCCTTCGACGTCTACGATTCCGGGTGGTCGTACGTGACCACCATCACCACCGACTCCAACGGATACGGCAAGGCCGAGGGCCTGAAAGCGGGCCGCTACTTCCTCAAGGAGACGGCCGCCCCCAAGGGCTACCTGGTCAACGCCGACTGGGAGGCCGCCGGCGGATCCGACTGGATCACCGTGCCCGGCGGCGGCACGGGGCGCGTCGACTGCGTCGATATGCCCGGCAACGACCCCGACGGCGTGCTGCTCCAGAAGGTCGACGCCGAGACCGGCGAGAAGGTCGCGCAGGGCTCCGCGTCCCTGGCGCTCGCGGAATACACCTTCGAATACTACGAGGGCTACTACCAGACCGCCGAGGAGGCCAAGGCCTCAGGCGAGCCCGCCCGCACTTGGGTGATGCGCACAAACGGTAATGGTTACCTACACATTTCGCTTGGAGACCAATCATTTGAATACAACGGGAAAACGTATCCCTACAAAGTTTCAGGCGACAATTTCTATTACGAATATGGGCAAATTGCCGTTCCCCTCGGTACCGTAATCGCTTATGAATCCAAAGCTCCCGAGGGATACAACCTCTCGGACAAGGTGTTCATCTCGCGCGTCGTGATGGACGCGTCCGGCAACGTGACCACCGAGGGCGACCAACTCGCAATCGACGGCAACACGGGCAAGCCCGAGACCGTCGCCGCGGAGCAGCCCAAACGCGGAGACCTCCAGTTCTCCAAGCGCGACCAAGATTCAATGAAGAGGATGGCGGGCGTGCCGTTCCTCGTCACGTCCAAGACCACGGGCGAGCGCCACGTGCTCGTGACCGACGCCAACGGCCAGTTCGACTCCTCGGCCTTCGCCTCGGCCGATTCCCGCAACGCCAACGACGCCGCATTGACCGGCGACGAGAAGTCCGGCTTCTCGGTCGACGAGTCCAAGCTCGACGCGGAAAGCGGCGTGTGGTTCGGGTCTCAGGCCAACCGCGGATCGGTGGGCGCGTTCCCCTACGACGAGTACGCGATCGAGGAGCTGCCCTGCGCGGCCAACGAGGGCAAGCAGCTCGTCCACGACGGCTTCGCCGTCTGGCGCGACTCGACGACTGTCGATTTGGGCACCATCGACGACACCACGCCGATAGTGGCGACCCAGGCCAAGAACGCCGACACCGGGGAGAAGTCGCTCTCCGTCGCGCCCAAGCAGACGGTGCTCGACGCGGTTTCGGTGTCGAGCCTGGTGAAGGGCGATTCCTACAGGCTCGAGACCTCGCTGAAGGACGCGGCCGACGGCAAGGCGCTCACTCTTGCCGACGGCAAGGCCTCGGTGTCCACCGAATTCCAGGCCGCGTCGCCCAGCATGTCGGTGAAGGTCGAGGCGAGCCTCTCGACTTTGAACCTGGCCGACCACTCGGTCGTGGCGTGCCAGAAGCTCTACGACTCGCGCGGCCGCCTGCTCGCCACCCATGAGGACCTGGCCGACGAGGCGCAGACCGTCAAGGTCGTTCCGCCCTCGATCGGCACGACCGCGGCCGACGGCTTCGACTCCGACAAGAACGTGGCGGCCATGCCCGGCGCCGAGGTCGTCGACTCGGTGGCGTACGGGAACGTCGCGGGCGGCGTCGAGCACGAGCTCTCCGCGAAGCTCGTCTACCAAGACACCGGCGAGCAGGTCGTCGACGCGGTGGGGAGGCCCGTCCAGGCGAGCCTCAAGTTCACGCCGGCAGCCTCGTCGGGCACCGTCCAGGTGTCCATGGAGTTCGACGGCAGCAACGTGGACGCCGACCGCAAATGCGTGGTGCAGGAGCACCTCTACGTCTCGGGCGAGCTGATCGCGTCGCACGACGACCTGTCCGACATCGCGCAGACCGTGACGCTCGCGCCGGCGAGGCTGTCAACCCAGGCCACCGACGGCCAGGGCGGCAAGAACGTCGTCGCGACGGCGCGCGCCAAGGTCGTCGACACCGTGAAATACTCGGGCGTCCGCAAGGGCGAGACGTACACGGCGGCGGGCAAGCTCATGCAGCCCGACGGCACGCCGCTGCTCGACGCGTCCGGCAACGAGGTGACGGCCTCCAAGGAGTTCACCGCCGAGGCGGAATTCGGCGAGGTGAGCCTGGAGTTCGTATTCGACGGCAGCGGCCTGGCGCAGGACGCCGAGGCGGTCGCCTTCGAGAAGCTGCTCTATTCGCAGACCGAGATCGCCAAGCACGAGGATCCGGGCGATAGGGACCAGACCGTGGGCCTGCTCGTGCCCTGGGCGTCGACCACCGCGACCGACGCGGCCTCGGGCGGCAAGACCGTGGCCGTAGACAAGGACGCGACGGTCGTCGACGCCGTGGAGTTCGGAAACATGCCGGGCGACGCGCTGGTGGCCCATTCGATACTGATGGACCCCGATACGGGCCTGCCGCTGCTCGTCGGCATCCCCGCCGACGACGAGACGGCCTATCCCGCAGAAGGGTCGGCCGACCTCGCGGCGCCCGGCGACAACGCGGACGCGGATGAGACGGCCGACGCCTCTGCGAAGAAGGACGACGCGGCCGAGCCCTCTGTCGCGCAATGGTGGGCTTCGGTGCTCGACGCCCTGGGCGCCGAGCAGGTCGAGGAAACCATCCCCGGCGAGCTGGTCGGCTACGAGGTCTACAACGAGGCCGACGATTCATGGGCGCCGCTCGGGGGGCCCGACGCGGTCACGAGGTTCGACGGCGACGCGTTCGTCGCCGAGCTCGGCGACACGACGTTCCGCCTTTCGCCCAACGAGGGCGGAAGCTGGACCTATGTCCAGTCGCAGGGCGGCTCCGAGGTCAGCACCTCGATGCCCGCCTCGCGCGTGCGCGAGCTCTACTCCGATGGCGAAGCGACGACCAAGCTGATCTGCCGCGGCGAGTTCGACGCGCAAAAGGCCGCCGAGGCCTTCAACGCCGTGCCCGAATACGCGTCGGCGGCCGTGGTGGGCTCTGCCGACATCCCCGCGCAGGCGTCCGGCTCGGTCGAAGTGAGCATGCCGATCGACGCCGCGGGGCTCGACGGCCGCGGGGCCGTTGTCTTCGAGCTTATCGCCCGCGATGCCGGCGACGGCATGTCCGAGGCGCTGGCCATACACGCCGACCCCGACGATTTCGGGCAGAGCGTGTGGTTCACCAAGGCGTCCATCGGCACCGAGCTTGTCGACGCCACCGACGGCGACCACGAGGCGCTCAACTCCAAGAGCGCCAAGCTCACCGACACGATCCGCTACGAGGGCCTCGTGAAGGGCAAGCAGTACCTGGCCAAGGGCTGGCTCGTCGACAAGTCGACCGGGCAGCCGGTATTCGCCAACGACAAGAAGGTAGAGGCGACCGCCGCATTCGTGGCCAACGACTCCTCGGGCACGGCGACGGTCGAATTCGAGTTCGACGCGAGCCAGCTCGCCGGCGTCGACGCGGTGGCGTTCGAGGAACTGTGGCTCGACTCGTCGCTCGTCGCCGAGCACAAGGACGTCGGCGACGAGGGCCAGACGGTCAAGGTCACCGAGACGCCCAAGGGCGGCTTCTACGACAAGACCGGCGGCTCGATGGCGTGGGCGTTCGCGCTGGCGGCCGCCATGGGCGCGGCGGGCCTGGGCCTCATGGCCATGGCGGCGCGCCGCGCGCGCATGCGCGAGGCGGCGCCC
>OLQL01002105.1_pt1 | contig 14483 bp, 10 predicted proteins | sample 1672971 | NCBI WGS metagenome assembly OLQL01 (sample SAMEA3136742, study PRJEB25190) | human gut metagenome | biome: human gut; feature: human-associated habitat; material: faeces | place: Austria | collected 2013
GGCGAAGGGCCTCGCGGCTGGCGGGAAGGGGCGCTGCCTTTTGGCCCCCGGACTGCGTGGCACGATACTACATACATCTACCGTCTCAGAAAGGAAATGGAAGAATTATGGCGATGATTGATACCGAACGATATGCTCAGGAGCTGAGCAAACTGCGCGAGACGGTGGAAAAGGCCGCCGACGCGCTGCATCTGCCTCAGCTGGAGGAGGAGCTGACCGAGCTGAAGGAGGAGATGAACGAGCCGGAATTCTGGAACGATCTGCAGCGCTCTACGACGGTCAACCGCAAGGTGGGACAGATTGAGGGCAAGATCAACCATGTAGCCCGTCTGCGTTCCCGGGCGGACGACATCGAAGCCATGCTCATGCTGCTGAACGAAGAACCCGATGAAGAAATGGGGGCGGAGTGTGAAAAGGAGCTGGCCGACCTGACCGCCGACGCGGATGCTCTGGAGCTGGAAACCATGATGCGGGGCGAGTACGACAGCTGCAACGCGGTTTTGAGCCTCCACGCAGGCGCGGGCGGAACGGAAGCGCAGGACTGGACGTCCATGCTGTATCGGATGTACACCCGCTACTGCGAGCGCCACGGCTTCAAGGTGACGGTGAACGACATTCTGGAAGGCGACGAAGCGGGCCTGAAAAGCGTGACCTTCCAAGTGGAGGGTGAAAACGCCTACGGCTTCCTGCGCAGTGAGCGCGGCGTTCACCGTCTGGTGCGTATCTCTCCCTTTGACGCCAACGCCCGCCGCCACACTTCCTTCAGTTCGCTGGACGTGGCCCCCATTCTGGAGGGCGATCAGGACTTCGAGGTCAACATGGAGGAAGTCCGCATCGACACCTACCGTGCCGGCGGCGCGGGCGGTCAGCACGTTAATCGTACCGACTCTGCCGTGCGTATGACCCACATCCCCACTGGCATCGTGGCCCAGTGCCAGAATGAGCGCAGCCAGATCCAGAACCGCGAGGTCTGCCTCCGCATTCTGAAAAGCCGCCTGTTGGAGCTCAAGCAGCGGGAACGCGAAGAACAGATGAGCGACATCAAGGGCGAAATGAAAAAGATCGAATGGGGCAGCCAGATTCGTTCCTACGTATTCCAGCCCTACACCATGGTCAAGGATCACCGCACCGGCTATGAAAGCGGCAATGTGGACGACGTGATGGACGGCAATCTGGATGGCTTCATCACCGCCTATCTGAAGATGCAGTAACAGGGCCGGAAGGCCCATGGAAACTCAAGGAAAAAATCCGGAAAGGAAGCCGTTCTGTGAAAGCTGACCTTACCGCCGCGGAGCGCCGGCAGCGGGCGCTCCGCTATGCAAGCTACGGACTGATGGTGCTGTCCCCCTTCCTGCTGCTGGGGGTTCTTTCGCTGATTCTGGGACGCAGCGCGTTGGATTCCTGGCCCGTCTGGACGGATGAACTGGACTACTGGCACAGCCTGCAGAACTGGAACGCCGTCGGCTTTGCCACGGGCTACAGCGGCCTTTCGGAGATCGTGCCGGAGGCCGGTACGCTCAGCGTCCACGGGCTGACAGCCATCGTGTTCTATGGCTGGTTCGTCAAGCTCTTTGGCCTGAGCCATAGCACGATCGTATTGTGCAACGCCCTGTGGGTCTCGCTGGGGGCGCTGCTGTTCTGCCTGCTGCTGAAGCCAAAGCCGCTGACCTGCGTGTATATCAGCGTCCTGCTGGCCACCTATGCGCCGGTGGTGCTGTATGCCTTCACCTCCATGACCCAGCTGTGCCAGTACGGCGTTCTGCTGATCTATCTGGCCTTTCTGCTGCGGTATGCCAGGAACCGCAAGCCGGGTTGGCTGTTTCTGTCTCTCGTCAGTGTGGTGCTGATGTGCTGTTTCCGCATCAACTATCTGCTGCTGGTGCTCCCGGTGGCATGGGTCTGCGGCGGCGGTAAAAAGCTCTGCCTGAAAACCGTGCTGTTCAGTCTGCTGGGGCTATGCCTTGTCATCGGCGTTTATCTGCTCACCAGCCAGTGGTCGGCTCCCTATGCCCAAGGCTTCCCCTATGCCCTGTCTCAGGCGGGCAGCTTTGCGCTGATGGTGCGGATGCTCATGAGCCATTTCAAGGCCAATCTGATCGGCTTCTTTGCCTTCTACCGCTACAGCCCCGTACTGTGGTGGTTCCGGGTGTTCTATCTGGCGATGCTGGCGCTCTGCCTGTTCAAGGCCTTCCTGCAGGTCCGCAAGGACGGTAAGGGCCTGAAATTGGGACTGAACGCCGCCTCGGTGTGGTGCTTCCTGTGGCTGGCCAGCGCGCTGGGCATCGTGCTTCTGTTCAACGATGTAAACGCATGGACGGACTTCCACATTCTGGCGCCCATGCTCTGGCTTATTCCCGTTTACCTCATCTGCCGGGAGAAAAAGCTCCTGCCCGCGCTGGCGCTGGCGGGAAGTCTGGCGCTGACGGTGTTCCTCTGCTTCCAGCCGCCCATGGGCGCCTATGCCGACACGGATCGTTTCGACCCGCCTGCGGCCAATGAAAGCCTGTCCACGGCCATGAGCTATATCACCTACGACCCTGCGGCGGACGATCCCTTTGACAATACCGTCCGCACCGATCTGAGCGGCGAACGGCTCCTGATGGAGCTGGACGAAGGGCTGGGGCTGCAGTACGGCTGGTTCACCCCGGACAGTCTGGGCAAAAGCCGGTGGATCCTGACCGATACACTGAAGGTAGCGCTGGAAGGCTACGAGCAGGTTTATTCCACCCACGGAGCCGCCGTCTACCGCAAGACCGAAGCGCCGAAGGAGCCTTAAATGACGCAAAAGAAACCAATCGACTGGAAAACATGGCTGCTGCTGTGTACGGCAGGGCTGTTCTGGTTTTCCTACCGGCTTTTCGCCCTGCTTTGCTACCGGCCCAGCTCCGATCTGAGCATCCACATGACGTGGGCGGGCGAATGCAGCTTTTCGGACTGGCGGTCGTTCTTCCATCATGCCGCCCATCCCATGTGGCATATGCTGGTCACGCTGGCGAAGGGGCTGTTCGGATTTTCGCTGGAGCAGACCGCCGCCGCCGTTACGGCGCTGTGCAAAGCGGCGGAGTTCGTCCTCGTCGCCCTGCTGTTTTTCCGGGAGGAAACGCTGTGGGGCTGGCGGGCCGTGCTGGCCGCGCTGTGCTGCGTGCTGGTATCCAGTCTGCGCCTGGCCTTCTATAATCCTACAGTCTATTTGGGGGTCGGCACGCCCAATACGTGGCACAGCCCTACCCAGATGATCTCCATGGTGTGGATGCTGCTGTGCGTGCCCTACGTGGCCCGCTGCTACGACGACGGCATGACCCTGACCGGTACGGAGCATCCCCGGTTGAACTGGAAGCGTCAGGCGCTTCTGTGTCTGCTGCTGCTGGGCAGTCTCGCCGCGAAGCCCACCTTTATGCAGACCTTCCTTCCCGCCGCCTGCCTGTTCTATCTGGTGCAATGGATTCGCCGCCCCAAAGCCACGCCCTTTGTGGTGCAGACCCTCCTGTGGGTGCTGCCCGCCGTAGCGCTGATGGTGCTGCAATACCTGTACTATTTCGGCATCATCGTGCCCTATCAGAGCGGCATGGTGCTGGAAATGAGTTGGGCCAAGCTGGGCAGCGTCCTGCTGGCCACGCTGCTGATCCAGGCCTTCCCCCTGTACGCCCTGTGGGTCTGCCGCCGTCAGAAGAAAGACACCCTGTTCTGGCTGACCCTGTGGATGGATGTGACGGGCGTTGTGGAATTTCTGATCCTTGGCGAATCCGGCCGCCGGGCCGCCGACGGCAACTTCGGCTGGGGCATGATGGGCGCGGCGCTCATGCTGTGGGTGGTCATGCTGCCCCGGTTCCTCCGGGATATCCGGGAGCGCGGCAAGCCGTCCCCCGCTCACTGGGCGGGGCTGGGCCTGCTCCTGTGGCATCTTGGTTCCGGCGTCTACTATCTGTATTATCTGGTTACTTCCGGCAATGCGCTTTGAGCGCCGTCCCGCTGCGTCAGGCCGCTGAGCGTCCGATATTCCGCCAGTCCGCTGGCAATGGCTTCTGCGATCTTCCGCTGATAATCGGGAGACAGCAGAAGCTTTTCTTCTGCCGAATTGCTGATGAAGCCGCACTCCACCAGCGCCGATGGGAGTCGGGAGCGCAGCACGTAATAGTTCCCTGCCATGGCCGTGCGTTCCTTTTTCGGCTTCAGCCCGGCGATCAGATGCTTCTGCAATACGCCGGCCAGCAGCCGCCCTGCATCCCCGCCCCGCTGATAGAACACCTGCGGCCCGCTTTCGCTGCGGCTGCGGTATTCGTTCATGTGAATGCTCAAAAACACATCCGCCTGATTTTCCAACGCGATATTCACCCGCTGCTGAAGGTCTTCCCGCTTGCGGGCCTTGGTGGCGGTGGTTCCTTCCTCGCAAAGGCAAATGTCCTCCCGCCGAGTCAGGATCACCCTGGCCCCCTGTGCGGCCAATTCTTTTTCCACCGCCAATGCGATCTCCAAATTGATGTCCTTTTCCCACCGGCCGCTGTCCCGGGCACGAGCGCCGCCGTCGTAGCCTCCGTGGCCGGGATCCAGCGCGACCGTCATTCCGGCCAGCGCGGCTTCTCCCCGTTCCGTGGTCTGGACGTCCGGCAGCGCCTCCGGCTGCGTCCGCAGGCACAGACACACGGTCATGCAGCTCAGCAGCAGTAACATGCATCCCCTGAATCGAGACTTTTTCCTCTCCAGCAGCTCCGCTACCGCTCTCATCCAGCCATTTCCCTCCATTTTTGTCTGAACCTATGCATATTCGTTGCAATATATGACCAAAACATTTCCATTAATAACATTCAATATGCAAAAACCATGACTTTCCCATGACGTTTTCCTAACTTTCCACATAGTTTTCCACTGAAAAAGCCCTGTTCTGCCCGGCAAAACCCATTTTATGTGGAAAACTTCCTGTTGAAAACCCTCTGTATAAAAGTTTTCCACATACGGGAAAATTGTGCTTTCTTTGTGGAAAAGCGTGGTCTCTGTCGAAAAAACATGCTGTGATCAGTCGAAAGCCCCAAAATACCGTCATTTCAGGAAGAAATCCATGGATATCGATCAGACGCAGGATTGCTGCTTTACCCATGAGGAAAACTGGTTCCGTTACCGGGTAGGGGCCATCATTCTGGAGGAAACCGGCCTGCCCTACGAGATCGACCGGCTGGCCTTTGTCCACGAAAACTTTTTTGAGGGGGGAAGGAAGTATCGCCGGGCTGCACTGCCACGAGCTTTCCTTCTATTTTCTGATGAAGCCCATGGGCAAACGGGAGATCACGAAGCGCGGGCAATGCATCGACGGCGAGGAGCGGGCCTGTTGGCTGCCCGTATACCGCCTGTCGGACTACACCGTCTATCCCCTGTTTTACGCCGAGTGGCTCCCTCATTTGCCACAGGAGACCGTCCACATCGTCACCGACCGCCGCCGGAAATAAGCGCTGAAAAATTCCGGCAAAATCCCATGGATAAATTGACTTTAGGCCGGTTCTTTGTTACAATAATTGCGCAAAAAACGAACGTTTCCGTTCACGGGAGGTGAGACAATGGACGGTGGCAGTTGCCATCAACGATGCCAGGGCATGGAAAACGATAAACCGCCGCGATGGGTGTGCCGCTGTCTGTTGATCTGCGCCTGAACCCATACGGCTTGTCCTTGTTTGCCATTGTCCGAACGCAGTCGGCTTCTGCTCCTTCTTAACGGCTTTCGGAAAGAGGATTTCGGTGCAATGGCTTTTTTGCGTCCTTTTTTCGTCTGCCGTCAGGGATTCCCTGCCCGCCCCATCTGGTGTGGAGCAACGAAAAAGGAGGAATGAAACATGGACGAGATGGAAAAGGATGAACTGAAAAAAGACGAACTGAAAACGTCCGAAGCGCCCGAGAACGCCTCCCACGAGAAGCATTCGGACGACGACCACGACAGCGCCGCGGCCCAGCATCCCGACTACTGTCAGGAACTGGCCACCATCGTTCGGGGAACGATCACCCCCAAGGCGCTGAAAGAAAAAGTTGAAAATTATCACGAAAACGATATTGCCGACGTGCTCTCCATTTTGAACCGGGCCGAGCGCGAAAAGCTCTATCATGTGCTGGACGCCCAGACCCTGTCCACCGTGCTGGAATACGCGGAGGACGTGGAAGTCTACCTGAACGAGCTGGGGCTCCGGCAGCGTATTCAGGTACTTTCCCACATGGAGACCGACAAGGTGGTAGAGTACCTGAAAACGCTGGACAAAACCGAGCGCAACAATCTGATGGACCTCTTCGACGAGGACACCCGTCACGACGTGAACCTGCTCTGGTCCTTTGATGAGGACGAGATCGGCAGCGTCATGACCACGAACTACATCGAAGTGACCGAAGGCATCAGCGTCCGGGAGGCCATGAAGGAGCTGATCGATCAGGCGGCGGAGAACGACAACATCTCCACCATTTACGTCATCGACAAAGACCGTACTTTTTACGGCGCTATCGACCTGAAGGAACTGATCATCGCCCGGGAAAATACGCCGCTGAACTCTCTTGTCATCACTTCCTACCCCTACGTATACGCGCAGGAGCGCATCGAGGACTGCGTCAACGCCATACGCGATTACTCCGAGGACTCCATTCCCGTTCTGGACAATCAGAACAAGCTGCTGGGCGTCATCACCGCGCAGGACTTCCTGCAGGTCGTAGACGACGAAATGGGCGATGACTACGCCAAGTTAGCCGGTTTGACTTCCGAGGAAGACCTGAAGGAGCCCATCGGCGAAAGCCTGCGCAAGCGTCTGCCGTGGCTTCTGATCCTGTTGGGTCTGGGTCTGGTGGTTTCCAGCGTGGTGGGCGTTTTCGAAGCCGTCGTCGCCCAGCTGACGTTGGTGGTCTGCTTCCAGTCGTTGATTCTGGACATGGCCGGTAACGTAGGTACGCAGTCGCTGGCCGTCACCATTCGTGTATTGATGGACGAGAACCTGAGCGGCAAGGAAAAGCTGGCGCTGGTCTGGAAAGAAGCCCGCATCGGTCTGCTGAACGGCGTGATTCTGGGCAGTGCGTCCTTTATCGCCATCGGCCTATACATTCACTTCTTCAAGGCGGAAAGCTGGGGCTTTGCCTTTGGTGTGTCAGGCTGTCTGGGAGCGGCGATGATCCTGGCCATGTTCCTTTCCAGCATCACCGGCACCACCATCCCCATGCTTTTCAAGAAGATCCACATCGACCCCGCTGTGGCTTCCGGTCCCTTGATCACCACCTTGAACGACCTGGTGGCCGTCATTTCCTACTACGGTCTCACCTGGATCTTCCTGATCGAAATGTTCCACCTGCAGGGCTAGGCAGGGGCAGTGCCCCTGCACCCCGGACTGCGCGCTATGCGCGCAGGGGCGTAGAGGGACATGCAGCTTGGCTGCGGAGTTACCGCCGTGGCACGACGGGTGCCACGGCTCACGGGTCTGGTGTGGATTCCTGTTACTTGCATAGCAAAGACCGCCATTCGGCAACAGGCCTCATGGCTCGCAATAAAGGCCAGCGTGGATGTGAACCTACGTTGGTTTTTTTGCAGGCGCAGTGCCCCTGCACCCCGGACTGCATACTATTGGCATGCGGCTTGACCGGGCTTTTACGCCCATACGGTTTGCTTCATCCCACGAAGTTTTTTCTGTGAACATTTCCATCCTTTTTTATTTCTTAGGACACAAACCGAAAGGAGACCTTCTCTTGGCAGAACTGACATGGAAAGACGGCAAGTGCCGGTGTTCCTGGGCGAATCCCCAAAACGAGCTTTACGTGCACTATCACGACGAGGAATGGGGCGTTCCCGTTCACGACGACGGCCGTCTGTTTGAAATGCTGATTTTGGAGAGCTTTCAGGCCGGGCTTTCATGGGAATGCGTTCTGAACAAGCGGGAGGCCTTTCGCCGGTCTTTCGACGGCTTTCGTCTGGAATCTGTCTGCGCCTTTGACGAAGCCAAGCTGCACGCTTTGCAGCAGGACGCGTCCATTATCCGAAACCGGCGCAAATTGGAAGCAGCCGTGCGCAATGCTCGTGTTTTCCGGGACATTCAGCAGGAATGCGGCAGCTTTTCTTCTTATTTATGGGGCTGGACCAACGGTCAGGTTCTCCGGGAATTCGGCCCTACTTCTTCTCCCCTCTCCGACGCGATTTCCGCCGACCTGAAAAAGCGCGGCATGACCTTCGTTGGAACCACCATCATCTACGCCTACCTTCAAGCCGTCGGCGTCATCAACGCCCACTCCCCTACCTGCTACAGGGCAGGGGCAGTGCCCCTGTACCCCACACCGCGCCCGTAGGGCGCGGGGCTGCTCGAAGGAAAACGGCTTGGCTACGGAGTCACCACCGCTCGGCAACGGGCCTCACGGCTCGCCGGTCTGGTGTGGATTCCTTGTCAGTTGAATAGAAAAGACCGCCGTCGGGCAACAGGCCCTCCGGCTCGCTAAAAAGGTCAGCGTGATTCTAAATTCACGCTGGCCTTTTGCCTTGCAGAAATATCCAAGTTACATCGAAGCGTCCAACTGGTATAATTTGAATATGGTTTACACCAACCGCGAATTGGAAAACAGGTCTGCCCATGGAAGCAGCGAGTCCACCCACGTAACACGAGACTATCCCAAGCACCGCCATTTGAGTCTGCCCAGCGCCGCCTGCGGGGGGAGCAGAGCGGCGAAAGGCAGCGGAGGGAAAAAGGCCCGCCCATTTTGACGGCGGAAATAGGCGAGCACAGGAGCGCGCACAGGCGTTGGGGGTAGCTATCTAATTTTATTACGCGCGACGTTGCGAGCCCCGCCGGCAAAATGGGCAATAAAAGGCTTTTTCCCGTAGTCGCCGTGCCGCCGGCTTTCTTTGGTACTTTCTTTCGCTTCGAAAGAAAGTACTTTCCCCCCTCGGTGCGGCAGTCCCACCGTCCGCGCCGGAGTCGGCGCGTCAGGCCCCCGGCAGGAACTGCTTTCGGCAAAGTTGCCTTATAATGCCGCTTGCAGGGGCTTTCCGCTCGCCCCCTGCACCCCCTCGGTTCGTCTGCCAAAGCGAATTTACAACCCCACGGGACTGTACCTGCACTCCGCGCCGGAGTCGGCGCGTCAATCCCCGTATCAGAAAATTGCCTACGGCAAAGATAACGTATAACACCGCCAGAGAGTTTTCCTTTTCCCCGCACCACCGCAGCAAATAAACACCCAATGGGACAGCAGAACCGCCATGTGCAAACATTTGCTTACCTTTTTTCCGCGTTTTCTCTCCCAAATCCCCTATTTAACGAACAAACAAAAAATATCTAAAAAAAATGTTCGGATTTTTACTTTACAAATCCCTTTTTTGGGTGTATGATAATTCCTGTATTCCGAACCTGACTATGAACCAGCTACAGGAGGATGAAACCCATGAAGAAAATTCTCGGTCTGCTTCTTGCCCTCTGCCTGATCGCCGGCTGCACCAGCGCCTTCGCCGCCGGTATCCCCGTGGAACAGGTCAAAATCGGCTACATCACCATCGGTGATGAAAACGAAGGTTATTCCGCCAACCACCTCAATGGTCTGAAGGAAGCTCAGGCTGCTCTGGGCATCTCCGACGATCAGGTGCTGTGCAAGTACAACGTGCCCGAGACCGAAGACGCCTATGAAGCCGCCATCGACCTGGCGGAGCAGGGCTGCAATATCATTTTCGCCACCAGCTTCGGCCATGAGAGCTATGTGTTCCAGGCCGCTGCCGAATATCCCAACATTCAGTTCTGCCACGCCACCGGCAACTCCGCGATGAACAGCGAACTGACCAACGTGCATAACTACTTCTACGCGGTGTACGAATCCCGCTACGTCAGCGGCGTGGTCGCCGGTATGAAGCTGGCTCAGATGATCGAGGACGGCACCATCACTGCTGAAAATGCCAAGATTGGCTACGTGGGCGCTTTCCCCTTCGCCGAAGTGATCTCCGGCTTCACCTCCTTCTTCCTGGGCGCCCGCAGCCAGTGCCCCTCCGTTACCATGGAAGTCCGCTACACCAACAGCTGGGGCGATATGGCTCTGGAAAAGGAAACCGCTGAGGCTCTGATCGCTGACGGCTGCGTGCTCATTTCCCAGCATGCCGACACCACCGGCGCTCCCTCCGCTTGCGAAGCTGCCGGCGTTCCCTGCGTGGGCTACAACATCTCCATGCTGCCCGTTGCCCCCAACACTGCTCTGACCTCCGCTGCCGGCGACTGGGGCGCTTACGTGACCTACGCCGTGAAGTGCCTGATCGACGGGGAAGAAATCGCCCGCGACTGGTGCAAGGGCTACGCCGAAGGCGCTGTGTACACCACCGAGCTGAACGACAGCATCGTGGCCCCCGGCACTGCCGAGAAGGTCGCCGAGCTGGAAGAAGCCTTCAAGGCTGGCACCGTCAAGGTGTTCGACACTTCCACCTTCACCGTGAACGGCGAGACCCTGACCTCCTACACCACCGCCTATGGTCTGGAAGGCATCGAAATGGTGTCCGACGGCGAGTTCCATGAGAGCTCCGTCCGCAGCGCTCCTTATTTCGACATTCTCATTGACGGCATCACCGCTGTTGTGGAATAATAGAAACAGTTCCACCGCAGTCCCCGGACGCGGTTTCGGGACTGCGGCTGGTCTAAAGCCGCCGGAGGGTCTATCAGCCCTCCGGCGCGCTTTGTTGTATGATGGAATCAGGACATGGATTGCGGAGGGATCGAATTGCAGCCAAACGACGTGTTGATCGAAATGCGCGGCATCACCAAGCATTTCGGCTCGGTGGTCGCCAATGAAAACGTGAATCTGACCGTGCGCCGGGGCGAGATTCTCAGTGTGCTGGGCGAAAACGGCAGCGGCAAAACGTCGCTGATGAACATGCTGGCCGGAATCTACTTTCCGGACGCCGGGCACATCTACATGAACGGTCAGGAAGTGGTCATCCGTTCGCCCAAGGATGCTTTCGCCCTGGGCATCGGCATGATCCATCAGCATTTCAAGCTGGTGGATGTGCTTACCGCAGCCGAAAACATCATTCTGGGTCTGCCCGGCCCTTTGAAGTTGGACATGAAGAAGGTCACGAAGGAAATTCGTGATCTGGCGGAAAAGTACGGCTTCGAGCTGGATCCCGAGCGCAAAATCTATGAAATGAGCGTGTCCCAGAAGCAGACGGTGGAGATCGTCAAGATGCTTTACCGCGGAGCCAACGTGCTCATTCTGGACGAACCCACCGCCGTTCTGACCCCTCAGGAGACGGAAAAGCTGTTTCAGGTGCTGCGTAACATGCGCGATCAGGGGCACTCCATCCTGATCATTACCCACAAACTCAACGAAGTGCTCAGCCTGAGCGACCGCGTGGCCGTGCTGCGCAAGGGCGAATCCATCGGCACGGTGGACACGAAGGATGCGACAGAGCGCAGCCTGACCGAAATGATGGTGGGCAAGAAGGTCGAGCTGGACATCGAACGTCCCGATCCCGTCGATCCCATCATGAAGCTGAAGCTGACCAACGTCAACGCCGTGGATCACGAAGGCCGCCCTGTGCTGTCGAACATCGAGTTCGAAGCCTTCACCGGCGAAATTTTGGGCATTGCAGGCATTGCGGGCAGCGGTCAGAAGGAACTGCTGGAGGCCATCGCGGGTCTGCAGCCCCTGACCAGTGGCCGCATCCAGTACCGCAACCGCAAGGGCCACATCAAGGAACTGACCGAAATGAGCGCGCAGGAGATCCGCGAGATCGGCATCCGCCTGGCCTTCGTGCCCGAGGACCGTCTGGGCATGGGGCTGGTCTCCTCCATGGGCATGACGGACAACATGATGCTCCGCTCCTACCGCCACGGCCACGGCTTTTTCTCCGAGCGCAAGCAGCCCCGGGAGCTGGCCGAGACCATCATGAAGGAGCTGGAGGTGGTCACCCCCAGCGTGGAATGGCCCGTGGGCCGCATGAGCGGCGGCAACGTGCAGAAGGTGCTGGTAGGCCGTGAGATTTCCTCTTCTCCGCAGGTGCTGATGGTGGCCTATCCCGTCCGCGGACTGGACATCAACTCCTCCTATACGATCTATCACCTGCTCAACGAGCAGAAAAAGAAGGGGTCCGCCGTTATCTGCGTGGGCGAGGATCTGGACGTGCTGCTGGCCCTGTGCGACCGCATTCTGGTGCTGGCTGACGGCAAGATCAGCGGCATTGTAGACGCGCGCACCGCCACCAAGGAGGACGTGGGTCTGCTGATGACCAGCCACGGCTATCGCGGAGCGAACAAGGAGGCGGAAGCATGAGTCAGGTATCCACCAAAGAACCCCTGTTTCATATCGTCAAGCGGGAGGGCGTGACCTTCGTCCGTGCGTCGCTGATCCGTCTGGTCGCCATTCTGCTGGCGCTGGTGGTCTGCGCCTTCGTCATCATGGGCATGACGGGCATGAATCCCCTGAGCGTATACGCCGGCATCTGGAGCGGCGCGGTAGGCACGGCCCGGCGCACGTGGGTCACCCTGCGGGATTCGGCCATTCTTCTGTGCATCGGCTTTGCGGTGCTGCCCGCCTTCCGGATGCGCTTCTGGAACATCGGCGCCGAAGGGCAGGTGCTGGTGGGGGCCATGGCCACCGCCGCCGTGATGATCTACGGTGCCGACCTTCCCAGCTGGGCGCTGTACGCCCTGTGCCCCATCGCGGGCGTGGCCGCAGGCAGCCTTTGGGGCATGATCCCTGCGTTTTTCAAGGCCCGCTGGAACACCAACGAGACCCTCTTTACCCTGATGCTCAACTACATCGCCATGCAGCTGGTATCCTTCGCCATCGTCTACTGGGAGACCCCCAAGGGTTCCAACCACGTGGGCCTAATCAACAACCAGACCAAGGCCGGCTGGCTGCCCTCCATCGGCGGCAACGGCTACCTGCTGCCCATCATCATCGTGATGGTGCTGATGGTGCTGATGTACCTGTACATGAACTACTCCAAGCAGGGCTATGAGATCGCCGTGGTAGGCGAAAGCGAAAACACCGCCCACTACGCCGGTATCAACGTCAAGCGGGTCATCATCCGCACCATGGCCATTTCCGGCGGCATCGGCGGTCTGGCGGGTTATCTGCTGGCCAGCGGCGTGGGCCACACCATTTCCACCGGGCTGGCAGGCGGACGCGGCTTCACGGCCATCATCGTGGCGTGGCTGGGCAAGCTGAATCCCTTCGCCATGGTCTTTGTAGCCTTCTTCCTGGTCTTTATGGAAAAAGGCGCGGGGCAGATTGCTACCCAGTTCAATCTGAACGAAAACGCCAGCGACATCATCACCGGCATCATCCTGTTCTTCATTTTGGGCTGTGAGTTCTTCATCCACTATCAGGTGGAGCTGCGCAAGCGGGAAAAGGAGGCGGCGAAGGCGTGAGCATCATCATCGTATTTCTGCAAAAGGCCATTGCGCAGGGCATCGCCATTCTCTACGGAGCCAACGGCGAAATTCTGACGGAAAAAACCGGCAACCTGAATCTGGGCGTTCCCGGCATGATGTACATGGGCGGCGTGGCCGGGCTGATCGGCGCGTTCCTGTACGAAAACGGCGCGGCGAACCCCTCCCCCATCGTGGGGATGCTGATTGCGCTCCTCTGCGCGCTGGTCTGCTCCGGGCTGGGCGCACTGCTCTACAGCATTTTGACCATTTCTCTGCGGGCGAATCAGAACGTGACCGGTCTGGCGCTGACCACCTTCGGCATGGGCTTCGGCAATTTCTTCGGCGGCTCCCTGTCCAAGCTGGCGGGCGGCGTAGGTCAGATCTCCACCAAAGTCACGGCCAGCGCCTTCCGGGCGAAGATTCCCTTTCTCAGCAATCTGCCCGTCGTGGGCGAATTGCTGTTCAGCTACGGCTTCCTGACCTACTTCGCCATCATTGCCACCATCATCCTCAGCTGGATGATCTACCGCACCCGGGTGGGTCTGAATCTCCGGGCGGTAGGCGAGAATCCCGGCACGGCGGATGCGGCGGGCATCAACGTTCCTCTTTACAAGTATCTTTCCACCTGCATCGGCGGGATGCTGGCCGGGCTTGGCGGACTTTACTTCGTCATGGAGTACACCGGCGGCACCTGGGTAAACAACGGTTTCGGCGACCGCGGCTGGCTGGCCATCGCGCTGGTGATTTTCGCCCGCTGGCGGCCCCTGAGCGCCATCTGGGGCAGCATGTTATTCGGCGGCCTGTACATTCTCTATCTCTACGTTCCCGGTCTGGATCGGAGTATGCAGGAGATCTTCAAGGCACTCCCCTATCTGGTCACGATCATTGTTCTGGTGCTGACCAGCCTACGCAAGAAGCGGGAAGACCAGCCCCCGGCCGGTCTGGGCAACGCCTACTTCCGCGAAAGCAGGGGCTAGGCAGGGGCAGTGCCCCTGCACCCCACACCGCGCCTATAGGGCGCGGGGCTGCTCGAGGAAAAGCAAGTTGGCTGGGGTTTTACCGCCGTGGCACGACGGGTGCCACGGCTCGCCGGTCTGGCAGGGCTAAAGCCCTGCACCCCACACCGCGCCTATAGGGCGC
>OLQL01002133.1_pt1 | contig 14307 bp, 13 predicted proteins | sample 1672971 | NCBI WGS metagenome assembly OLQL01 (sample SAMEA3136742, study PRJEB25190) | human gut metagenome | biome: human gut; feature: human-associated habitat; material: faeces | place: Austria | collected 2013
GCGGAGGGGTCAAGACCCCTCCCTACAAATCAACCGTTAAAGGGGTGTCAACGGCAAAGCTGCAGGCCGGGCATGCCCGGCCCCTACAGAGCAATAAAAAAACAGGATGCGGTCTTGCGAAACGGCATCCTGTTTTTTTATGGAATTTACTTTAGCACCGCGCCCAGATTGGCGCTGGTGACCAACCTTGCGTACCGTGCCAGCCAGCCGGTCTTGATGTTCGGCTCGGGCTGGACGTAGGCGGCCTTGCGGGCGGCAAGCTCGTCGTCGCTGACGGCCAGGTGGATGGACGCATTCGGAATGTCGATCTCGATGGTGTCCCCTTCCCTGACCAGACCGATGGGGCCGCCGGAGGCTGCCTCGGGGCTGACGTGGCCGATGGCCGCGCCGCGGGACGCACCGGAGAAGCGGCCATCCGTGATGAGTGCCACCGTGGTGTCCAGCTTCATGCCCGCCAGTGCGCTGGTGGGGTTGAGCATCTCGCGCATACCGGGGCCGCCCTTGGGGCCCTCGTAGCGGATGACCACTACGTCGCCGGGGTGGATGTCACCTGCGTAAATAGCCGCAATGGCGGTGTCCTCGCTGTCAAAGACGCGCGCGGGGCCGCTGTGGACCTGCATTTCGGGCGCAACGGCGCTGCGCTTGACGACACAGCCGTCCGGCGCAATGTTGCCCCACAGAATCTGCAGACCGCCGGTCTGACTGTACGGGTTGTCGATGGAGCGGATCGCCTTGTCGTTGAGAATCTTCGCACCGCGGATGTTCTCTCCCAGCGTTTTGCCGGTGACGGTGGGAACATCGAGGTCGAGCAGGTTCTTCTTCGCCAGCTCAGCCTGCACCGCCGGGATGCCGCCCGCCTCATACAGGTCGGGCATGTGGGTGGGGCCGGCGGGGGCCAGATGGCAGAGATTCGGCGTTCTGGCGGAAATCTCGTTAAAGAGCTTCAGGTCAATCGGGCAGCCCGCCTCCTGCGCAATCGCCAGCAGGTGCAGCACCGTGTTGGTGGAGCAGCCCAGCGCCATGTCGCAGGTCAGGGCGTTGCGGATGGAGCGCTCGTTGATGATCTGGCGCGCGGTCACGCCGCGGCTGACCAGGTCCATGATGGCCATACCGGCGTGCTTGGCCAGCTGCAGGCGCTTGGCGTAGACGGCGGGAATCGTGCCGTTGCCGGGCAGCGCGATGCCGATGGCCTCGCACAGGCAGTTCATGCTGTTGGCCGTGTACATGCCGGAGCAGGAGCCGCAGCCCGGGCAGCAGTTGCAGGTGCAGTCCTCAAGCTGAGCGTCGTCGATCATACCGGCCTTGTACGCGCCGACAGCCTCGAACATTTTGGAAAGGCTGACCTCCTCGCCGCCGTAGCGGCCTGCCAGCATCGGGCCGCCGGAGCAGACCACGGCGGGCACGTCCATGCGGACGGCGGCCATGACCATGCCGGGCACGATCTTGTCGCAGTTGGGGACCAGCACCAGACCGTCCAGCTGGTGGGCCATGAACATTGTCTCAACGCTGTCGCAGATCAGTTCACGGCTGGCGAGGGAGTATTTCATGCCCACATGGCCCATAGCGATGCCGTCGCAGACACCGATGGCGGGGATGAGGATGGGGGTGCCGCCTGCCATGCGCACGCCAGCCTTGACGGCATCGGCGATCTTATCCAGATGGGCGTGGCCGGGGACGATCTCGCTGTAGGCGGAAACGACGCCGATCAGCGGACGGTCCAGCTCCTCCGGCGTGTAGCCCAGCGCATAAAACAGGCTGCGGTTTGGTGCCCGCTCCGGGCCTTTTTTGACGTTATCGCTGTTCATAGGTTTTCTCCGTTTTCATATAAAATGCCTTCCCCTGCGGGGGAAGGTGCCGCGAAGCGGCGGATGAGGGGCGGCCTTACGCCCGCCGCCCGTAAACGGGATGCTGCGGGAGCTCTGCCCTCATCCGGCCCTGCGGGGCCACCTTCCCCCTCGGGGGAAGGCTTAGAGCGTTATCTTACAATTACTTCTTCAGCCAGCTCATCATCTTGCGGAGCTCGGCGCCGACCTTCTCGATGGGATGGTTGGCGGCGATGCGGCGCTGTGCGAGGAAGTGGGTCTTGCGGCCGCCCTTCGGGCTCATCTCGGTCAGGAACTCGGAGGCGAAGGTGCCGTCCTGGATCTCCTTCAGGACCTGTTTCATCTCCTTGCGGGTGCCCTCGGTGATGAGGCGCTTGCCGGTGCGGTAGTCGCCGTACTCGGCGGTGTTGGAGATGGAGTAGCGCATCTTGGAGAAGCCGCCCTCGTTGATCAGGTCAACGATGAGCTTCATCTCGTGGCAGGTCTCAAAGTAGGCCATCTCGGGGGCGTAGCCGGCCTCGACCAGCGTGTCGAAGCCAGCCTGGATCAGCTCGCAGACGCCGCCGCAGAGCACTGCCTGCTCACCGAACAGGTCGGTCTCGGTCTCCTCCTTGAAGGTCGTTTCGAGGATGCCAGCGCGGCCGGCACCGATGCCGGAGGCGTAGGCCAGGGCAATCTCCTTGGCCTTGCCGGTGTAGTCCTGCTCCACGCAGATCAGGGACGGGCAGCCCTCGCCCTCGGTGTACAGGCGGCGGACGATGTGGCCGGGGCCCTTGGGAGCGATCATGATGACGTCAACATTCTTCGGCGGGGTGATGGTCTTGAAGTGGATGTTGAAGCCGTGGGCAAAGGCCAGTGCCTTGCCCTCGGTCATGTAGGGGGCAACCTGCGTGTTGTAGATGTCGGCGCACAGCTCGTCGGGAACCAGCATCATGACAACGTCACCGGCCTTGGCAGCCTCCTCGACCTCCATGACCTTGAAGTTCTCGTGGGTGGCAGCGAACTCGGAGGCCTTCTCCCAGTGGGCAGAGCCCTTGCGCAGACCGACAACGACATTGACGCCGCTCTCGGCCAGGTTCTCGGAATGAGCGTGGCCCTGGGAGCCGAAGCCGATAACGGCAACGGTCTTGCCGTCGAGCACGCCGAGGTTGCAGTCGGAATCATAGTACTTGTTGATAGCCATGGTGGTGTCTCCTTTTGTTGTTGATACTTTTTATATTTTTAAATTTTAATTGGGAAACGAAAATAAAAATCCGTAGGGGCGCATTCTATATGCGCCCGTGCAGTGCAGCCTACGGCGGGCGGATATGGAATCCGCCCCTACAGGCATTGAAAATTTACGAGCAGCTCAATGGCAATGCGTACCCGGCAGGGGCAGCTGCGCCTCCCCGACCTCCTGCGCGAGCTTCTGCATGTGTTCGTGCTTGCCGCCGCGCTCCAGCGCGGTGACGCCGGTGCGGCAGAGCTCCAGAATGTTGTAGCCCTTGAACATGGTCAAAAAGGCGTCGATCTTGTCCGGCTTGCCGGTCAGTTCAAAAATCATGCTGTCGGGCGACAGGTCGATGATCTTTGCCTTGTAAATGCTAGAAATTTCCCGCAGCTCGGCGCGGTTCTGGGTGTCGCACTCTACCTTTAAAAGCAGCAGTTCGCGCTGCAGGCTCTTGTCGGGGTCCAGCTCAAAGATCTGTCGGGTGACCTCAAGGCGCTCAGTCTGTAAAATCAGCTGGTTCAGCGCCTGTTCGGTGCCGCGCAGTGTGACCGTGATGCGGCTGACCGAGGGGTCATTCGTGGCGGATACCGTCAGGCTGTCGATGTTGAAGCCGCGGCGGCAGAACAGGCTGGAAATGCGCGCCAGAACGCCGTTGCTGTTGTCAACCAGCAGGCTGATGACCCGCCGGGTGTTGTTGTTCTGTTCCATGCGTGTCACCTCATTCCATGATGATGTCGTTGACGGTGCCGCCGCCGGGGATCATCGGCAGGACCTTTTCGTCCTTGCCGATGCGGCAGTCGATCCAACTCGGGCCCTTCTGCTTCATCGCGTCGGCGAACGCCGCCTTGAACTCGGCGGGCGTCGCAGCGCGGTAGCCTTTGGCCCCGAAGCCCTCGGCCAGCTTGACAAAGTCGGTCTTGCGGTGCGGGTCTGTGTCGGAGTAGCGCTTCTCGTAGAAGGTCGTCTGCCACTGGCGCACCATGCCGAGCACCTGATTGTTGAAAATTACCGTGATGATGGGCAGGTCGTAGCTGACGGCAGTGCAGGCCTCGTTCAGGTTCATGTGGAACGAGCCGTCGCCCGTCAGCATGACGACGCGGGCGTCACGGCCCAGCGCCATCTGTGCGCCGATGGCCGCACCGTAGCCGAAGCCCATTGTGCCCAGACCGCCACTGGTCAGGAAACCGCGGGATTTCGTGTGATGCAGATACTGCGCCGCCCACATTTGATGCTGGCCGACGTCGGTGACGTAAACGGCCTCGGGGCCTGCCTGATTGCAGATCTCATCAATGATCTGGTGCGGCTTCAGCTCGGTGTCGCTGTCCACAGGCTTGTAGTCGTCCTTCTGCCAGCCGCGGATCTGCTCCATCCAGAGCTTGTGCTCGGTCTTTTCGACGTAGGGCAGAATGGCCTGCAAAATGTAGCTGGCGTCGCCGGTCAGGCTTAAATCGACGTCCACATTCTTGCCCAGCTCGCTGGGGTCAATGTCGATCTGGATGATTTTCGCGCGCTTGGCAAAGCTGTCGGGGTTCAGCGCCACGCGGTCACTGAACCGTGTGCCCACGGCAATGACTAAATCGGCCTCGTCAATGGCTTTGTTGGCGGCGTAGCAGCCGTGCATACCCAGCAGCCCTAAGTTGTGCGGCTCACCGTAGCTGAGGACACCGGCGGCCATCAGGGTGTAGGTGGCGGGCATGCCGGTCTTTTCAAGCAAATCGCGCAGGGGCTGGCAACCCGCCGCGCTGCGGACGCCGCCGCCGAAGTAGACGATCGGGCGCTCCGACTCGTTGATCATCTGAGCGGCCTTTTTGACGTCCTCCTCATTATACCGGGTCACGGTGCGGATGAGCTCGGGAGCCTTGGGGGTGAACTCACAGGAGGCAGCCGTGATGTCCTTGGGAATATCGACGAGGACGGGACCCTTGCGGCCCGACTGCGCAATGCGGAAGGCTGCGCGCATCGTGTCAGCCAGGTCCTCGACCCGGCGCACCGTGTAGTTATGCTTCGTGATGGGCATCGTGATGCCCTCAATGTAGGCCTCCTGGAAGGAGTCCTTGCCCAGCAGCGTTGTGGCGACGTTGCCGGTGAAAGCGACCATCGGCACGCTGTCCATGTAGGCTGTGGCAATGCCGGTGACGAGGTTCGTGGCACCGGGGCCGCTGGTGGCCAGCACGACGCCGGTGCGGCCCGTGGCGCGGGCGTAGCCGTCTGCCGCGTGGGACGCGCCCTGCTCATGGGCGGTCAGCACATGGCGGATGCGGTCCGAGTTTTTATAAAGTTCATCGTACAGATTCAGCACTGCGCCGCCGGGATAGCCGAACAGGGTGTCAACGCCCTGCTCGACCAGCACTTCGACGAAGATCTGTGAACCGGTCAATTTCATGTTTCTGCTCCTTCCTGGTTTTAGCACGGCCTGCCGGGGGTCTGCAGGGCGGGGTGACCTCACCCCGCCGCGGCGGCCTCCCGTAAGAGGGGCAAAGGATAAAACAAAACAGGCTTTGCCCCTTGTATTCCAAGAGACAAAGCCTGTGTATAGCTCTGCGGTACCACTCTTATTGGGGCAGTGCCCCCACCTCATGGGCCTCCAACAAGGCCCGGCACTGTAACGGGTGCGCCCGTACCGCCCTACTGTGATTTCGGGTGGTCTGCTCCGGGATCAGTTCGCGGTCTGCTGCCCTGCTGCCTTGCACCAACCGGCAGCTCTCTGCAGGGTGCGGGACCGTTACTAACTTCCCATCCACGCATTGTCTGGATGTGTGATAAACTATACCGTACTTTTGCAGATTTGTCAAGACTTGTTTGAAAATTACGCAACAAATCTTGCAACTTTTTGCCACGGCGTTTATACTGGTGGTAAAGAGTGTATCTCTTGGGAAAGGAATATGAATATGCTTCGTAATGAATGGCTGGCCCATCTGGATGGGCTTGTGGTGTTCCGCGGCCTGCTGGCGGCGGAGCCGCTGCGCTCTCTGCACGCGGCGCTGGCGGCGGATGAGGACGCCCTGACGGGCGCTGTCGCCGCGTTTGAGGCGGCGTTGTTTGCCCGCGGCACCAACTGGACCGAGGCCCTGCTGGATGCCGTGCTCGAGGAGGAAAACCTCTGCCTGCGTGTGGCAGCCGGGCAGGATGCCGGCCCCGTGCTGGAGACTGCGCTGAACAGCGAGCTGGACTTTTTGCAGACGCTTGGCCGTGCGCCGCTGGACGAGGTGTTCCCCGGCGCGGCAGTGTTCCTGCCGCGGTGGGAGACAACGCCCGACGCCGACTACCACGCGGCCTATGAGGCGCGCCGTGCGGCCATGGGCCAGAAGGGCTACGGCATGTTTGCCCGCCATCATGTCTTTGCGCTGGAGGATGGGCATCTGGTGCCGGTGCGCTACCCCGACCCGCAGCGTCTGAGCGAGCTGCCCGGCTACGAGCAGGAGCGCGAGAAGGTCATTGCCAACACCCGCGCCCTGCTGGAGGGCCGCCCGGCCAATAACGTGCTGCTCTACGGCGATGCGGGCACGGGCAAGTCCAGCACGGTCAAGGCAATTGCCAACGAGTTTGCGCCCGACGGCCTGCGCCTGATCGAGGTGAAGAAGAACCAGCTCTACCAGATCCCCGCCCTGATGGACGAGCTGGCAAAGAATCCGCTGAAATTCATCCTCTTTATTGATGACTTGAGCTTTGCCTCCAACGATGACAACTTTGCGGCGCTGAAGGCAATCCTGGAGGGCGGTGTCGGCGGGCGCAGCCATAATGTGGCGGTCTACGCCACAAGCAACCGCCGCCACCTCGTCAAGGAGACGATGGCGGACCGCAGCGGCGACGACCTGCACGCGATGGACACCCGGCAGGAGCTTATGAGCCTGTCGGCCCGGTTCGGCCTGACGGTGACGTTCCAGCAGCCCGACAAGGACCGCTATGACCGCATCCTGCTGGAGCTGGCGAAGCAGTACAATGTCCAGATGCCCAGCGACCAGCTCTTTATCAAGGGTGCCGCCTTTGCCCTGCGCGCCGGTGGCCGCAGCCCGCGCGTAGCCAAGCAGTTTGTGGAGCTGCTGGCGGCGGGCGTCAAGGTATAAAATTTCTCCACCCTGTAGGGGCGAACAATGTTCGCCCGTGCTCGTTCGCGGCGGCAGAAACATCCGCGGGCGGATATGGAATCCGCCCCTACGCGTAGGGGTCGGCGTCCTCGACGACCCGGGAAGTCAGCGCTGCCGCAAAGCTTCCGCGGGCGAACATTGTTCGCCCCTACAGGGCATGAGAATCAGGCGCGCTCCGTCACCAGCTTAAACCCTGCCTCCGTCAGCTTTTGCTTAATGGTCTCGATCTGCGCGGCATCTCGCGTTTCGAGGCCGAGCTTCAGGAAGCAGCTTGTGATGGCCATGTTCGCATCGCTGCGGTCATGGTGGACGCTGACGACGTTCGCACCGCAGGCAGAGACAATGTCGCTGACCAGGCTCAGCTGGCCGGGCTTGTCCTCCAGCGCGATCATCAGGTTCGTCTTGCGCCCGCTCATAACAAGGCCGCGGGTGATGACGCGGGACAGAATGTTCACGTCGATGTTGCCGCCGGAAATCAGGCAGACCGTTTTCTTGCCCGCCAGCGGCAACTTGCCGAACAGTGCGGCGGCCACCGGCGTGGCACCGGCGCCCTCGGCGACGAGCTTCTGGTTCTCCATCAGCGCCAGAATGGCCGCGGCGATCTCGTCCTCGCTGACCGTAACGATCTCGTCCACGTACTGGCTGACCATGTCGAACGTCGTCTCGCCGGGCGTCTTGACCGCAATGCCGTCGGCAAAGGTCACGGCGCTGTCCAGCGTTTCATATTTGTGGTCGTGGAAGGCGTGCTCCATGCTGGGCGCACCCGCGGCCTGCACGCCGTAGATCTTTACCTCGGGGCGCAGGCTCTTGATGGCGAACGCCACGCCGGAGATCAGGCCGCCGCCGCCGATAGGCACGATGACCGCGTCCACATCGGGCAGTTGGTCGAGGATTTCGAGACCAATCGTTCCCTGCCCTGCGATGACCAGCTCGTCATCATAAGGGTGAATGAAGGTCATGCCGGTCTGCTCCTGCAGCTCCACGGCGCGGTCATGCGCGTCGTCGTAGGTGCCCTTGACCAGCTCGACCTCGGCACCGAGGCGCTTTGTGCTCTCTACCTTCATAATAGGGGCACCGTCCGGCATACAGACAACGCTTTTGATGCCCATGCGGGTCGCGGCCAGCGCCACGCCCTGCGCATGGTTGCCCGCCGAGCAGGCAATGACGCCCTTCGCGCGCTCCTCCGCGGACAGCTGGCTGATTTTGTAGTACGCGCCGCGGACCTTGAAGCTGCCTGTAACCTGCAAATTTTCGGTTTTCAGGTACAGATCGGTGCCGGGGCACAGGCGTGTGGCGGCGATCAGGTCGGTCTTGCGGGCAACCTGCTTCAAGACGAACTTGGCATGGTAGATTTTATCCAGTGTAAGCATGGGCTGTTCCCTCTCTGTTTGACAATAGTCGGGCCCGACCCGGGCTTGCCGGATCGGGCCGGGCCGCGCCGTTGCGGCCAAGACACTGACATGAGTATAGTTGAAATTTGCTAATTTGTAAAGTGAAAAATATTCATCGTTAAATTGTACAAGAATAATAAGCGAGAATTGTACAATTCTACCACTATGTTGTGGGCGCAGAATGCTGTATAATAGATGTAACGATAGCAAAATATGTTTGCTTTTTAACAATCACCTTTATGAGGAGGCAATTTCCCGTATGGATATTCGTTATTCCTGCAACCAGCGTGATTTCAAGCGCTACACCACCGAGGAGACCCGCAACGAAATGCTCATCACCGGCCTGTACAAGGCAGATGAGATGGTCGCCGTCTACAGCCACGTGGATCGCATGGTCACGCTGGGCTGCATGCCTGTGCACGAGGAGGTCTCCATCGACAAGGGCATTGATGTATGGGCCAACTTCGGCACCCACTACTTCCTGGAGCGTCGCGAGATCGGCATCTTCAACATTGGTGACGGTGCCGGCACGGTCACGGCGGATGGCAAGGAGTATCACCTGAACTACAAAGACTGCCTGTACCTGACCAAGGGCAACCAGAAGGTCACCTTCAAGAGCGACGACCCGGCGCATCCGGCCAAGTTCTACATGGTCTCTGCCCCGGCCCATTGCAGCTATGAGAACAAGCTCATCACCATCGAGCAGGCCGCCAAGCGCCCGCTGGGCAGCGTCGAGACCTGCAACAAGCGCACGATCAACCAGTTCATCCATCCCAGCGTGCTCAAGACCTGCCAGCTGTCCATGGGTATGACCGCCCTGGAGCCCGGCAGCAACTGGAACACCATGCCCAGCCACACCCACGAGCGCCGCATGGAGATCTACACCTACTTTGAGGTCCCCGAGGGCCAGGTCGTTTTCCACATGTGCGGTGAGCCCACCGAGACCCGCCATATTGTCATGCACAACTATGACGCGGTCATCAGCCCGTCCTGGAGCATCCACAGCGGCGTAGGTACGTCCAATTACACCTTTATATGGGCCATGGGCGGCGAGAACATGGAGTTTGACGATATGGACAATATTGCCACCACCGATTTGCGCTGACCGCAAGAAACGCACATATTTTGCGCTGCCTTGCGCAAGATATGCGCAACCATTTACTTTAATTCTCGCGCTCCAGTGATGGGCGCTGGAATATATGACTGTTACAAACTTAGGAGGTTTTGCATCATGTCTGTTTGCACCCCGAAATCCTTCGACCTGACCGGTAAGGTCGCCCTCGTCACCGGCGCTTCCTATGGCATCGGCTTTGCTATTGCCACCGCTATGGCCAATTGCGGCGCCAAGATCGTCTTTAACGACATCAAGCAGGAGCTGGTCGACAAGGGCCTGGCCGCCTACAAGGAGGCCGGCATCGAAGCCCACGGCTATGTCTGCGACGTCACCAACGAGGACGCCGTCAATGAGATGGTCAAGAAGATCACCGAGGAAGTCGGTCACATCAACGTGCTGGTCAACAACGCCGGCATCATCAAGCGCATCCCGATGATCGAGATGACCGCTGCCCAGTTCCGTCAGGTCATCGACGTTGACCTGAACGCCCCCTTCATCGTCGCCAAGGCGGTCATTCCCGATATGATCGAGCAGGGCGGCGGCAAGATCATCAACATCTGCTCCATGATGAGTGAGCTGGGCCGCGAGACTGTCTCCGCCTACGCTGCTGCCAAGGGCGGCCTGAAGATGCTGACCAAGAACATCGCCTCCGAGTACGGCAAGTACAACATCCAGTGCAACGGCATCGGACCCGGCTACATCGCCACCCCGCAGACCGCACCCCTGCGTGAGATCCAGCCCGACGGCAGCCGTCATCCGTTTGACCAGTTCATCGTTGCCAAGACCCCTGCCGAGCGCTGGGGCAAGGCCGAGGATCTGGGCGGCCCCGCCGTGTTCCTCGCTTCCGAGGCTTCCGACTTCGTCAACGGCCTGATCCTCTACGTTGACGGCGGCATCCTCGCCTACATCGGCAAGCAGCCCGGCTGATTTACTTTCTTCGAGAAGAAAGTAAACAAAGAAGCTTTCAAACAATAAAAAGGACATCCGCTCGTGAAAGGGCGGATGTCCTTTTTTGTTTTAGCTGCACGGTAGGGGCCGGGCATGCCCGGCCCGGCAGTGTATGGTAAACGGACGCTTGCGGGAATCTCCCGGGCCGCATATATGCGGCCCCTACACCTCTGCCGCCCTGTGGGGAGCAGCGTCCCCGACGCCCCGCGGCACGTCCCCGCAACCGCTCTCTCCCCTGCTACTGCTTATCGCTTAACCCAATAATCCAATCGGACGAAACCTTGAAAATTTGCGCCAGTGCAAACAGCTCATAATCAACCAAAATGCGCTGGCCGGATTCAATGCGGCTGATGACATCTTGCTCCATGATGACGCCTTCGGTCTGCATTTTGATGGCAAGCTGGTTCTGCGACAGCTTGTTTGCCTTGCGCAGCTGCCGTATCCGCTCCCCCGAAATGTTTTTCTGATTGTCGTAGTTGTATTTCTTCATCTTTATAGTATGCCCTTTTATGGATATAATACATATTTATCTTGACAATACTACAAAAACGCCTTATATTTATGGTAATAACCCATAATCAGAAAGAATACAGCTTTCTAATTATGAAAAAAGAAGGAGTGTACGATTATGAAAAAGATGAAGAAGCTCATGGGTGTTCTGCTGGTAGTGTGTAGTATGTTGCTGTTAGTGGCCTGCGGTGGAAAATCAGAGGATAAGCTGGTGGGAACGTGGCAGGATTCCTATGGAGAAGAAATTGCGTTTTATGAGGATGGAACCTATACCAAAGATGGCGAATATGGCACAGGAAAATGGAGCATTCTCAGCAACGGAGACATAAAATTCGTTGATTTTTACGGTACGACCTACACATCCCCTTATGAGTTGGACGGAAATTCTTTGACACTTACGGATGGCCGCGGAACACGGACGTATAGCAAAAGCTGACGCGGCAAAGGTAAGGGTGTGGTATGTACTTTTTCTTTACGATTCCGTTTTGGGTAATAGTTCTTGCGGCACTTGTTGTTTTCTCCGCGGGAAGTTTTGTGGCGGGGATTATGGCCGTGGCTCTCCCCTATTTCACGGCGGCAGTAACAATAATTTGGCTGGTGGTGCTGGTGTTGGTGCTGCACGGTGAAAAGAAAAAGAATCTGTGGCTGTACCGCATATCGCAATGGCTGTTGTCAACGCCGTTTATTGTGATGCTTTTTTTATGCCTAGCGGATTTAATAACAGACCGTGCAACGGTATTTAGTTTTTTGCTGGCACCGTTTGTTCTACCTGTGGGACTTATGCCGTTGTTTCTGATAGAACCCGAAGATTCCCTGAAATTTGAACCGTGGGAAAAGCCGATACGGCCATTCTCAATTATTTTGAATGTTGTTGTGGGGCTGGGGTTATCATTTTTGTTGGTACGTATGTTTGAACGAAACATTGTTGATGCGTTGTTAGTTTTGGGCTGGATAAAGTGACCCGGTAAGAGGTGTATAATGAAAAAATATATGGCAGGCATGATGTGCGCAGCGCTTGTTATGGGGCTGTGCGCGTGCGGAAATAGTAGTGCAGACAACGCGGTGGATTCTGTAACTGATTCGCCTTCTGCGGCAGAGGATACGTCCGCGGACGACGTCAAAGCAGCGATTGAAGAAAACATCCTGAAAGCTGTAGAAGCGCGTGACGCGGGCAACTACGCCGAAGCGGAGCAGTATATGCAAATTGTATCGGAAAAGTCGCTGGCCGCATATCCTGCATACAGCGAGGGAGAAGATGACCCGTTGCTGCAATGGGGAACTATAGTATATTCAAATATATATGATATATATCCAATAGCGCCATCAGATGAGGCTGTGCTTTGCAGCGTTTCGGTACTTCAAAATGGGGTAAAAAAAGAAACCTGCTTAGATGAAAACGGTGAGCAAGGGCCTGTCTCGGTAATCACATATTATGGAGATGGGACAATTAAAGAAGAAGAATGGTACGATGCAAAAGAGAAAGTCTTACGACAGAAGAAACAATATGACACAGCAGGAAATTTGCTTGAACAAATCCAATATACGGATGATGCACAGCCTGGTTGGCATAGAGAACTTATATGGGACGAAAACAGAAAACTAACGAAAGAAATCGACTATGATGGAACCCGCGTGACACATGTGTATGAGTATGTCTATGGTGAAAACGGACATGTACAAGAAGAGCAGGAAACAAACTATTTGTCGGAAACATGGACAACTGCAACAAGAACGGTATGGACTTATGACGATAAGGATTATTGGCAAACGCAAATAGTTTATGACGCACAGGGAAATGTGTGGAAAACCTATGAAGCTCAAAATACATATGATGCAAACGGCAGAGTTACCGACCATATGGAATACATTACGGATGATTCCCATACGAACAGCTTGGCCTACCGCGAAACTACGACATATGATGAAAACGGAAACGTATTGTCGGAAATCAAGCAGGACTTAATTGCGGCAGGTCAGTTTTATTCGAGAAAAGAGTATACCTATGATGAAAACGGGAACATCATCAACGAACTTCAATACGATGAAAGCGATACTGTGATATGGCAGGCTAAACATGAGTACAACAATGGAAGAAAAACTTTGATTGAAAGCAAAAGTCAAAGTTCGGAAGATGGCACGCAAGAGAGAATCCTCTATTACTACGCCCCGAAGGAAATACTTGAAAAGCTTGGTATGCTGTAAAAAATACAACCGGGAGCAGCCCGTGATAAGGCTGCTCCCGGTTTTGTGTACTTATTATAGCTTTACCCGATGGTTACGCTCCACTTGAACTCCTTGCTCTCGCCGGGGTTCAGCTCGATGTGATGACCTGCCTCGTTGACGGAGTTGGCCCAGCCGTTCCAGGGCTCCATGCAGACGAAGCTCTCGGCGTCCTGCTGCCAGAGCACGCCGTTGGTGAAAACGCTCTCGTCAAAGCTGACCGTGACCTTATGGCCGTTGCCGGAGTCAGTGAAGCGCATCGGGCTCTTGACGCCGGTCATCAGGCGGATGGAGTCGGCACTCCCCTCCTTACGGGTCAGGGTGATGGTCTCGGGCGCGGCGGGCTGCTCGCCCTTGGCGCTTTCGCTGCAGGTGGCGGCGTCGATGTCAAACGCGACGTTGTCCAGCTTGCTGGCGGCGAAGTACGGGTGGAAGCCGACGCTGAACGGCAGGGCCTTGTCGCCGGTGTTGGCGACGGTCAGGGCCAGCGTGGCGGTGCTGCCGGTCAGGGTGTAGCGCATGGTCAGGGCAAAATCGAACGGGTAGACGAACTTTGTCAGACCGTTGGGGGTCAGGGTCAGCTCAATGGCGGTGTCGTCCGCGCTCTTGACCTGCCACGGCACGAGGTCGGCCAGGCCGTGGACCTCGATGGGATAGGCCGCGCCGTTGAAGTGGTGCACGCCGTCGTCCGGTTTGCCGCAGTTCGGGAACAGGATGGGGATGCCGCAGCGCGGGCGATCCGTGGACTCGAAGTTTTTGTCGCGCAGCCACAGGTATTCGTCGCCGTTTTTGGTGAAGGATGTGGCCATGCCGCCCTTCTCGGGCGTGACGGTGAAGGCATACTCGCCGTCGGTCAGGGTCAGGGTCTTGTAGGAAACACCGTATTTTTCATAGGTGCCGGTAGTCAGAGTAGACATGATAAGGCTCTCCTTTGTATGCACGTAGGGGCCGCACATGTGCGGCCCGCAACTTTGTGGAAAGCACCCGATTGCGGGTAAGTTGCGGG
>OLQL01002139.1_pt1 | contig 14284 bp, 9 predicted proteins | sample 1672971 | NCBI WGS metagenome assembly OLQL01 (sample SAMEA3136742, study PRJEB25190) | human gut metagenome | biome: human gut; feature: human-associated habitat; material: faeces | place: Austria | collected 2013
GCTCGGAAATAGCAAGCACTTTTTTCATTTTTTCAGATTCTTTTTTCTCCCGATATATAAAACCCATTGCAATCAGAAGAAAAGGCTGTATAATATAGAATGGTATTGTCTATAAAGCAATATCACATCAAGTCAAAACAATTGAAAGGAACCATATTTTAAGGAGAATCTACAATTATATGAACGACGATGCCATATCATCCATTCTGATCATCGCGGTACTGCTGTTATTTTCCGCCTACTTTTCCGCCACAGAGACCGCCTTTTCCTCCCTGAACCGCACGCGGCTGCGCACCATGGCTGAAAAGGGAAACAGCAAGGCGGCGCTGGCGCTCAGCCTGGCCGAAAAGTACGACCAGCTGCTGAGCAGCATTCTGGTGGGCAACAACGTGGTAAACATTGCCATGTCCTCCATTTCCACCCTGCTCTTTGTGCGCCTGATGCCGGACATCGGCGCGACGGTCTCCACCATCGTCATCACCATCGTGGTGCTGATCTTTGGCGAGATCAGCCCGAAGAGTCTGGCCAAGGAAAACCCGGAGAAGTTCGCCATGGTGTCCGCCCCCATCATCCGGGTGGTCATCTGGGTGCTGACCCCCATCAACTTCCTGTTCGCCCAGTGGAAAAAGCTCCTGGGACGCATCTTCAAGGGCGGCGACGCCCACCGCATGACCCAGGATGAACTGCTGATGCTGGTGGACGAGGCCTCCCAGGAGGGCGGTATCGACCAGAGCGAGGGGGAACTGCTCCGCTCGGCCATTGAGTTCACAGATCAGGACGCCGAGGACATTCTGACTCACCGGGTGGATCTGGAAGCCGTCCCCCTCACCGCCACCAAGGAGGAGGTCGCCGCCGTCTTTTCCGAGACCCAATATTCCCGCCTGCCCGTCTATGACGGCAGCATCGATAATATTGTGGGTATCCTCCACCAGAAGGACTTTTACATCGGCACCGGTATCAGCCCCAAGCCCCTGAACGCACTCATGAAGGAGCCCATCTTTGTCCCCCCCACCGTCAAGATCCGCGACCTGCTCAAAGTGCTCCAGAAGCACAAGTCCCACATCGCCGTGGTCAGCGATGAGTATGGCGGCACACTGGGCATTGTCACCATGGAGGACATTATTGAGGAGATTGTGGGCGAAATTCATGACGAATACGATGATGAAGAACGTACATATGCCGTACTGAATGACCACACTTGGGTATTTGAAGCCAAGACCCAGCTGACTGATTTCTATAAAATAACGAAGATAGACGAGGAAACGTTCGATGAGGTGGCAGGGGATGCCGATACGCTTGCCGGACTTCTGCTGGAACTGAAGGGGGAATTTCCTGCTCTCCATGAAAAGGTGACCTACGGCCGTTATGAGTTTGAGGTGTTGGAGATGGACAACCGCCGTATCCTGAAAGTGAAGTTCACAGTAAATGCCCCGGCAGAACCCAACTCTTCTTCCCTTTAATTTTTAATTATTAATTTTTAAATTGTTCCGTGCCCCTCTTCTTGCAACATACCGCTCTTCCCTGTCGATGGGGAATTTGGAAAACGGAGGAATCTCCGGAGGAATTGCTGGCCATGCTTCCTCATCAGGAAGTATACCGGGAAGGTATGCGGCGCTTCACCGCGGCACACCGCCGTTTGGAGTGGCTGGCTGTCCGCGTATTGCTTTATACTCTGTCGGGAGAAGAGAAAGAGATTGCCTATCATCCCAGTGGGAAACCTTATCTGGCGGATGACTCCGCCTCTCTCAGTATTTCGCATACGAAAGGTTATGTGGCTGTTGTCTTGGGATTGCCGGGTCGGGAAGTGGGTGTTGACATCGAGCAGTATGGTGAGCGGGTAAGGAAGGTGGCACATAAATTCATGCGCGAAGATGAACAGCCATCCGTGTTTCGCGGAACCGACACTTGGTCACTGTTGCTGCACTGGTCGGCTAAGGAGACCATGTTCAAATGCCTGAATGCTTCCGAGGTTGATTTTCGCGGGCACATGCGCATTCTGCCTTTTGCTGTAAATGAAAGCGGCGTATTCTCCGCCGAAGAATATCGTACGGTGGAGAAACGCCGGTTCACTATTCATTATTATTTGTTTCCGGATTTTGTCTTGACATTGAGTCTGTAAATCTCTTACAGCCTTTCCAGTTGTACCGTGAAGTGTCTCATCAACGGAGCTTCCCAGGTGATGCGCACTCCGCGGGTAATACTTTCCCGTTTGTCATATACATTTTTCAAAGCGGCTGCCACCACATCCATGTGGTTGTTGGTATACACGCGGCGGGGGATGGCAAGCCGAAGCAAGTCCAGGCCGTTGAAGCGGTTTTCGCGGGTCACCGGGTCGCGGTCTGCCAGCAGATACCCGATTTCGCAGCCGCGTATGCCTGCTTCCAGATAGAGCTCAGCGGTCAGTGTTTGTGCCGGGAATTCTTCTTTGGGCACATGTGTCAGCACTTTGGGGGCATCCACAAATATGGCATGGCCGCCTGCGGGACGTTGGTAGGGTATCCCGTACTCATCCAGTTTCATGGCTAGATAGCCCACCTGGTGAATGCGGGTTTCCAGATTGTCAAATTCAGTATTTTCATCCAGGCCGATGGCAAGGGCGTTCATGTCACGACCGTTCATGCCTCCGTAAGTAAGGTAGCCTTCGAACTGCACGCAGAAGCCTTTGGCACCTTCATACCAGTCTTTCCGGCGGGTGGCTATGAATCCGCCCATGTTGACAATACCGTCTTTTTTGGCACTCATCGTCATACCGTCGGCAAGGTCAAACATCTCGCGGGTAATTTCCTTTATGCTCTTGTTGCGGTAACCTTCTTCTCTCATTTTGATGAAGTAGGCATTTTCCGCAAAGCGTGCCGAGTCAAAGAGAACGGGCTTGCCGTACTTGTCGGCAATGGCGCGGACTTCGCGCAGGTTCTGCATGGAAACCGGCTGGCCGCCTGCAGTGTTGTTGGTTATGGTGACGATGACGAACGGTATCCGTTCGCTATGTTCCTGTAATGCTTTTTCCAGTTTTTTAGGGTCTACATTGCCTTTGAAGGGAATTTCCAGCTGTGTCTGTTTGGCTTCGTCTATGGTGCAGTCCAGAGCCAATGCCCGGCGTCCCTCGATATGTCCTTTGGTGGTGTCGAAATGGGAGTTTCCCGGCACAATGTCGCCCTCGTGCACCAAGTAGGAGAAGAGTACATTTTCGGCAGCGCGTCCCTGGTGGGTGGGGATAATGTATTCAAATCCGGTGAGGCGGGTGATGACTTCTTTCAGTTTGAAGAATGAGGTGGCTCCGGCATAGCTTTCGTCACCCAGCATCATGCCTGCCCATTGGCGGTCGCTCATGGCGCCGGTGCCTGAGTCGGTGATGAGGTCGATATAAACTTGTTCCGATTTGAGTTGGAATACGTTGTAGTGGGCTTCTTTCAGCCATTGTTCGCGTTCCTGGCGGGTACTTTTACGGATAGGTTCCACCATTTTGATTTTCCATGCTTCGGCAAATGGTAATTCCATAGACTCTGTATCTTTAATAATTTGACAATAGGTTAACGGATAAACCGATTATTGCAGTTTAATGTGCCGAATTTAGGCAAAATCTATGTAATAACCAATTTAAATATGACTTTTTGTAATGTAAATGTCCGGACGAAATCACTTCGGCCGGACATCATCAAATAAACTTGGCAGAGTTTATTACCTTCTTTACTTTCTCTGAATTAGGTTTGATGAATGAAATGATGGACGGTTTGTCCGGCTCATTAGACTCAACGCTTTTTCCTCGAAAGCAATGATAAAGTATGCATGGCAGGTCTTCTGACTTGTTTCTGTTGCAGGCGCCTTCCCGGAAGAATATTCCAGTGGCATAGAGTAATTGTCTGCAACGTTGCACGAAACTTACAGCAGCGGGACTGTCCAGGATTTACACCTGATTCCCTTTTAATCGCTTTCCCAGAAGAGGGGGAGCGAACCAATGCATGACAAAGATACGGATTCTTTTTGAGAAAACAATTCTATGGGTGATAAATTTTCTTCCCTGCTCTCTTTCTTTTTGCCGACAAATTGGCAAGGTTTTGCCACCCTCTTGGCAAGACTTTGTCACCGCGTTGGCAAAACTTTGCCATAGGCATGGCAAAAGTTTGCCAAAAGCATGGCAATAGGTTGGCAAAATTACTCTCTGATTGATAGTGACTTAAGGCGATTTAAGCAATCCGTCATGTCGGTAAGGTGAAAAGATACCAATACAAGCCACACTTGCCACAAGAACCTTCTCCGGAGGTATGCAAAGCATTTTGTTTGGTGTGGTAAAACGGGCTGTTATCTCTCTTTTGCCAGTGTGAATACAAACTCCAGTCCTCCGCCTTGGTTGTTTTTGGCAGAGATGGTGCCTCCGTGAATAAGGACTGCATTCTTCACTATGGCGAGCCCCAAGCCGGTGCCGCCCAACTTGCGCGAGCGTCCTTTGTCTACACGGTAGAAGCGTTCGAACAAACGGTTCAGATGTTCGGGAGAAACGCCGATGCCGGTATCGGCAAAACTGAAATAGTAGTAATTCTCGTCTTCGCGGAAACAACTGATGTTGATGTGTATGTTGGTGCCGGCATAAGCGATGGCGTTGTCCATGAGATTGCGGAAGATGGAGTAGAGTAGAGAGTAGTTGCCCCGCAACTGTATCTTCGGTTTTAGGGAATTGACAACGGTGATTTGCTTCTGTTCCAGTTCCAGGGACACTTCGTTGACGATGTTTGAAACCAGCATGCTGATGTCCACCTTTTCCATATCAATCATGTTGGCGGCTTCGTCCATGCGGGTCAGTACGGATATGTCGCGCAGCAGGCGGCTCAGGCGGTTGCTTTGCGCGTAGCAGCGTTCCAGGAAGACCTGCATCTTTTCGGGTGCAATGTTTTCGTTGTTCACGATGGTTTCCAGATAACCTTGTATGCTGCTTACGGGGGTTTTCAGCTCGTGGGCGATGTTCTGGGTCAACTGCCGTTTCAGCCGTACTTGCTCTTCTTCCTGGGTGATGTCGTTGATGGAAATTTCAAAGCTGAGGTCTTGGAAGATGATGCACTCCACGATGAAGGTGCGTCCGTTCTTGTTGATGTGTACGGACATCCTTCGTTCTTCGTTGTAGGAGGGGCGCTTCTGCGCCTTGTTGATGAAATCCGTTATCTTCTGGAATTCGCAGATGGAGAATATCTCTTCGGTAGCCTGCAGGTTGGAGTCTGAAATCAGATTGCCGTATTGGGTGAACAGATTGTTTACCAATATCTCCTTTTTGTCTCTGTTGAATACGCCCAGTCCTTCGCGGGAGGTTTGCAAATGGGTGATAAGCTTTTCGCGCTCAATGTAAAGCGCCTCTTTGGTTTCGCGCAGGCGCTTGTATATCTGTATGATATGCTGCGAAATCTCTCCAAGCTCATTGTGCGGAAAGGCGGCTTGTATGTCCATGTCTATAGGTTCGTTCTTGTCGGCTCTTTTGGCAAACTCGCGCAGGTGGTTGATGGCGCTGCCCAGTTTGGAGGTGAATTTGTAGAAGACGGATATCAGCAGCAGTGATACAATGACCGTGAACCAGATGTAGTGTGGGTCGGCAGCCAGATTGTTCATCAGGTTGACGTTGTAGGGGAGGGCTGAGCGGATGATGCAGCCTTCGTAGGCGGTGGCAGAATAGAAATAGGTCTTGCCGGTGGTTTCGGAGATGCGCCGTAGGTCGTAGCCCTTGCCGTCTTTCAGCGCTTTCTGCACTTCGGGGCGTTTGATGTGGTTGTCCAGTTCATGGCTGTCGTTCTGGGAGCTGTCGAACAATACGTTGCCATGAAGGTCTACCACAGTGACGCGCAATTCCTTGTTCACATGCTTGGAGATGTAGCTGTCCAGCATGGAAGTCCATAGGCTGTCGGGGAGATAACGAAGTTCCTGGTGTAGTCTGTCATTATAGTCTTGCAACTGCGTGTCCAGTAGCTCCACTTTATATTCCTTTTCCCGCTGATACTGGTAGGCGATGAAGCATGCGGCGAATATGAGGAACAGTGAAATGACCGAAAGGAAAAGCTTCCGGCTGAAGGACAGAAAGTGTCTGTCGTTATTCGGCTTCGAAACAATATCCATATCCCAAGCGTGTTACGATGCATTTGCCATAAACTCCGATTTTCTTGCGTAGGCGTGTGATGTTTACGTCGATGGTACGGTCCAGCACATATACTTCATCACTCCAGATGCGGTTCAGTATATCTTCGCGCGAGAATACGCGTCCTTTATTCTGCAAAAGCAGCAATAAGATTTCAAACTCTTTTTTGGTGAGCGGTGCCTCTTCACCGTCAATGCAGACTTTCTTCTTGATGACGTTCAGCACCAGTGTCTTGTAGACAATCTGTTCCGGTGCATGCTCTGTCTCTCCTTGTTGGGTGCGTCTCAGTACGGCTTTGACACGTGCCGCTACTTCGCGCAGCGAGAAGGGTTTGGATATATAGTCGTCCGCTCCCAGGTTGAAGCCAGTCACGGTGTCATTTTCCGTATCTTTGGCGGTAATGAAGATGATGGGTATCTGGGCCGTCTTCTTGTCCTTCTTCAGCATACTTGCCATTTTGAAGCCGGAAATTTCTCCCATCATCACGTCCAGCAGTAGTAGGTTGTAGCTGCCAATGTCCATTCTCAGAGCTTCTTCGGCAGAGTTCGCCGTGTCCACTTCGTAGCCTTCGTTTTCGAGGTTGAACTTCAGAATTTCACATAAGTCTTCTTCATCATCCACTACTAAAATCCGGTAATTGTTCATTGCTTTGTTGTTTATGTATGACAGGAATAAAACAATTTTCTTGTCACAAAGTTAAACTTTATTTCTTTTTATCGGCAAAAATAGTGCAAACCGAATGCAGAATTTTCATGTTTACATGAAAAGTTGTGCCGAGATGCAGGCCATTTCTGCTTTCTGGGTACAAAAGTGAGGCTAATTTGTTACGGAATGATGAAACAAGTGTTACATTTGGGTTACATTAAATTCCCGTTTATCTAAAAGCCCCGTCACATTAAAATATTATCTTTGCTTCGTAAATACTGAATTGTATGAAAGAACTTATGTATATCAGGAGTTTCTCTAAGAGACATTTGTCGGTTATTATGGGAACTCTACTTTTAGTGATAATCGGCTCTGTCTGGCTGAATACGGCTACTTTCCGCTCGGGATTTGAGATTACGGATGAACTGGGCGGTAATATATTCCCTTCCAGTATCCTTTCGGTGGCTACTACCGATGCTCAGGTCATAGTGCCGGTAGACTCCATGTATGTAGGTAATCCGAAGTCCTGCATCGCTGTCCGTGTCCGTTCGAGGAATGCTTATAGCCGGGTGCGGGTAGAGGTTGCAGAGACTCCGTTCTTTTCCCGTTCCGTGTCGGAGTTTGTGCTGGCAAAACCGCGTACGGAGTATATTATCTATCCTGATATCATATGGAATTACGAGGCTCTGAAGAATAACAACCAAGCGGAACCCATCAGTGTGGCCGTTATGGTAGAGATGAACGGCAAGGATTTGGGGCAGAGGGTGCGTACTTTTTCCGTTCGCAGCATTAATGAATGTCTGTTGGGGTATGTCACGAATGGTACAAAATTCCATGATACCGGCATCTTTTTTGCAGCATATGTAAATGAGGAGAATCCTATGATTGACAAGCTGTTGCGTGAAGCGCTGGATACGCGTATCGTCAACCGTTTTTTAGGCTATCAGGGAGGTGCCGAAGTGGTGGACAGGCAGGTTTATGCCTTGTGGAATGTACTGCAGAAGCGTAAGTTCCGTTATAGCTCGGTCTCCAATACGAGCCTTTCCAGCAATGTGGTCTTTTCACAGCGTGTGCGCACGTTCGATGACGCCTTGGAGTCCTCGCAAATCAACTGTGTGGATGGAAGTGTGCTTTTTGCTTCTCTGCTCCGTGCCATCAACATAGAACCTATATTGGTGCGCACCCCGGGGCATATGTTTGTAGGATACTACACGGATTCCAGTCATAAAGACATGAATTTCCTTGAAACGACCATGATTGGTGATGTGGATTTGGATGATTTCTTTCCGGACGAACAGTTGGATTCGACGATGGTGGGAAAGTCGCAGAACCAGATGTCGCGCATCACCTTTGACAAGTCCAAGGAGTATGCCAATAAGAAGTATGCCCAGAATAAGGAAGGTATTCATTCCGGCAAACTGAACTATATGTTTCTGGAAATATCCAAAGAGGTGAGAAGGAGAATACAGCCGATAGGGAAATGAGGCGTAGAATGCAAACAGCCGATTTTCACGAACCGGCCGTTCCAATCATCATCTATGAATGAAGACCGTTGAGAGGCTTCAATGAATTAAAACTGAACACTAGTGATTTCTATTATAAAATTTATCAGCGCTGAAAGTATATGTAGCAGGTGTATATGTCTCTTTACCCTCAGTGTCTTTTCCATTAACAATTGCCCTTTTGATTGTTGGATTTTCACGGTTTGCATTTCTCACACTCATGCTACGTGCTGTCATGAAATAATCTGTACCATTATATATGTCACCACTGATATGGAAATTCCACAACATGGAAAGAGACCAGTTTTTATAAGTGAAACTTGTATATATTAGTATTATGCTGAAAAATAAAATGTTAATGTAGATTATATGTGGAATTTATTATTGTTAATAGTCTAACACTATTTTTTGATGAACTTATGAATCATTTTAACTAATTTGCTTTTTAGAATCCTTATCCATACCAATATCCCCACGTAATCAAGTTCTTTTTATATAAAAAGATTTATGAATATGCTTTAATGCGTAAATCAAATAGTTCAAAACATTGCTATATATAAATGATAAATGTGATGTGTTTTTCGTTTTTTCGCATCATTGAGATATATTATATACAAGTACGGCATTAATATGATTAAGAGTTAATGCTTTGAATAATTACTAAATAGATATTTAAAACTTTGCAAAAATATAAATGCAAATGTTTTAATATTTATTTAGTAATTTTTAATTCGATTGATGATAGAATTTCTAAATTAATTCATATGTTTGCAAACAAATCCAAATAATAGAGCTTATGAAAAGAAATTATTGCTTATCATTAGTGTTGCTTGCATTGTTTGGGGTGTCTGCACCTTTTGCTGCTAATGCAGCTGTTGAAAGTGTGCTAAGTTCCCAAAGTACTCAGCAAGCCAAGAAAATCACAGGTAAAGTTTTAGATGCGGCAGGCGAACCCATCATCGGCGCCAGCGTGTTAGTAAAAGGTTCTGGTACCGGCGCTGTGACGGATATTGATGGAAATTTTTCTGTAGAGGCGCCGGTGGGTAGCACATTGGAGGTATCTTTCATTGGCTACAAAACAGTGACATTGAAGGTGACGAACGCCACTACTTATACTGTGAGTTTGCAAGATGACTCGCAAGCGCTGGACGAAGTGGTTGTGACGGCAATGGGTATCAAGAAAGAGCGCAAGGCTTTGGGATATTCAATGGAGGATGTGAAGTCGGATGAATTGATGAAGATGAAAACTGCCAATCCTATTTCATCCCTTTCGGGGAAAGTGGCCGGTGTGAATGTTACTCAGTCATCCGGTGCCGCTGGTGCGGGCGCTCAGATTATATTGCGTGGAGGAACGTCGGGTGCTGAAGGCAAAGACAATCAGCCGCTCTTTGTGGTGGATGGTGTTATTTTTGATAACTCTTCATCAGTGGTGGGCAATTCGGCTTTCGATGGTTCCATGCGTTCTGCCTCTACTACTTCCAATCGTTTGATGGATATAAATCCCGAAGATATAGAAAGTATGTCGGTGCTCAAAGGCCCTGCAGCTGCCGCTTTATACGGTTCACGTGCAGCCAACGGAGTTATTCTTATCACTACCAAGAAAGGTAAAGAGGGCGTGGTTGAAGTGAATATCAATTCTAAGTTTACTGCTTCATGGGTAAAGAGCCTGCCGCAAACGCAACGCCAATATGCCCGTGGATATATGGAAGACCAATATGATTCAAAGAAGAACTATACTGGTACTGTGTTTAATGACTTTGCTTATACTTCGTGGGGAGAGAAGTCGAACGCAGCTACTTATGATAACATAGGTGATTTCTTTCAAGGCGGAAACATTTTCGATGAAAGTGCCAGCGTAGCCGGGGGTACCAAGAATAGTAAATTCTATCTTTCAGGGTCTTACTATGATCAGGTAGGTGTTGTGCCCGAGACCGGATACAAGAAATATGCTTTCCGTTTCAATGGTGAGCAGAAGGTGGGGATTTTTACCTTTAACGCCAGTGCCGCATATAGCGATGCTCATACGGACCGTACTTTGACGGGTGCCGGGCTTTATAATTCGAGTGGTAATGGTGCTCTTTATGGTGTGTACAACTGGTCTCCTTTCGACCGAATGACCCACTATCAGAACGAGGATGGTACCCGTTATCGTTTGTTTGGCGATCGTCTTGATCCATGGGACGAACGCGACAACCCCTATTGGATTGTCAATCGTAACCACATGTATGACGACATCGACCGTTTCAATGGGATGCTCAGTATAAAAGCCGATATTGCCAAATGGTGGTTTGTTTCTTATAAAATAGGTATTGACCGTTATACCCAAACTGCTTCCAACCGTTTGGCTGCCAATGGCGTGCTTAAACAAGTGTGGCAAAAAGGTATGATGAGTGACAACACCCAGCAGTTCCGCTATATGAGCCATGACTTTATGTCGAACATGAGCCATAAGTTCGGTGATTTCGATTTGAATCTTTTGTTGGGTGCCACAATGGACGAAACCAAGACAGACCGTAGCTCGATGATGGCTTGGAACTTTTCCGTTCCTGATTTCTTCTCATACGCCAATGCCAGTAAAGACAATAAGCAATTCACACATGCAGCTACTAAGAAACGTTTGGTAGGAGCTTTTGGAGAATTCCGTGCATCATGGAAAAATATGCTCTATCTCACTGTGAGCGGTCGTAATGACTGGACTTCTACTCTTCCTCTTGAAAACCGTTCGTACTTCTATCCTTCGGTAAGCGGTTCATTCGTATTTACTGAAGCCTTGCAGCGACTCGGTTGGCTGGATGACAGTGTGCTCAACTTTGGTAAATTGCGTGCATCGTGGGCCAAGGTAGGTAAAGATACCGGTGTGTACGAATTGGAAACTGCCTTATGGCCTACGGGTACCTATCTTGACGGTACGGTAGGTGTGGGAAATACTTGGACACGCGGTAATGACAAACTGAAACCGGAAATGACCAAGTCTACCGAAATAGGCGTGGAATTGAGTTTCTTCAAAAACCGCCTGCACATAGACTATGCTTACTATACCAACGATTCATATAATCAGATTCTTGCTCCTCGCGGTCCGCAATCTACCGGTTACATCTTTTGGAGTATCAATGCGGGCAATGTGTATAACAAAGGTATGGAACTCTCTATTTCGGGAACTCCCATACAGACTAAGGACTGGACATGGGACATTGGCTTGAACATGGCAGGTAATCGTGGTACTTTGGACGGGCTTCCCGAAGGTATGGGCGTGATGTATGTTACCGATGTGCAATATGCCGGTATGCAGGCAGCCTCGTTCAGCGGTGGAGATTTTATGGGTATTGCCGGTACCAAATGGAAACGTAATGACACCGGTGAGGTGATACTCGACAAAAACGGTATGCCTACTTATGACAAAACCCTTGTAGCAGTAGGTAATCGTGAGTCATCGTTTACCGGTGGATTGAACAACACCCTTACTTGGAAGAATTTTACTTTCAATATGCTATGGGAATTCCGTGTAGGTGGCGATGTGGTCAACGGTACTCAATATGCTATGGATAACAGCGGTGTGAGCCAGTTCTCTGCCGATGTACGCAATCGTTCTCTCACTGTAACGGGTGTCAATGCCAATGGTGACCCAGTGACCAATACTTGGGAGGCCGATAAAACCTATACTTTTAATGGAGTACAAATGAGTGGTTACAACATCATTAAGGATTACTATCAGAACTATTATTCTAAGGAGTCAGCCAACTATATTACCGATGTCAACTCTTTGCGTTTGCGTTCTGTTTCATTGAGCTATGAGTTTCCTAAAACGTGGCTTTCCAAGATTGGATTTGTAAAGCGTGCTTCGGTATCGGTAGCTGCTACCAATCTATTGCTCATCACCAATTACGACGGTGATCCTGAAGTGGCTGCCGCTGGTGCGGGTGTAGGTGGCTCATCATCAGTAGGATTTGACTACTGCGGTGTACCTGCCACTTCTACCATGTCATTTGGCTTGAATCTTACTTTCTAACTCTTAAAAAACAGAAGCAATATGAAATTATTCAAATCTATGATATTATGTAGTGTGGGTGCCCTTATGACTTTGTTCTCGGGGTGTAGTGACTGGCTCGATGTAAATGTCGATCCCGAAAATCCCACAGCTGGAAATGCGACCTATGATTCACGATTGGCACATATTGAATTTTATACCAACAGTGCCACTCAGTTTGCTGCTTGGCGTTCCAGTATGTCTATGGGCGATTGGACACGCTATTATGACGGCGGTACTTATTGGAGCATGTCTTATTGGAGTCCTCAGACCGGTGCCGTTACCACTCCCTACCAATGGTGGTTCTGTGGAGCTGCTGTAAATATTCCATTTTTGATTGACAAGGCTACGGCAGCCGAGGCTTGGCATTATGTGGGTGCAGCTCGCGTAATTCGTGCCTATGGTTTTATGCTTATGACAGACCTTTATGGAGAAATGCCTTACAAGTCGAGTGAGGCTGAAGCCGGTGTTACTCCTACCTATAATGACGGAAAAACAATCTATTTGGGCTGTTTGGCCGATCTTGACACCGCTATCGAGATGTTCCAAAAAGAGCAAGGGTCTGCGACAGCTTCGTTGGCTGTAGGCGATATTTGGAACGGTGGTAGTGTAGACAAGTGGCTTAAATTGGCATACTTACTTAAAGCACGTTACATTAACAAGCTTATTAAAAAGGGTGAAGGCAGTTATCTTGAAGGGAAATACGATGCCGCAGAAATCTTGGCTTGTCTTGACAAGGCTCAGCAAAGCAATGCCGACAATACCGTATTCAATCATATTGATGCCAATAATTCGCATGATGTATTGGGATGGGATGAACCGGTTGATTATTCACCGCTCTTTTCTGTATGTGGCATGAATGCCGGCTATATGCCTACCAAGATGCTTTACGATAATCTGACAAATTTTGCCGGAAGTGGAATAGAAGATCCGCGTGCCGATAAGATTTTACCTTGGGCATATTCGAAGCAATCAAGTAATTCACCCGCAGAGGTGAAGTTCAAAAACGGTTGGCGTCGTTCTATGGGTGTAGATATGATTGGCAATGATAGTCCCAGCCTTACCGGCGGACCGTTGCGCTCGAACTTCTCGGCAGCCAAAGGTTGGTGGATTGACAGTGAATCTTCTACCCGTAAGGGGGACACTATTTATGTAGAGTGTACCAGTCAGTGCAAAGCTTATCAAGGACGTCCTGATTTACTTTATCGTCGCGATGGCACTGATGCCTCTCGCGAATCGGGAACTTTCTATACTCGCGTGTCTTCTCCCACCTATATTGGAACCTATGCCGAAGCTTGTTTCATACGTGCTGAAGTACTCTTTAACCAAGGTAATAAAGGAGCGGCTTTTAATGCTTATAAGAAAGGTATTGCAGCCAGTATCGACGGTATGAACGATAAGTTGAAAGTGTGGTGCCGTGAAGATGCCAATTTGGAAGCATGCCCCTCGTTCTCTCCTATGACGCAAACCGACATTGACAACTATTTGAACAATGGTATCGGCACTGAAGAGAATATTACTTTGGGCAAGATTCTTACTCAAAAGCGTTTGGCATTGCATTTTTCCATGGAAATTTGGAACGATATGCGTCGCTACGATTTTAATCCGGAGCTTTTCTTAGGCTGGGGTATTCCTGCACGCTATGGCGTTGATGCTACTGCCCAAAAGAATATTCCGCAAGGTAAACAGTTCCGTCGTTGGCAGCAATGCAGTCATGAACTCAACTACAATACGGCCAATCTGCAAGCTATCGGTGCCACTGTTCCGGGAGCTGATACTTCAATTGCACTTTGGAATGCTGCCGAGGACGTATGGACTTTACCCGTATGGTGGGACAGTGCCCAAAACTAATTTTTCATTGCATTTTATTTTGTGATACAAATTCATTATCTTTACGCCCAAAATGTGGATTTTAAGATATAGTTAAGATATTGAAGGCTCTAATGGTCTTCATTCATAGATGATGATTGGAACAGCCGGTTCGTGAGAATCGGCTGTTTT
>OLQL01002143.1_pt1 | contig 14271 bp, 10 predicted proteins | sample 1672971 | NCBI WGS metagenome assembly OLQL01 (sample SAMEA3136742, study PRJEB25190) | human gut metagenome | biome: human gut; feature: human-associated habitat; material: faeces | place: Austria | collected 2013
TTGGTTCCACAGATCTTGCAGGAGAACTGGTGGCAATGAATGAGGATAATGAAATTGAAAGTATCACATTCATAGGTTTATGCACAGACATCTGTGTTATTTCCAATGCACTTCTGGCAAAAGCATCTCTCCCGGAAGTTCCGATCATCGTAGACGCTAAATGCTGCGCAGGCGTAACACCGGAAAGCCATGAGAATGCATTGAAAGCAATGGAAGCATGTCAGATCCAGATTGACAGATAAACTGAGGAATAGTTATTCTATTATGAGCAAGCAGCAAAGCAGAAATTTTATCCGCCTGACAATTCAGATATGAGGAGTGACAAAATAATGAAAACAATTACACGAGATGAGGCATTCACATTATTAAAGAAATACAACAAGGATCCCTTTCACATTCAGCATGCCCTGACTGTAGAAGCAGTAATGAAATGGTACGCCAATGAGCTTGGTTATGGCAAAGATGCAGAATACTGGGGAATTGTAGGACTCCTCCATGACATCGACTTTGAATTATATCCGGAAGAACACTGTCTGAAAGCTCCGAAAATGCTCCGCGAAGCAGGCGTAGGCGAAGACGTGATCCATTCAGTTGTATCCCACGGTTACGGCATCACAGTAGGATGTGGCACAACTATTGACGTAGCACCGGAACACGAAATGGAAAAAGTACTCTTTGCAGCGGATGAACTTACAGGACTTATCTGGGCAGCAGCACTTATGAGACCATCCAAAAGCACAAAAGACATGGAACTCAAATCCCTCAAGAAGAAATACAAAAGCAAGGGCTTCGCAGCAGGATGCTCCAGAGAAGTCATCGAGCGAGGAGCCGAACAACTTGGCTGGGAACTGCAGAAGCTGCTCACTATGACACTGCAGGCAATGGCAGACTGCGAGGATGAGATTAAGGCGGAGATGGACGCGGAAGCGTAAATATTAAAACTGAATAATAAAGTAACAAAAATTGCTTAGAAAGAAAGGGACATATCAGAGGTAGAAGGTATGTCTCTTTTTGTATTACAGTGAATTGAATATAATAGGTAATGTCGAATGAAAATTGTTGCCGTTTATGTCGAAAAATTGTATAATATGACGTAAAGTAGTTAGCTTTATCAGATGACTTAGGCAGTAAAGAATATAAAAGAGAAATAATGTCTGAAGAGACATTTGGAAATTGGATAAAAATAATGAATAAGACTTTAAATTACTATAACGAAAATGCACAGTCCTTTGCGTCTGGAACTGTTTCCGTAGAGTTTACAGAAATGCAGGACAAATTTTTGCAAAAGCTTAATCCGGGAGCATATATACTCGATTTTGGTTGCGGCGCAGGAAGGGACACGAAATATTTTTTGGACCAAGGCTATCTGGTAGAGGCAATAGACGGTTCCGAACAGTTATGCCAGATTGCGAGTAAACATACTGGAATCAAAGTTAGACAGATGCTGTTTCAGGAACTGAAAGTGAATGAGAAATACGACGGCATATGGGCTTGTGCTTCCATTCTTCATTTACCGAAAAAAGAACTAAAAGAGGTTTTCAAGAAAATGCTCACAGCGTTGAAACCTGGTGGACGGATTTATACTTCTTTCAAATATGGAGAGTATGAGGGAGAGCGAAACGGACGATACTTTACAGATTTTACAATAGACACATTTGCGGATTTTGTACAGGAGATACACAATCTGCAAATAGAAGAACACTGGATCACAGGAGATGTCCGACCGGGAAGAGGTGAGGAAAAATGGCTGAACTTAATTATGCAGAAAAAATGAACATCGGATATGAAAATGAATATTCCACAGATGCCATGACCGGCGGTCCTGATAAAAGAAGACAATTGTATTATCGACTGATTGAGAGTATGAAAAAGGCAGAAAGCGTTGATATTATTGTTTCATTTCTCATGGAATCCGGAGTAAAAATGTTCCTTCAGGAACTGGAAAACACCTTGAAACGCGGAGCCAGAATCCGAATCCTGACAGGAAACTATCTCGGAATCACACAACCGTCCGCATTATATCTGATCAAAAGGAAACTCGGTGACAGAGCTGACCTCAGATTTTACTGTGAAAAAGGACGTTCCTTTCATCCAAAGTCTTACATTTTCCATTATGCAGACCACAGCGAACTTTACATTGGCTCATCCAATATTTCAAGAAGTGCGCTGACTTCAGGAATAGAATGGAACTACCGTTTCAGCAGCAAAAAAGATCCGGAAAACTATGCTGAATTTTTTCATACATTTGAAGATTTGTTTGAAAACCATTCCATCATAATTGATGATAAAGAATTAAAACGCTATTCCCAGAACTGGCACCGTCCTGCAGTGGCGAAAGACCTTGATAAATATGATTTTGAACAGGATGCAGAAGACACAAAAATAAAACAGATGTATGAGCCAAGAGGCGCACAGATTGAAGCTCTTTGTGCATTGGAAGATACAAGAGCAGAAGGAGCAAAGAAAGGACTCATCCAGGCTGCAACGGGCATCGGAAAAACTTATCTGGCAGCATTTGATTCCAAACCATATGAAAAGGTTTTATTTGTGGCACATAGAGAGGAAATTCTGAAACAGGCAGCAGATTCCTTCCGAAATGTAAGAAATTCAGAGGACTATGGATTCTTTACAGGAGATGAGAAATGTACGGATAAATCCGTTATCTTTGCTTCAGTAGCAACTCTCGGAAAATCAGAATACCTGAATGAAAAATACTTTGTACCGGATTACTTCGACTACGTAGTGATTGATGAATTTCATCATGCAGTCAATGATCAATACAGAAAAATCGTAGAGTATTTTAAACCTCAATTTCTCCTCGGACTGACAGCAACACCTGAGAGAATGGATGGCAAAAATATATATGAAATCTGTGATTATAATGTGCCGTATGAGATTTCATTAAAAGATGGCATCAATAAAGGAATGCTGGTTCCATTTCACTATTACGGAATCTACGACGAGACAGACTATACCAAACTGCATATAGTCAGAGGAAAATATACGGAAGAAGAACTGAACAAAACATACATAGGAAATGCTTACAGACATGATCTGATTTACAAATATTACTGTAAATATGGTTCAAAACAGGCATTAGGCTTCTGCTGTTCCAGAAAACATGCAGAAGAAATGGCAAAGGAATTCAGCAGAAGAGGAATCCCATCAGCAGCAGTTTACAGTAATGCAAATGGAGAATTCTCCATGGACAGAACAGAAGCAATTGAGAAATTGGAAAGTGGAAAAATCAAAGTCGTCTTTTCGGTGGATATGTTCAACGAAGGCGTAGATATTCCCTCTGTAGATATGGTAATGTTTCTCCGTCCGACGGAATCTCCAATAGTATTCCTGCAGCAGCTTGGAAGAGGATTGCGGAGAAGTAAAGGAAAAGAATATCTCAATGTCCTGGACTTCATCGGCAATTACGAAAAGGCAGGAAGAGTCAGATACTTACTGACAGGAAAAAGTAAAGCAGAGAAACAAACCTATTCTCCAGCAGATAAAACGAATTATCCTGATGATTGTTTTGTTGACTTTGATATGAAACTAATTGACCTGTTTGCAGAAATGGACAAGAAACAACAGACCATCAAAGAACAGATTAGAAATGAATATTTCAGAGTAAAAGAATTACTAGGCAAACAACCATCCAGAATGGATTTATTTACATATATGGACGATGATGTTTATCAGATGGCTATTACACATTCAAATGAAAATCCATTTAAGAAGTATCTAGAATACCTGAATGAATTAAATGAGCTAACAGATGAACAAAAAAGTTTCTGCCAGGGAATTGGAAAAGAATTCATAAAACTGCTGGAAAACACCAATATGACCAAAGTATATAAAATGCCAGTACTGATGGCTTTCTATAATCATGGTGATGTAAGAATGGAAGTGACAGAGACAGAGTTTCTGGCAAGCTGGAAAGAATTCTTTTCTACAGGAACAAACTGGAAAGATCTGGATACAGGGATTACATATGAGCAGTATTGCAAAATTTCGGATAAAGATCATATTAAAAAGATTATCAATATGCCGGTGAACTTCTTAGTGAAATCAGGAAAAGGTTTCTTTGTGAAAAAGGAAGATTCAGCGCTGGCATTAAGGGATGAGATGAAAGAAATCATAAAGAACCCAGTATTAGCAGAACAGATGAAAGATGTGATTGAATATAGGGTAATGGATTATTATCGGAGACGATATAAAGAACAAATGACAGGTTTTTTATAATGCTGGAGAGATGCATATGGAAATATAAAAATAATATTAAACAAAATATGGAAATTTAGAAAATTATAGCCATAGAAGAGCGCTTGTTTAATAATGTATACAGTAGCAAAGCTTTTGAACAATAAAAGTGTGATGTTTGAAATGTTGGATAGAATTTGTGATGTAATGAATCGTGCTCGGAATGAGATTGGTGAAATAGTATTGGATAATAGGGAGAAATAAGTATGGTAATTCAAAATGTAGAATTAATCCCTGATGCTCATTTATTATTATCTTCATTGCGTTCAGTTGGATATAAAGTTGAAATGGCAATTGCAGATATTATTGATAATTGTATTGGGGCGCATTCGACAGAAATTCATATAGATTTTACTTGGAATGAAGAGAAATCAACTATAGCTATATATGATAACGGAGACGGTATGGAAAAAGATTTTCTAATTTCATCCATGAAAATAGGTTCTTCAGATCCTGCAATCAAAAGAGAAGCAGAAGATTTGGGGCGTTTTGGAATGGGATTGAAGACAGCTGCATTTTCAATGGGTAAGAAATTAAGAGTAATAACAAGAAAAAGTGGATTATATTCTACAGCATGTTGGGATTTAGATTATATCGCCAGTTTGAATGATGGAAAATGGAGGCTTTTGGTTGATGATATAGAGTATGAAAGTGTTTTCAAAGAATATCCCAAATTCAGATCAGAGAAAGATGGAACTCTTATTTTAATAGAAAATCTCGACAAGCTTATAGATTCTTTTGAGCTCAAGAAATCAAAGAATAATTTTTATCGAACTATCGAAAAGGTAAAGAATCATGTAGGTATGATTTTTCATAGATTCATTGAAGAAGATGATTTAGTTATATATTTTAAGGATGAAATTGTTGAGGCATGGAATCCATTTGTATTAAGTAATAATGCAACTCAGGAATTAAGTGAAGAAGAATATTTTGATGGAGTAAAATATGTGTTAGTTCAACCATATGTACTACCACATAAAACTAAATTTGCAACAGAAGAGGATTTTAAAAAGGCGGCAGGTCATAAAGGATGGAATGCACATCAAGGTGTATATGTCTATAGAAATAGACGTCTTATTGTATATGGTACATGGTTTGATTTTTTAAAAAAAGAACCTGCTTTTAATCTTGCAAGGATTCGCTTGGATATGTCTGCGGATGATGATTATGATTGGAAAATAGATATAAAAAAATCTGTTGCAACACCACCATTGTATATGCGTGATATTTTAGACCGAGTAATTTCTGTTTGTACTGCCAAGTCTGCAAAAGTATATAATTCACGTGGAGCATACTCAAAAAATCCCGGTTCACAACAATTGGGATATGTGTGGGAACAAAGAAAAAATCGTTTAGGAGTATATATGTTTTATCTAAATAAAAAACATCCGATGTTAAATAAGGTTTTCCAGCAATTGGGAGAAACTGGAAAATCTGATTTAAGAGCATATTTATCACTGGTAGAAGGATGTGCCCCATCGGTTCAATCAGGATTGACGACCTATTTGACTAATCAAACAGAGAGGAGTATATCAGATAATGATCCTAGAAAATTGGCGGATATAAAAGAGGCTAAAGAATACATAAAGCAGTTTTTGAATAATGGGTTTGCAAAAGAAGAGGTAGCGTCAATAATCTTAAACATGCCTAATTATAAGTACATTGAAACTGAGTTGACAAAAATATTTGAGGAAGAAAACTATGATTAATATTCCAAATGGGTTGAAAGATAGCGAAGTGTCGTTATATATAGCGGCCTTTGAACGATGTGAAGAGAGTATAAAAGAAAAAAATAATAATACAACGGTTGATGAAACCGTCGATGAGATAGTTGCACAGTGGGGAAAAATTGTTGAAAACGCAGATCAGTTAAGAGCTTTTCTTCTGGCTGAGGTAAAAGTTCCAATCAATCCAGTTGTAGCTATAACAGATGTGACTGTTAAAAACAAGAAATGGTTTTCAGAGTTGAAAAAGAATCAGAGTAGATATCTTGAATATTGGAGACGATATTATGATTATTTAAATAGAAAACCTTCATGGACATTAGATGCTGTTAGAGATATTGATGATTCAACAGATGCTGTGCTTAATTATATGGCGGATCCAAATTTGAAAATTAAACAGGATGTATATGGAATTGCGTTTGGTTATGTACAGTCAGGAAAAACCGCACATTATTTGGGAGTGTTAAATAAAGCTGCTGATGCAGGTTATAAAATTATCATTGTTTTAGCTGGTATTCATAATAATTTAAGAAGCCAGACTCAGATTCGATTAGAAGAAGAATTTTTAGGATATGACGTAAGAGGATTTGCAGATGATAGCCAAAATGCAATTGGTGTGGGAATTGGCAGGTCTGTAAGCCACCATTTTTCTGCGTTAACCTCTAGAGAAGAAAAAGGAGATTTTAACAAAATTAAAGCAGGGACATCAATGAATCCACCATTTATTTTGGTCACTAAAAAGAATGCGTCTGTTTTGGCTCAACTTATTAGATATTTGAGAAATTTGCCGGTTGCAGTAAAAAAAGAGAATGGAAAGAAGGGGTTTTCAGTTGATTATCCATTACTTGTAATTGATGATGAGGCTGACCAAGCATCTTTAAATACTAAAGATTGCTTTAATGCAGATGGTACAGTTAAGGAGGATTTTAATCCTACAACAATTAATAAACATATTAGAACTATTTTAAGCTTATTTGATTGTTTTTCATATGTGGGGTATACAGCTACACCATTTGCAAATATTTTTATACCACCTAAAATTAACAGTAGAAAGTACGGTAAGGATTTGTTTCCTAAGGATTTTATAGTAAATATTCCACGTCCGGATAATTATATTGGAGCTTTAGAATATTTTGGTTTAAATGATATTGATGATCAAATAACAGCAATGCCATTATTTAGAGCAATTGAAAAAGGAAAAGATTATCAAGGTAAAGGAACGAAAAAGGATGATCCAGTTGGTCCGCTGCCGGATGAATTAAAAATGGCAATGAAATCATTTGTGCTATCAGTTGCCTTGCGCAATTTGAGAGGTCAATATGCAAAACCGAATTCTATGTTAGTGCATATTATTAGATTTAAAGGACAGCAAAATTTAATAAAGAAAAAAGTTGAAAAATATTTTACGGAGGAAATATATAATTATATAAAAAATGGTGATATAGAGATTGAAAATGAATTGCGAAAATTGTGGGAAGAGGATTATGTTAGCACGACAAAATTGATGAATAATAATTTTTCGGAATATATGACGGAGACTCCAGGATTAACGTGGAATGATGTATATTTAGAAGTTAAAAGATTTATAAAAGCAAAAGAATTTACGATTTACAGTATTAATGGTGACAGCTCTGATACGCTGATTTATGAAAATCATAAAGGAGAACCATTTAATGTAATCGTGATAGGCGGAGATAAACTTGCACGAGGATTAACGCTCGAGGGACTTATTATAAGTTATTTTACCAGAAGTTCAAATACATATGATACACTAATGCAGATGGGAAGATGGTTTGGATATAGACCTGGCTATTTGGATTTATGTAGATTATTTACAACTAAGTTATTACATGGATATTTTGTTGACATATCCAGAGCTACGGAAGATTTGGTTCGACAGATAAAATATATGAGTGAAGATGTCAAACAGACACCGTTACAATTTGGGTTAGGTGTTGAGTCTAATCCAGATCTTTTAATTACAAGTAGAAATAAATTGCGTACAGGAGCTGATATGAAGAGAGATTTCAGTGCACATTTAAGTCAGACAAGAATTATAGATGTGGATAGCCAGCAATTTAATGATAATTTTGAAGCAGTCGAAAATTTAATTTATTTAATGGGTAATCCTGCAACTGATAAAGAGATAGAAGAACGAGTTTATAGAAAAATAGGATCACATATATATTGGTTTGATATTCCGGGATATGATGTTGCTTCATTTTTAGAAACCTATAAGACTTCTGATTCAGCAACAAGAGCGAATAGCAAGTATATGGCTGACTATATAAAGGATCAGGTGTCAGTTGGGGGACTGACTCATTGGACAGTGTGTTTAATTAATTATACAGCAAAAAATAGGAAATCATTTTCTATAGCAAATTTGAGTGATATCGGGGCTGGCTTAACAAGAGAAAACTTACAGTTTACAGACGGTGATATATCTTGCGATTTACATACTCTGATATCAAAAGATCAAGAATATATGGACTATAAAGATGAAAATATATTCAAAAAACTGCAAAAGCAAGGTATGAAAGCTGAGGAAATAAGAAGGAAGACTCGAGATAGAAAACAAGGACTTTTGTTACTTTATCCCATAGGAAATGTTGGACCAATTACTAAGGAAATGGATAAAAAGAATAGTAAAACACCTTTTGCTATAGCGGCAGTATTTCCAGATCGATGTGGTAAGGGAAATATAAAATCATACCATATAAATGATATTGCATTGGAGAATAAAAGTTATGACTTTGACGCATGAAATTTATACGGATTTGTATGATGCTATTAAAAGCACAGATGGAGATTTGCTTTCAAAATCTTATACAAATCTGAAAAAATTATCACTAATATATGCTGTTGCAAAAAATGATAAAAAAGAAAAACTATACTTTTCAATTGACCAAGATGATATTGATAATGTGCCCCGATTTAAAGGGTTAGAAGTAAGCCGTGTTCGATTGTATGAATACAGTAAAATGGATTTCTACTGTGAGTTGTCTCCTAAAAATTCAGCAGATAGGGAAATGTTTGAAGTAATAATTGAAGATATAAGAAAAACAACGGATGATGCCTCTACAAATATTCAACTGTTTAATAGAGTATCTAATGTATTGCTTAAATGGAGAAACTTTTTCGCACAAGAAAAAAGTTTGTTACTGTCTTCGGAGAGACAACAGGGATTGTATGGTGAGTTGTTGCTATTGAGACGATTAATTAATTGGAAAGGAATTGGTGCAGTAAATTATTGGACAGGAGCTGATTATGAAACACACGATTATTACATTAATAATAATGTGATAGAGGTGAAGACGACTTCAACGAAATCACCCTATAAAATCAGTATTAGTAGTGAACATCAGTTGAATCCAGAAGAAGTAAACGGAAACTTATATATTGCATTTTATGCATTGAGAAAAAGCACTGCTAATGGAGAAACATTACCAGAAATAATTCAATCTATCAAAAAATCTTTGAAAGATAATCATTTACTACTTAATAAGTTTGATTTGAACTTACAAAAATATGGGTATTTTGATGGGGTAGAAAAGAAATATCCTACAGGATATCATTTACGAGAGATGAATTATTATATAGTGAAGGGTGAATTTCCAAGAATTGAAAAGAAACAGTTGCCGATAGGGGTTTCGAACTGTACATATCATGTTTCTATTGATAACTGTAAAAGCTTTATAGTTGAGGCTGAAGATATAGAAAAAATTGTAAAAGGGAGGAGGTAGAGGGAATGTCCGATAAATTGCAAGAGTTTAATCAAGATATGTTGGATGAGGTTGTATCTTATAGATCTAATAACTTGGTGTCTACATCTACTGCGTTTAAAACAATTTTTTTATCTTATTTAGCAGATATTGGAGAATCCAGCATTTCTGACAGTCAGATAATAGATTTTAAAAAATCTAGTGACAAGATAAAACTTGATGGATATGTTTTTAATGAATATTTTAATACATTGACATTAATTATAAGTGATTTCAGTTTATCGTCAACGATTGTTAAAATAGGAAAAGTTGAAATTGATAAAAATGTGAGAATGGTCTGGCGTTTTTTGAAAAATTGTTTTACTGCGTATTTTGAAGATATTGAAGAATCTTGTGATGGATATCAAGCTTATGAATATATACAGGCATGCAAGGAAAAAATTGAAACGGTAAATATAATATTGATTACTAACAAGAAAGCAGTTTTATATGTTCCAAATGATACTAGGATTGGAAAAATACCAATTAAGTATGATGTTTGGGATCTTGAAAGATTGTATCAGCATGTTTTTTTAAATATGCAAACAGATATTATTGAAATAAAACTAAGTAAGAAATACGAGATGCAATTGCCACTCATTAAGGTAAAGGGGAGCGATGAACAACCATATGACTGTTATATAGGTGCGATTTCAGGAGAATTGCTTGCGAAAATTTATAATGATGAAGGTCAAAAATTGATTGAAAAAAATGTTAGATCATTTTTGCAGGCAACAGGAAAAATAAATAAAGGGATAAGAGATTCACTGAAAAATGAACCGGATATGTTTATGGCATACAATAATGGCATTTCTACAATTGCGGAATCTATAGAGATTGATGAAAAAAAGTCGACAGATAGTTTTGTTGTAATTAAATCTATTAAAGGATGGCAAATTGTTAATGGTGGTCAGACAACTGCATCAATTTACAATGCATATAAAGGAAAAGTTGATTTGTCTAAAGTAAGTGTACAAATGAAACTAGCAGTTATAAAGGCAGAAGACAGAACCAATGAGATTGTTGCTAATATTTCTAAGTATGCGAATAGCCAGAATCCTATAAAAATGTCTGATTTTAGTGCCAATGATGAGTACCATATTCGAATGGAACGACTGTCTAGAATTGTTTATATACCAGTTGAAAAGGGGAAATCTGTAGATAGATGGTTTTATGAAAGAGCACGTGGACAATATTTGGTAGAGGTTAATCGTCAGCTAACACCGGCAAAAAAGAAGGAATTTAAAGAGCATAATCCGAAAAAAAGATGTATATCAAAAGCAGTTGCTGCGAAATGCATGATGAGTTGGTTGGGGTATCCTGATACTGTTAGTAAGGGGTTAGAAACAAACTTTGTGTTCTTTACGGGATTGGTTAATGAAGGAAAAATTCCTGAAGCCAATGAAGTGAATTATAAGAGAATGATTGCTGAGGTTATTCTTTTTAATGAATGCGATAGAATTGTAGCAAATCAAAAGTTTGGAGGATTTAAGGCACAAATTGATTATTATACGGTTGCGCTATTAGGTAAATATTATAAAGGCGAGATAAATCTCGATATGATTTGGGAAAATCAAATGATTAATTCTGAGACTATGCTTATAATTGAAGAATTGGTTTATAAAGTATGGGAACATTTCCAGAATCCTACGATTCCAGGGGTCAATATTGGTCAATGGTGCAAGAAAAGTGATTGCTGGGATTTGCTACAGTATAGATTTGAAAATAAATTGATATAGAGGTGACAAATATGCCATATAAAATATTGGATTTATTTGCAGGGGCGGGCGGCTTAAGTCTTGGCTTCGAGCACACGCAATTATTTAATGTGGTTGCCATTGTTGAGAATAATAAAAACGCTGCAAAAACATACATAAAAAATCATCCGGGTTTAAAAAATTATGACGATATTTTAAATGTGGATTTTAAACAGTTGTTAATGGAATGTGGACAAATTGATGTAGTAATAGGAGGGCCGCCATGTCAAGGGTTTTCAAATGCAAATAGGCAGAGAAGGCACCTTATTAATGGAAGCAATGAATTAGTTAAACGTTATGTAAAAGCAATAGAACAAGTTAAACCAAAGATTTTTGTCATGGAAAATGTTAAGACGATTGCATCAGATAAGCATTCGTTTTGCATAACAAATGAAGACAAGGATTATATCAAAAATAGATTAGGACTTCAGACTCATAATAAGGATGTTGTGCTTTACGAAGGCGCAGACGTAAACGAGGTATATCAGCTGTATAACGAGAATAGAGACTGTATAAAGAATATTACGCTTATGACAGAGGAACAATTGTATGTTCTTTATAATATATGCAAGAAAAAAGATAGGCTTGATAAATATTTTAGTAAAGAAATAAATGTTAAGCGGGTAGAAGAAATTGTAAGTTTAATGCAATTATTACCAGATATGCCAGAATGGTATAACAAATATACAATCTCAGCAAAGCATGTACTTAACATATTACTTGAAACTCAAGGAAAAGGGAAAAATATTCATATAGAAGATTTAAGAGCATATTGGAATGTTCAAAGGTGTTATCAAGGCATACAAGAACTAGTAGAAAAGGATGCCATATTCTCTGTTCTTACAAGTAATCAAAAGATTGTAATTCGAATGAGTACTTATATCGTTATAGATTATTTAAGAAAAGCCTTCGAAGATTTAGGATACGTAACGAATGAGAAAGTTTTAAATGCTGCATCATTTGGTGTGCCTCAGACAAGAGAAAGATTTTTACTTGTTGGTGTTAGTAAAGATTTTAAAGAAGTTAGTAGAGATGACATTCATTTACCAGAACCAATAATCGAAAATCCAAATGAATATGTTACTGTTGAAGAAGCTATCTATGATCTTCAGGCTTATGAGCCAACTACAGGGGATATGGATGCAGATATTGATATTGAACGGCAACAATTAGCGGACACATACTTTAGAACTATGGTAATGAGTGCTGATTATAATAAAATTCATAATCATGTATGTACTTGTAGCAGAGATACGGCAATTGAACGATTTAAGAGAATTGGTCAAGGAGAAAATTTCCATTCTTTGCCAAGAGAATTAAAAAGTTCATATGAAAATCCGTCTAGAACGCAGAATACCATATACCGAAGATTGGATCCTCAGAAGCCTTCTGATACAGTTGTAAATGTAAGAAAATCTATGTGGATTCATCCTAATTTAAACAGAGCAGTTAGTGCAAGAGAAGCGGCAAGATTGCAAAGTTTTCCAGATACCTATAAGTTTTATGGTACAAAAGACTCGGTTTATCAACAAATAGGCAATGCGGTTCCGCCTCTATTGGGCAGGGCTGTAGCCGAAACTGTACTGGATATGTTAGGAAACCAAGAGGATTATACAACATTGAAAGAATTATATGATGAGAAGAAAAATAGATAAATTATGGATAATCTAACGCCAGAACAACGAAAGAAAAATATGCATAATATTCGTTCTGAAGATACGAAAATTGAATGTCTTCTTAGAAAGGAATTGTGGAGAAGAGGATATAGATATCGAAAAAATCTAAAAAGCTTGCCAGGAAAGCCGGATATAGTATTGACAAAGTATAGAATTGCTATATTTTGTGATGGAGAATTTTTTCATGGAAAAGATTGGGAAATATTACGTCCAAAATTGGAGAAATCCAATAATAGTAATTATTGGATTAATAAGATTTCAAAAAATAGAGATAGAGACGAAGAAATCAATAAACGATTACTTTTGAATGGTTGGACAGTAATTCGTTTCTGGGGAAAAGATATAAAAAAAGATTTAAACGGATGTATAAAAGTTATAGAAGAGAGAATTTTTGAAATTAAAATGGATGAGTTTGAATTTGATGATAAAGAGCAATAGCAAAGTGAGAAATGTGAACAAATATATGCTTTTAACATAAAATGTGAAAACATATTGTTGCATACCCTGCTAGAATGCTCATGTGCCATAAAGTAACACACCGATAAATGCAGACAGCCAACCTCTATTCCGTATAAAATGGCGTATGTGGCATTTCAAATATGTGGTTTAGAAGTAGAAGAAAACTGAAAACCGTATTCCACGATTTGAAAGGATAGAGGTAAATGAGCATGGAAAAAACAGTATATATCACAGAGAAAGAACGGGAAATGTGCTACAAAGTAATTGGTGCGTTTGCGGAACTGTACGAAATGGAAGATGAAGATATTTTAGTGGTTGATGTTGGTAGGTACGGTTTTGTTAAATTGCAGTGCTATACATCGTCATATGGCTTTGAAGAACTTGACACCTATACAGACAGCCATAGTTTATTTGAAGGGCTTTGGGAGGAATGGCTTAGTCTAAATGTGTTTTTACTTGCTAGGGAAATGCAGTTAGACGATATTCTTTATGAGGATTTATTCAATAATCTGCCAAAGGAAAAACAGTCGGAACTTACCGGGAGAAAAGGCTATTTTGCAAAAAAAGCGGGTATCATTCTGTAAAATTGAATATTACGGTGCGGCAGAGCCGCCAGTCCGGTGTGGCGAGAGCCACCTGT
>OLQL01002148.1_pt1 | contig 14258 bp, 8 predicted proteins | sample 1672971 | NCBI WGS metagenome assembly OLQL01 (sample SAMEA3136742, study PRJEB25190) | human gut metagenome | biome: human gut; feature: human-associated habitat; material: faeces | place: Austria | collected 2013
GAATATGATTTCAGCCTGGCAACACCTTTTGAGGAGTATCCGGAGAAGATACAGGACATTCTGATCAACGGAACTAATGGACATTCTGTAAAGGTTTACTATAAAGGGCAGCGCGGAGAGGGCGTTTACGATGTGGCGTTTCCGGGGCTGATCCGAAATGTGGAGCAGCGTTACAGAGAGACAGGCTCTGATGCCATGAAGCAGGAGTATGAATCTTTCATGCGCATTACTCCATGTAAAACCTGTAAAGGTCAGAGACTGAAGAAGGAATCACTGGCTGTGACTGTGGCAGATAAGAATATTTATGAGGTCACCAATCTTTCCATAGAGAAGCTGAAAGCCTTTCTGGCGGATATGCAGCTCTCCGAGCAGCAGCAGCTTATCGGCAGACAGATTCTGAAGGAAATCAGGGCAAGGGTAAGTTTCCTGTCAGATGTAGGACTGGATTATCTTTCATTGGGACGTGCGACAGGAACTCTTTCCGGCGGCGAGGCGCAGAGAATCCGTCTGGCTACCCAGATTGGTTCCGGGCTGGTAGGAGTTGCCTATATTCTGGATGAACCGAGTATCGGACTTCACCAGAGGGATAATGACAGACTTCTTGGTTCTCTGATGAAACTGCGTGATCTTGGAAACAGCCTGATCGTTGTGGAGCATGATGAAGATACCATGCGTGCCGCAGACTGTATTGTAGATATAGGTCCCGGTGCAGGGGAGCATGGCGGACAACTGGTTGCCATGGGAACTGCAGAGGATTTGATGAAGAACGAGGATTCCATCACAGGAGCTTATCTGAGCGGAAAATTAAAAATCCCGGTACCTTTGGAGAGACGGAAGCCAACCGGTTTTCTTACTGTCAAGGGGGCGGCAGAGAATAATCTCAAGAATATCGATGTGAAGATACCTCTTGGGATCATGACCTGTATCACAGGAGTTTCGGGCTCAGGTAAGAGCTCTCTGATCAATGAGATTCTTTATAAACGCCTGGCAAGAGATCTGAACCGGGCAAGAGTGATTCCGGGAAAACATAAGGATATTCTGGGAACAGACCAACTGGATAAGGTTATCAATATTGACCAGTCACCTATTGGCCGTACTCCACGTTCCAATCCTGCGACTTATACCGGGGTATTTGACCAGATCAGAGATCTTTTTGCAGCAACAGCAGATGCCAAGGCAAAAGGATATAAGAAAGGACGATTCAGTTTTAATGTAAAGGGCGGAAGATGTGAGGCATGCAGCGGTGACGGTATTATCAAAATTGAGATGCATTTCCTTCCGGACGTATATGTACCATGCGAGGTCTGCAAAGGTAAGAGATATAACAGAGAAACCCTGGAAGTAAAGTATAAGGATAAGAATATTTACGATGTGCTGAATATGACGGTGGAGGAAGCACTGACTTTTTTTGAGAATGTTCCTTCTATTAAAAGAAAGATACAGACTCTTTATGATGTAGGACTTTCCTATATCCGGCTGGGACAGCCGTCCACAGAGCTTTCCGGAGGAGAGGCACAGAGGATCAAGCTTGCCACAGAGCTGAGCAAGCGCAGCACAGGTAAGACTATCTACATTCTGGATGAGCCTACCACAGGTCTGCATTTTGCGGATGTGCATAAGCTGGTGGAGATTCTGAAACGATTATCGGAGGGCGGTAATACAGTAGTTGTGATCGAGCATAATCTGGATGTGATTAAGACCGCAGATTATATCATTGATATCGGACCGGAGGGTGGAGACAAAGGAGGTACCGTAGTTGCTCAGGGAACTCCTGAGGAGGTGGCACAGTCACCGGTTTCCTATACCGGAAAATATGTAAAGAAATATCTGAAATAATCTTGAAATCATATTGCAGGACTTTCTTTTTAAATGGAAGTTGTATATAATAGAAGAGATTATTTATAGCAATTCTCGTAAATAATATATTTTGATTCGGCTTATCAGGATGTGAAGCCCTGTTGGACTGTTTTGATCGCATTATTTTATGGAGTTGTTGTAACTAAACCGGATAAGTCCCCGGTAGAGACTGTAAAAAGTAATGATCAGTTGAAGGGGATGAGGAGAACGTAAGAACAGAAAGGGGATTTCCATGCCGACAAGTGATATTGGAATTGACCTGGGAACCAGGAACAGTCTGGCTTATTCTACAGGAAAGGGGCTTGTGCTAAATGAGCCTTCGATCGTAGTTTATGATAAAAATACAGAGAAGATACGTGCGATCGGTGAAGAAGCCCGTCTGATGGAAGGGCGCATTACTTCAGATATGGAGATCATCCGTCCCATCAGACAGGGCGTGATCGTTGATTATACAGTTACAGAGAAGATGTTGAAATACTTTATATCCAGAGCAATAGGAAGAAGAGCTTTCCGCAAGCCCAGGATCAGTATCTGTGTTCCCAGTGGAATTACAGAGATTGAGAAAAAGGCAGTGGAGGAAGCAACCTATCAGGCTGGTGCCAGAGATGTCTATATGGTGGAGGAACCTATAGCTGCGGCAATCGGAGCCGGTGTGGATGTGACCAAGCCCTTTGGAAATCTGGTCGTAGACATTGGAGCCGGAACTTCGGATGTTGCGGTTATCTCTCTTGCGGGGGTTGTGGTTTCCGCTTCTGTGAAAGTTGCAGGGGACACTTTTAATCAGGCTATACTGAACTATGTGAGAAAGAATCATGGACTTTTTATCGGAGAAGATATGGCAGAGAAGATCAAAATTCAGATTGGTACGGCTATAGAGGAATCAAATCCGAGAACAATGGAAGTAAAGGGGAGAAATGTGATCACCGGTCTGCCGAAGACAGTGACACTTACCTCAGAAGAAATACGTGTGGCGTTAAAGGATGCTACAAGCCAGATTGTGGAGACTGTTCATGGAATTCTGGAAAAGACACCGCCGGAACTGGCTGCGGATATTGTAGACAGAGGAATCGTACTTACAGGCGGCGGTGCCCTTCTTCATGGGATGGATACACTGATCGAGCAGAGAACCGGAGTAAGTACACTGACTGTGCAGGATGCAATGAGCGTGGTCGCAGTGGGAACCGGTAAGTATGCAGAGGTAATGGCACGTTTTGACGGATAAAGCAGGAGGTACTGCACAGTGCAGTGCCTTTTTGCGTTGTCAGAGGCTCAAAGAAGCAGGAGGTGTGGAGAAAAGCACATGAGTGAAACTGTCACAGGATACATAGATCATGTTATTTTCAGAAATGAAGATAACGGATATACAGTTATGGTACTGAAAGGTACAAAAAAAGAGGAAGAGCTGACCTGCGTGGGAAGTTTCCCTGCGATCACACAGGGGGCATCTATTGAAGCAACCGGAGTATATATCCATCATCCGGTATATGGCAAACAGTTTCAGATCAGTTCTTTTACAGAGAAGATGCCGGAGGATACATATGGAATAGAACGTTATCTGGGTTCGGGCGCCATCAGGGGAATCGGTGCTGCACTGGCTGCCAGGATCGTGCGGAAGTTTGGAGATGACACACTCCGTATCGTAGAAGAAGAGCCGGAGCGGCTTGCAGAGGTAAAGGGGATCAGTGAGAAAAAAGCCCGGGAGATCGCTGCGCAGGTAAGTGAGAAGGCAGAGATGCGAAAAGTAATGATCTTTCTGCAGAAATATGGGATTTCCCTGAACCTGGGCGCAAAGATTTATCAGAAATATAAGGAATCTGTCTATACGATCCTTCAGGAGAATCCTTACAGACTTGCGGAAGATATTTCCGGTGTGGGATTTAAGATTGCTGATGAGATTGCTGCCAGAGTCGGTATTCACGCAGACTCAGATTACAGAATCCGCAGCGGAATGCTGTATACTCTTCTGCAGGCTTCGGGAGAAGGACATACTTATCTTCCGAGGGAACAGTTATTTACAAGATGTGCCAGACTTCTGGGAGTGGATGAATCCTATATGGAGAAACATCTTATGGATATGGTTATTGACAGGAAGCTGGTGCTGAAAGAAAAAAGCGGAGAAACTATCGTTTATCCGGCACAGTATTATTATCTGGAACTGAACACTGCCAGGATGCTTAATGAACTGAATATTGTGTGTCCTGAGGATAAAGAGCTTGTCAGGCACAGAATTGAGCTGATCGAGAAAGAGACAGGAACTGTTCTGGATGAAATGCAGAAGAAAGCAATCACTGAAGCAGCGGATCATGGACTCTTTATTCTTACAGGAGGCCCCGGTACAGGTAAAACGACAACGATCAATGCGATCATCCGCTTTTTTGAGAGAGAAGGTGCAGAGATTCGGCTGGCTGCACCTACCGGACGTGCTGCAAAGAGAATGACAGAGACTACCGGATATGAGGCGCAGACAATTCACCGTCTGCTGGAACTGAATGGAATGCCGGAAGAAGAGAGGGACGGGCATTCAGCTAAATTCGAGAGGAATGCACAGAATCCGCTGGAGGCAGATGTGATCATTATTGATGAAATGTCTATGGTGGATATTCATCTGATGCATTCTCTTCTTCTTGCAGTGGTAGCAGGAACCAGACTGATCCTTGTGGGGGATGAGAATCAGCTTCCGAGTGTAGGCCCGGGCAATGTGCTGAGAGATATTATCCGAAGCAGATGTTTCCCTGTGGTGGAACTGACTAAGATATTCAGACAGGCATCAGAGAGTGATATTGTTGTAAATGCTCATAAGATAAATAAGGGAGAACAGGTTCAGATCAATAATAAGAGCAGGGATTTCTTTTTTCTGAAGAGATATGATGCAGATATCATTATAAGAGTAGTGATCGCGCTGATCCAGGAGAAACTGCCGCGCTATGTAGATGCCAAACCCTTTGAGATACAGGTACTGACACCTATGAGAAAGGGACTTCTGGGAGTAGAGCGGCTGAACCAGATCCTGCAGAGATACCTGAATCCGCCGGAAGACGGGAAATCCGAGAGGGCGGTTGGAGACCGGCTGTTCCGCACAGGGGACAAGGTCATGCAGATCAGAAATAATTATCAGATGGAATGGGAAATCCGGGGACGATATGGGGTTGTCATTGAGAAAGGCGTGGGAGTATTTAACGGAGACACCGGAATCCTCAGGGAAATCAATGAATTTGCTGAGACAGCAGAAGTGGAATTTGAGGATGGACGTTTTGCAATGTACTCGTTCAAACAGCTGGAGGAACTGGAACTTGCATATGCTATTACAATCCACAAGTCTCAGGGATCTGAGTATCCGGCAGTCATACTTCCATTGCTTTCCGGACCACAGATGCTTTTAAACAGGAACCTTCTTTATACCGCAGTTACCAGAGCAAGAAAATGTGTGACGGTTGTGGGAAACGAGGAGACCTTTGTAGAGATGATACGCAATGAAAAACAGCAGAAGAGATACAGTGCACTGGATGAACGGATCAGAGAACTGAGTGAGACTACAGGGGATAATAATACAGATGGTGAAGAATGATATTGCAGACTGTGATCTGATGACTGAATAATAACAGAGAAAAAATTTATTCCGATAATATGAGAAAAACAGAAATACAGAGGATAGCAAAACAAAGAGTAAAATAGTGGAAGGAAATGGAAATGAAACGGTTTCTGAACATGGTAGCTGATATTTTTTACCCGAGATGCTGTCCGGTCTGTCAGAAAATACTGGCAGATCAGCGAAGGATGATCTGTCCGGAATGCGAGAAAGAACTTCGTCCGATTGGTCATCCCAGATGTTATAAATGTGGAAAACCCATAGAAACAGGGGAATACTGCAGAGACTGTCAGAAACACAGGCATGTGTATGAACAGGGAAGAGGGATTTTTGTCTATGATGGCATAATGAGAAGATCTGTTACCAGATATAAGTACTATGGATGCAGAGAATACGGTGATTTTTATGCCAGAGCAATGTATCGATATGCGCAGAAAGAATTGCGGGAATGGAAGCCGGATCTGATCGTGCCGGTTCCCGTACACAGGTCGAAGGAGCGGCAGAGAGGTTTTAATCAGGCTGCATATCTGGCGGAAAAACTCGGCCATTATACCGGGATTTCCACAGATGTCAATATTGTGCAGAAAGTTTTAAAGACAAAGTCGCAGAAAAAACTGAATGCTTTGCAGAGAAGAAAAAACCTGGAAAAAGCGTTCTGCGTGACCGGAGATGTCAGGGGAAAGAATATCTTGGTGATAGATGATGTGTATACAACAGGAAGTACGATCGATGCAATGGCCGGATGCCTGAAGAGAAAAGGTGCCGGAAATGTTTATTTTCTTACGGTTTGCATAGGCAGGAGATAAGAAAAAACACTTTTCATACATAATGATATATGTTACAATTAATCTGTATGATTATATGAATGATATCAGGTTGTTGCTGAGAACAGAGTGAACAGTAATAGCGGATTATAGCAAAAGGAAAAGCATACAGTAAGGAGTAATTTATGTTAAATGAAGAGAAGATAAAAATCATGAATAAACTTGCCATGTATGAACAGGGTGAAGGAAAGAAATATCTTCCGGTCAGCAGGTACTATCGTAGTGATTATATCGGACTTGCCATGATTAAGAATTTTTTCCTTGTTACGATTGGGTATTGCCTGATTCTGGCCGGTATCGCAGCATATTTTGCTGAATATCTGATAGATAATGTTCATAAGATGAACCTTGTTTCACTGGGCGTGGAAGTTATTCTGGGGTATGTGGCAGTGCTGGTACTGTTTTCTGTCCTGACATATATCCAATATACGGTGAAATACCACAAAGCAAAGAAAAGTGTGAAAAATTATTATGAAGAACTTACACAATTAAGTAAAATCTACGGTCGCGAAGATAAAAAATCTTCAGCCAGAGGAGTTACAGGAGGATATAAAAAATGACAGCATTACTCGAATTAAAACAGCGAATAAAGAATTTATACAGCCAGTATGAGATTTATATCCTGCCTGTCTTACGTTTCGTTCTGGCAATGGCTTATTTCATATGGATCAATACCAATATGGGATATATGAAGCAGATCGATAATATATTTATTGTTCTGATCCTTGCACTGATCTGTTCCATTCTTCCTTCAGGTGTAATGATTTTTGTAGGATTTGCCCTGATGGTCGCACATGGTTATGCACTGGGGATAGAAGTTGCAGGTTTTATGCTTGTGCTGATCCTGTTTATGGCAATTCTCTTCCTGAGATTCAGTTCAGACAATAATTTAGTACTTGTATTTACACCGCTTTCCTTTGGGTTCAGTGTTCCGACGCTTCTTCCTATCGGAAGCGGACTTTTGTGCAATGCGTTTTCTGCACTTCCTGCAGGCTGCGGAGTGATTATTTACTATTTTATCCGTTTTATACGTGTACAGCATAAACTTCTGGAAAACCCGGATGTTGCCATAGCTGACAAATTAAAACTTCTGACAGATGGAATCGTGCAGAACTGGGGAATGTGGATCACAGTGATTGCCTTTATCGCAGTGATTCTGCTGGTGAATCTGATACGTACCCGCTCTTTTGACTATGCATGGAGAATTGCCATTATTGCAGGTGGAGTTGTGTATGTTCTGATGATTATTGCAGGTGGATTTTATTTTAGACTGGATATTGATGTTGTTACGCTGATCATTTATACAGTGATCTCTGTGGTGATAGGATTACTTCTTGAATTCTTTGTATTTGGTGGTGACTATACCCGTACCGAGAGACTGGAATATGAGGATGATGAATATTATTATTATGTAAAAGCAGTGCCGAAAGCCTGTGTCACAACATCTGAAAGAAGTATAAAGAAGATTAACGGAAGTTCTGCAAAGGATGAAAGACCGGCACAGGATAACGTTGTTTCTTATGCGAATCCTATTTTTCATGGTGATGAGAAAGCAGTGACGACAGATGAGGCTGCAGCACCTGTAGAGAGAAAGAAAGATATTGACAGCGTGGATTTTGAGAAGAAACTGGAAGAATCATTAAAAAATCTGTAAAAAGCAGTTTCCGGTAACGATGAGACATACGAGCCAAAATTCCATTGCCGCAGGCAATCTGGAATGAATTTTGGCTACGTTACTGTGAACGGAGTGAACAGTAACACAAAATCCACTGAAAACATTTTCAACGATAAGATATATAAAAATGATAAGGAAAGGAGAGCCATATGCAGGATTTTTCAGGAAATTTGATAGAAACATTATCAAGACTGGCATTTCCTAAGATTGGGATTATAGATATCATACAGATTGCACTGATCGCTTTTTTTGTATATCAGTTCATGGTATGGATCAAATATACTCATGCATATACACTTCTGAAAGGAATACTGGTCGTTCTCCTCTTCATTCTGATCGCGTATATTTTCAGGATGAATACGATTCTGTGGATTTTTTCAAATCTGGCAAGTACACTGATCGTAGGTGTGATCGTTATTTTTCAGCCGGAGCTCAGAAAAGTTCTGGAACAGCTTGGACAAAAGCGAATCATGGCTTCACTGATACCTTTTGATGCAGGTAAAGAGGTGAAGGAAAGATTTACGGATAAAACCATCAGTGAGCTGGTCAAAGCATGTTTTGATATGGGAGAAGTTAAGACCGGAGCACTGATCGTAATTGAGCAGAATGAGCTGCTGACCGATTATATAAGAACAGGTATTAATCTGGATGCAATCCTTACCAGTCAGCTTCTGATCAATATATTTGAACATAACACACCACTTCATGACGGAGCTGTTATTGTAAGAGAGAACAGGATTGTGGCTGCAACATGCTATCTTCCACTGTCTGATAATATGGAACTGAGCAAACAGCTTGGAACGCGGCACAGGGCAGGTGTGGGGATCAGTGAGCAGACAGATTCTGTTACGATCATTGTATCAGAGGAAACCGGTCAGGTATCTGTAGCGCAGGGAGGAAAGCTGACCAGAAGTGTAAACAGTGCAAAACTCAGAGAAATCCTGGTCAGAGCGCAGAATAAGCAGGTTGTAGACAACAGCAAACTTCGCCATTTACTGAAAGGAAGAGTGAAGCATGAAGAAGCGAAAAATAACAGATAATATACCTCTGAAAATCATGTCTGTCGCAATAGCTGTTGTGCTATGGCTGATCGTTGTAAACATAGATAATCCGACAGGAACCAATTACTATACGCTCAATGATGTGGAACTGATCAACAAGGAATATGTGGAATCTTCAGATACCATCGGTAAGATGTGTATGCCGGAACAGAACCAGGATTCCATAAAAGTTGCGATCACTGCAACCAAGAAGATCAGAGACAAGATCAAAGTCACAGACATCTCTGCGGTAGCTGATCTTCAGCAGGCGGTAAGCCTGGATACAAATCCGGTTATGGTTCCTATTACCGTTACCTGTTCTGTACCGGGGGTATCTCCCAGTGATATCAAAGTTACTCCTCAGAATCTCAGTGTAAATCTTGATGAAAAAGAGACACAGGAGTTTGTGGTAAATGTCAGCAGAGGTGATACGAAACCGGGCAAAGATTATGAAGTAGGAAGTCTGACTGCCAGTCCGGAGAAAGTAAGGATTACAGGCCCGAAGACGCTGATCAATAAAATAGATAAGGTAAATGCTTCCATTGAACTGGATGGGAATACAGAGGATTTTACACAGGATGTAAACCTTACGATCATTGATAAGAATCAGGAGGTACTTACCGATTCTGAAATGAATTCATTGCGGATTGAGAATAATGCAAAAGTAACAGTGACTGCAAAATTATGGAAAATCCGTCAGGGAGTGCAGATATCTGCAGATTATGTAGGGACACCGGCTGAAGGATATCAGGTTGGGGCTGTGAGAACAGTGCCGGATACGATCAGTGTAGCAGGCAGTGCAGAAGGTCTTGAAAGTCTTGCGGATAATAATAATGTGATCACTATACCGGAAGACAGTATTGATATTTCCGGTGAATCCGAAGATGTGGAGAAAAAAATCAGTCTTACGAATCTTCTGCCGGACAATGTGAAACTTACCAGTGACTCCAGTGAAGATGTATGGGTGACTGTAAGTATTCTTCCGGCCGGAAGCAGAGAGTTTGAATTTCCGACTAAGAATATAGAGGTTAAGAATAAACCGAAAGATCTGCAGGTAACATTTGAGACTGCGCAGATAGAAGTGAGAATCAAATCAGATAACAAAGATCTGGATGATCTGAATAATGACAAAGACATTAAGGCATCTATAGATCTGGATGGCAAAAAAGAAGGAAGTTATGAAGTCCCGGTTGAGATAGTCTTGCCGGATGGTTATGAGACAGTGGAAGATGTGACTACGGAAGTAGTGATTTCATCAGGGACTGCTGTTGATGACAGTAAGGAAAACAAGGAATAAAAGAATTCTCCACTTACAGAAGGGGTAGTAACAATATAAGAGGAACAGTGAAATGGTCAGTAAAAAAGTGACAGTTAAAAATCCCACAGGTCTTCATCTGAGACCTGCGGGGATTTTGTGCAATGAGGCAATGAAATACCAGTCACAGATAACATTTGTCTACGATGGGGGCATGGCAAATGCAAAGAGTGTACTGAGTGTACTTGGTGCATGCGTAAAATGCGGAAATGAGATAGAACTTACCTGTGAAGGTGTTGATGAACAGGAAGCCCTGGATCATCTTGTTGCTGCTATTGATAGCGGCCTTGGCGAGTAGAAAGCTGCTGTGCACAAACAGAGTGAACAGTAACCATAAAGTAACATGAATAAAAGAGGAGGAACTTATTGTGAAAAGAAGATTAGTTGCGGTTACATTGAGTCTTATTATGACAATGGCAACTGTCAGTGAAGCAGGTGCTGCTGCATTTACTTCACCTGATACAGCTCCGGCTGTTGCCACACAGACAGATGCAGAAGAAGTAAATGTTACAGAAGAAACTTCTGAAACAGAAGCAGACGCTTTTTCAGATGGAGATGATGGGACAGCAGTACCATCACAGGAACAGACAGACGACGCATTTACAGCGGGAACGGATACGGCTGCTGCATTGCCGGACGAGACGCCGTCAACAGCAGATGCTACGGATGCCGTTGGAGCCGCTGTAGTGAAAGCTGAGGACTGGGTAAGCACAGAGAATGGCTTTAAACTGCGCAAACCTGCAAAAAATCAGGATACAGCAAATACAGATGATCAGAAAGCAGCAACAGCAGCACTACCCGATGAGGAGATGCTGTCTGAGACTGACGGATTCTCAGGAGATCAGACAGAATCATCTGAAACAGCAGTGGCTGAAACAGATACAACAGCTGTGACAGCAGAGGTTACAGCAATGGAAACACCAGCAGCAACGGATACAGTGTCTGTAACAAATGAAGAATTTTATACAGTGGCAGACGGAATTGTAAAGATCAGCACAGAGTATAAAGGGGAAACCCATACAGGATATTATCTGTTTGATGAAGAGGGAATCCTTGTAACTGGACAGGCTGAGGTAAAAGAAAAATCTTCAGCTGATGAAGAACCGACATCAGATGCAGCTCAGTCAGCAGGAGAAGATGCCACAGGGGAAGAAACAGAAGCCCAGGCAAATCAGTCCTATTTTACAACTGCAGATGAGGCTGTTGTTTATACCGGATGTGAAGGAGAAGCGATAACTCCATATACATCTACAGTAGGCCAGCAGGAGAAGAGTGTATGGAAATGGACAGGAACATATTTCCAGTACTACGATGAGAATGGTAATCTGGAGACAATTGCACAGCTTGAAGCGAAAGCAAAAGCAGCAGGTACATATACCGGATATTTCAAGATCAATGAGGATTATTACTGCCTTGATTCTGAAGGTAAGCCACAGACAGGAGAGATCACCCTCACAGTTAACGGCGAATCAAACCTGTATTATTTTGATCCTGCAAGCAGCGACATTCCCGGAAAAATGTTCCACAATGGATGGCTTCGTTCAGATACCACTAAGGGAGAGCGCTGGCTGTATTTTAAAAAGGGAAATATTCCGGCAGACATCGGTAAATATTATAAGCGTGGCGTAGTTGCCACAGCTATCCCGGAGAAAGGAACCGGAGATTACTTGCTGGATGCCAATGGATATGTTCTGAAATCAGTGATGAAGAAGGCTCAGAATGGTGCATATTACTGTACCGACAGTAACGGCCAGATTTATAGAAATAAACTTGTAAAATACGGCAATTTCAGATATTATTTTGGCTCAAACGGAAAGCGGGCAACCTGGACAAAGAGATGGGCAAAAGCAGGCGATCATTACTATTACTTTGGAAGTACTCCGGGTCGTGTTGTTGAGAAACATGGCTGGCAGAAACTTGTCAGCACCAGTGGCAAATTCCTTGGCTGGCTGTATTTTGATTCCAAGGGAAATCATTATACGGATAAGTGGACTTCCGCAGGTTATTATTTTAAACCATCAGGAAAGCTTGCAAGCGGTTTGACAGAAATCGATGGAAAGAAATATATATTTGAATCATCTACATCCGCAGAACACAAAGGTAAAGTATATAAGAGCACAATGGTGCGCTATAAAAAGAAATGGTATATCGCATCCTCTAAGGGAAGCCTGTATAAGAGCGGATGGAGAAAATACAGCGGCAATTACTATTATCTTAAAGAATGTGTGGTTCAGACAAATCAGTTTATGAAAAAGAATGGAGTAAACGGTTATCTGGATGCAAACGGTAAATATACAAGAGGATGGGTAATTGTAAGTAATGCTAAAAACCTGGTGAGATATATCGATCCGTCAGGAAACGGATTTGCAAGAAATAAGAGTATGAGAGTTAATGGAATTCTGTATTACTTTGACCGTAACGGATACCGTATCACTGATCTGACAAACAGATACAGAGGACCGTATTCTGTTCAGGTGGACAGAGTAAACGGAGTTATGACTGTTTATGCTGATTCAGCCAGAACAATTCCTGTTAAGACGATCAGGGTATCTGTAGGTTTAGCAGGAACACCAACTCCGACCGGTAACTTTACACTGAGCAGAAGCCTGAGGTGGCAGCCTCTTATGGGACCATCCTGGGGACAGTATGGAACTCATGTAGACGGTGCCGGACAGGGAGGAATCTTTGTTCATTCTGTAGCCTGCGGCCAGGCAAACTCATATAATCTTCCGGCAGTAGAGTACAATAAGCTTGGATCTCCCGCATCACATGGATGTATCAGAACCTGTGTGGCAGATGCGAAGTGGGTTTATGAGAACTGTAATGGCGCACCGATCAGTATTATTGATGGTAAATATAAAGCAGATGATGCAATGAAAGGACCTCTTGGAAAGAAAGCACTGACTCCGTTAAGAGGAGCTGCTAATTTTGATCCTACAGATCCGGCTGTCTGATCCGGATATTTCTGCCAGGATAAATAAACATAATTGCTTATAGAAACGAAATATGCAAAACGGCTGCACAGAGCAAGAAATGTGCAGCCGTTTTTGGGTATATATCAGGGATTATCTTGCGAAAATGTAATATAGTGTGTATAATATGTTAATAGTATTGTAATAAAATGGACGTTTATTAGAAGACAGGACAGGAGTAGAAAGATGAAAAGAGATTTTTTAAAAATCAGAAAAAGGTTTATTGTTGGTTGTCTGGCAGCTGCGATAGCTGTAGCGCAGCCTGTAAGCTCTGTTTTTGCAAATCCGCATTATGACAGACGTGATACAGTGGCTGAGGAGGAATTTATTTATTCTGCAAGAACTTCCGGTACAGAGTCATCAAGAAAAAAAGTGAACTCCAAAGCATGGAAAAAGATCAACGGTGTCTGCTATAACGGAAGTGGTGAAATCATTCCGGGTGCGATAACCAGAGGCATGGATGTCTCTGAATGGCAGGGCAATATTGACTGGAAACAGGTAAAGAGGTCTGATATAGATTTTGCGTTTGTCCGGATATCCTATGGTCTGACTCACGAAGATTACACTTATGATGAGAATATGACAAATGCAGAACTTGCCGGAGTACCCACAGGTACCTATGTGTACAGTACAGCTTTATCAACAACTACCGCATTAAAGGAAGCACAGCTTGCCATCAGCAAAATGCAGGGTTACAAGGTTTCCTATCCGGTCGTATATGATCTGGAGTATGCAAAAGCAAGTAAGCTCTCTGCAAAAACAGTCTCAGAGATGGCACTGACCTTCTGCAATGAAGTGCGCAGGGCCGGATATTATCCAATGGTTTACTGCAATACCAACTGGTATGATAATTACATAGACTGGTCCTTATTATCAGGAGTGGATGTATGGATCGCAAGATATGGGGACACGATTCAGGCACCTGATAAGGAACGGTACAATTATACAATATGGCAGTCCACAGACGGTAACCGGGAAAGCGGACTGAA
>OLQL01002156.1_pt1 | contig 14232 bp, 10 predicted proteins | sample 1672971 | NCBI WGS metagenome assembly OLQL01 (sample SAMEA3136742, study PRJEB25190) | human gut metagenome | biome: human gut; feature: human-associated habitat; material: faeces | place: Austria | collected 2013
TGACAAATACCATTTGATTGTTCCTATACTTTTTTGAAAATTCTGGTATTTCTTTTCTCCTATTTTTATTGCCATTCGTAAAAAAAGAAGTTATAGTGGTATCAGAACAAAGAAAACAGGTGTTTCCCAAAGGAAACCAGAGTATAAAGTGGAGGAAATGTATATGAAAAACAAATGGTTAAAAAACAGCAACAGACAGCACCTGAGATATTCCATGCGTCAGGCATCCGGAATTGCACTTGCCCTTGTAATGGGAATTTCCGTAGCAGCTGCAGGACATACCCAGAGTGTAAAGGCGGCCGTTGATACACAGACTGCAGATACCGGTGTGGCAGCAACAACAGATACAGCAAATCAGACTACAGAAACAACTACTATCGGGAAGAACCAGATCAGCATCAAGGATTTTGCCAGCCAGGTGCAGAAAGTAACAGGGAAAGACGTATTAAAGAATGCCGGCATTAAAAATACCGCTGCCGCTACTACAAACGAGATAGCGGCATATCTCCTGAATGAAGCTGATTCCGCGGTTAATGGAGGGGAAAACTCCTATAACTATGATCTGTATGGCTATGTGAAATACTTTAACCGTATCAGTGATATCAAGAAGGCTGATGACAAATATAAGGAATCCCTGTACAAATGCTTCACCAAGGGTATTATGGTAGGAAAGAGTAACGGAACATATTCCAGCACCCGGAAATTTCTGCCAAAGACAAAGATCACCAAGGACGAAGCAAAGAAGATGATGAATCGCCTGAAAAACAAAGGAAAGAGATTCAAACTTTCCTACGATGGACAGGTGTTAAGAATCATTAACCTGCCAAAGAACTATAAGGATTACCCGTATATCCTTGCAAGTTTTCCAAATTCTTATTATGAGAAGAAAATGTGGTATACAAAGCAGCGGACAAAAAATGATAAAACCCCGGCACAGACAGCAAAGATTTTAAGTGATGAAGATAAAGATATGATCTGTGCAAAGATCAAAAAGAACGTAGAGTTGCGACTTAACGTGGATTATAGAAAAACATTCACATCCAAATGGAAAAGTGATCTGATGAACACTTACATTGACACGAATAAACAGAAGTCGGTAAATGCATATATAAAGGCGGCAAAGGCAAGAAAAGTCGTGGTTAGCAGCGGTGAAGTCATTGTTGATCCTTCTTCTTTGTGGATGGAGTCAAGCGGAACAACATGTTATGCAAGGGTATACGTGAAATTTCGTGTAAAAAATGGAAATATTCCATCTGCAAAAAGCAAGTATCAAAATGAGGTTATTTATGGAAGCTATACAGCAATTAAAAAACTGCCTTCCAAAAAAAGTATTACATATGCAGATGAAATAGGGTGTGATATTTCATATACAAATAAAAAAATAACCTCTTGTGGAGTTGCATGGAATTTTGATTGCATAGCAGATACCTTTGGAAAATAAAATAATAAAGGAAAATCCGGAATTTTTGAATTTCCGGATTTTTTTTATCATTTTTCATTTTATGCTTGACTTTTTTTATTTGTTTATGACTACAATACTTCCATTAAAAATGGAGGTGGAACATGAGAAAACAAAAATTTGGAAAAGTAATTATTTTCTTATTATGTTTAGTTTTGATCTCATCATTTGAACAATTTGGAAATTCAAACGTATATGCAGGTGTTAACAGAAGTGTTTCCAATGATAGTGATAGAGTTGCAAAATTAGATAGTAATGGAAATTTAACTTTTTCTTTAAATGCACAAGTAGCATCAACTGGAACACGATGGAGGACAGTAGGATTGTATGTCACCAGTAATCCAACTGGAAGAAATGGAAAAGAAAGTACTAAAGCAAAAGACTGTGTATTTTTCGATAAGCTTCCAAAGGGGTGTTCAAAAACTGATAGAGTAAGTGCAAATGGAGTTGTAGTTACAAAATTTATTATTTCCAAAGACGTCTTTAACAGCATGAGTGACAAAGCCGGTGTAAATCTGAAAACACTGCAGAAGAATGGTGGCAAGGTATATATCCAGGGTGTGCTGCAGGGATACTCGATCAGCAAAGGCGGATCAAAGCGCAACGTTACCGAACGCTGCTATACCTATAGGCAGATGTCGAACACACGTAACACGAGGCGGGTAAACGGATCTACATGGTATGGCATCGGCTGGCCGGCCAGCTGTAACGAAGGCTGGCGCGCACGGTATGATATTGCGGTTGAGTACAAGAAGGTCGAAGCACCGGTTACTATCAATTATTACCAAAGTTATGAGGGCAAATGGAAACTGGTTTTATCTGTCACAAACTCAGATGATGGAAAAATTGAAAAGAATCCGGTCACAAGAAACCTGAATAAAGCGAATACCGGTTACCAGTGGAGCAGCACCAGTGGTTCCGGCTCTATCGCCAGTGGTGATCGTGGACTTGGACTGGAAAAGAAATACTACATCAGTCTTTCGGAGATAAAAACATCCTCAAAGAGCCTTCCGGCACGTCTTTCAGGTGTCGGCGCAGGAGAAGGAAAAACATCAAATTATTATTTGTATAAGACATCTGTGTCGAAGCAGAAAAGCAAAAAAAATGGAGCCATCCGGAACAAAGTTGCAAAAACCAGTGCCCCGATCTTTAAAAGCTGCAATTTTGCAGACAAGGATGGAAACCTGACTGGCAGCTATACCAAGTGGCTTAAAACAGCACGTCAGACTTTTGAAGTCTACAATGGCGGTACGGTTATCAACGTGCTTTATAAGAAAAACAGCCCGAAACCGAAACCAGACTCTCATGAGGATGAGGATGTAATCTCGGTAGAGAAGCTCACACCAGCCAGCACAAGTGCTGTAATCCAGTCAGACAAACGAGACAATGAACAGTTTGACAGTACACAGGGAATTCCGACATCCGAGACGCAGTATGTCAACGTGTTTACGAATTCCTACCTGTATAAATACCGTTTTGTCCGGAAGTACGGGAAAAAGCAGTTTAATCATTATATCAGCTGCAGCCACACCGATAAACATGGGAAAAAATTACACGATCATGACACAGAGCTGGTATGGCGCGAATATTCCTATTGGAAGGTGGACTACCTGGTGGTGTACCAAATATATTCTGCTACGGTAATGAATTATTCGCTCCCGGATGAACACGTCACCATAAAACCGGATGCATCCTATAATGTCGGAAATGTATCATTTATGGCATGTGGAAGGATAGGTATATCCCCGTCAGACGGATGGACGGTCGGGCAGTATATTGTCATGAATGATTACCTTGAATTTGACGGAAAGATCATCATGAATGCCGATCCGGTGGAAAAGAAAACCCCAACTCCGGGCAGAATCCCGGAATCCACGCAGATTGACAGAGATGTGCTTTATCTGTCAGACCAGCTGATTGAACCGGAAAAATCAAATGGTACCTTTAATTCGAGTGGTGATGTACAGTTTTATCCATCGTTTGTTTATAATACGAATATTCCGGATGTGGACATTGAAATAAACCCGGTCAATGACGTTGTGATCCACACCCCTACCGTATGTTACCCGACGATTACGGACGCGAAGGAATATACCCAGCTGGTGACACCGGGTAACTGTTACCATCTGGTACTGGACCGGTATTTTACTGTCAACCTGCCTACCAGCGGTTACCACAGTTCACTGAAAGGATACGGGGAACGTGATTACGCAAAATACATCAGATCACGGGAAGTCAAATTCCCATTTGAGGTATATATGTGTGACGGGGATGATTACACCTATTATGACGCGGATACGTGGATCACGCTGCACCAGGATTCCACAAAGTTCTATCTCCCTATATGGGTCAATGAAACTGCCGCCGTTGGTATTGATTTCCGGGCACGTGCAATTAACTGTGACGCCAACGATGGACTGGAAATGGAAGAAGTGTGTGCCAATGCAGACAATTCCAATTATGTTGCGGTTGATACCAAAAATGCCGAAGTATCCGGACGTTTATACAATCTGAATATGTACGACTATTCGGATTACCCGTTCTGGCTTGACGTTTTCCGGAAACCGGAATCACTGGAACTTAAAAGGTTTGCGTACCATGTGGGGTTCAACAACCAGAACGGGGAAAAAGTAAGGAGTGCATTTACCCTTCCGACCGTGGATGGAAGCCACCCTTATATCAGAAATCTCGGTGTGTTAAAACCAGGCTATACATCCCGGATGAGTCTTATAACAATTGGAAATATTTACCACGGTACGGATTATATCAAAATCTATCCAACATTTTATTATGTTTCAAATAAGGGAAATGTGAATGGATCTGATATTACAAAGCTGGAAGAAGTTGACCTTTACTACAATGGCACGATCAATGGCAAATACCGCAATGTTGTAAAAGTCGGCAGTGATCTGGATAAACAGAATGTCAAAAAGATGATGCTTGGAAACCCATATACAGGGGTAACAGATGAAGAATTCAACCAGAAGGCGAAAATCGCAGGACTCAAACCAAAAGATATCAGGTCCACAACCTATGATGTCTACACATATGGGGAGATCACCATCCCATCCCGTATGTCCACTTATATTGGAATGGACTGTGCACCGGATGAGGTAATTCCGGATGGGGTTGATCCTGACAGGGTCACAAAATCAAAACAGAAATGGTACTTCGAATACTCACTGCCATCTGATGTGCATGCGGTCAAAAAAGGATTTGACGTAACGAAATACGCGCATGAGAACGGAGGGATTGACTATAAAGAAGGCTTCTGGAAAAAAGATGGATACATTGTAGTCAATTTCGAGATCGTAACCTTTGAAGCCGGATTTGAAAATATCCAGGGTGATGGAGATACCGGCATGGGCTGGATGGAGGGAGCAGAAATCTTTGACAAGGAAAGCGAAACGCCAACCCCGCATCTTACATATACAAACCGGCAGAATGTTGATTATGGCTACTGCAGCATGTATAAGATGGAAGACCAGCAGTTGCGGAGGAGAGACTGGCATAAGGCACAGTATGCTTTCCGGTATGGAGATGTACTGATGTATTCGCTTGATGGATCAGCCAAAAAAGATTACCGGTCTTACGGTACACATTAACCAGTTATATATATAATTGCTTAACAGGGACTCTTACTTATGGAGCCCCTGTTATTTGCGAAATGACGACTTACTTAACAACTGTCGGCCGTTAAAGGATTATATGACGCTGATCAATGAAATCCGTAAAAATTGTAAAACCATGGAGTTTGAGAGTGCTGTCGATGCAGTGGTAACTTATTGTATTGAGCATGATGTTTTAAAGACATTTTTGCTTAAACACAGAGCGGAGGTGAAAGACGTGTGTATCACTGAGTATAATGAAAAATCGTTTGTTGACGGGATACGTGCGGAGGGTCGTGCAGAGGGTCGTGCAGAAGGTCGTGCGGAAGGTCGTGCGGAAGGTCAGAACGAAAAAGGACTGGCGGTATACCGTAATCTTCGGAAGAGAGGTTTTTCAAAAGAAGACGCTCTGGTAATCGCAGATATTTCGCCGGATCTGGTAGTTGACGAAGACTAGCTGATCTGTAGTAAACCGTTTTAAAAATGGTAAGACAGCAGAGCAGATCATTGTAAGCGGCATAGATGCAGAAAGGGTGGCGCTTGGTTAACAGATTTCTAAAACCATACAGAGGGTGATAAGGGGCGATATGAGAAATCATATCGTCCTTTTTTGCCATATTTCAGGATAGGGGAAAATGGAATTATATTAGACAATCTGGTGAAATTAGGTTATTATAAATAATAAGGGAGTTACCCTAAAACAGGAGTGTTATAGAAATTATTATTAAATGGAGGTTTAACGTCTTCATGGATAAACTATATATGATCTTATTATGCCTGATGATAGTACCAATTCTTATTTGTATCAAATATTCCAGAAGAACAAAAAGTGATGTGGCATCTTCCATTGTGAAATGCCTCATTTTTACAATTGTTACTATCCTTAGCAATGGTTTGTCTGCTTTTTCAGGAAATGAAACATTTTCTTATATAATGGAAGCACTTTATCGGTTTTCCTTTGATCTGATGCTGATATATGTATTGCAGTATTCCCAGCAGTATACGCGTGTTTTTCACGAGGTTTCACCGTTTAAAAAGGGGTGTTTCATAATTGCATATCTGGATGGAATTTTACTGTTTTTAAATATAATTTTTCATAACGTATTTACGATAGAAACCGTGCGATTCCCGAATTTTGATATGTATCATGTAGCCGACAAATCCATTATTTTTTACTTTCACTATGTGTTTGCATATGGTCTGGTATTTTGTATTATTGCATCGTTTATAATCAAAATTATACAGATACCGGATTTTTACCGTAAGAAATATTTGCCGATACTTGTGTTAATATGTGTGATCACGGTATCAAAATTTATATGTGGAATTTCAGAATTTCCGATTGATGTGTCGCTTCCTTTTTTTGTATGCGCAGCAATACTGATCTGTTACCTGACGCTGTACCGTTCTTCGCGTGAACTTGTAGATAAAACACTGTCCATCGTTGTAAATGAAATGAATAACGCTGTGATATGTTTTGATATAAATAACGAATGTGTGTATGCCAATGAGCGTGCATTGAAAATATTTAACAGTTCACTGGATTCCCTTTCCGGGATCTCGGAGGATGTACAGGGCTGGATAAAAGAACATGACACCAACAATTCGGCCTCCCTTGAATGGAGTGGTCAAACCATTATTGACAACAAAACGTATTATTTCGATATCGAATACAGAAAACTGTTTGATAAAAAGAATGAATATATAGGTTTTTTCCTGAATCTGATTGATAATACGGAGAAACATATTGCGTTTGAGAAAGAAAAATACCTTGCAACACATGATACGCTTACCGGATTGTATAATAAGAATTATTTTGCCCATAAAACATCGGAAATTTTAAATGAGAATCCGGATAAAGAGTGGCTGCTGATCTGTTCCAATATCAAGGATTTTAAACTGGTCAATGATCTCTTTGGTCTTGAAAAAGGAAACGAAGTCCTTAAAATGGAGGCAGATCTTCTTAAAGCACAATGTGGGGAAGGGAGCGTCTATGGACGCACCGGTGGTGACAAATTTGCAATATGCATCCCAAAAGAAGAATTTAAAGAGCAGGATTTTATGGATGCGATACAGACCATGGGGCATGCATTTAACAATGACCTGTATCATCTTCATATTTATGTCGGTGTTTATGAAATCACAGACCGGAATGAAGATGTATCTATTATGTGTGATAAAGCCAATCTTGCAATAAAGACACTGGGGGAAAACTATGATAAATCAATTGCATACTATAACGACACGATATTTCATGATACCGTTGCCGAAAAGCAGCTGGTGGGGGATTTTGATAAAGCACTTGCCGAAAAACAGTTCTGCATGTATTTACAGCCACAGGTGACATCGGAAGGAAAATTACTGGGGGCAGAGGCTCTTGTCCGATGGCAGCATCCGAAACGCGGTCTGATTTTTCCGGGGGATTTTATTGAAGTTTTTGAAAAAACAGGTCTGATTTACCGGCTTGACCGGTTTGTGTGGGAACTTGCCGTACAAAAACTTGCACAATGGCAGAAAGACGGGCGGGACGATCTGTATATATCCGTAAATATTTCGACCAAGGACTTTTACTATATGGATGTATATGAAACAATTACCAGTCTTGTTGAAATCTATAAAATCATTCCTTCCACACTGAAACTGGAAATTACGGAAACCGCAATTATGACCGGAACCGCAGGGGAACTTGAAATGATTGAACGGTTCAGGAAATCCGGCTTTCAGGTGGAAATAGATGATTTCGGAAGCGGCTATTCTTCGTTTAATACGCTAAAGGATATGGACGTGGATGTGCTGAAAATAGATATGGGCTTTTTAAGGACAACCCGGCCGGAACGCTTAGAGAGAAGTATGTCTATTATAAATACGATCATTTCACTCACCAAAACACTTGGTCTTTCCGTTATCACGGAGGGTGTTGAAACAAAGGAACAAATTGATAAGCTTACCCAGATGGGATGCGGAATTTATCAGGGGTATTATTTTTCAAAGCCGATTCCGGTAGGTCAGTTTGAAGATACCTATATGTAAATTCATCCGGCATAAAATCATAATTAAGAAATCGGTTTCATATGGGAAAGGGTTAAGTCTGCGTGTCACGGTAGCGGCCCCGGTACTTCGCCGGAGTGGTGTGTAATTCTTTTTTGAAGGCGCGGATAAAGGTCTCCGGATTTTCATAGCCGAGCGTATCGCTGATGGCGGCAACCGATTTGGTGGTGTTGCGCAGCATATGCTCGGCTTTTTGTATGCGTAGCAGACGTTTCCACGCATTGAAACTCTGCCCGGTGCTCGATTTGATCAGGCGGGAGCAGTAGGAGAGGGAAAAGCCAAAATGGTCTGCAACTCCCTGAAGCGTGATCGTATCGAGATAAGTGACGTGTGGTACCAAGGGAGGTCTCGTTAGCGGATGGAAACAGAGTATGAAATCTGTCAGTAACAACGAATGGCGAGAAGTCAGCAGAAGCCATAGTAAACCAGTGGTTGCAAACACTGGCGAAGGGCTGAACTTTAGGAGGCACGGAACCGTACGTACGGTGGTGTGGGAGGACGGTAAATAAAATAATTATTTACCTCCTACCCGATTGAAATCTGTGATATTTATGATACAATTCTTCAAAAGGAGGCGTATCTCAGATGATGTATAACCCACAACTGGAGACTTTTTTGTGTGTCGTGGAAGCGGGAAGTTTCAGCAAAGCCGCGGAGCAGTTGTTTATATCCCCGCCTGCGGTGATCAAGCAGATCAATGCGCTTGAGGCAAATCTCAACCTGCAGCTTTTTCACAGGACACACCGGGGACTGGTGGTGACAAAAGCAGGGCAGTCGCTGTATCAGGATGCGACTTATATTATCGGATATTGTAAGGATTCCGTAAAACGGGCAAAAGATGCAATGGAGAATGCACAGGAGGTCATTCGCGTTGGTATTTCCCCGATGACTCCGCCTCAGGTATTTGTGGATTTGTGGCCAAAGATCCAAAAGCTGTATCCGGACATGAAATTCAAGCTTGTTCCGTTCGAAAATACCGTGGAAAATGCAAGGGAGATTCTTGCCAATTTAGGGCAGAATATTGATGTCGTGGCGGGAATTTTTGACGATTCCCTGTTAAAACTCCGTGGCTGCAATGGAATCGAGATTTCAAAAGAACCGTTTTGTGCGGCGGTATCCATTCATCACCGGCTGGCAAAAAAGAAAAAAATTACATTCCGCGATCTGGAAGGGGAAAACCTCATGCTGATGCAGAGAGGATGGAGCCAGTACGGAGACCAGCTGCGTGACGACATACAGGAACATTATCCGGATATTCACATTATTGATTTTGAACTCTATAATGTGGAGGCGTTTAACCGGTGTGAAAACAACAATGAAGTACTTCTTGCGATCAAAAACTGGGAGAGTGTGCATCCGCTGATCAAAATTCTTCCGGTGGACTGGGATTACGCGATTCCGTTTGGGCTTTTGTATGCAAAAGAACCTTCGGAGAAGGTGAAACGGCTGCTTGGTGCGATCCGGAAAATTAAAAAATAGAATAACATATGACAGCTAAAACAGGACTTCTCAGGAGGTCTTGTTTTTTATTAACCCAAAGGTTTAAACTGCATAACAAACAGAGACTTCTGTAAAGAGAGAAAGCCATTTATAATACGATTGAAACGTAAAAAAGAAATCAAAAAGACAGGAGGAACGACCGAATGGAGTATGTAACATTAAATAATGGTGTAAAAATGCCGATTCTTGGATACGGCGTGTATCAGGTAACAAAGGAAGAATGTGAGCGGTGTGTACTGGATGCATTAAAAGCAGGTTATCGTTCCATTGATACCGCACAGAGTTATTTTAACGAGGAAGAAGTAGGAAATGCCATTCAAAAGTCCGGCATTCTGAGAGAAGAAATCTTTTTGACAACAAAAGTGTGGGTGGAGCATTACGGATACGAAGAGGCAAAGAAATCTGTGGAAGAATCCATGCGTAAATTAAAGACGGATTATCTGGATCTGGTGCTTCTTCATCAGCCATTTGCAGATGCGTATGGAGCATACCGTGCGCTTGAAGAAATGTATGAGGCAGGAAAAATCCGTGCAATTGGAATTTCCAATTTCTATGTGGACCGTATGGTCGATTTTGCGTCCTTTAACCGTATCAAACCGATGGTAAATCAGGTGGAGACACATATTTATAACCAGCAGGAAAATTTAAAAGAATGGGCAGAAAAATATGATATTCAGCTTGAAGCATGGGCACCGTTCGGAGAGGGAAGAGGAGGCACATTTGACAATTCGGTGATTGTAAAACTTGCAGAAAAATACAAAAAAACACCGGCACAGATCATGTTGCGCTGGCATATCCAAAGAGGCATTGTGGTCATTCCGAAGTCTACACATTTTGTGCGGATGAAAGAGAATTTTGATGTATTTGATTTTGTACTCTCTGAAGAGGATATGCAGGAAATCGCACAGCTTGACAGGAAAGAAAGTTCCTTTTTCTCCCATCAGGACCCGAAGATGGTAGAATGGTTTGTCCAGATGGTAGAAGAACGCAAGAAAAATTATGACAGTTCCAAGGAAAAGAAAAACTGGTAAAAATGGAGGTACCGTATGAAAGCAAAAAAATGGATTGGTATGGCGCTGTCGGCAGTTATGCTGATAGGGACACTGGCAGGATGTGCAAGTGATACCACATCAACCAATAATAATGCGGCTGCAAATAAAAACAAAACAGAGGTACAGGAATCACAGGACGATTCAGTCCAGACTAATGATGTTGAAACCGGGAATGGAAAAATCCTTGTGGCATATTATTCTGCAACCGGAAGCACAAAAGCTGTGGCAGAAACCATTGCAGAAACGACAGGGGCGGATCTGTTTGAGATCACTCCAAAAGATCCATATTCCGATGATGATTTAGACTGGACCAATGATGACAGCCGTGTATCAAAAGAACATGTGGATGAAAGCCTGCGGGATGTTGAACTGACAAGCACAACACCGGAAAATTGGGATTCCTATGATACTGTACTGATCGGCTATCCGATCTGGTGGGGCATTGCAGCATGGCCGGTCGATCATTTTGTAACCGATAATGATTTTTCCGGAAAGACCGTAATTCCATTCTGTACATCTGCTTCTTCCGGTATTGGTGACAGCGGCAATCTGCTTGAAAAAATGGGAGGAACAGGAGACTGGCAGGAAGGACAACGTTTTTCTTCCGGAGCATCCGCATCGGATGTAAACGCATGGGTAGAGTCACTGGGATTATAAGGAATGAAATAGAATGAAACGAAAACTCGGGAGCAGTGTCTTGGCGTTACTTCTGTTTGGTATTCTTGTTACCTCCTACGGTGCATCCGTAAGCGCGAAACAGAATACGACTACAAAGAAAACGATTACGCAAAAAACGAATAATACACAAAAAAAGAATACACAAAAGAAGTCAACACCAAAGAAAAAAACAAAAAAGGATAAACAGAAGAAATTGCCGGAAATGACGGAAGTCCGTGCAGGGACAGGTACTTACAGGGGATTTCTTGTGGATAATATCTATCATTCAAAAAAGAATGGGGATATTCATTATAATGTGTATGTTCCAAAATCCTATGACGGAACAAAAAAATATGCACTGTATGTCACACTTCCGGGATATCAGGGACTGTATTTTCAGGGCGTGGCAGAAAATATAAAGACCGAAGATTTTGGATTTGAAGCACAAAAATACAATTCCCAAATGATCATTGTTGCACCGCAGTTAAGCGACTGGGGGGAGACTTCGGCAAATCAGACCATTGATCTGACGGAATATCTTCTGGGCCATTACAACATTGATAAAAAGAAAGTTTATATCAATGGGTATTCCGGCGGAGGAGAAACACTTTCACTCGTGCTTGGAAAAAAGCCGGAGCTTTTTGTGGCAGCACTGATGTGCAGTTCCCAGTGGGACGGTGCGTATCAGCCGGTTGTAAATGCAAAAACTTCAGTATATTTCGTCATTGGAGAAAATGATGAATATTACGGTTCAAGGCCTTTTAAAAGTGCATACCAGAAACTTTATGAACTGTACCGGGCACAGGGATTGTCAAAAAAACAGATTGATAAGCTTCTGGTACTTGATGTAAAGGGCAGCGATTATTTTGCAGGAACGCCAGTGACTTATCAGCATGGTGGCGGATACCTTTTCTGCAGGGACGAACAGATCATGGGCTGGTTATTTGAACATTAACAGGAGGAAATAATATGAACGCGAAATTAAAACGAATTGTCGGGATTACATTGGCATTTCTGCTGCTTGCAGGACAGTTGTTTGGTGGAATTTCCGAGACACAGGCAGCAACAAAAAATGTAAAGCTGAATCATACAAGCATCACGCTTACGGTAGGACAGAGCCGTAAATTAAGTGTGAGCAATGCAAAAAAAGTGATATGGAGTTCTTCCAATAAAAAGATTGTTTCGGTCAGCAAAAACGGAACAGTCAAGGCAAAAAAGCAGGGAAAAGCAACGGTTACCGCGAATGTTTCCGGTAAAAAATTAACATGTAAAGTCACTGTGAAAAAGAAAGCAGGAAGTACCAATACTGCCAACACAACCACAGGCAGTAAAATACTGGTTGCTTATTTCTCATGGAGCGGAACGAGCGAACGGATCGCAAAAAATATTATTGCACAGACAGGTGCAGATTCATTCCGGATCGAAAGAAAGACTCCGTACAGCAATGATTATACAACACTGGCATACGGAGAGGCACAGGAAGAAGCACAGAACAACGCAAGACCTGCGATCAAAAATCCTTTAAAATCAATTGCACAGTACGATAAAATTGTTCTCTGTTATCCTATCTGGTGGCATACTGCCCCAATGACAGTCGGAACCTTTTTACAGGCCTATGATTTTACCGCAAAAACCATTTATCCGGTTTCCCAGTCGGCATCCATGGATACATCACAGTTCCGGGAGTCTGTTGCATTTGTAAAGAGCAATGCAAAAGGTGCAACGGTAGATGATGGCCTGTTTACAACAAACAGTACAAGGATTGAAAATTATATCAATCAGAAGGTATTAAACAAATAATAACAGGAAAACAGACAGCCCTCATACAGAGGGCTTCCTGTTTGTAAGGGAGAAAAGAGTATGAAAGTATTATTGGTAAATGGAAGTCCGCACAGGCAGGGATGTACTTATACGGCACTGTGCGAAGTATCAAAAGCACTCAATGAAAACGGTGTGGATACGGATATTTTCTGGATTGGAAACAAGGCATTATCCGGATGTATCGCATGTAAAAAATGCAGGCAAAATAACAGGTGTGTGTTTGAGGATACCGTAAATGAATTTCTCGCAATCGCGGGAGATTATGATGGTTTTGTGTTTGGAACACCCGTACACTGGGGCGGTGCAGGAGGTGCGATCACTTCATTTATGGACCGGGCATTTTATGCGGATTTAAATGGCAGTGGGAACCGGTTTCGTTTAAAACCGGCTGCAGTGGTGATCTCCGCAAGACGTGCAGGTACAACTGCAACATGGGATCAGGTAAATAAATATTTCGGACTGATGGAGATGCCAATTGTTACATCCAGATACTGGAATATGGTTCATGGAACAAATCCCGGGGAAGTAAAGCAGGATCTTGAAGGCATGCAGGTGATGCGTGTTCTTGGAAACAATATGGCTTTTCTCCTGAACTGTAAAAATGTAGCAATGAAAATGGGATTAAAAATGCGAAAAAAGCAGGGGCAGATGGCGCTGTGTGGTTTGGACACTGGGGCTGCAAGCACACGCTGGGAGCGTCCAGGATCGCAAAAAAGAAGTTTGAGGAGCAGGGAATCCCGTTATTGATCCTGGATGGTGACGGTTGTGACAGAAGCCATGGAGGGGAAGGCCAGACAGCAACCAGACTTGGTGCTTTTCTGGAAATGCTTCAGGCATAATAGGTGAGGACATGATGAATAATAACAAAATATATTATGTGTGTAAATATACACCAATAGAACTGCTGGCTGCAATGGGAGCCAGCTGCGAAAATCTGAATGGAATGCCGGGGAATTTTGAACTTGCAGAGCAGATGGTCCATCCTAATATCTGCGGCTTTGGGAAAGCTGTGCTGGAAGCTGTTATGGAAGGACAGGTCGCCTATATTGACAACGCAGCCAGCAGCCTGCCCAACCATCATATTGTA
>OLQL01002163.1_pt1 | contig 14194 bp, 20 predicted proteins | sample 1672971 | NCBI WGS metagenome assembly OLQL01 (sample SAMEA3136742, study PRJEB25190) | human gut metagenome | biome: human gut; feature: human-associated habitat; material: faeces | place: Austria | collected 2013
GCGTACTTCGATGGAAAATATAATATTATTGTATGGGATGCACCGGCTCATGCCTCTTCCTGGCCGTTCCGGTTTGATTTTGACTTGTTTGATAAGGCAAAATGGCTGAATGGGATTCTTGAAAAAGAAGAAATCATAAAACCAATTATAATCGGTCAATCAATGGGAGGATATGTAGGCCAGGCTTATGCACAATTGTATCCTGACCGGCTGGCAGGTTTTATTTCCATTGATTCAGCACCGCTCCAGAGAAACTATGTGACAGCAGTGGAGATCTGGCTTCTGAAAAGAATGGAACCAGTATATGCATATTACCCATGGAAGTTGCTTTTGAAATCCGGAACTGAGGGAGTTGCAACTTCTGAGTATGGCAGAAATCTGATGAAGGAAATGATGCTGGTCTATGATGGTGATCAGCATCGTTATGCCCAAATTGCCGGGCATGGATTTCGTATTCTGGCAGAGGCAATGGAAAAGGATCTGCCATATGAAATCAAATGTCCTTCCCTGTTGATATGTGGTACAAAGGATCATGCCGGTTCATGCATAAGGTATAACAGAGAATGGCATCGAAAAACGAAAATTCCTTTAAAGTGGATTGAAGGGGCCGGTCATAATTCTAATACAGATAAACCGGAGATGATAAATAGTTTGATAGAAGAATTCCTTTCAAACATATAAAGACTATTGAAAACAATTGGTCAACCGTTATAAAAGGACAATAAACAAATCGGAATCAGTAGGAGGATCATTATGAGATTTTATAACATATTTTTCAGCCCGACAGGGGGTACAGAGAAAGTAGCAGATATTGTTGCGAAAGGGACGAAGCTGGATGCTGAAGAAATCGACCTAATTAAAGAACCAGATAAACTCATGAAGGTGAAATTTGAAAAAAAGGACCTATGTTTGGTTGCTGTACCGTCTTACGGTGGACGCATTCCATCAGTTGTAACGGATATGTTCCGCAAAGTAAAGGCAGATGGTACGAAAGCAATTCTTGTGGCAGTATTTGGAAACCGTATGATTGATGATACTCTATTGGAACTACAGGATGTTCTGGAGGCATCAGGCTTTGTATGTATCGCAGGAATGGAGGCAGTCGCAGAGCATTCCCTGATGCACCAATTTGGAACCGGACGCCCGGATCAGCATGATGAAAAGGAATTGCTGGAATTTGCCGCAAAGATTATGCAAAACAGCGAAGCACAAAGGACACCTGCATTTCCGGGAAACAGACCATATCGAGAATATGGTGGTGTTCCACTCAAACCTGTTGCAAATGGAAAATGCACTTCCTGCGGTCTGTGCGCAAAAGAATGCCCGGCAGGTGCCATTCCGTTGGACAATCCGAAGATGACCGATAAGGATAAGTGTATTTCTTGTATGCACTGTGTAGCAGTCTGTCCGAAGAAAGCAAGAAATTACAGTAAGCTTGTCAGTTTTATCGCTGGACTGAAAATGAAAAAGGTTTGTTCCAGTAGGAAGGAAAACAAATTGTATTTATAATAGGGCGAGCAATACAATGAGAAACATGTAAATTGATACGTGAACAATCGGCTCAGTATGATATTTAATTAAATATTGCAATGAAAAGATCATTTACCGTAAACAAGCAGTAGATGGTCTTTTTTATATCTTTTTGTGAACAAGTAGAGATTTATAGCTGGTAATATGTGTTTTATCATAATCCGTGAAATAAGATGAGTTAATTCTTCGATTTACATATTTTTTAAGGTGTTCCGGCATGGTATTATGATACTTATAAAGAACCAATTATATCTGTTGGAGAGAGCGGTGAAAAGTTATGAAGTTATTGTTTAAACAAAGGCTGTTTTCATGGTTTGACAGCTATGATATCTATGATGAAGCAGGCAACACTGTTTATGTAGTAAAAGGCCAGTTGTCCTGGGGACATAAACTTGTAATTTATGATGCCTATGGAAATGAAGTAGGAATGGTTGTTCAGAAAGTACTTACTTTTCTTCCTAAATTTGAAATTTATAAAAACGGCAGTTATATCGGATGCCTGAGCAAAGAATTCTCATTCCTGACGCCACATTATAATATTGATTACAATGGATGGCATATTGATGGAACCATTATGGAATGGGACTATAGCATTCTTAATCAAAGCGGTTATTCAATTGCACGGGTTAGTAAAGAACTGTTTCATATGACTGATACATATGTTATTGATGTGCAGGATCCAGGAAATGCATTGGATGCGTTGATGTTCGTACTTGCGATTGATGCAGAAAAATGTTCCAGGAATTAGATAGTTGATCTTGTTACCGAAGATATTCGGAGATGGGGAGGTAGCATGGGATTATTTAAAAAGAAAATCGTGAAAAAAACATATGACCGAGAACATATGAAACCAGTTATTCGTGCAAGCATTTGTACTGGAGAAGAAGTAGCAGGGTTCAAAGACATACGGACCGGAAAAATCGAAGAAATCATGCTGATCAGATCTCCAGAGGACTTAGAAAAATTCAAAGAGATATATGAGATAACAGAGGAAATTGCAAAAGAATATTAGACATTGGATGAGGAGATGTTGTCATGAGAACTATAGGTAATATCCTTTGGTTTATATTTGGAGGATTACTGGGCGGACTGGCATGGATTTTTGCAGGTTGCATATGGTGTATTACAATTATTGGAATTCCGGTAGGTCTGCAATGTTTTAAATTTGCAACCTTGGCATTTTGGCCGTTTGGAAAAGAAATCGTGTATGGAAATGGCATGTTTTCATTTCTGGTAAATCTTATATGGATTATATTTTTTGGATGGGAAATGGCACTTGGAAACCTGATAGTGGGTTGTATTTGGTGCATTACGATAGTTGGAATTCCATTTGGAAAGCAGTTCTTCAAGATGGCAAGACTCTCTTTCATGCCATTTGGTGCGAGTGTGATAGGGTAGAATGTGTAAGGTCTTATTGATGAAAAATGAAATAATATTATTCACAGATGGTAATATTAATATTGGAGTTCAAATAAACCCTGAACAGGAAACAGTCTGGTTGACACAGAAGTATTGTTTGATGTTAAGCATATGCAGCAGCCGGTCACTGATAAGGAATTTAAAAATTTCACAGACTGTGCGGTTAAGAAAAGTAACGAAAATGCCCTGATTTTCACAACTGAAGATATGGAGAAGCCTTTCATAAGCTTTGATGAAGGAATGTAGAATTTCTTTGAACCGGAGCTTCAGAAGAGATTGTATGAAATGGAAAAAGTCATTTAATATATATTGATCAATGATATAATATTCTAAAATGTTGATGATAAAAGAAATATAGTAATTAAAAATGTTACAAAGTTGTTCTTGATAAAAATATTATTTGGTAACAGGAGATGTTTTATGTTAAAAAGAAAAGTGACGCATTACATAAAAAATGGGTAGATTCAAAAAACAAAAAATGTCTTGTAATTCAGGGAGCCAGACAAACAGGAAAAACATATATAGTTGAAAGATTTGCAGAAGAGAACTATGAAGAAATTATTGAAATTAATTTTAAACAGATACCTTCTGCGATGGATATTTTTTCCAGTGATCTAAAAGTAGATAATATGGTTATGGCTATGTCCGTATTTGATGACGGAAAGTGCAAAAGCATTAGATAAAATATTGCAGACCATGAGAGAGTGGGGAAACTGATATTTATAACTTTGAATTTGGAGGTTATCGAAAATGACTGAAAGAGAAAAAATGCTAAGTGGAGAGTTGTACGATCCAACGGATAAAGAATTGGAGCAATTACGCGTGAATGCACGTAAATTAGCAAGAAAATACAATTCGACAGAAGAAGATGATCAAGAAGAACAAGCACAGATATTGAGGAAATTATTGCCAGCAACAGAGGAACTCCCCTATTTACAGGCGCCTGTTTATTTTGATTACGGATGTAATACGTTCTTTGGAAGATTCAGCTCTGCTAATTTTAACTTTACATGTTTAGATGTATGTGAAATACATATAGGCGATAATGTGATGATTGGTCCAAATGTTACATTGGCAACTCCTATGCATCCATTATTACCTGAAGAACGCAATATTAGGAAAAGAGAAGAGGGAAGTTTTTATAATCTTGAATATGCGAAGCCAATAACTATAAAGGATAGTTGCTGGCTGGCATCCAATGTGGTTGTTTGCGGTGGTGTCACCATAGGAGAAGGGTGTGTAATTGGTGCAGGGAGTGTTGTAACAAAAGATATTCCGCCGTATAGTTTGGCAGTTGGAAATCCATGCCGGGTCATTCGAAAAATAACTGAGAAAGATCATATGCCAGATGGAATTGAAAAGAATTAAAAATTTGCATTGATGATAAGCAGTTCATCTGAATAAAGAAAATAAAATGATCACAATTAATAACGCCGATGCAGGATTTTTATAATCCTATATCGGCGTTTGTTGGGTTACAAGAGAATGTATTTTACACTTATTTTCCAAATGTATTGCTGGATTTAGCAGCAGCTTTAGCTGCCATGGTGTTAGTGGACTCAAATAAGGAAGTTGTCGGTGCGACCGGACACATCAGTACCCGTCCTGTTCCACGATAAACATTTACCAGACCCTCTCCGCTAACTGCAGATCCGACAAGTGTTTTTGTAGATCTTTCTACGGTAAATTCAAGATTTGATGACCAGCATACAGCAAGGTTTCCATCAATTTTCAGTTCATCATTTTCCAATATGACTTCAATCAATTCATCTTCGGGAACATTAGACTCCAGTGCAGCTACACCATTTCCCTGCAAACTCAGATTAAACAGACCTTCGCTACCTAATACTGCTGATGAAAGGTTCTTTCTGGCTACAACTTTACTTTTTACATTTGCATCACAAGCCAGGAACATGCCATCTTCAATTGTCATTCCGGCTGGTCCCCATTTGCCAATGTCTGCAAGGATAATATATTTGTATGTCGGTTCTAATACCAGATAGCCTTCACCAACATATTCCGGTTTAACTGCGGTTTCTTTTGTAACCGCACCCTTGAGTGCCTTTCCAAGGAAATCTCCGATACCTTTTACACCAGATGTGGCTTGTACATTACCACCCATCCATTGCATGGCACCAGCCTGGATAACAGCTGAATGGTCTTTATCAATATCAATAACAACCTGTCTTCTTCTGACATGCATTTTACTCATGAAATACTCATTCATTGCATTCATAGGTGAAACGCTGGCATCCTGCACATATTCAAGCACATGGAAGTTTTCGATACTTTTCGCATATTTTCTGTTTTCATTTTGCAAGTTTTCAATTCGCATAGCATAATCTCCCTTTTAATAATAATTTATGATGTTGCTCGGATATGCTTATTATAAAAGAGGCAGCATAGATAGGAAACAATTCGTGCAGAGAAATATAAAGACAGAATTCTCAAAATTCGAGAAATATAAAGATGCAATTCCTCATGGTGGATGTGTATTATGAAAAATAAATTTGTTATAGTGACAATATCAACAAAAAAACAGAATATAAATGGGGTGATCAGATGGAAGCGGCACAGCGAATTCGATTAATCCGGATAATAGAAAAGATGGAGAAAAATCCGGCATTCAGTAATAAGCTTGGCATAAAGAACACATCTGAATATTTAGCAGAAAAAGAACAGAAAAAATGAAAGATACATATAAGAATGAGTTTCAGAAGGAGTAAAAAAATGTTATCGTTATTATTTGCAATTTGTATGATTTGGTTTGTTGGAAAATTTTTTGCTTTTGGGTTAAGAGCATCCTGGGGAATTATGAAATTACTTTGCACAGTTATTTTCTTCCCGGTGATATTGATTGGTATGGTTGTAGGTGGACTGATGTACATTGCTTTTCCATTGTTGATTGTCGGCGGCATTATAGCATTGGTGACGTCACATTCATAATCGATCAGGAGGAGAAAACGAATGGGATATGATATTGAAAATAAAATGGATCAGACGACCGGTACTATTCACTTGATCTGAATTATTATCTGAATAACCTGGAGGATGATGCCTAAATCAATTGTTATGGCTAAATGAAAATGCTGGAAAAATTTCTAATCGTTGGCGCCCTGCAGGGGTATGGATTAAACAAGGCGACCCGCTTATAAATCGCGGATCGCCTTGAGTTTTTCTCCCATAATTTCTTTCAAAAGCTGATAAGCGGTTTCACCGGTGCAGTGTCCGCTGTAAAATACCGTATCCATTTTTGAAAGTTCGACTGCGGTTTCTTTTATTTTCTGGAGGTCGTCCTCGGTGTATCCTGGCTGGACCATATGAAATCCGCTGACAACGATGGACGGGTCTGTTCCGTATATATTGCGGAAGGAATCCAGAATGTTGAGGATGCCGTTGTGGGCGCAGCCGGAAATCAGGATGTATTTATCCTGGTCGTATCTGATCACCAGATATATCTCGTGGGAAAAAGTATCCTGGACGTATTCGCTGTTTTTCAGCTGGTGTAATCGTTTGTTTCCTTTAGGCCAGTTTCGTTTGGGGGAAACATTGGTAAAGACGGAGAGTTCTTCGTCGATAACAGTATTGCCATTGATCAGATGCAGGTTAGGAAGCGTTAAGATGGATTTGTCAATTCCGATATATCTTTCGCCGCCTTCTTTGAAGGAGTAATATTCGCCGCCTGCATTCTCGTGCATGTAAATATCTGCTGATGGATTTGCGGATGCAAATGTCAGCAATCCACCGGAATGATCATAGTGTCCATGACTTAAAAAAACGGTATCTACTTTTGTGATATCGATTTTTTTTGCACTGGCATTTGCCCATGTTTTTGCGGTCTGACCAGTATCGGCCAGAAGTTTGTGTTTTTCGGTCTCGATATAGAGGGACAGGCCATGCTCGGCTTCAAGGCCGGTACCGCATAAAGTGTCCTCCATAAGTGTAGTGATCTTTGGTTTGCTCATTGTTTTTACCTCCTTCGGGTGATCAATGAATTGTTTTGTTTTCTCTGGTGGATTGTTTTCTCATGATATTTTCTTCTGAACAGCGAAATAGAGGATGCTATTTCACTGAAATGATAGTTTATTTTCTATATAGCATCATTATAATGGCTCCATAAAGATACAGCAAGGGAGAGCTGTTTTTATATTTGGTCTTAAAGCATCCTGGGGGTTAAAGAAAAAAGAGAAGCAATTGAGGCGGATGAATTAAGGGCTGAAGAGAAAAAATAAACAATCGGAAATCTTGTTTTTATGATATACTCATTATAGGATATAAAGTTGTAAAAAACGGGAAGATGCATATGAAAAAGAGAAAATTTATAATCCCTGCCATTGCGATAATTGCTGCAGCATTACTGCTGGAGGGTTTTATTTTAAAGTATGTTAATGACAGAAACGCGGACCGGACGTCAAAGGTACTTTTAGATCGTGTTATTACCGTGCTTGATAAAAATGATGAGAGTGAAGAAGCGCTTATCAAATCGCTGAAGGATGATTATATAGTCAGAGCCAAGGCGGTTTCTTATATTATCGATGCGAAACCAGAGGTGGAATACGATGTCGATGAGTTACAAAAGATTGCGGCGTTGATATCTGTGGATGAGATACATTTGTTTGACACAAAAGGACATATTTACAGCGGTTCTGTGCCAAAATATTTTGGCTATAGCTTTGATTCTGGAGAGCAGATAGAATATTTCAAGCCGATGCTTACGGATAAGAAGCTTACTATGTGTCAGGATGTGACGCCGAATACATCCGAAGCTAAAGAAATGATGTACGCGATTACCTGGAATGAAGCCGGAAACAAAATGATTCAGGTTGGTATTGAGCCAAATCGGCTTCTGAACGAGGTCAGGCAGAATGAGATTTCTACCGTAGTTGCGGATATGCCAGTGTATAAAGATATGGAGATACTGGTTGCAGATTCGGATACAAAGATCGTAGCCGGAGCTACAGACAGCAGTAAAATAGGCCTGGAAATTGATAGTATTGATATGCGGCATTATCGATGTGTGGAGAAGCAGGAGGGGGCATATATTGTTGCTGTAATGATAGAGGATTCTTATTACCAGCAGGGGAGCCTTTTGGCTATTCTTATAGTTGGAATATACTTGACCCTGGCTTCGTGCTGTATGGTGTATATGTTGTCGAAAGTCATGAAAGAGAAATATGAAAAAGAAAAATTCCGGTATACATCGAATACGGACGAACTCACCAGATGTTATAACAGACGTGCGTATGAGGAGGACATAAACAAGCTAGATCTTAGTAAGGAATGGGTATATATTTCCATGGATATTAATGGGCTCAAGAGAGCAAATGATTCTTTTGGACATGTAGCAGGGGATGAGCTTATACGGGCGGCTGCGGATTGTATGAAAAACAGCTTCAGTGAACATGGCAAGGTATATAGAGTGGGCGGCGATGAGTTCGTTGTTATCATTACAAAAGATATACCGCAGTTTGAAAATATTCTGAGGACATTTGAGCAGAGAGTGGCAAGCTGGCATGGAGAATTTGTCGAGTCGATGGCGGTTTCGTATGGATATGTTTTCAGTTCGGGACGAAAGTGGAACAGCATATTTGATGTTTCAAAAGCTTCGGATGAAAGAATGTATGAGAGTAAGAAGCAATATTACACTAGAAGCGGAATGGACAGAAGACGCTAAAAATCAGAGAAATCGAGTGGAGAAATCCGTTCGATTTCTTTTTTTGCTGATTTCGAGTTTATATGCAGCACTTGATTTGGAAGTAGATGAGGGATTTGCCTATGAAGAATAAAGAGAATGAAACTTATGAGCTTTTTTCAGTTGAAGGATACAGCGGAATGTAGGAACCTGATATTTCTGTCCTTTGACCACTTATCCAGGCTTGGTGTGCCTGTGGGAGGAAGTCATTACAATAAGGTTTACTCCGGTACATTGAAGAGTGGTGAGAATCTGGACAGCATCTATGAACGTTTCAATCTGTACCATCCTGACGACTTCAGAGGGCATTCCCTCAGTGTCAGTGATGTAATCGTATTTCATAAGGACAATCGTGATCAGGCCTACTATTATGTGGACTCATTTGGGTTTAGGCAGGTGCCTGAATTTTTTGGGGTTTGAAGGTGGCGCGTACAGACGACAATGTAGAATGATTACGATTGACATTGTTCGTTTGGAAGAATATGATGAAGCTAATAAAGTATATTTATTGTTTGATGAGGTGAAAAAACATGATTGATGGATATATAAATATTAGCGAGGCTGCTGAAAAGTGGGGGATTTCAACACGACGAGTGCAGGTTCTTTGTAAGAATGGAAGAATTGAAGGCGCAGCAAAACTCGGACGGGAGTGGGCGATTCCAGCCACGGCTGAGAAACCAGGAGATGATAGATTTGTGAATGGAAAATACGTTGCATGGAGAAAAAAATCCCCGAAAATAAGGGAGACAAATACTGGGATAAAAGGTAATCAGGACAAGCTTGATAAATGGGATTATGCTATTTCAATATCAAGTGGTGCAAAACAGCATCATCTGAGAGATTTTACTCATCATCCTACCATTGTTGGGTAATTTCTTTGTTAGTGGATATACTGATAAAGTAACAGATACCAATGGAAATGTAGTATTTCTCAAAAATGTTGGAGATAAGGTAACCTTATGGTTTAAGCTCGAGCAGGATATAAAGCGCCTAAAATGAGGAACTGAAATTATTAGATAATAAAATATTAGAACAATGAAAGAGGAACAGGAAATATTTGAGCGAATTGTTATGACGAGAAAGATTTCTGGTCAAGATAGATAAGAATTAGAGTACAGGAGAAAGTAAATGGTAAAACAAATAGTAAGAGATGTTTTCTTCTTAGGCCAGCCATCTGAACCGGCCACGAAAGCTGACATCCAGGTTGGAAAGGATCTGCAGGATACGCTGCAGGCGAACAAAGAACGTTGTGTTGGTATGGCGGCGAACATGATTGGTGTAAAGAAGAATATCATCATTGTGAATATGGGATTCATAAATGTTGTGATGTTCAATCCGGTGATTGTTTCAAAACGTGACATGTATGAGACAGAAGAAGGCTGTCTGTCGCTGGATGGTGTTCGTAAGACGACCAGATACCAGGAAATAGAAGTAGAGTATTATGATTTCAACTGGAAAAAACAGCGCCAGAAATTGTCAGGATGGACAGCACAGATCTGCCAGCATGAAATTGATCATTTGTCTGGAAAGATTATTTAACAAGAAATGTGATTTTATAGATTGGGTGACACTTATATTGGTTTGTTTGATGCTACAAAGGATTAGAAAGTTGTCTTAAATGGGAAAGGAAATTATGAACACTACAATTAATTATTACAACTTAAATGCAAAAAATTTCATAGAAAACACTCAGAATGCAGATATGCATCTGGCACAAGAGAAGTTTCTCCAACTATTGCCTGGGAGTGCGTCAATTCTTGATTTTGGTTGTGGTTCCGGTCGTGATACAAAATATTTCCTTGAGAAGGGATACCAGGTGGCGGCAACCGACGGATCTGCAGAACTCTGTCGATTGGCAGGCAGCTTTACAGGGATTAAAGTAAAGGAAATGCTATTTCAGGAATTGGATGAAATTGGGGTGTATGATGGCATCTGGGCATGTTCCTCTATTTTGCATTTGCCAAAGCAGGAACTTCTTTCTGTGATTCAAAAAATGTGTATTGCACTTAAAGATAATGGGGTGATTTATACGTCCTTCAAATATAGTAATTTTGAAGGAGAACGTAATGGTCGCTATTTTACCGATTTTATGGAAGATACATTTCGGGAATTTATCAAGGTGATATCGGAACTTACGGTAGAAGATCAGTGGATTACGTTGGATGTGCGTCCGGGCAGAGGAGAAGAAAAATGGCTCAATTTAATTTTGCGGAAAAATCAGAAATAGAGGAACTCCATATAGAACCAACAGATGTTATGACCGGAGACAAAAACAAAAGCAGATATTTGCTGTATCAGTTAAAGCTTAGCATGGCACGGGCAAAACAGATTGATATTATTGTCTCATTCCTCATGGAATCAGGTGTAAGAATGCTGCTCTCAGATTTAAAAGCAGCTTTGCAGCGTGGTGTTCGGATTCGCATTCTTACTGGCAATTACTTAGGAATTACGCAGCCTTCAGCACTATATCTCCTTAAAAAGGAATTGGGCGATAAGGTAGAATTGCGTTTTTATAGTGATAAAGGGCGTTCTTTCCATCCTAAGTCATACATATTTCATTATGACAACATGAGTGAGATTTATATTGGTTCATCCAATATTTCCAGAAGTGCATTAACATCTGGAATTGAATGGAATTATCGTTTTAATAATAATCAGGATAGTCAGAATTTTAATTTGTTTTATGAAACATTTGAAGATTTGTTTAAAAATCATTCGTATGTGATCAATGATGCAGAATTAAAAGAGTATTCGAAGAACTGGCATAAACCTGCAGTTGCAAAAGATCTTGCACGATATGACCAGGTTGATCCGGATACAAAAGTTGAAATGTTGTTCCAGCCAAGAGGGGCACAGATCGAAGCACTTTGTGCACTGGAGAATAGCAGAGCAGAGGGCGCTGTGCGTGGTTTGGTTCACGCTGCAACAGGTGTGGGAAAAACATATTTGGCTGCATTTGATTCTGCAAAGTATGAGAGAGTCTTGTTTGTTGCGCATAGAGAAGAAATTCTGAAGCAGGCAGCAGTATCTTTTAAGAATGTACGTCATTCAGATGATTATGGGTTTTTTGACGGAAAGCAAAAGGATACTGGAAAATCTGTAATTTTTGCTTCTGTAGCAACGCTTGGCAGAAGTGAGTATTTGACAGAGGAGTATTTTGCTCCAGATTACTTTACTTATTTGGTGATTGATGAGTTTCATCATGCAGTTACGGATCAGTACCAGCGAATTGTGAATTATTTCAAACCACAGTTTATGCTGGGACTTACTGCCACTCCGGAAAGAATGGACGGGAAGTCTATTTATGAGATCTGTGACTATAATGTTCCATATGAGATTACATTGAAAGAAGCAATTAATAAAGGGGCATTAGTTCCATTCCATTATTATGGTATATATGATGAAACGGATTATTCGACACTCAAATTGGTAAAAGGCAGATACAAGGAGAATGATTTGAATGATAAATATATCGGTAATGTAAAACGATATGATTTGATTTATAAATATTATAAAAAATATCATTCCAAACGTGCTTTAGGTTTTTGTAGTTCAAGAATGCATGCCGAAGAAATGGCAAAGGAATTCTGCAGGCGAGGCGTAAAATCCGTTGCTGTGTACAGCAATGCAGATGGGGAATTTTCCGGAGAAAGAAATGTAGCAATCGAGCAATTAAAGAATCAGGAGATAAAGGTTATTTTCTCTGTAGATATGTTCAACGAAGGCGTGGATATTGCTTCTCTTGATATGGTTATGTTTTTGAGACCGACGGAATCACCTACTGTGTTTTTACAGCAGTTGGGTCGTGGCTTGCGTATCAGCAAGGGTAAAGAGTATGTAAACGTACTTGATTTTATTGGAAATTACGAAAAAGCCGGGCGTGCACCGTTTTTATTAAACGGAGGTGCCTGTGTTGGAGAGAGAACCGCATATGACTATTCTGAAATTGAATATCCTGATGATTGTATCGTGGATTTTGATATGCGTTTGATCGATCTTTTTCGGGAAATGGACAAAAAATCATTATCGATCAAAGAAAGAATTCAACAGGAATATTATCGTGTAAAAGAATTACTTGATGGAAAATCTCCGACACGAATGGAACTTTTTACGAATATGGATGATCATATATATGAATACTGTATGAAACACTCGAAGGAAAATCCGTTCAAACGATATATGGATTTCCTATATGAAATTCATGAGCTATCGGATGAAGAACTTAAGGTTTATAATGGAATAGGAAAAGAATTTCTGCAGTTGATTGAAACAACAGATATGCAGAAAGTATATAAGATGCCTATTTTATACGGCTTTTATAACGATGGTAATGTAAGGATGGCTGTAACGGAAGATGAAGTGATAGAAAGTTGGAAAAGATTTTTTAATCGAGGCACGAACTGGAAAGATTTTCCACAAGTAACTTCTTATGAAGAGTATCGAAGGATAACAGACAAACAGCATTTAAGCAAAGCCAAAAGTATGCCGATTAAGTTTTTAAAAGCTTCTGGTAAAGGCTTTTTTATAGATAAGGATGGCTATGCACTGGGAATTCGAGATGAATTGGCAGATGTAATTAAAGTTGATGCTTTTAAGAAGCAGATGAAAGATATTATCGAGTATCGTACGATGGAATATTATCGGAGACGGTATGTAGAGAAGTAATCAAAAGTATTATTTACAGAAGAAGTAACAGAGCGGATTGCGAGGTGTCTGACATGTTAAAAAACGTACTGATCGTGGTGGATGATATAGAAAAATCCATAGAGTTTTATAAAGACTTATTTGGACTGCAAGTGATTCTTAAGAATGAAGGCAATGCGATCTTATCGGAGGGACTTGTTTTGCAGGATGCCGGTTTATGGGGGAAGACACTAGATGAGATTTCCACTCCATTCAATAACATGATGGAACTGTATTTTGAGGATTTTGATATAGATGGATTGCTTGCAAAATATGAATCTGGTAAGTATTTCGTCCGATATGCCACTGAACTAACAGAACTTGCAGGTGGGCAGATGCTTGTAAGACTCTATGATCCCAGCGGTAATCTCATCGAGGTTCGTACGCCATTTATGTGTAATTAAAGGAGAAGATATGCAGATTTTTGTTGATGCAGATGCCTGCCCGGTAGTCGGTATTGTTGAAAAAGTTGCAAAAGAGCACAGTATTCCGGTAACGTTGTTGTGTGATACCAATCATGTGTTATCAGCTGATTACAGTGAAGTGATCGTAGTTGGAGCCGGAGCAGATGCCGTGGATTATAAACTGGTCAGCATTTGCCATAGGGGCGATATTGTTGTATCACAGGATTATGGAGTTGCGGCAATGGCACTTGGAAAAAATGCGTATGCGATTCATCAATCTGGGAAATGGTATACCAATGAAAATATTGACCAGATGCTTATGGAGCGGCATCTGAATAAGAAAGCACGAAGGGCATCCGGAAAGAAGCACTTAAGAGGCCCAAGAAAACGAACATCGGAGGATGATGAGCATTTCAGAGAATCCTTCGAGAAAATGATACATATGGCAATGGATAAGGAGAATTGA
>OLQL01002185.1_pt1 | contig 14112 bp, 10 predicted proteins | sample 1672971 | NCBI WGS metagenome assembly OLQL01 (sample SAMEA3136742, study PRJEB25190) | human gut metagenome | biome: human gut; feature: human-associated habitat; material: faeces | place: Austria | collected 2013
CCGGGCCGCCTGTCCTTCCTCAGATCTTCTCCACGTTCAGGGAGAAGTCTGCCTTATAGCCGCGGAAGCGAAGGATGCGCTCATAATCCTCCACATAGTCCACCTCGGCCCAGAACAGGCCGTCCATCTCCTCCACGTATACCGGGCGCTTGCCCACCATTTCATAGAGGATATTCTCCCACCAGACGCTGTGCTGCTGGGTGCGGATCATGCCGTCCAGCTTCTCCATGAACTCCGGCATGAAATCCTTGCTGAAGCGGCCGATGCCGATGTACTCGCCGGTGATATCGCTGCCGGTGAGCTCCTTGCCGTACTTCACCAGCAGGCCGTTCTCGTACTTATACTTGTAGTCGGCCTCCTCCTTGCGGGTGCCGTCGGCAAACATCACCGGGGACTTGTGGCACTCCAGAATGCGGTCCAGCAGTGTCTCCTCCAGATACACGTCGGCGTTCATGATGAGGGTGTCATCGTACTGGGACAGGAAGTCCTTAGCGAACCACGCCGAGGCGATGCTGTTGGTGACGTCGAAGAAGGGGTTATAGAAGTAGCGGATACCCTCGTAGTCCTTCAGCGTCTCCTGAATGACCTCCGCCCGGTAGCCCAGCACCATGGCAATGTCGGTGATGCCCTTCTTGTGGAACAGCTCGATGGTGTACTGGATCAGCTTCTGACCGCCGATGTCCACGGTACACTTGGGGTTGCCGGCCAAATACCGGCTGATGCGGGTGCCTCGACCCGCCGCAAGCAACAGAACTTTCATGTTTCTTCCTCCTTGTAATATATCGATCAAGCCTTCAGAATCCCACGGGCCATGAGGTCATCAAAGGCCCGGAACAGTGCGTCGTTATCCTCCACGGTCAGGTGGCCGATGTGGCCCACCCGGAACACCTTATCCGCCAGCTCACCGCCGTTGGGGCAGATGATAATGCCGTACTCGTCCTTCAGGGTCAGGAACAGCTGGTGGGCGGACACCTCCGGATTGTTGGGAGACAGCGGCGTCACCGCATAGGACAGGGAATCGGACACGATGTGGAAGGGATACTTCCCGATGCGGGAGCGGAAATCCTTGGCAATGGCACGGATCTGAGCCTGTACGTTTGCAAAGCCGTCCCGTTTGATCTGATTCAGGCGGGCATTGATCTGGATAAGGATGCCCACCGCCGGAGTGAAGGGTGTCTGGCCCCGCTCCCCGTTTTTCAGGGCGGCCTTCAGGTCCAGATAGTAGCAGGCGGGGCGGTTGGCGTAGATACGCTCCACAGCCCGGCTGCTGAGCACCATCATGGAGATGCCGGGAGGCACGGCCAGCGCCTTCTGAGAACCGGTGAACACCACGTCGGCGCCCCAGCGCTTCATGCTGACGTCGTCGGCCAGAAAGGCACTGATGGCATCCACCACCAGCACCAGACCGTTTTCACGGCAGAAGGCGGAGATCATGTCCATATCGTACAGAACGCCGGTGGAGGTCTCGTGCATATTCACCAGAAAGCCCGTGTAGCCCTGTCCGGCATAGGGGGCCAGATCGGCGGGGGTCAGGGCATGGCCCTGCCGCAGCTCGATGGCCGTATGGGGGATGCCGTAGACCTCGCAGATCTCGCAGAAGCGGTGACCGAAGCTGCCGCCGGCCACCACCAGCAGCCGGTCGTCCTTGGTGAACACGTTCTGGGTGACGGCATCCATGGAAGCCGTGCCGGAGCCGGTGAGGAATACCGCTCTGGCATCCTCCGGGGCATCCATGAACTCCTTGAGCAGCGCCTCGTTCTCCTTCATCAGGGCGGAGAAGTCCGGCGTGCGGAAGTAGGGCACGGGGTCTGCACCGATCCGGGAGATCTCCTCCGAGATCTGAACCGGACCCACCGCAAAGTTGATATGATCCTTTTTGATGTCCATGAAACTATATTCTCCTTTCACCGGTACCTGTCACAGAGTACGCTCTGCCGCAGGCGCCTTATCTTCCGTTTCCAGCATCAGCGCACCCAGCGCCAGCCAGAAAATAAAGGACACATCATTGATCTTCAGGAATACGCTGTTCATGAACAGCGCCTCCACCAGTCCGAAGGCCACCACCGCCAGTGTCGTGATCGTCCACAGGGACAGCTGCGGATGCCGCAGGATATAGCGAATCACCCGCACCAGCGCCAGCACCAGGAAGCACAGGAACAGCCCTGCTCCCACAAAGCCTGTGCTGATAAACACAAACAGATAGTTGTTATGGGACTCGTAGACCAGATCCGTTTTCACCGTATCCTTGAACTGATCGGTAAAGTAGCGCACGATGTACATCTCCGGATGCCGGTCGCCGATATAGTCGTTGTAGTTGGACAGGGACAGTCCCGCAGGGCCGATCTCACCGGCAAGGGATAGATAGTCCCTCCAGATCTCGAAGCGGTTGTTGGAGACATCGCCCTCCTGTGACCGCTCGATGGCATCCGGCTCCTCGATGACGCTACCCACGGCCATATGCTGCATACCAGCCCGGATACCCTCCGTACAGCCCCAGCACACCACCACGGCGCACACACCAGCCAACACGCTGACACCCAGCCGTTTCAACTGCTTCATACTGCCGCAGCGGTTACGCACCAGCAGCACCGTGAAGCAGAAGGCATACAGGATCAAGGCGATCAGGGCGCTGCGGGACACGCTGAGGATCACGTGCGTGACCAGCACCAGCGCCGCCACGGCCAGTGCCGCACGGGCCGCCCAGTGTTTCCCACGGGTCACGACCCCCTGCATACAGCCGACAAACAGGAACATACTGGTATATGCCGCATAGTCCAGACCCATGAACAGGCCGAACAGGCGGCTCTGATAATAGCCCTGCCGTGTCAGCTCCGGGCTGGTGGTATTGGGATTGGCGACATATGTATAGCCGATGCGGAACAGATATTGATACAGGCCCACGCAGCAGGCAATGCCCCAGATGACCAGCACCACATAGAACAGGTTCCGCAGGAACCGGCGCATCCGTTCCTTGCCTACCCGCTGGGCCAGACTGTACACCAGCGCAAACTGGATCACCACCCAGCACAGGTCAAAAAGGTTGTCCTTCACGCCGTAGCGCATGGTACGCAGGGAGGCGATGACATCCATAAAGGCCACGCCATACAGCAGCCAGCACCAGATACCTCGCCAGAGGCCCCGGTTGGTGAACAGATCCAGCGCCATCAGCACAGCGCCTATCAGTCCCAAATAGGTGGAAATGTGGTACAGCGGGGTTTTGGCCATCCACGTCAGCACCGGGGCGATCTGCAGCAGCACAAAGCTCACCACCGTCACGCCTACATACACCAGCACCGCCGTGTTCAGCCACGGAAGCCGTCCGATACAGCTCTCATCCCCGAATACCGCACGCCGCAGTTCTCTCTTTTGCATATGGTATAACTCCTACTTTGTATAGATTATGCCACCGGCCTATGCGGCCTTTTTCCCCTTGGGCAAAAAGCGCAGCAGAATGCCCCACAGCTGCTTCCACTCCGCCGTGCGTCCGGTGACGCCCAGCCAGATGCCGGGGTAAATAACGCCCACGATGACGCACCTCAGCAGCAGTGACAGGATGGTATTGTCCGGCGACAGCCACCGGCACGCACCGTAGCAGGCGGCGCAGGCGGCAAAGGCCAGCAGCACATAGCCCAGCAGCTTTCCCATGTATTCGTTCCAGCTGCGGTAGAACTGGTATTTCACCACCACCCACGCTTCCCACGGGGTATAGATGAAGAAGAACACCAGAATGGTGGGAACCAGCACGCCGGCGATGCTGCCGGTGGCCTTCACCATCCAGATGCTGCCCACCAGATTCACGGCCATGCCCACATAGGGCTTGAGCCAATCCTCCGTCCACAGGCCCGCTGCATCCCGGTAGGTCAGCTGCATGATGCGGAACATCCACGAGAAGAAGTACAGCACGATAAGCATCATCAGCCGCTCATCCAGCAGATACTCCGGGCCAAGCCACACGGCGGCGATGAAGGGCTGGTAAAAGCACAGCATACACGCCGCTGCGCCGCCCACCAGCGCCACCCAGCCATAGGTCATGGTTTTGAAGAACCGGTAGTTGTCCTCACGGGAGTCCGTCAGCAGCTTATTGCCGATTCCGGAGAGGCTGCCGTTGGTGACGATCTCCACCAGACCGTTGACGGCGGTGAGGATATAGTAATAGTTGCTATACAGCGACAGCGCCGTCAGTCCCAGAAAGGAGGAGATGATGATGCTGTCGATGCTCACCAGAAAGGTGTTGCCCAGCTTATGGCCGAACAGCGTCCCCACCCGCTTATAGATGTCCTTTTTGGTCACCGGGTCCAGCTCACCCTGACACACGATGTCCGGGTAGTGCTTCCGGGCCGCCAGATACACCGCCACGTTGTTGGGGATCACCATCAGCGGCAGCAGGATGATATAGGCATAGTAATTGGAGAAGATCAGCAGCACCGCCGCCTGCAGGGTATACTGCACCACATAGCGCACGGTGGAGATCTTCAGCGTCACGTCGTTGCGCTGAAAGGCGGTAAACGTGGCGTTGTTATAGGCGAACATCAGGTAATCCAGCACGCTCTCCGACAGATAGATGGCGAAGAGGACGTACAGGTTCACATCCGGCGGACACTCGTTTTTCACCAGCCATGGCAAAAACGGCATCACCGCCAGACCCATGCCCAGGATCACCAAACCCACGATGCGGTAGACCTTCCGGTAGAATTTCAGCATGGCGCACAGGGCCGGCTTGTCATCCTCGGCAATGGCCTTGTACATGGTGAACACCAAGGAGCTGTTAAAGCCCAGATTGGCCAGATTCAGCACCGTCAGCACGGAGGTGAACAGGGTGGACAGGCCGTTATACTCCTGTCCCAGCTCCTTGATGATGATGGTCTTGATGGCAAACGGCCCGATGAGGGTGGCCACCCGGTAGATGGCGCCCCAAAGGGTATTCCGCATGGTATTTTTGGCTCGTGAGAGCTTTTTCATAGCATCCGTCCGTTCTCTCAGTTTCGGGAGCGGCTCATGACCGCTCAAAGGCGGAGGGCCTGGGGAAGGCCCGCTGGAAGATATCCACCAGCTGCTGCCGCTCCGTATCGAAATCGAAGTCCATGGGGTCGTCGTTGACGCAGACCACCCGGTACTTCCCGCCCCGCAGCAGCCGCTCCACCTCCGACTCGCTCTGCTTGCCGATGGTAAGATAGGTGCTGTCGGGCTTTTTGGGGGCAAACCGGCCGCTGGCCAGCTGCCAGTACCGGAACAGATACTGGTTCACGTCCGCCCGGTCCCGGAATTTGTGGCGGCAGGTGGCGTCCAGCACTTCCGGGAACCTGTCCCACACCTCCTCCAGCGTGCTCTTGCAGAAGGAGACGCAGGAGTGGTAATTGCGGAAGCCTGTGAAGTCCCCCCACGGGAGGAGGTACAGGTTATACAGCAGGCCCTTCCCGTAGCCGGGATAGAACCACTTGCCGAAATTCTGCCGGATGACACTGCGCTTATCGAAGCTCATGTTCACCAGCGCCATCATATTCAGCATGATATAGGGCATGAAGTTAGCGGTGTCGTTGTTTTTGATGACGCCCATCACCGCCGTGTCACAGGGCAGGCCGTCCCGGAAGAAATCCTCCGGTCGGGAGGGCTTCATCAGGTACACGTCGTCGTTGAAATAGAGGAAGTGCTCCGCCAGATCCGGGATGCGGTGCATATTCAGCTCGATGGCGTGGGAGCTGAAGGTAGGCAGATACTCCTCCGGGATGAAGTCCCGGTGATTGACGATATGCAGCTTGGGATGGTCAGGCTCCAGCCATGCAGGCAGGTGTCCGTAGGTCAGCAGGTGTACCTTTCGCACCCACGGGGCGTTCTGCTCGATGCCTCGGAACCAATAGCGAAACAGCCCCCACTCCCGGTAGCGGGCGGGGTGATTGTCGGCGCTTTTGGAGGCCCGGTATTTGGCGTGATCCGCCTGCCAGACCGGGTCAGACCCGTCCACCCATGGGATCACGATGTCAATGGGATGCGTGCTCATTGGTCCTGTGCTCCGTCCTTTTTCTGTTCCTCGGCGGCGCAATCCAGACAGAAACCCACGGAATAGTGCTTCTCCCGGTCGGCCTCCGGCGGGATGACCCAGTAATCGCCGTACTGATTTTTCAGATAGGTGTCCGGGTCATGGGGCAGGTTGATGGAAAAGTCCTCAAACGGCCCCTTGATGGGGGGATAATATACCTCTTTGGGCATAATATGTCCGAAATAGTGGCCGATATCCGTGGGGACGGCCCACAATCCCGTGTCCTTCTTGCATCGCACGAAGCGGTCAAACAGGTCGCCCCACTTCTTATAGGGGCGGAAGGAGAACAGGAAGCCCACTGTGCACCGCAAGCCATAGTTGAACTTTCCGGCGAAGGACTGGCTGAAGAACTTCTTCTTCTCCGGGCTGCGGTAGTGGTAGAACAGGGTGGATACCGCAATGTATTGCAGGCCCATGGCCGTTACGCCCTTGATGCCCCGGACAATGGGGTTTCTGGGGACGGACTCAATGGCGAAGATATCGATGTGAACGCCCTTGGGAAACGGCGTGTTATAGTCCAGAAACGCCGCTTTCAGGGTGTTTTTCTTATATACGGCGGAGATCATGCTCTCCAGCTGGTACTTATCGGAATTGGGGGTGGTGAGCTCATACTTGTCCCCCATGCACTCCTCGAACAGCTCCACGAAGCGGTTCAGATCCTCACGGGGCATGAGGATATCCACATCGTCGTCCCAAGGGATAAAGCCCTTGTGGCGCACGGAACCCAAGGCAGTACCGCCGGCGGCCATATAGCACAGGCCGTGCTCCTGACACACCCGATCGATGTCCTTGATGATCTCCAGAAAGCACGCCTGCAGCGCCTTCAGCTCCTCCGGCGTCAGCTCGTGCATCATCTCCGTCTCCGGTGCGATCTGCATACACTTCCGGGTGGAGAACATATTTCTCAGCTTCGACATGACTCTCACGCTTTCTTTTCATCCACGCAGTAGTGGATGCCCTTATACTGCTTGTAGCTGTGCTCCAGATCGATGAATACCGCATCGTGGCGGTAGACCCGCTCCTCCGGGGGAGGCAGCTGCATATAGTCGCCGTAGGAGATGGTCAGCCACTTGTCATAGTCCTCCGGCACCGGCATCTGATGGCCCTCGAACTCCAGATACGCCGGGTGGCGGAACCACCGGATGGGGAACCTCTGGCGCATGATGGTAGCGCCCTCGCCGAAGGAGGAGACGTACTCCGCATCCGCCAGCGAGTAGCGGCTCAGTCGCTTTTCGGCGCCCTTCCACAGCTTGTACCGGGCCTTGAAGGACGGCACCAGCGTCAGCGCCAGCTTCTCGGCGTAGTAGGTGACCTTGCCCTTGTGGGCGGGCAGACGCTGGAAATTGAAGCAGCAGTACATCATGGAGTCCACCATCTGCCACAGCTGCTTCCACTTGGACTTGGGCACGGCGTCCAGCGGGATCACGTCGATCATCAGCCCCTGATGGATGTCCAGATCTGCGCTGTGGCGGTTGATGAAGGTGGTGTTGTTGTCCTTGATCTCCGTGGCGGAGTGACGGATGTTGAATCGATCGTTGGAGCGGACGCAGGAATAGTGCTCTGTGTCCGCCCTTTCGTCCCAGATACGGCAGAGCTTTTCATAGTCATCCCGCAGCATGAACACGTCCACGTCGTCGTCCCAGGGGATGAAGCCCTTGTGGCGCACGGCACCCAGACAGGTGCCGCCGGCCAGCACGAAGCCCAGCCCGTTCTCCTGACAGAACTTCTGAAAATACAGCAGGATCTCCAGGAGCTTGCTCTGGATCTCCTGTATCGTGACCTCTTTCTTTTCTTCCATAGTTGACCTCTCACCGCCACCCGGCCCGCTGGGGGCAGGCGGCGTCCTCTTTGTTTTGTTCTCCGGCTATCGCCGCAACGGAGTATTATACTCCCTGCGGACCGGAATTGCAACCTTTGTATCCTCCGGAGGGGGTCACAGCACCGCTTTGACCGTCCGCAGCATGGTCAGCAGCTCCTGACCCAAGCCAAAGCGCCGGATGCTCGCCAGATTATATGCCATTTTCCCCGGCAGCACCTGCTGCACATACGTCTCGTCCACATCCTCCGCCTTGTCCAGCAGCTCCGCCTCGTCCTTGTAGCGGATGCTGGCCTCGGAGGTCACTCCTGCCGGCAGCAGGAGGGTGGCCATCATCTCCGGGGTGTAGCGGGCCACGTACTTGGGTACCTCCGGCCGTGTCCCCACAAAGGACATGGAGCCACCCAGCACGTTCAGCAACTGGCCGACCTCGTCCAGACGGCAGCTACGGATGACCTTGCCCACCCGTGTGATGCGGCTGTCGCCGCTGACCGTCACCTGACTGCCGATGTGGTCAGCGTTCTGCACCATGGTGCGGAACTTGAAAATGCGGAATTCACGCCCGTACTGGGTCACCCGCACCTGCCTGTAAAACACCGGGCCGCGGGAGTCCAGCTTGATGGCAATGGCCAGCACCAGAAACACCGGGCTCAGCAGCACCAGCAGCACCAGCGATGCCAAAATATCGAACAGCCGCTTGCAAAGCAGGCTCCCCTGCTTCTTTCGCAGCAGGTCATAGTACGGGCGGACCTCCTCCGTCCGCATCTCCTGCGGCAGATCCTCCCACTTCCGCAGCATCACCGGAGGTACTCCTTCACGATGTCCGCAAACTGCTCCGTCACATAGGCCGCATCCTCATCGGAGAGACGGGTGTGCAGAGGCAGGGTGATGAGGTTTTCATAGTGGTGGTAGGCATTGGGATAGTCAGCGATATCGAAGCCCATGGCCTTGTAGGCCGTCATCATGGGCAGGGGCTTATAGTGGACGTTGCAGGCCACGCCCCGCTCCGCCATCCGCAGGATGATCTCATTGCGCTCCTTTTCCCCGATGCCGGGGGTCCACGTCAGGTACAGGTGGCCGGAGCTGGTATAGTCCGGGGTAAAGTGGGGCAGGGTCCGGATGCCCAGCGGGTGCAGGGCTTCATCATAGCGCTGGATCAGCTGATGCCGCCGCTCCAGCAGGCCGGGATAGCGCTCCAGCTGCTTCAGACCCATGGCGGCCATGATGTCCGTCATGTTGCACTTATACCACGGCCCCACGATGTCGTACTCCCACGCCCCCAGCTTGGTCTTGGCCAGAGCGTCCTTGGACTGGCCGTGGAGGCTCAACAGCTGATAGTGATGGTACAGCTCCTCGTCGTCAAGACCCGGCAGCGTGCGCCACGCCGATGCACCGCCCTCGGCGGTGGTGAAGTTCTTCACGGCGTGGAAGGAGAAGGAGGTGAAGTCTGCCAGAGCGCCGGTAGGCACCCCGTGACGGGAGGCACCCAGCCCATGGGCGCAGTCGGCCACCACGGCCACCCGGCCCAGTGCCTCCTGCACATCGCCCTTGGGGCAGAACAGTGCCTTTTTCCCCTCCACCGCCTGATAGATGCGGTCATAGTCGCAGGGGATGCCCCCCAGATCCACCGGGATCACCGCCTTGGTCTTGTCGGTGATGGCCCGTTCCATCTGATCGTAGTCCATCTCCAGCGAGTCCTTCCGGCTGTCGATGAACTTCACCGTGGCCCCCACATGGATGGCCGCCGCCGCCGTGGCGGTATAGGTGTACGCCGGCACCAGCACCTCGTCGCCTTCACCGATGCCCAGCACCCGCAGGTTCATCTCCTCCGCCGCCGTAGCGGAGTTCAGGCACACCAGCTTCGCCACATGGCAGTACTCTGCCAGCTCCTTTTCCAGCTGCTTGGTGCGGGGGCCGGTGGTGATCCAGCCGGACCGCAGGGCCTCGCACACCTCTTGGATCTCCAGCTCCGTGATATCCGGAGGGCTGAAGGGTATATTTCGCATATCGATACGCACTCCTTAGTCGGTTTGATCCGTTTCGTTGTTTTTCAGTCTGCGCCCGGTTGGGCGGACTTACATATTGTGAAATTATACTACAAGCCTCGGCAAAATGCAACCGGCGGCGGCAGGTCATTTCACACTTCCCGGCGGTTTTTATGAATAGAAGGTAAATTTTCTTTTCATCCTGCACTTTTCCCACCGGCCTGGTGGGGCTTATGAGGGCATCTATATCGTGCCCTTATACCACCGCAGGATAAACCGTGCGCCGCCGGTGAGGACATTTTCCGCCTGCACCGTGCCGTTCTGCTGGGCCAGCACCTGACGGGAGAGGCTCAGGCCGATGCCGAAGTTGTTCTCCCCGGCGTTTTTGCCCCGGTAAAACCGCTGAAAAAGCCGGGGCAGCTCCTCCGGGTCGAAGCCCGGCCCGTCATCCTGCACCGTGATCTCTGTGAAAATGGCTGTCTCCCGTGCCGTTACCTGCACCCATGAGGCGGCGTGCTCCATGCAGTTTTTCAGAATATTTCCCAGTGCCTCCGTACTCCACGGCACGTCGCAGGTAAGCCGCTCCTCCCCCGCCTGAGCGGTGAAGCGGATGCTCCGCACCTCCATGGGGACCTCCAGCGGCTCCGCCGCACGGCGCACCAGCTCCGCCGCCGTGGTGTCCTGCGGGTGGAACACCACCGTCCCGGCGTCCAGCTGGGCCATTTTCAGCAGGGCCTCCACCAGCCACTCCATACGGCCCGTCAGCTTCTTCAGCTCCCGCATCAGTGCCAGACGCCGCTGGGGCGTCAGCTCCTCCTGCTCCAGCAGGGACAGGGTCAGGCGCATGGCCGTCAGGGGCGTCCGCAGTTGGTGGGAGATATCCGCCATGGCATCCGCCAGTCGGACACGCTCCTCCTGCTGTCGCTGGGCGTTCTCCCGCAGCCGCACCGTCATCTTCCCGATCTCGCTGCGGAGGATGGCCAGTTCTCCCTCCTCCTGCTGGGGCAGCACCTGCTGCTCCTGCCCGTGGAGAATGCGGTCAATGTCCCGGCTCATGCGCTCCAGTTCCCGGTAGCGCCGCCGGGTGGAGCCGTACCAGATGGCCCCGCAGACCGCCCCCAGCCCCAGCGTCAGCAGGCCGCAGATGGGATACAGCAGGGCCGCCGCCACGGCGCACACCGCCGTGGCCAGCAGCAGCCACAGGGCCGTCCGCCGCACCTCCGTGTTCTTCCAGATGCTCATGCGTCCACCATGTAGCCGATGCCACGCACCGTCCGGATGATCTGTGGGTCTGCGGGGTCGGTCTCGATCTTCTCCCGCAGGCGCTTGATATACACCGTCAGGGTGTTGTCATTGACGAAATCCCCGGCGGCGTCCCAGATCTCCTCCAGCAGCTGCGACCGGGAGAGGACCTTTCCCCGGTGGCTCAGAAACACCAGCAGCAGCCGGTATTCCAGCGCCGAGAGATACACATCCCGGCCGTCCCGTGTGACCCGCCCCTTCTCCGTATCCACCATCACACCGCCCAGCGGCACCAGCGTCTTCTCCTTGCCGTACCGCCGCAGCACGCTGCGGATGCGGGAGACCAGCTCTCTGGGCCGAAAGGGCTTGGCGATGTAGTCGTCGGCCCCCATGTCCAGCCCCAGCACCACGCTGCTCTCGTCGCCGGAGGCGGTGAGGAAGATCACCGGCAGACCCCGGCTCCGGGCATAGGCGCACACGCCGAAGCCGCTGCCCTCCGCCAACTGCACATCCACCAGCAGCAGCCCCGGAGCCGTCTGCTCCACCAGCTGCCTGGCCCGGGTCTCCCCGGTGGCCGTCTCCACGGAAAAGCCCTCACTCTGCAAAAATGCCGACAGTGACGCCGTGATCTGTGCATCGTCCTCCACCAGCAGGATCCGCTCCATACGTCCCTCCTTCCCCGGCGTTATCCCACGGGATAGCGCCAGCCGTCCTCGATCTCGCCCTTTCTGGCCCGGCCCATGAGCTCACGGGCCACCTCCTGCACCGGCCGCTGCCGGTACAATATCTCATAGACGCACCGGCAGATGGGCATCTCCACGCCGGTCTTTTCCGCCAGCTGGTGCATACTGGCGGCGGCATAGTAGCCCTCCACCACGCCGCCGGTCTCCGCCAGCGCCTGCCCCACGGACTTGCCCTGTCCCAGCAGGATGCCCGCCCGGCGGTTCCGGGAGTGCATGGAGGTGCAGGTGACGATCAGATCCCCCATACCCGCAAGGCCGCCGAAGGTCTGGCGGTCGCCCCCCAGCCGCTCCCCCAGATGGCACAGCTCCACCATGGCCCGTGTCATCAGCAGGGCTTTGGTGTTGTCCTGATACCCCATACCGTCGCAGATGCCGCAGGCCAGCGCCACCACGTTCTTCAGGGCGCCGGACAGCTCCACTCCCACGATATCGGGGCTGGTATACACCCGGAAGCGGTCGTTCATAAAGGCGTCCTGCACCGTGAGGGCAGCCGCCTGAGACACGCTGGCCGCCACGCAGCCGGTGGGGAGCCCACGACCCACCTCCTCGGCGTGGGAGGGGCCGGACAGGGCGGCGATGGGAAAGGCTCCCCCGGTCTCCTGCTCCAATATCTGGCTCATCCGCAGGTGGGTATCCCGCTCGATGCCCTTGGCCGCCGTCACCAGCAGCGTATCGGGGCGCAGCAGCGGGGCGGCGGCATGGGCCGTCTCCCGCACGGCGTAGGACGGCACCGCCACCACCACCAGCTCCGCTTCCGTCAGGCAGCCCATATCCGCCGTCAGGCGCAGCTCCGGCGGCAGAGGGACTCCCTCCAGCCGGGGGTTCTCTCTGGCCCGCTCCATATACGCCGCCTTCTCCGGCACGTGGGACCACAGGGTCACCGGATGTCCGTTCCGGTGCAGCACCAACGACAGCGCCGTTCCCCAGCCGCCGCTGCCCAATACCACCGTTTTCATGTCACGCCTCCCGCTCTCCTCTCCGCCGGGGATGTCCTTCCCGGCGGCAGGAATCTATATTCCGTGATATTTTACCACAAACGGCGGACAGTGCCAAGTGGTTTCCTTCGCTTTTCCCGGTGACAATACCGTCACCTTGACGGCGGCTGAACGCAAAAAAGCGCCGCACACCTTCGTGTGCGGCGCTTGACTATGTGATTTGGGGCATTTTACCCCTTGATGCCGAACATCCGGCGGCGGCAGAAGGGAATGCCGGAGAACAGAGCGATCAGCAGGATACTGCCGCCCACGGACACGCCCTCCAGAAACAGCAGCGTCCACAGGTGCGACCACTCGCTGAAATCCATATGCCAGTACAGTAGTGACATGATGAGAATATGAACAAAATAGATACCAAAGGATATCTTGGCCAGATAGGTCACCACCGGCCGAAGGCCCCGAAGATGCTCCGCTCCACGGCGCAGCAGCTCCAACAGCCCCATGGCACACAGCAGGAGCAGCGGAAAGTCGTAGTCCACCAGATAATCCACCCAGTCAGAATAAGCATAAAGCTGATAGCCACAGATCAGCGCAAACAGCAGCACCGTAAGCACGGCCACTTCCCCGGTCCGAAGCCTTTGCAGTCCGCCTTGGCTGATAAAGTACCCGACAAAGACATAGAGATAGTATATCGAGCAGAGGTTGAACAGATGCACTGCCGTGTCCATAGGCGGGATATCCCGCAGCACCAGCAGGCTATTCAGTGCAGGCAGACACATCCCGTATAAAAATGCCAGCAGCAGCGGCAGGCTCAGGGCCTTCAGCGACAGCTTTTTCACCAGCATGGCGGCGAAGGGGATGGTGGTATACAGGCACAGGATCATGGGCATATACCACATACTGCTCATGGTGATCTGGTCCAGAAACAGCATGGTCTTGACGCAGCCCAGCAGAGTATCCGCCAGACCTGCTTCCCAGTAGCCGCTGCTGATACCGTCGAAGAAAACAAACCAGTACATGATAAAGTACCAGATCTCCGCCGTGATGAACAGCTCCAGCAGATTGTGGCGGTAAAACCGCTTCACATCGTCGGCAGTCTCCATGCGCTTGTGCAGCAGCAGTGCCCCGGAGATCATGAGAAACAGCGGCACCCCCAAATGGCTGAATACCGTTGCCACGCTCTTCAGCAGCGATGAGAGATAGGAGGACTCCAGAAACTCCGCCATCTGGCCGAAATAATTGTCATAGGTGCGGTTCACCGCATGGTTCAGGGAAATGCTGATGATGGCAATGGTCCGTGCAATATCCAGATAGTAGCTGCGCCCGCCGAACCCGCGACGGTTGAGAATCAGAAAAC
>OLQL01002187.1_pt1 | contig 14103 bp, 7 predicted proteins | sample 1672971 | NCBI WGS metagenome assembly OLQL01 (sample SAMEA3136742, study PRJEB25190) | human gut metagenome | biome: human gut; feature: human-associated habitat; material: faeces | place: Austria | collected 2013
AGTATGACGCGCAGAACGCAAGCTCCTCCAGCGTGATCCTTGTATGCGGGGATGCTCATGGACAAGTGCGTGAGATGTTGTTGCCTGACGGGACAAAAGTATGGTTGAACCAGTCGTCTGTTTTAAAATATCCGCGTGCTTTTGAAGGAAAGGAACGTCATGTATATCTGGATGGAGAAGCTTATTTTGAAGTAGCACGTAATCATGAGAAACCTTTCATGGTAAAAAGCCCGGCAATGGATGTCAGGGTCTTGGGAACCTCTTTTAATATAAAATGTCGTCCGGATAACAGTTTTGCGGAAACAACCTTGATAGAGGGTGAAGTTGAGGTAAAAGATAAATCGGACAAAGGAAGAATTACTTTGTTGCCGGGACAAAAAGCTGTTTTAAACAGGGTAACAGGGCGGATGCAAGTAAAACAGGTCGATCCCAAGATGGAGATAGTCTGGCATAATGACTTGATTCCATTTGAAAAGTCATCTATTTTCCAGATTGCGGCAGCATTGGAACGGTTCTATGGAGTGAAGATAATCCTTTCACCGGATGTAGACAGTACTAATACTTATTCAGGTGTACTGAAAAAGAAAGATAATATAGAGTCTGTGCTGAATTCTTTGCGTAACTCTATTCCTTTCAATTATAAGAAAGTAGATGATAACAATATATTTATCTCATCGGAAACAAAATAATTTTTAAATAAAGATCTATGAAAATCAACATGCTCTTAAGCGGCTGTCTTCTAGGGTTATTGTGTTTCACTGCATGTGATTCTGAGGGCAATGAAATGAATGATTACACCCATTATGTCAATCCTTTTATTGGTACAGGAGGCCATGGGCATACTCATCCGGGTGCTATGGTTCCTCATGGCATGATACAGCCGGGGCCGGATACTCGTATTGACGGTTGGGATTCCTGTTCCGGATATTATTATGAAGATACTACGATCAATGGTTTTGCCCATACACGTCTTAGTGGTACAGGGTGTGCGGATTTCGGAGATTTCCTGTTGATGCCGACTGTAGGTGTGCAGCGTACTGATTTCTTGGGAACAGAAAGCCAGAAGCGTCCTTTCGCATCGGCTTTTTCTCATGAAAAGGAATATGCCGAACCGGGATATTATTCTGTTTTTCTGGATACATACGGGGTAAAAGCCGAACTGACTTCGACAGAGCGTGCGGCAATGCATCGGTATACTTTTCCGGAAAGTAAGGAGTCTGGATTTATCTTGGATATGGACTATAATATTCAGCAACAAATCAATCAGGTAATGGAAGTGGAGGCAGTGAATGATACTGTGTTGCGGGGGCGCAAACGCAGTGCCTATTGGGCATACCGACAGGATCTTTATTTTTATGCCGTATTTTCCAAACCCTTTACGTATACCTTGTACACGGATACTGTTCAGGAAAATGACAAACAGATTCCTGTATGTAAAATGCTTTTGCATTTTGAAACGGCGAAAGATGAACAAGTGCTGGCTAAGTTCTCTATCTCTTCTGTTGATGCGGAAGGTGCTTATAAGAACCTCCAGGCTGAGATGCCCGGTTGGAATTTTGATGGAGTGCGTGCCGATGCTAAGAAGAAATGGAATGAATGCTTGTCAAAGATTGCAGTCAAAACCAATGATGAAGACCAGCGTGCCATTTTCTATACGGCTATGTATCATGCTTTCCTAAGTCCCAATCTGTTTACAGATGTAGACGGGCGTTACTTGGGAATGGATTTGAAAGTGCATACCACCGACATGAAACATCCGGTTTATACCATTTTCTCTTTGTGGGATACTTTCCGTGCGTTACATCCGTTACTGACTATTGTCGATCCTCAGTTGAATACGGAGTTTATCCGTTCATTAATAAAGAAGCATCAGGAAGGTGGTATCTTTCCGAAATGGGACTGTGTGTCCAATTATACCGGAACTATGGTGGGATATCATGCGGCTTCGTTGGTAACCGATTTTTATGTGAAGGGATACCGCGATTTTGATGTGCAGGAAGCTTACAAGGCATGTCTGCGTGCAGCGGAATATGACACTACCGGTATTGTAGCTCCCGATTGGCTGATTCCATATGTTATGCCCAAAGCACGTTATTATAAGAATACTCTTGGCTATATTCCATGTGACCGTGAGAATGAATCGGTGGCGAAAGCATTGGAGTATGCGTATGATGACTGGTGTATCTCCGTGCTGGCAGACAGCTTGGGAGATACTGAAACCAAGGAGAAGTATGCCCGTTTTGCAGATGCTTACGAATTTTATTTTGATCCTGCCACCCGTTTCATGCGTGGATTGGATAGTAAAGGTGAATGGCGTACTCCGTTCAATCCCCGTTCTTCCAATCACCGTAATGATGATTATTGCGAGGGTACTGCATGGCAATGGACTTGGTTTGTTCCGCATGATATCCCGGGACTGGTGAATTTGATGGGTGGGGAGGATGCTTTCGTAGGAAAGCTGGACTCCTTGTTTACGGTTTCTTCCCAGTTGGAAGGGGAGGCTACCTCTGCTGATATCACAGGACTGATAGGCCAGTATGCGCATGGCAATGAGCCTAGTCATCACATTACTCATATGTATAACTATGTAAACCGTCCATGGCGTACTCAGGAATTGGTTGACAGTGTGCTGTATAACCAGTATTTCAATGCTCCTGACGGCTTGTCGGGTAATGAAGATTGCGGTCAGATGTCTGCCTGGTATATTTTGAATTCCATGGGCTTCTATCAGGTATGTCCCGGTAAGCCGGTTTATTCTATCGGACGTCCGTTGTTTGAGGAGGTGACGATTAATTTACCCGACCGCAAGACTTTCGTTATCCGTACCCACAATAATTCGAAGACCAATAAGTATATTGAGTCGGTTTTGTTGAACGGAAAACCGCTGGATGTTCCTTTCTTTACCCATGATGATCTGGTACGTGGAGGAACGATGGAGATTACCATGAGTCCCGTACCGACGGAATGGGGAAAACAGGTGAAGAATTAAAAGTATAACTTAACCCAAATAGCAATATCATGAAAAAACTATTTCTATCAGTTGTAGCGCTGTGTGTCACGCTGTTTGTACAGGCAAAGGATTATGCAGACTATGTGAGTCCGTTGGTAGGTACACAGTCTTCCTTTGAACTCTCTACAGGAAATACTTATCCTGCCATATCCCGCCCGTGGGGTATGAATTTCTGGACTCCCCAGACAGGAAAGATGGGGGACGGATGGCAGTATGTTTATATGGCTAATAAAATCCGTGGTTTCAAACAAACCCATCAGCCCAGTCCGTGGATTAATGACTATGGTCAATTTTCCATCATGCCCGTAACAGGAAAACCGGAATTTGAAGAGGACAAGCGTGCAAGTTGGTTCTCTCATAAAGCTGAAATTGCAAAACCTTATTATTATAAGGTTTATTTGGCAGAACATGATGTCGTAACCGAAATGGTTCCTACGGAGCGTGCCGTAATGTTCCGTTTCACTTTTCCTGAGAATGATTCATATGTAGTGGTGGATGCTTTTGATCGTGGTTCGTCTGTCAAGGTGATTCCCGGAGAAAACAAAATCGTGGGCTATACTACCCGTAACAGTGGTGGTGTTCCTGCCAACTTTAAGAATTATTTCGTTATTGAGTTTGATAAGCCGTTTACTTATGAGGCTACGTTCTCTAATGATGTACAGCCTGAAAAACCGGATGGCAGTGTTCCTGTAACCTTGAAAGAAGGTAAACTGGAGCAGACTGATTTCCATACCGGAGCCGTTATCGGTTTCAAGACAAAGAAAGGTGAAGTAGTTCATGCCCGTGTGGCCTCTTCATTCATCAGTCCTGAACAAGCAATTCGGAACCTGAAGGAATTGGGTGGTGACAGTTTTGAAGTATTGGTACAGAAAGGTAAAGAGGCTTGGAATGAGGCCTTAGGTAAAGTAGAGGTGGAAGGTGGAACATTGGATCAATACCGCACTTTCTATTCCTGCTTGTACCGTTCCTTGTTGTTTCCGCGTAAATTCTATGAACTGGATGCCAACGGACAACCTGTTCATTACAGTCCTTACAATGGCGAAACGCTGCCGGGATATATGTATACGGATACAGGTTTCTGGGATACATTCCGTTGCTTGTTCCCTTTCTTGAACCTGATGTATCCTTCGGTAAACAAAGAGATACAGGAGGGACTCATCAACACGTACAAAGAAAGCGGCTTCTTCCCGGAATGGGCAAGTCCCGGACATAGAGGCTGCATGGTTGGCAATAATTCGGCATCAGTATTGGCAGATGCTTATCTGAAAGGAGTGAAGGTAGATGATGTGAAGACCCTGTACGAGGGATTGATTCACGGTACGAAAAACGTGCATCCGGAGGTCTCTTCTACCGGACGTCTGGGCTATCAATATTACAACAAACTGGGGTATGTCCCTTATGATGTGAAAATCAATGAGAACACCGCCCGTACATTGGAGTATGCCTATGATGACTGGTGTATCTATCAATTGGGTAAAGCATTGAACCGCCCCCAAAAAGAAATCGAACAGTTTGCTAAACGTGCCATGAATTACCGGAATGTATTCGACAAAGAAAGCAAACTGATGCGTGGCCGCAATGAAAACGGACAGTTCCAGTCACCGTTCTCTCCGCTGAAATGGGGTGATGCTTTTACAGAAGGCAACAGTTGGCATTATTCCTGGTCGGTATTTCATGATCCGCAAGGCCTGATCGATCTGATGGGAGGTAAAAAGATGTTTATCACAATGCTCGATTCCGTATTTGCCGTTCCGCCGGTATTCGATGACAGTTATTACGGACAGGTGATTCATGAGATTCGTGAAATGACAGTCATGAACATGGGTAACTATGCACATGGAAACCAGCCCATCCAGCACATGATTTATCTGTATGACTATGCAGGCCAGCCTTGGAAAGCGCAATATTGGTTGCGTGAGGTGATGAACCGTATGTATACAGCCGGTCCGGACGGATATTGCGGTGATGAAGACAATGGTCAGACTTCGGCATGGTATGTATTCTCCGCATTAGGGTTCTATCCGGTATGTCCCGGTACGGATGAGTATATTCTGGGTGCTCCGTTGTTCAAGAAGGCGACACTTCATTTTGAAAACGGAAAGAACTTGGTAATAACCGCATCGGATAACAGCGATACCAACCGATATGTAGATGAAATGCGTGTAAACGGTACTGTTTATACCAAGAATTATTTGAAGCATAACGAATTGTTACAAGGCGGTACTATTGACTTCAAGATGACCGACCGTCCGAATATGCAGCGTGGAACACAAGAAAGTGATTTGCCTTATTCATTTTCAAAAGACGAAAAAGTAAAATAAAAGTTTCACCATGCACTTCTCTCTTATAAAGAGAGGTTGGAGGGGGATGTTCTCTTTTGGCAGCATTGCAAGAGTACATCCCCTTTTTCTTTTTAAGTATTTCTTCTATACGTCAAAGTCCGATGATATTACTACTTTTGCCTTTCCTCTGCTTTTTTCTGGAAAATTTAGAAAAAAGAACAAGATTGAGTAAGTGTTTTCTTTTAGCTGCCTGTTTTTATTCTCGAAAGGGGAATGAGAACCCCTTCACTGGAGAAAAACAAGTCAGTGTTAACGAATTTATAAATTATGAAAGGCAATCAATTAATGAGAAAGCCCAAATTACTCAGGGCGCTTTTGATTCTTTTGTTTGTGGCTGCACCCATACAATGGACCCGCGCGCAAATCGTTCTTTCAACTCCCAAGACAACGCTTGGAGCAGTGATCAAGAACATTAAATCACAGTCTAACTATCAGTTTTTCTATGATGACAAGCTGGCTGAAATGCCGGTGAATGCCATTGATGTGAAGAACGGTTCATTACAGTCTGTACTTGATGCGGCTTTGCAAGGCAAAGGAATTACGTATAAGATAGAGGATAACATTGTCTATCTTTCAGCATCCGGAGAGCCTCAGACACCTCAACAGACAGGACAGGAACATACAGTGACCGGAACAGTGGTTGATGCGACAGGCGAAGCCTTGATTGGTGTAAACGTACAAGTGAAAGGAAATCCCACAGCCGGTACGATTACAGACTTTGAAGGTAACTATTCTTTGTCCGTTCCCGGAAATGGTGAGATTGTGTTCTCATACATTGGTTACCGTTCGGAAACATTGAAGCCCGATGGCAAGAATGTACTGAATGTAACCATGCAGGAAGATACACAGCAGATTGGCGAAGTGGTGGTAACCGCTTTGGGGATCAAACGTGAGAAGAAAATGTTGGGTTATGCGGTTCAGGAACTGAAGAGCGATGAACTGAACAAGACAGGTGACCCCTCGGTAACCAGTGCCTTGCAGGGCAAGGTGGCAGGCCTTCAGATGAATACCTCGGCTACCGGTCTGGGCGGCTCTACGAAGATTACCATCCGTGGAAACTCTTCTCTGACAGACAATAACCAGCCGTTGTGGATTGTGGATGGCGTTCCTTTCAGCGACACTAGCACTTCAAGCGCATCCCGCTATGATGGTGTAGACCGTGGTAGCGCTTCCATGGACATTAATCCGGATGATATCGAGAGTATTTCTGTTTTGAAGGGTCCGAATGCGGCTGCTCTTTACGGTTCACGTGCAGGTAATGGCGTTATCTTGATTACGACAAAGAAAGGTAGTAAGAAGGATGGCTTCGGAATCCGTTATAGTGGTAATTTTACTTGGACAGCTATCGGCGAGACATTGGATATGCAACGCCGTTACGGACAAGGACATATTGATACAAAAGATGCCAAGACTGCGGTGTATGACAAAACGGATAGCGGAAGCTGGGGTCCGGTATTGGATGGAAGCATGAAAGAGGCTTGGAACGGAGAAACTTACGCTTACTCTAACTATGGGGATAAGTTGAAAGATTATTTTGATACCGGTTTCTCGCATACGCATAACGTATCTATCAGCAACGGTACAGAGAAATCACATTTTCGTACTTCTTTCGGATACTCCGACAATGACGGTGTATTCCCCACTGAAAGTTTGAGCCGTGTGAATGCCGATCTGAATGCAGGAACGGAATTGAACAAATGGGTGTCTATGGACGGAAAAATTTCTCTTTCACGTACAAAAGCCGATAACCGTCCACTGTATGGAGATTACGGTGCTATTTCCCAGTTGATGAGAATCCCTAACAACGTCCGTCTGGATGACTTGAAACAATATTCTGATGAAACTCATGCGCATGTGAATTGGACAGGGCCTACTGCCAGTATCCGTAATCCTTATTATGTATTGCATCAGCGTCAGAATTCGGATGAACGTTGGCGTGCTTTCGGATATTATAGCATGAAAATCAATTTCACTGATTGGCTGCATCTATCTGCCAAATACGCTTTTGACTACTACCGCACCAGAGTGCAAAGCACCAATGCGGGGGATGGTATCAATGGAGAAGCCAATACTTCCATGATTACGAATGATTCAATGGACCGTAGTGAAGAAAACTTCTTCGAGTCAAATGCTGAAGTCATTTTGATGGGTGACCGTCAGTTGACTGATAACTTCCGTCTGGGCTTCAATGTCGGTGGTAACTTTATGTACCAGCGTTCGGAAACTTTGGGCGTGGGCGTAGGTAATATGGTGGACAAAGGTAACTGGATGCTGAATGCGGCCAATTTGTTGAGAACCGGTAGTGAGGATGGCTACAAGCGTGCCATGAACTCGGTGTTCGGCTCTGTACAGATGGCGTGGAAGGAATATCTGTCTTTGGATTTGACAGCCCGTAACGACTGGTCATCCACTCTTCCGTCAGGTAACAATTCTTTCTTCTATCCGTCTGCCAACCTCAGTTTCGTAGTGTCGGACTTCTTGCGCTCTATCGACAAACCGTTGCCAAGCTGGGTGACATTTGCCAAGGCACGTCTGTCTGCCGCACAGGTAGGTAAGGATACAAGCCCTTATCAGTTATACAATACCTACTCTTTCAAATTCGATAATGGTGTATTGACCCCGACCAAAGACAATGTGAAGATGAACGACCAGTTGAAGCCTGAAATCGCGACTTCTTACGAAGCGGGTCTGGATATGAAGTTCTTGAACAATCGCCTGGGATTTGATTTTACTTATTATTACAGCAAGACAAAGAACCAGATTATGAAAGTACCCGCAGCAGCTCCCTGGAGTGGAGGACAATGGGTAAATGCAGGTATGGTAACCAATCAAGGCGTGGAACTGATGTTGTATTCCACTCTGGTAGAAACAAAGGATTTCGCTTTTGACTTGAATGTGAATATGGCTCACAACGTATCGAAGGTGAAAGAACTGGCTCCGGAAGAAAATGTGAACTATATGTTCTTTAACGGTGACGGAAACTTCCCTGTAAAAGTAGGTACACGCGCCGGACACAAATTAGGCGAGATTTATGCTACATCGCTTTATAAGCGCAATGAAAACGGTGATATTATCGTAAATGAGAATGGGTTGCCCATGACTGTGACCAATGAGTCCGAATATGTGAACAAACCTATCGGTAATATCCAGCCAAAGCTGACCATGTCTGTATCTCCTACCTTTACTTATAAGGGGATTACACTGTCCGCACTGTTTGATATGAAATTCGGTGGTGATATCTTCTCTTATTCCGAGATGCTGGCTACCGGAAACGGTTTGGCTAAACGTACCTTGAACCGTGGTGAGGAAAACAACTATATGATGGTATTTCCCGGTGTGACAGAGTCAGGCGAGGTGAATACAAAACAGGTGTCCGCTTCAGAATACTATGGTGCATTGCAGGCTGAGGATTTCATCTACGATGCTTCTTTCATTAAGCTGAAAGAATTGTCAATCGGCTATTCATTCCCCTCATCTATGCTGAAGAAGACTCCTGTCAACTCGCTGAATGTTTCATTTGTTGCACGTAACTTGTGCTATCTGATGAAGCACACACCGGGTACAAGCCCCGAAGGTGGCTATGACACTACGATGTTCTCACAAGCCATTGACTATGCATCGTTGCCGTTTACACGTACTTTCGGTATTTCTATCAACTTAGGTTTCTAATTAATTAAAAGGAAAAACTGATTATGAAAATCAAATTATATAAATCCGTAGCCTTATGTTCGTTGCTGGCTTTGGCCGGATGCCATGATTTTGAGGAATTGAATACAAATCCTTACGCACCGATTTACGACCCGACTGTGGAGAATGTATCGGCCGACGGTATAGATATTGATTATACTTTGACGGAACATGCCATGGCAAGTTTGAAAGGGATGGAAGGTGCTATCGGAAGTATTTTTGCCAACTTCACCTACGAAGGTCCTTACAATGATTATCAGACAACAACCAATCTGACTCATGATATCTATGCCGGTTATTGGGGAAACAATGTCAGCGGCTTTGTGAATCAGGCGCCTACCTATTCTTATACGGATGGATGGTCGGCCAGCCGCTGGAAGCATTTCTATGATGACCGCAGCACTTCGGAATACAGCCAGTTGGTCAAGACATTCTATTTCTGCAATAAGGATTATTACCATACGGCATTCTATATCACCCGTATTTATTATGCTTTCTTGTTGTCCATGCAGACGGACACTTACGGAGATATTCCTGTAGCCTACTATGTGAAGGGAGCCATGCCACCGGAAGAAAATGTGACCTATACACCTCAAAAGGAAGTTTATAATATCCTTTTCCAGCTGTTGGATCAGGCAATAACAGAGTTGCATCAGGAAAATCTTCCTGCTGTCAGTCAGTATGATTTAGGTGACAATGACAAATGTTATGGGGGTGATGTGGACAAATGGCGTCGTTTTGCCAATACACTGCGTTTGCGCCTTGCTTTGCGTGTATCCAATGTAGACCCGGCTTTGGCCCAGACTCAGGCAAAGGCGGCTTTGACAGATCCTGCCGGTTTGATGCAAAGTCAGGATGACAATATGAAGCAGACTCCGAAACGTCAGTATATCGCCGGCGGTAATGAAAATATCTACGCGTTGTTGTTCAGTTGGACCGGCAATGCTGTATTGTCGAAAGAAATGGAACGGGCTTATAAGAATCAGGCTTTGAAAGAAGGTGCGGCAGCCGATGCCGTTACTTTCAATGAGAATTCTGAGAACTGTTATCTCGACCCTCGTTGTGAAGTTTTATGGTTCCGTCCTACTCCGTTTGATTCGTTGACTACCAGTCCGCTTCCTACAGAGAATCTGAAGAAAGATTTCAACGGAGTGATGAATGGAGAAACCAATGTAGGCGGTTCTTATCTGAACAGATATTCTGCCAACCGCTGTATTCTGTCATCTGATGCCATGAACAAGGATTATTGGTGGAATCTGGCTCGTGAAATTGTCTGGATGGGTTATGCTGAAAGCTTGTTCCTGAAAGCGGAAGCGGCATTGCGCTGGCCGTCATTGGTGGATGAAACAGCCGAAGCCCTTTATTTGAAAGGTATCAAGGCATCTATGGATTATTATGAAATTGATGCGGACAAGGCCAATGAATACATCAGTCATCTGGATGGCGTAAAAGCATTTACCGGTGGTAGCAAGGAAGAACAGTTGGAACAGATTATTACTCAGAAGTGGATTGCCGTTTTCCCGAATGGAAATGAGGGATGGGCGGAAGTGCGCCGTACCGACTATCCGCGTTATCTGCTGGCTCCGGTCAATGGAAACAATTCCAATGGAGAAGTGGCGTCCGGCAAGCTTATCAAACGCATCAACTATCCTAACAGCGAGTCCCGTAACCCCAATAAACCGGGCAATGTGAACCAGGGTAGCCGTGTATGGTGGGATGTGGCCGATACGATGAATGATAGAGGTCAGTGGCATACTCCGAATAATTTCCGCTAGAAATTGCTATCTTTGTATCCTAGGGAACATAAAAAGAAACAAAATGAAGCAAATTCTATTTTTATTGGCAGCCGTCCTGTTATTGGGCGGCTGTGCGGAAGAGAAGAAGACCGACGTTCGTTGGGCTACTTTCAATATCCGTTACGACAATCCGCAGGACAGTTTGAACAATTGGCAATATCGGAAAGACCGTGTGTGCCAGTTTATTAAGGACCATGAGCTGGATATTGTCGGTATGCAGGAAGTCTTGCATAACCAGTTTCAAGATCTTCGCGCAGGCTTGCCCGAATACGATGGTATCGGTGTGGGACGTGATGACGGGAAGACAGCAGGTGAATATGCGCCGCTTTTCTATCGTAAGGACAAATATGAGGTGTTGGACTCCAATACTTTCTGGTTGGCCGAAAATCCCGATAGCGTAGGAATGATGGGATGGGATGCGGTTTGTGTCCGTATCGCCACTTGGGCAAAATTTAAGGACAAGGCTACCGGAAAGATATTCATGGCTGTCAATACTCATTTTGACCATGTGGGTGAAGAGGCCCGCCGTCAAAGCGCATTGCTCATTATCCGTAAGATAAAAGAGATCGTAGGCGAACGTCCCGCAGTGGTTACGGGCGACTTTAATGTGACCGATGCGAGCGATGCATACGAAACAATCACCACCAACGAGTTTGTGATGAAGGATGCTTATAAGACGGCTGCCCGTGTGACCGGCGTTGATTATACTTTTCATGATTTTGCCCGTATCCCGGCCGAGGATTGTGAAAAGATTGATTTCATCTTTGTTACTCCGCAAGTTCTGGTGAAGAGTTGTGAAATACCGGCTGAAGTACCGGAAGCTTTACTTTCCGACCATAATCCTCAGTTGGCTGACTTGGAATTCTGATTTTTTAAATAGGTGAACTTACGCCGGTAGAGTCTTTAAAAGGGCTTTATCGGCGTTTGTTATTTTATTCTGTTGATACTTCTCATTATATGTAATCTTCTCCCATTTAAAATAATTTTCCTCCTTCGATAAGTGTGATACCTTACTTAATTGTTCTATATTTGTATCATTAATCCAATTTAATAGTATGAAGACATACAGTTACTATGTATTATTTTTGTTAGTTGTGTTTTGCGGATGTTCCCGTTCCACGGAATTAACATCGCCGGATGGCAATATAAAATTAGTATTCAACCTGAATGAGGCAGGAGCGATGACCTATGGAGTTTCTGTAGGAGGAAAACCGTTCATCACTCCTTCTGTTATGGGCTTTGAAGGTCGTGACGGGCTCAATCTCTCCAAAGATTTTCAGATAGAAAATACTGAGTTTACCACAAAGAATGAAACCTGGACCCAGCCTTGGGGGGAGAATAAATCTATCCGGAACCATTATAACGAGATGGCTGTGCGCTTGAAAGATCCGGCGAATACACGGCTGACCCTCCGTTTCCGCGTGTTCGACGACGGTCTGGGCTTTCGTTATGAATATCAAGTACCCCAAGTGGACAGTGTGTTCGTGATGGACGAGCTCACTTCATTCAATCTGGCGCAGGATGGCAAGTCATGGTCTATTCCCGCCAGTTTTGAAACCTACGAGTTGCTGTATCGTACCCTGCCCGTCAGCAAGGTGGATAATGCCAACACCCCGATGACTTTCAAAACAGATAACGGGGTATATGCCAGTATTCACGAAGCGGCTTTGACCGATTTCCCCGAAATGACTTTGAAGCATACCGAAGGTTGTCACTTCAAATCGGAACTGGCCTCCTGGCCCGATGGGGTAAAAGCCCGTTTTGCCGGAGGAACTTTCGTTACTCCGTGGCGCAGTATCCAGATAGCTCCCCAAGCGGTAGGTCTGATAAACTCCGGCCTGATACTGAATCTGAATGAACCTTGTGCGCTGGAGGGTGATTTGAGCTGGATACGTCCTATGAAATACGTAGGTATCTGGTGGGGAATGCATCTGGGGGTTGAAACGTGGACGATGGATGAACGCCACGGCGCTACCACCGCTAATGCCAAACGATATATAGATTTTGCTGCTGCCAATAACATAGAAGCGGTGATGTTCGAGGGCTGGAATGAAGGCTGGGAAAGTTGGGGCGGTATGCAGACTTTTGACTATACCAAGCCTTATGCCGATTTCGATATGGCAGAGGTGGCACGTTATGCCAAGGAGAAAGGGATTGAAATAATCGGTCACCACGAAACGGGTGGCAATATCTTTAATTACGAACGCCAGCTGGACAATGCTTACAAATGGTATGCAGACCTGGGAGTGCACAGCGTGAAGACCGGTTATGCCGGAGGACTGCCGGGCGGTCACAGCCATCATGGACAGTTCAATGTACGCCATTACCGCAAGGTGGTGCAGACTGCCGCCGGTTATCATGCAACCGTTAATGCCCACGAACCTATCAAAGATACAGGAATTCGTCGTACTTACCCCAATATGATGACGCGCGAAGGCGCCCGCGGCATGGAGTGGAACGGATGGAGTGAAGGTAATCCCCCCGAACATCACGAGTTATTGCCGTTTACCCGCTTGCTGGGCGGTCCGATGGATTATACACCGGGTACTTTTGATATTCTTTATGAAAAGACACGCAATTCCCCACGCCGCAAGAAGTGGAATGACTTGGATAAAGGAAACAGCCGTGTGAATACCACCTTGGCAAAGCAGATAGCCAATTGGGTTGTCATTTATTCTCCGTTGCAGATGGCTTCGGATATGATTGAGAACTATGAAGGGCATCCTGCCTTCCAGTTCTTCCGGGATTTTGATGCGGACTGTGACTGGTCCGAAGCCTTGCAGGGCGAACCGGGAGAGTTTGTAGCTGTGGTGCGGAAAGCGAAAGATAAATATTTCCTGGGAGCCACCACGAATGAAGAGTCGCGTACACTCACCATTCCATTGGATTTCCTGGAGAAAGATAAAAAATACCATGCCGTGATTTATGCTGATGGAGAAGATGCCGACTGGAAAACGAATCCTACTTCGTATCAGATTAAGGACAAAGAGGTGACAGCAGCCGATACCTTGTCTGTAGTCATGGCAAAAGGCGGCGGGCAGGCGGTGAGCTTTATTCCTATAACTGACTGATTTACCAAATGCTTCGTCCTATTGCGTTTATAGATTCCGAAAGGTAACTTCATCTCCTTCTGAAAGGGGATGAAGTTATCTTCGGTTATAGCCGAATTCAACAACCTTAATACTTAGATATAAATGAAAACAACCGAAACCCCAACTTCGGCCAGACGCCGTAGTCCTATTTTTTGGGTTCCCACCGCTTATTTCGG
>OLQL01002203.1_pt1 | contig 14023 bp, 10 predicted proteins | sample 1672971 | NCBI WGS metagenome assembly OLQL01 (sample SAMEA3136742, study PRJEB25190) | human gut metagenome | biome: human gut; feature: human-associated habitat; material: faeces | place: Austria | collected 2013
CCGCAGCTGCCGGAGCGGTGCTTAAGCCGTAAGGCGGGAATTGTGCGGTGTTGCCTTAAGCATCGGAACGGTCAAGACCGTTCCCTACAGAACATTTTGTAATGTGTTGCAAGCCAACAAATAATCCGTAGGGGACGATGCTCGGCATCGTCCCGCAGACGCGCCTTGCCGGATATCTTACCCCGTCACCCACCCACAAGGCAGCGGGCGTATAATGTGCGCCCCTACGAATAAAATCTCGGTACATTATTAGAATCTGTGGCGTACAGTCAAACATTTGCCTTTCTCCCCCGGCGGGATGATGGCCCCCCCACCACGCATTTTCCATCAAATTTTGCTTTTTTCTCCCCTTACCGGCCAAAAATCCGGTATCAGACGTTGCAATCCCTTAAAAATCATAGTAAAATAAAAGGGTATGTCTTGTAACCTTTCTTGTAATAGTTCAGGTGCCGCCTGAAAACCAGAGTGATAGAGGAGTGTTCCCCATGTGACGGAAGCAGACAACCGTAAAAAGTCACATTGCAATGGAATAAAGGAGTATTGACTTTCATGGCAACTTTGCGTGAAGAAATCGAGCGCCGCCGGACGTTTGCGATCATTTCGCACCCGGACGCCGGCAAAACCACATTGACCGAAAAGCTGCTGCTGTACGGGGGAGCCATCCAGACCGCCGGTTCCGTCAAGGGCAAGCAGAGTGCCAAACATGCCGTTTCTGACTGGATGGATATTGAAAAACAGCGCGGTATCTCTGTTACCTCCTCTGTTTTACAGTTCAACTATCAGGGCAAGTGCATCAACATTCTGGATACCCCCGGCCACCAGGACTTCTCCGAGGATACCTACCGCACCTTGATGGCGGCGGATTCCGCCGTCATGGTCATCGACGCCGCCAAGGGCGTTGAGGCCCAGACCATCAAGCTGTTCAAGGTCTGCACCCTGCGCCATATCCCCATTTTCACCTTCATCAACAAGATGGACCGCGAAGCCCGCGACCCGTTTGAACTGATGGAAAACATTGAGACGATCCTGGGCATCAAAACCTACCCGATGAACTGGCCCATCGGCTGCGGCAAAGAGTTCAAGGGCGTGTTTGACCGCGGCACCCGCAAGGTGCTGGCTTTTGAAAGCGATGGCCGCGCCAACGGCGTGAAGATGGTGGACGAGATCACCGCCGAGCTGGGCGCACCCGAAATGGACGAATTGATCGGCGCGGCCAACCACCAGAAGCTGGCTGACGACATTGAGCTGCTGGATGGTGCCGCCGAAGAGTTTGACCTGGACGCTGTGCAGCACGGCCAGCTGAGCCCCGTATTCTTTGGCTCCGCGCTGACCAACTTTGGCGTGGAACCTTTCCTGAAAGAGTTCCTGCGCCTGACCCCGCCGCCGCTGCCCCGCAAGGATGCCCCCACCGGCGATGTGGTGGATCCCTGCAGCGAGCAGTTCAGCGGCTTTGTGTTCAAAATCCAGGCCAACATGAACAAGAATCACCGCGACCGCATTGCGTTTTTGCGCATCTGCTCCGGCAAGTTTGAGCGCGGCATGGAAGCATTCCATGTGCAGGAGGGCAAGAACATCAAGCTTGCTACCGGCACCAGCCTGATGGCTGACGACCGCGCCATCGTAGACGAAGCCTATGCCGGCGATATCATCGGTCTGTTTGATCCGGGCATCTTCTCCATTGGCGATACGCTGTGCACCGGCAAGCAGCATGTGCAGTTTGCGGGCATCCCCACCTTTGCACCGGAACATTTTGCCCGCGTGACCCAGGTGGACACGATGAAGCGCAAGCAGTTTGTGAAAGGCATGGAGCAGATCGCACAGGAAGGCGCGATCCAGATTTTCCGCGACCTTGGCTCCGGTATGGAGGAAGTTATCGTCGGCGTGGTCGGCGTGCTGCAGCTGGAAGTGCTGGAATACCGCCTGCGCAACGAATATAACGTTGACATCCGTATGCAGACCCTGCCGTATGAGCACCTGCGCTGGATCATGAACGACCCGGACGAGCTGGACCCCAAAACACTGGACCTGACCAGCGACACCCGCTGCATCGAGGACCTGAAGGGCAACCACCTGCTGCTGTTCGGCAGCCCGTGGAGCATCAACTGGGCCGAGCAGCACAACGAACAGCTGAAGCTTTCCGAGTTCGGCAACCTGACGTTCTGATTTTGTTTTGTAATTATGAAAAAGGCATTGCGGGCCGCGCGTCTGCAATGCCTTTTTTGTATCTTGCGGTTGCACATGGGGGCCAAAACGGGTATACTGAGAGAGTGTAATTTTGTCCTTTTGCAGAAAGGAGGCCGCCCGGATGAAGGCTGACCGCTATTTGTTTGATGGTTCCCACCCATGCGCGCTGCGCAAGCTGCCCTGCGACAGCAAGGATGACCATGTAAAGAAAGAAGACATCCTGGCCAAAACTGCCGAAAACCTGGAAAAGATGGCCGCCCTGCAGGACGCCTTTTACGCCGATGGGCGCGAGGGCCTTGTGATCATTCTGCAGGCGCTGGATGCCGCCGGGAAGGACAGCACCGTAAAGCATGTGATGGGCGGCCTGAACCCCCAGGGTGTACAGGTAACCAGCTTCAAGCAGCCCACCAGCGAGGAACTGCACCACGACTTTTTGTGGCGGGTGAACAAAGCTCTGCCGCCCCGCGGCAGCATTGCCATTTTCAACCGCAGCTATTACGAGGACGTTCTGGTGGTGCAGGTCCACGACCTGCAAAAGACCTACCAGATGGCCCCGCGCGTGCTGGAAGACAGCAAGAAGGACTTTTTTGAAAAGCGCTACCGCCAGATCTGCAGCTATGAAGAATACCTGTACGAGAACAGTTACCGCGTGGTCAAAATCTTTCTGCACGTTTCCAAGGACGAACAGAAAAAGCGCTTTTTAGAGCGCATTGACCGCCCGGAAAAGAACTGGAAGTTCTCCTGCTCCGACCTGAAAGAGCGGATGCGTTTTGACGAATATCTGAATACCTTTGATGAAGTCATCACCGCAACCGCTACCAAGCACAGCCCGTGGTATGCCATCCCGGCTGACCAGAAATGGTACACCCGCTACCTGGTCAGCGAGATTGTACTGGATGCTTTGCAGAAGAGCTGCCACGAATACCCGGTGCTTTCGGACGATGCAAAGGCCGAACTGCTGAACTGCAAGGCAGCGCTGGAACAGGAATAATGCCAAACGCTGCCGGGTGGATGTTCCCCCGGCAAGCTGCAAAAGGAGGGGCGCACTTTGCCGCCGATCCGCGTATTACAAATCATGCCCGCCATGGACGCCGGCGGCATGGAAACCTTTGTCATGAATGTCTACCGTGCCGTAGACCGCAGCCAGGTACAATTTGACTTTTTGTACCACTATGATAAGCCCTGCTTTTATGATGCTGAAATTGAAGCCCTGGGCGGGCACATTACCAAGCTGACGGTGCGGCAGGACAATAATATCCCGAAATACCTGCATGACCTGCGCGCCTTTTTTACCGCGCACCCGGAATACAAGGTCATCCACGGGCATTACAGCGGCTTTGGCATGTTCTATAATGCCGTGGCCCGCCGCTGCGGGGTGCCGGTGCGGGCAGGCCACAGCCACAACACTGCCTATGAGCACAACCTGGTGGGCCAGCTGGACCGGCTGATGAGTTCCCGCTTTGACCACGACCTGACCCACCGCTTTGCCTGCAGCCAGCGCGCCGGGGAGATGCTGTACGGCAAACACCCGTTCACCGTGCTGCCCAACGGCATTATGACCGATGTGTTCGCCCTCCACGATCCCGCCGCCCGCGCCTTCCTGCGCGCTGAGCTTGGCGTGCAGGAAGGCGAAATTCTGTTTGGCCATGTGGGCCGTTTTTGTGAGCAGAAAAACCATGCCGGGCTGCTGCGCATTTTTGCCGGGGTCAGCCGCCGCATTCCCAACGCCCGGCTGGTGCTGATCGGCACCGGCGAGCTGGTTGATTCCACCCGTGCCCTTGCCCTGGAGCTTAACCTGAGCGACCGGGTAATTTTTGCCGGGGTGCGCAAGGATATGGCCGCGCTGTACCACGCCATGGATGTATTTTTGCTGCCCAGTTTGTTTGAGGGGCTGCCCGTTGTGCTGGTGGAAGCCCAGGCCGCCGGCCTGCCCTGCTTTGTGGCCGATACGGTGGACCCCGGCGCGGCGTTTGCCGGCAACATCCACTACCTGCCCTTGCAGAATGAAGCCGCCTGGGCTGATTCCATTGCCGCGGCGGACCTGACCCGTGACCCCAACGCCCAGGCCAAAGCCATTGCCGCCGGATTTGATGTACACACCAGCGCGGGCATCCTGCAAAAATTTTACCTGGAGCAGACGCAGAAATATACAAAGGAAGTGCAGCCATGAGTGAAACCGAGCCCCAGTTCAAAGGCCCTGCCATTGCCGTGGTGGTGCCGGTACATAACGGCGCTGCGTTTTTGCAGCAGTGTCTGGCATCCCTGGCTGCGCAGACCTTTGGCGATTTCGCCTGTTTTGTGGTGGATGACGGTTCCACCGATGAAAGCGCCGAGCTTGCCGCCGCGTGGGAAAGCCGGGACGCCCGGTTTGTTGTGATCCACCAGCGCCAGAGCGGTGTTGCCGCCGCCCGCGCTGCCGGGGTGCGCGCGGGGCTGAACCTGAACGCCCGGTGGTTTGCCTTTTGTGATGCGGACGACTGCTACCACAAGCAGTTTTTGGATGCGCTGTACCGCGCTGCCCAAACCACCCGCTGCCAGATTGCCTGCTGCCGGTATGACTGCTTTACCGAGGATATTCCTCCGGAAAGCCCGCCGCCCAGCCAGACCACGGTGTTTCAGCCGCCCGCCCATCTGGATGCCCTGCTGCATGACCACCGGGTGGACTTTGGGCTGTGGAACAAGCTGTACGCCCACGAGCTGATCACCGCCGAGATCATGGACAACGGCCTTGCCTACAACGAAGACCTTGTGGCCAACTGGCAGATTTTCAGCGCGGCAGACGGCTGTGCCTATGTGGATTTTGCAGGCTACCATTACCGGCAGCACGCGGCTTCGGCCAGCCACCGTGCCCTGCCGCCGGAAAGCATTGACCAGCAGCGCCAGGCCGCCGTGTTCATCCGCGAGCATGCCAGCCCGGCCATCCAGCAGAGCGCCAACGCCTTTTATTACGAAAAGCTGGTCTACCTTGCCAGCATGATTTTGCGGCGGGACGATGCCGCCGCCTACCGCGTGCAGATCAACGAGCTGGGGGTAGGCATCCGCGCCGGGCTGCAGGACCCTAACCTTGGCCGCAACCCGCGGCTGCCGCTTGCCATCCGCGCGGCGGCGTGGGCAACCATCAACTGCCCGGTGCTGTGGCGCAAAGTGTGCCGTACCATGTTAAAAGACCGGCGCTGACTCCTTTTGCACAGGATAAACACCATGCGTATTTTATTTATACTGGATAGTGTGGAAAACCCAACCTCTGCCAATGTGCTGATGGCACAGCGTTTGGCAGGGGTGCTTTGTGCTGCCGGGCACACCGTACACCTGCTGGAACTATGGGACGGCCTGCATCCCCAGCCGGAGCTGCCCGGCTGCACCGTGCACTGCCTTGCCTTTGCGGACGAGCGCCTGATGAACGCCGCGCTGGAAAACGGCCGCAGTGGCGGTTCGCCCATTCCGGTGCGGCTGGCGCGGCTTTGCTGCCACCCCACGGCGGTGGCGGCGGCGTTCCGCCAGCTGGTGCTGCACGCCCCGCGCCGGGTGGTGGATACCCGCCGGGAGCTGGAAAAGCTGGATGCTGCGTTCCATTTTGATGTGATCTGCGCTGTTTGTGCGCCCTACCGCGCCGCGTTTGCGCTGGAAACCGCGCAGGTGCAGGCCAAAAAGGCCATCTGGCAGCTGGACCCCTATGCTTCCAACCGGGATTATCAGGCCCCCGGCGGCTACCCGCGGGAGCTGGAGCTGCTGAACCATCTGGCCGCCGCCTTTATCACCCGGCAGGCCGTTGGGGATTACGCCCCCGGCGCCCCGCTGGCCGCGGCGGCGGAAAAAGTTCATGTGCTGGATTTCCCCAGTCTGGTGCTCCCGGCGGCAGTGCCGAACCATGCAGCAGACAGCAAAAAGCGCTGCGTGTTCTGCGGTTCTTTGTATCCCGGCCTGCGGGAGCCGGGCTTTGCGCTGGAACTTTTCCGCGCCCTGGGCCCGGCCAGCGGCTGGACCCTGACGATGGCAGGCGGCGGCTGGCAATACTTTGCCGCGGACGCCGCCCAGACCAAGGCTGTATTGGGCGAACAGTTTGAACAGCCCGGCCCCGTGCCCGCCGAAACTGCCCGCACCATGCAGGCACAGGCCGATGTTCTTTTGAACCTTGGCAACGCGGTAGACAACCAGCTGCCCAGCAAACTGTTTGACTACTTTGCTGCGGGCAAGCCAGTTTTGCACCTCTGCGTGATCGAAAACGACCCTGCCCTGCCCTATCTGGCCCGCTATCCGCTGGCGCTGGTGCTGCACCAAGGCCAGGCTGATGCTGCGGATATTCTGCACCGCTGGCTGGGTGAAGTGTGCGGTAAACAGCTGCCCTTTGGGGAAGTGTGTGACCTCTTCCCTGAGCTGGTGCCGCAGGCGGTTGCGGCTGAATTTGTGAGGTGGCTAATGTGAAGGTACTCTGGCTTGTCAGCATCACCATCCCTGCTGCCGCGGATGCCTGCGGTTTGCAGGCAAAAGAGATCGGCGGGGGGTGGCTTTCCGGCGCGCTGGGCGGCATGACCGCCGCACCGGACGCCCCGGCCATTACCGTTGCCAGCGTGGATGCCCGCGCGGAAACTTTAACCGTTTGCAGCAAAAACGGCGTAAGTTTTGCACTGGTTCCCACCGGAAGTGTGGAAAACTTTTCTGCCCTGCTCAAAAAGATTGCCCCGGATCTTGTCCATATCTGGGGCACCGAGTACGCTGCCGCCCGCACCATACAGCAGGCGGCCCAGGCGGCGGGGATACCGGTGCTGGTGGGCATCCAGGGCGTGATGGTTGACTGTGCCCTGCACTTGAATGACGGCGTGCCAGCACGGCTGCTGCACTCCTGCGCGGCGCAGCATTTGATTGACCGCCATGTGCCGGGCGGGCTGCTGGACGTGAACCAGGCCCGTTTTGACACCCTTGCCCAGAGCGAAGCCGCCGTGCTGGCCAACGCCCGCCATGTGACCGGGCGCACCAGCTTTGACCGTTCCGCCGTTCAAAAGCTGGCCCCGCAGGCCAGTTATTACCCCTGCAACGAAACGCTGCGCCCGGAGTTTTACACCCCACCGGTGTGGCACCCCCGCACCTTTGGCGAAGCGCCGGTGCTGCTGCTCAGCCAGGGCAACTATCCGCTCAAAAACCTGCATACCGTGCTCAAAGCGCTGCCCGCCGTGCTGGCGCAGTACCCCGGCGCGGTGCTGCGGGTGGCGGGCTGGCCCCCGCTGGACAAAGGGCCGCTGCTGCGCCCGGTGATTGACTGGATGTTCCCCTACCAGACCTGGTGCAAACAGCTGATCCGCCGCCTGGGGCTGGCGGACCATGTGCAGTACACCGGCCCGCTGGATGCCGCCGCCATGCGGCAGGCTTACCTGGATGCCGATCTCTTCCTGTTGCCGTCTTACAGCGAGAACAGCCCCAACAGTCTGGGCGAAGCCATGCTGCTTGGCCTGCCCTGCGTGGCCAGCGCGGCAGGCGGCATCCCGGATATGCTGCAAAGCGGCGTACAGGGGATGCTGTACGGTGCTGCCGGGGATGATGCCGCCCTAAGCGCGGCCATTTTACAGGTGCTTGCCCTGCCGGACCACGGCACGGCGCTGGGCACCGCCGCGCAGATCCGCGCCCGGGTGACCCATGACGCGGCCAAAAACACCGCACAGATGATTGAAATTTACCGCAAAGTCCTGCAAAGGGAGGGAACACTGTGAGCCTGCCCGCCATTGGGGTGGTGATCCCCTGCTATAAGGCTGAGCACACGCTGCGCCAGACGGTTGAAAGCGTGCTGCAAGGTGCACCGGACAATTTGCAGCTGGTGCTGGTGGAGGACGGCAGCCCGGACGGCACCGGCGCGTTGTGTGATGCCCTTGCCGCCCAGGACCCCCGCGTTACCGCACTGCACCAGCCCAACGGTGGGGCATCCGCCGCGCGCAACGCGGGGTTGGATACACTGTGCCGCAGCGGTGCCGAGTGGGTGCTGTTTGTGGATGCGGACGATACCCTGCTGCCGGGGCTGTGGCAGGCGCTGCCCGCTGCATTTGATGCGCAGCCGGGCCTGATTTTGTACGGCATGGTGCGCGCCAGCGGCCCTGCCCCCAATCCGCTGGCCCCCGGCTGCTATGCCGGCCCCGCCGCGCTGGGGGATGCGCTGGACCCGCTGCTGTTTGAAAGCGGCTACCTCGCCGCTCCCTACCCCAAGCTGTTCCGGCTGGATGTGATCCGCCGGAACAAGCTGCGGTTTGACCCACGCTTAAAAATCAATGAAGATGTTTTGTTTAATCTTCAATATTTGCGGTTTTTGCTTTTTTTACAAAAAAACTCTGCCATTTATTGCCTTGCAGGTGTATACTATAATCAGAATGATATGCTTGCAGGCAGTCTGTCCCGCTCCCTGCGGGGGGATTTGCTGGACGCCGAGGCTGTGACCCGCCCCGTGCTGGAAGCATTCTTGACGGATGCCAAGCTGCCTGCACCAGAAATTGACCGCCTGGTGCAAATGAGCCGGGTGCGTGCCGCGTTAAATCAATATGGGCTGCTGACCGGCTGCCCCGGCCGCATGCCGTTTGCCCAGCGGCGGCAGCTGTTTGCCCGCATTTTGCAGGATGCTGATGCCCGCGCGGCCCTGCGCGCCCGCCTGACTGCGGACCCCAACCGCCTGCTGGCGCTGCCCTACCGGCTGGGGGTATTTTTGCACAGCGCCTGGCTATTGGCCGCTTATACCCAGCTGAAAAACCGCTTTTTATGAGAGGAACGTTTTGCATGCCGAACCCGACCATTTCCATTGTGACAACTGTATATGACGCCAAGGATTACATCCCCCGCACGGTGCGCAGCATTCTGGCCCAGAGCTTTACGGACTTTGAGCTGCTGCTGGTGGAGGATGGCAGCCCCAACGGCTGCGGCGAGCTGTGTGATGAGCTTGCCAAAACCGACCCGCGCATCCGGGTGTTCCACAAGGAAAACGGTGGCCCGGCCTCCGCTTTGAACGTTGGGCTGGACAATGCCCGCGGGGATTACATCGGCTTTGTGGATTCGGACGACCTGGTGGATCCGGATCTCTACGAAACACTTTTGAATGCCATCCGCGAAAATGAGGTGCGCATTGCCTCCTGCAATGCCGACGCGGTGGACGAACAGGAAAAGCCCGTGCCGGGGGCCGGGGTCAACATCAACATTGCCGGGCGGCACATGGCCATGGAGCTGCTGCTGGATACCTTTAAAACCGGCGGCTTTTACGGGCTGCTGTGCTGGAACAAGCTGTTTGACATCCGCCTGTTCCGCGATAAAGGCGTGCATTTTGACGAAACCATGTTCTTTGGCGATGACGCCAGCGAGCTGCACCGCGTGTATGACGGCGAGTATGTTTACTGTGTGCCGCGCGTGCTGTACCACTACCGGCGGCGCGGCGGCCAGATGACCGAGGTGCTGTTTCCGCCGCGGCGGCTGGATGATTTGAAAATGTACTGGAACTGGCTGGGCTGGTTTGCCGCGCAGCCGGACAAAACCGAATATAAAGGTTATTATGAATGGGCCGTGGCATGGTACTGGAAAGTGTTTTACCTGTTCTGGTGCCAGGCCAGCGAGGCCGGAGCCATGGCAAAGCTGAAACCGGAATTTTTGAAGCACAAAAAGCATCTGGACAGCATTTTGCCGGACATCCTGCGCTGCCCGCATGTGCCCGGTGCCGAAAAAGCGCGCGCTGTGCTGTTCTGCGCCGCACCAGGGCTGACCTACACGCTGGCACACGCCCGCGGCAAGCTGCATGGCAGCAAAACGGACTGAGGAATGAGGGGGAAAAACAAGATGGAACATATTGCAGTTAGTGTGATCGTTCCCATTTACAACGCAGAGCCCTGGCTGGAAGAGTGCGTGCAGAGCATTCTGGACCAGGATTTCCCGGCCAGCTACGGCACAATCGAAGTGCTGCTGATCGATGACGGCGCAACGGATGGCAGCGGCGCTTTGTGTGACCGCCTTGCCAAGCGGGACAACCGCATTAAAGTGGTGCACCAGGAGAACCAGGGGCTTTCCGGCGCGCGCAACACCGGCATTGATATGGCCCGCGGCCGCTATTATGCCTTTATTGACAGCGACGATGTGGTGCGCCCGGCGTACCTGAAAAAGATGTACGAAGCCTGCGAAGCGCACGACGCCTACATGGCGATCTGCGCAGTGGAGGACGTACAGGAGAACGGCAAGCCCCTGCCGGAGCCGGTGTTCACCCCGCCCACGCAGGAAGGTGTGTTCCGCGGCAAGGATCTGCTGAATGATTTTTATGCTCCCAACGGCACTTATTACACCGTTGCATGGAACAAGCTTTACCGCGCCGAGGTGTGGAAGCTGCTGCATTACCCGGAGGGCCGTCTGCACGAGGATGATTTTGTGGCGCACCGGCTGTTCTGGCGGTGCGATAAAGTGGTGTGCCTGCCGGATGTTTTGTACAATTACCGCCTGCGTTCCGGCAGCATTATGCGCACCAGCCTGAAACCCGGCGCGTTTGACGCGGTGGACGGCCTGGCTGACCGGTACCGTTTTTATGTCGAGAACGGCGCGGACCGTTCGGTGATTGATTCGGCTTATGCTGCCTGTTGGCGGCGGTATCTTTTCCTGTGCGCCAAGGTACGCCAGAACCCGGAGCCGCAGCTGGTCAAGGCCATCAGCAAGGAGCAGTTTCTGATGCAGGGGCTGATCAGCTACCTGCCCAACTGCCGCCACATGAAGATGACCGAAAAGCTTTCCGCCGCCCGCTGGGCCATGATGCCCGCCGAAAGCCTTTGCCCGGCAAAGTGATTGTTTACGGGAGCTTTCCAGCCTTTTTTGAAAAAAAGGCTTCGGCGAAAAAACTTTAATATAATAGAATATAAGAATAAAAATAGGGATTGGATCGCGAACGGGTAAACAAAAATCAAACACGCCAAAAATGTATTGAACCGCGTGTTTTTGCCTATAGGATCGCAGGGGCGTACATTGTGCGCCCGCCAACCTAACGTAATAACGTTTTTATCAACGGTTATACACACGGCAAACGGCCACGGGACGATGCAAGCATCGTCCCCTACAAATGGTTTTTAGGTTTGCAATAACCATTTTACGTTTTTCCCCAACGCGATAAGGGCATCGCGCCCTACGGAATATTTTGCCGCTCATCACGCACTTTCAAACATTCCAAAACCTAATATTTCCTGAGCGGCGCTGCGCGCCGCGGTCCACCACCATTATTCTTTATTCTTTTTTAATTATTCTTTACCTGCCCCATTCCTAATTAACCTCCTAATTCCTACCTCCTAACTCCTCCCTCCTAACTCCTAACTAATTTTCCGTCCACACCAAACTTTCAAACCAACGAAAAAAGGGGTTGTCCATTTTGCCGCTGCGCTCGCCGAATACACCGCACAAACCGCGCATTTTGCTGGTTCCGCCGCCGGAGCTGCCGGTTCCTGCCGTGCAGGGCGGCGCGGTGGAAACCCTTGTCACCCACCTGATCCGTGAAAATGAACGGGCGGGCAAGCTGGACCTGCTGTGCGCCAGCATCCCGGACCCGGAAGCCGCCGCCCAGGCACAAGGGCTGCAGCACACCAAAATGCTGTACGTTGCCAAGCCCCGCGGCGTGCGCCGGTATTACCCCATGGTGTTTCTGGAGCGCTGCTTTGGCGTTGCCGCCCCGTATGACCCGTGGTATCAAAAGGTTCAGCTTTCCCTTGCACTGGAGCTGCCCACGCCGGACCTGATTGTGGCGGAGGGCGGCACCCTGACCCAGTGCAGCGCCATCAGCAAAATGTTCGGCAAGCGGCGTTGCCTGGCCCACCTGCACGGCCAGACCAGCTGCAGCCATGAGATGGACGCCATTTACGGCGGTATTCTGGCCCTGAGCGAGTTTATCCGCGATGATTACCTCAAAACCAGCGAGCTGGACCGCAAGCATGCCTACATCCTGCACAACTGCATTGATACCGCCCGCTTTGTGCCCGGCCCGGCGGATGCTGCGCTGCGGGCTTCCCTCGGCTTTGCGCCGGAAGATTTTGTTGTACTGTTCTGCGGCCGCCTGGAGCCGGATAAGGGCATCCACAAGCTGTTGGAAGCGATGGAGAACATCCATGACCCGCGCATCAAGCTGCTGATTGTGGGCAGCCCGTTTTTTGGCCGTACCCAGCAAAGCCCGTTTTTGCGCAAGTTGGAACAGCAGGCCGAGACCCTTGGCGACCGGGTGCGCTTTACTGGCTATGTGCCCAATGATTCGATGCCGGAATATTACCGCCTGGCGGACCTTGTCTGCGTGCCCACCTTGGTGGAGGAAGCCGCCGGGCTTGTGGCGGTGGAAGCCATGGGCTGCGGCCGACCGGTGCTTGCCACCCGCAGCGGCGGTATGCCGGAATATCTGGACGGCAGCCAGGCCGTGCTGGTAGACCGTGACGGCAATGTAGCCGGGCAGCTGAGCTTTGCCATCCGCATGCTGTACGAACACCCGGATCTGCGCGCCCAGATGAGCACCGCCGGTGCAAAGACGGCACAGCGCTATTCTTCTGCACGCTTTTATGATGATTTTGTACGCATTGTGTACGATTTTGGAGGTCACCTATGGAACAGCCCGTCATCTGTGTGATCGTTCCGGTATACAAGGCGGAAACCACCCTGCCCCGCTGCATCGAAAGTGTGCTGACCCAGCAGCTGCCGGGCGGGCTGCGGCTGATCTTGGTGGACGATCAAAGTCCAGACCGCAGCGGCGAAATTTGTGACGCTTACGCCGCAAAGGATCCCCGTGTGATGGTACTGCACCGCAGGGAACGCGGGGTTTCCGGCGCGCGCAATGCCGGGCTACGGGCCGCCACCGGCGAGTATATTGTATTTTTGGACAGTGACGATGCCCTGCGCCCCGGCGCTTTGGCCGCCGCCCTTGCGGCACAGGCCGCTGCCCCCAACGCTTTTGTGCTCTGGCACTACACCATGCAGCCGGACGATACCACCCCTGTAACCACAGTAGCCCACCCGGCCCAACAGAGTGACCTGGCCCGCCTGCACCTGGACTGCCTGATCGCCATGCCGTGGAACAAGCTTTACCGGCGCACATACGCCCGGCAGCTTGCCTTTGACCAGGCTTATACCCTTGGCGAAGATTTGCAGTTTGTGCTGGATTATCTGGCTCTGCTGGGGCGCTGCCAGCCGGATTTCAGCTACCTTGTGCTGGAAAGCGCCCTGACCTTTTACGATTGCAGCCGCACCGGCACCCTTTCCACCAAGTACCACGCCAATTACTGCGAAATTTGGCCCAAACATTTTGCCAAGCTGAACGCCGCCTGCACCGCTGCTGCCTGCCCGCCGCAGGATATGCTGCCGCTGCACCGCGCGGAATTGCAGGTTTTGGCGGAGGGTGCCGCGGACATTTTGCGGCGGGACCCCGACGCCATGCCCGCACGCCGCGCCAAAGCCCGCACCGCGCTGCAAAGCGCATGGCTGAAAAGCCTGCTGGATACAATGCGCCATGAGCACTGTTATAGCCCCTATTACCTGCCCTGCCGCTGGAACAGCTTACGTCTGCTATGGATGTTGTCCGAAGCTGCGCGCACGCAGAGCTCCCTGTTCGGCAAGCTGGACTGGGCGGGGTATTATTTGCTGCTGGGCCGCATGAAGCGCGGCTGAACCGCAGCCTGCTTTCTCTCTGGTATTACAGTACATTTCCCCCAGGCAGCGCCGCTGGCTTGCCTGGGGTTTTGTTTTTGCATCGTCAGGTTTTTGGGGTTGCAGATTGTATTCACCTGCTTAACATGGTATAATGGGACAGAATTATCTCTTTGTACTATTTTTATGGCAATACCGCATAATTCTAAGTGCCGATACGGCGAGCGAGGTGCGG
>OLQL01002208.1_pt1 | contig 13998 bp, 12 predicted proteins | sample 1672971 | NCBI WGS metagenome assembly OLQL01 (sample SAMEA3136742, study PRJEB25190) | human gut metagenome | biome: human gut; feature: human-associated habitat; material: faeces | place: Austria | collected 2013
AGAACATTGAACCATGCAAAACCGCAGCAGGTGCGGTTTTGTTGAGGCCGCTTCGAACCCCCAAAGCTGCCGCTTACACGGCTGCGCGTGTGCATTGCACACGCCCATGTGCCGGCGCACAGGGCTTTAAGAACATTGAACCATGCAAAATTTCAGCGAGTGAAATTTTGTTTGAAGCCGCCGGCGGCTTCAACGCCATCTTTCTAAGCGGCCAAGCGCGATAAGTGGAGCGGCGGGCTTTAGAAGGGCGGCGGAACGTCTGTTTATCCGGACTTTCCCCGCAACAGGAGGACTGATCATGCGCGTACTGAAAAAAATCCTTCTCTGGCTGCTGCTCGTGGCCGTACTGGCCGCGCTCATCGTGGGCGGGGCGGTGGCCTGGTTTTACTATAATACCGACCCCGAAGCATTCGACGCTCCTGCCGTTACCGCGGGCGGCACGGCGCTGGCCGTCAACGGCTATGAATGGAACGCCCCTGTGATGGGCGGCGTCCTGTTCAAAAGCGCGTCCGCGCCCGCCACGCTGGAAACGCAGGATCTGGGCACCTGGGAGCAGGCCTCGCTGGATATAACACTGCCCGCGGACCGGCCCACGCATCTTGTGGTGAAGGAAGCATCCGGCAATGTGCTGCTGGACGTAAATAACGAGGCTCAGGTAACCGTTGCGTTCCCCGCCAACGGCAAGTACACGCTGGAAGCGGACGTAACGGTTCCCCGGCACAGTTCCGCCGATAAACCCGGCGCGCCCGCCCACGGATACGGCGTGTTCCGGTACAGCGCCCGCGTCAACGTCAGCGCACAACCCAAGGTGGAATTTTCCTCCACACGGGTGGAACAGGGCGCAGTGGTCACCGTGCTGCTCACGGGCTTTCTGGACGGGCCGGAGCCATCCGTCGAAACAGATCTCAGCCTGGCCCAATTCTGTGACGTGCCTGGCGGAAAGGCCGCGTTCATCGGTGTGCACTACAACCGGGAGCCCGGCGATTATACCGTGCGCGTAACGTGCGGCAGCGTCGACGTGACGCAGACTGTGACTGTCGTTCACCGGGATTTTCCCAAGCAGAACATGACCATTGACCAGAGCGTGGCCGACGCCACGGTGAACAGCGCCGCCGCCAATCAGGAATGGAAAGACGTAATGTTTCCGCTGTACGCCTCGGCGGACGCGGAGATCTACTGGAGCGGCACGTTCATCCGCCCCTGCGGCACCACCGCCCAGAACACCCAGTACGGCCTGTACCGCTACACCAACGGTTCGCCTTACCCTGAACGACACGCAGGCATCGATTATGACTGCGACCTGGGCGATGCGGTCTGGGCTCCGGGCCGGGGCAAGGTGGTCTATGCCGGCTTTTTGCAAATGACGGGCAACACCGTTGTCATCGAACACGGCGGCGGCCTCAAAAGCTATTTCTTCCACCTGGATTCCCTTGCCTGCAAGCAGGGGGACATCGTGGAAAAAGAACAGCTTATCGGGCAGGCGGGCAGCACGGGCTATTCCACAGGCCCGCACCTGCACTACGAGGCGCGCATCGGCAACCAGAGCATTGACCCCGACCAGCTTTTCAACGGCAGCAGCGGGCTGTACTTTGCCCGATAAACCGCCGGAACAAGGAGATACCGGATGGAACCGAACGAACCCCTGAACGCGGCCCCGCAGCCGGACGCCGCGCCTGTTACAACACAGTCTCCCGCCGCAACACAGGAGCGCCCGGCCGAAAAGCCCCGCGCCGCCGTCCGCGTGACGCAGCAATTTGTGGTGCGCATGCAGCGGGGCCAGAACGAGGCCGCGCTGCCCCCCAAGGGCGGTAAACCGCCCCTGCGTGCCACCTACAATGCAGTGGGCCAGCTGCTCTACCGCGTGGGCACGCAGGCGGAATACACCTGCATCCGGCTGGGGCGCGGCATACGCGGCGCGTTCCGGCTGGCGCTGCGCGCCGCGGCCGCGCTGCTGCGCTTTGTGGGCGGCCCGCTGCTGGCGCTGTTTTCCAGCATCTGGGACGACCTTACGGCCCCGGCGCGCCGTTTTGCCAGCGGCGTGCGCCATATGCGCGACGCCGCGCGGGCGGAAGCCCAGGCGGGCGGCAGCGGCAAGCGGGCCGGTTTTGCCTATTTTAAAAACGGCGTCCACGCCTACCGGCATCTGATCGGCGGCGCTCTGCGCTACCTGATGCCCGCCGCCGCGCTGTGTGTGCTGGTTTTCACCGTGCAGGAGGTGCTGGGCTCCAGCTTCTCGCTGGGCGTGAGCTACAGCGGCGACTTTCTTGTATTCATCGAAAATGAAGGCGTTTGGGATTCCGCCGAAAAAATGGTGCAGGAACGCGTGATGGCGTCCGAGGGCGCCAAGGTGGAATGGGACGAGCATCCGGTGTTCGAGCTTCGCATCGTGGACCCCGCCGCCCGCACCAGCGCCAGCGACCTGGTGGACAAGATCATCGCGGCATCCTCAGACAAGATCATGAAAGCCGTGGGCATCCGCGTGAACGGGGAGCTTATCGGTGTTGTGGAGGACGGACGTGCGGTGCAGCAGCTTTTGGACGACACACTGGCCGCTTATAACGACGGCACCCACGAGCGCGTGGAATTTTTGTACCCCATCGAGCAGGTGCCCGGCACCTATTTCACAAACTCTGTGCAGGATACCACGATGGTGCTGCAGGCTTTGCAGTCCAGCGACGTGCTGAGCGTAAAGGTGACGGACCTCATTGAATATGACGAGACCCTGGAATATACCACAGAGGAAGTGGAATCCGACCAGTACAACAAAGGCGTGCGCTTTATCTCCCAGCGCGGGCGCGACGGCACCCAGCATGTGGTGGCCGAGCAGACCAGCGTCAACGGCAGCGTCATCTCCACCGTTCCCGTGGAAGTGACCGTCACCGAGGAAATGACACCGCGCATCTATACCATCGGCACGCGTGAGACACAGTACGGTGTTTCCACAGCCGCCGGCGGAAGCGTCGTGGGCACGGGCTCCATGACGTTCCCGGTGCCCAGCCTCTCCTATATCACCACGCGCTTTGGCAGCGGCCACCGCGGCATCGACCTGTGTGCGCCCAACGGCACGCCCATCCTTGCGGCGGATTCCGGAACGGTCATCGAGGCCGGCTACCACTGGAGCTTTGGCAATTATCTGCTTATTGACCATGGCAACGGCATCACCACGCGCTACGCTCACTGCTCGGCGCTGCTGGTGGGCGCGGGCTCCACCGTTACGCGCGGCCAGCAGATCGCCACCATCGGCATTTCCGGCGTCGCCACAGGCTACCATTGCCATTTTGAGGTAGCAGTGAACGGAAGCCTGGTGAACCCCGCGCCTTATCTCGGCGTAAGTTGAACCTCCGCCTTTCCGTTTGCGGAAAGCGCCTCGCCCTTGGCCGCGGATGAACTCCGGACGCGGCCAAGGGTTTTTTGTATGGAATTTGAAAAGGGCTCGATGCTGCGGGCCGAGATAGGCCGGGGCGGCCGAAGCCGGGGATGGGCGTAAAGACCGGCGCAAAGAAAAGCATGCTGACGGCAAGGCAGACGCATTGCCCGAATGCGCGGCACTTGCACACGACAAGCAGGGCAGAGCTTGTCGAACCGTCCGCCAGAACCGGGAAAGGGAGACTGTACGGAAGCCGGCGCAGCATCCGCCACACAAACCCTACGGTCGAGTACTTGGCCAACATACTCGGGAAAAATACCATCCTGCTGTTATCCGTAGGCATACATGTTCCCTCCGCTTTTCCTATTGGAAGCGGGAACCATCCGTTTCCAGGAGGGTTATAGTGAAAAAGGGCGGAAAGGCAACCATCTGTATTTTTCACGGAACGTAAAAATTGCGGCCAAAACGCTTGACAGAGGCGGAGGAATGCATTATCCTATAAAACATACTAAAATGATAGGAAATGGAGGCGCAGGGCATGAGCCGGGATACCATTCAGCAGCGGCTGTGCCGCTGGCGGAACAGCCGAATGTGCATGGGAGGATGACCGCCGCACACCCGCCCGCGCCGTGCGGCGCGGGCCTGCACAGAAAGAAGGCTGTTACCATGTCTGATTTTAAAGGTTTGAACGTACATTTTGAAACGCTCCAGCTCCACGCGGGGCAGGAAAACCCGGATCCCGCCACGGATGCCCGCGCCGTGCCGATCTACCAGACCGCCTCGTATGTGTTCCACAGCAGCGCCCATGCAGCCGACCGCTTCGGCCTGCGGGACGCGGGAAACATCTACGGCCGCCTGACGAACCCCACGCAGGATGTGTTCGAGCAGCGCGTAGCGGCGCTGGAGGGCGGCGCAGCCGCGCTTGCGGTCGCTTCGGGCGCAGCGGCCATCGCTTATGTGTTCGGGGCGCTGGCGCCGGCTGGCCGGCATATCGTTTCCTCCAAGACCATTTACGGCGGCACATACAATCTGCTGGCTCATACGCTGCCGCTTTCGGGCGTAACGGCCACATTTGTGGATATTGGCGACCCGTCGGCCGTGGAGGCCGCCATCCGGCCGGAAACGCGCCTGCTGTTTGCCGAGACTTTGGGAAACCCCAATTCCGACGTGGCGGATGTGGAAACGCTGGCCGCCATCGCCCACCGTCACGGCATACCGCTGGTGGTGGATTCCACCTTTGCCACGCCCTACCTGCTGCGCCCCATTGAATACGGCGCGGATGTGGTGGTGCATTCGGCAACAAAATTTATCGGCGGGCACGGCACGTCGCTGGGCGGCGTCATTGTGGAGGGCGGCGGGTTCGATTGGGCGGCCGCGGGCCGGTTCCCGGCCCTCAGCGCGCCCAACCCCAGCTACCACGGCGTCAGCTTCACGCAGGCTGCGGGGCCCGCGGCGCTGGTCACCTATATCCGCGCGGTGCTGCTTCGGGATACGGGCGCGGCCATCTCGCCTTTCAATGCTTTTCTGCTGCTGCAGGGGCTGGAGACCCTTTCCCTGCGTGTGGAGCGCCATGTGGAAAACGCGCTTCGTGTTGTCGATTTTCTGGTGAACCATCCGAAGGTGGAGCGGGTAAACCATCCTTCTTTGCCGGAAAATGGATATCGCCCGCTGTATGAAAAGTATTTTCCCCGCGGCGGCGGCTCCATCTTTACGTTTGAGATCAAAGGCGGCGCGGCCGAGGCGCAGGCGTTCATTGATAAACTGCGCATCTTTTCGCTGCTGGCGAATGTGGCGGACGTCAAAAGCCTGGCCATCCACCCGGCAAGCACCACGCATTCCCAGATGACGCCGGAGGAACTGGCCCAAAGCGGCATCCGGCCAAACACCATCCGCCTGTCCATTGGCACGGAACACATCGATGACATTCTGGCGGACCTTGCCGCGGCGCTGGAGGCTTGAACCGGAAGCCGCTCTATGCCGCGGAGGGCTTCAAAGAAATACGCAAAGCGGCGGCCCCGGGCCGCCGCTTTTGCGTTGCGGGCACAGCCCGCGGAAGGGAGAACGCAATGGAACAGGCAACGGGCGCGCGGCGTGCCGCTGTGGCTATGAGCGGGGGTGTGGACAGCTCTGTTGCGGCGCTGCTGCTGGCACAGGCGGGCTGGGCCTGTACGGGGGTGACGCTGCGCCTGTATGCGGGTGCGGATGCCGCGCCGGACGGCGCGCGCACCTGCTGCTCGCTGGAGGATGTGGAGGACGCGCGCGCCGTGGCACGACGGCTGGGCATCCGGCACTACACCTTTAATTTCACAGAAGCTTTTGAACGGGATGTGATCGGGCGCTTTGTGCAGGGATATCTGGCGGGTGAAACGCCCAACCCCTGTATCGACTGCAACAAACACATCAAGTTTTCCGCGCTGCTGCGCCGGGCTCAGCTCATGGGCTGTACCCATGTGGCCACGGGACATTACGCACGCATTGTCCGGGGCGCCAATGGGCGGATGCTGCTGCAGACAGGGCTGGACGCGGGCAAGGACCAGAGCTACATGCTCTACGGCATGACGCAGCGGGAGCTGGCGCACACGCTGTTCCCGCTGGGCGCGCTGACAAAAGCGGAGGTGCGCGCGCTGGCACTGGAAAACGGCTTTGGCAACGCCCGCAAGCGGGACAGCCAGGACATCTGCTTTGTGCCGGACGGCGATTATGCCGCCTTTGTGGAGCGGCACACGGGCTGCCCCTGTCCGCCGGGGGATATCCTGGATGAAGCCGGACGCGTCGTGGGACGCCACAGGGGATATATCCGATACACCGTGGGCCAGCGCAGGGGCTTGGGCATTGCTGCGCCGCAGCCGTTGTATGTGCGCGGCGTGTGCCCGGCGCGCAACACCGTTACAGTTGCCGGGGCCGGTGCGCTGTATACCGACACCGTGGACGCGCGGGAGCTGAACTGGATCGCCTGCGACGCACTGGGCGAACGTCCGGTGCGCCTGCTGGCAAAGCTGCGCTACCGCCAGCCCGCCCGCCGGGCCACTGCGTGGCAGACAGGCCCCGACACACTGCGCGTGCGCTTTGACGAGCCGCAGCGCGCGCCCGCGCCGGGACAGGCGCTGGTGCTGTACGACGGAGGAACGGTGGTGGGCGGAGGCGTTCTTTTTTCCACGGTCTGAAACAAAAAACGCGCGGCGTACCGCACTGGCACGCCGCACGTTTTTTTGTTATACTGGTAAACAACGGCGGGGCGGAGCGGCGCCCTGTGCGGGAAGAACAAAACAGGCCGCGCGCAAAGCGCGCGGGGGAGGGGGAAACGCCTTGGCGTCCGGCGAGAGGGATCTGACGCGCGGCAGCGTATGGCGGCAGGTGCTGGCCTATGCGATGCCGCTGGTGGCCAGCAGCCTGCTGCAGGCGCTGTACAGCATGGTGGACACGGTCATCGCAGGCCACTTTGCGGGCAGCGCGGCCATTTCAGCCATCAACAATTCGGGGACAGATATTAAACATCCTTACTAAGATCGCCATCGGCATCACAACAGGCGGCAATATCATCATCGGCCAGTATTACGGCGCAAAAGAGCGCCGTTTTTAGCATATTTCGTTCCGCTAAATGTCTTTTTATCACTTCTATCATTATGCAACCTCCATCAAATCTATCATCTGCCTGATGCCCTCTAACGCTATCTGTTCATTTTTATACAGGTTCTGAAACAGCAACAACAGATATTTTATTTCCTCTTTGCTGGTTACAATTTTTCCTCTTCTGTCCAGATAATCCCGCATATAGGAAAGAATGATCCTGGCACGTAAGGAATTTTCCGCATATCTTCCATAGTAATAAAAGTCATAGATCTGTTCGAAAAGCTGATTTGTCCCCTTATTTTTCCGAAGCAGAAGATTAAATTCCTTTTTGATCTTCTTTTCCTCTTCCAGCTTTCGCATCCTTGTTTCCTGTATCTGTTTCCACTCTTTTTCCATTTCAAGGCTTCGCAGTTCTTCCTCTGACATGTATTTTCTTCGCAGCGTTTCTTTCCCACTACTGTCCTCCAGATAGGGAAGGATTTCTTTTGCCATCTGCATAGCTTCCTTTTGTTCCATCCAAAGTCCTGTACTGTCTTTTAACAGGATGCTCCTCAAAAAGCTGATGTAGTTTCCAACATCTGTTAAAAACAGATGTTCCTCGATCCACATAAATAATTCCTGATGTACACCTCTTTCCAACAGCGGGCGGCAGATCTCGCATTCTCCACGACTAATTCCATACGAATACAAAGAAAATGATCTCTGGATCATGCTCCATGGTTCCAGAATTCCCGGGATTCCCTCTATTCCAATTTGGGTAATGACGAGCTTTAACATGGAAAAACTGGTCATGGTATTTATATCTTCCATATCTGCTTTCAGGTAATACAACATGCTATCCCATTTCTCCCCAAATACTTTTTCTGCCTCCCCGATTGGATTCTCCCTGGTATCAGGCTCTCCCATAAAGGGAACCGTTTCAAAAGCATCTGGATCTGGTTCTTTGTTTCTCATTTCCCGGTATCCCTTTAAAAATTGTTTCATAAGACCGACGGCATCCAGGATCCTATTTTCGCTTAACAGATGAAAGACATGACGAAGATCGTAATCTATTTTCTTCCAGAAGATTTCCACATACTCCCGTCCGGTCAGCTTTTGATAGGCTGCAAGATAGGATTCCAGCTCTGGTTTTTCAAATGTCCCATTTCGCAGGGTGTCATTTACGCACTTTTCAAACTCTTCCTCCTTAATCTGTGCCACCAGGCAGTGCCATTTTTCCTGGTTTAAATTAATATAATGCCACTCTTTCATCCCATTTTTTCGAAAAGGAAACAGCGTTAAAAAAGTCCGGACATTTTCCACCTTCATTCCATACAGGCAATTTTGGATTTTTTCCTGTCCACCAAGGCGCACTGGAAAACAGTCGTATTTTCTTAAAAGAGTTTCACATAACTCATACACCACATCTGGATACATCTTTTCTCCTGGCAGAAAGGTTTTCAATACCCTTACTGCAATCTTCTCCGCGGTCAATGAGTTCGGATCCAGGTATCTTCGTGCTCCTGTCAATATGCCATTTAAAAAAATTACCTCTTCTTTTTGATATCCATTTTTTATAAGCTGTTCCTCCAACGCCCCGTTTGCATTCGCCGCATTTGTCTGGGAAAGTTTTACCACCTGTTTTAACACCGCAGTTTCTTTGGTCCGATCATTTTTCAGCCGTTTCTCATATTTCATGGCAATCCAGGCATAAAAATGCCAGTCTTCGTAAACAGACAGACTGCGTTCCCTTCCAAAGCAGGCCGCGATCTTTCCCTTTAACCTCTGCCATAACGTATCCGACTCTGGAAAAACGGAAAGGATAAAGACCATTTCCTCCACCTTTTCATACGGATACTGGTGCAGGGCATCCACCCAGAGCTTCCGGTCTTTTGTTGCAAGCAGACACCGGACTGCAAGGTAACACAAATCCTTTTCCCCAAGTGCCTTGCCAAACTGTTTCCAAAAGCCGCTTTTTTGGGTACCATTAAACATACACGGCTCCTGAATACTAGGCGTTACTGCAAGTGCAAGACCAAGGGCGCGATAAACCGGTTTTGTCATGATCCGCCGCTCTTTCATACGCTCTAATACCTCTCCAGGATAGTGAAGATTATATTCTTCCTCCATGCTGCGCTCACAGATTCCATAAAACAGGCTGTTTTCTCTCTCCTGTTTTAAAAATGCTTCTTTGTCCGCATTTGAGGACAGCTGATAGATCATGGATACCATCTGCCGGTACAAGAAGGGATCCAGCCAGTCTTTATAGATGTTCCATTCCATTCTTTGCCTCTCCTTTTTCAACTAAACTTAAATGCATCAATCCCATGCAGGTTATGGCTTTTTCTGGTCAATGTAATACTGTCCTCCAAAAATTCCTGACAGCTTTTTTTCGCTGCCCTTCTCATGCCTTTTGAAGTCTGGCGTTTTGCCATTCTTTTAAATCCAGGTCCCACCAGGTGATTTTTATGATACATTCCCATATTTTTCACTCCATTTCTGCGGGTACAAAGCCCTGCGTTTTTCTTTTCATGCTCTTTCTATATAGCGGATACTGTTTTTTCGGCATTCAAATTCCGGGCACAGGGAACTCCACAATTCTTCCAGATCCTTCAACCCGAATGCACTAAGTTCCGTTTCCCGTTCCCTTCCATACAGATCGGTATATCCAATCTGGTAAGTTCCGCCTCCGCTTCTTACGATTCCTTTTCCAGCTTCCCTTACGGTCATGCTATCGCCTCCATTTAAAATTATTTCTTCCTATTAAATAGGGGGGACGACTTGTCCCCCCAAAAGTTACGCTGCAATATAAAGTTCTTTTTCCCTGTCCACAAGAGGCAGAACATAGGTCGTCTGTTCCAGATGGTTTTCTTTTTGATAGTTTACGCCATCGTGGTAAGACGAGAAATAAAGGATCTGCCCCTTATTTTTATAAGGCTTCAGGTTTTCCTTCCATCCGGACTCCAATCCGTGAACGGCAAGCCCCCAGGCCACCTTGCAAAGATTGCATCTTAATCCTGCATATCCAAGGTATTTTTTTACAAACTGTTCCGCACTGTGGGTGTTGGAAAAATAACGGGCATACTCAAATGAGCGGCACAAAATTTTTCCATCCTGAAAGCCTGCAAAATAACAATCTTTTTTCAGCTCTATCACGTACCCGGTTGCGTAGATTTCCTTTCCTGGATGTATCTTTTTTGAATCCTCATGGATCTCTAACAACTGTTCGGAATAAATCTTTTTTCTTTTTTTATGCTGCATCATGCTCCTCCTTTTTAGTTTACTCTTCGAAGTAATTTTGCCAGCTGCTTTGTCAGTCGGATGGGAAGCTGCTCTAAGCTTGATATATCAAGATAGGCATTTCCATAAATCTTCCGGATAGCTTCTTTATCCCAGCCAATCGCCGCAGCCTGAAACAAAATTCCTTTCTTTCCAAGTTTTTCCTTAATCTTTTTTAAGTCTGCTGTGGCATAGCTTCCAAAATAACGGGTTGCATTTGGCAGTCCGTCACTGATAAGGAACAACAGTTTTTGTTTTTCCGGACGTTTTAAAAGCTTATTTGCCATAAATAGAAGGGCTGCCCCGTCCCGGTTACTGCCATCGTTTTCCATAGTGATGATCCGCAAACGGTCGTTTCTGTCTTCCTCGAACTCTGCATAACTGTGAAAATAAACGGTTTCCTCACTTGGATCACAATGTTCGTAACCATCCGTATGGTGTCCGTAAACCAGAATGGGGATTCCGGCTTGTCTGCAAAAATCGTATAAGGTGAGGGCTGCTACCTTGGCTGCTTCTATACGATGGCCTATCATGGAGCCAGAATTGTCCACTAACACGCAGACCACCGCATCTGTTTTCTTTCCGGGAAATATCCGCTTATATACGGCACCGCCTGGATCTGCAATGGCACGCATATCCAGCTTTTTTTCCAAGATACATCCGACGTTCCGTCCGTTCCTTCTGGTTTTCCAGGATTGGAAGAAGCCTGGTTCGAAGCCTTTTTTCTACCTTTCTTGCCGAAGCTTCATATGCAGACAGCCAGCTTTTTTCTGTTTCTGTGAAGGTGTTCTTATACAGAACCTCTTTTTTTACCATGTTATGGGCTGCTTCAAATTCCATCCCGTCCAGTTCCTCCTGCAGACGGTTTTGGGCTTCTACTCCCATATCCTGATCCACGGTTTCTGATACTAAATCCAAAAGGATTTTTTGCAGTATAAGGTCAGATTTTTCATCTGCGCCTTCCCGTTCTTCCTTATCCTCTTTCGAAACCTGGACCACCGTGGCATTTTCAAGTTCCGGTAAGGCAGTCTCATCCACTTCCGATTCCTGAATAAATTTGGGAAGATCTTCGGTCAGTTCTTTTAGATACTCCCCCATGGCTGCTTCCAGCTTTTTTAGTTGTTCTTCCGTCAGCTCTTCTGTTTGTTTCCCGGTTTTCGCCTCATCCCCACCATCTCCGGATGTATCTGTCGGCAGATCCTCATCAGAGGAATCCGAAGAAAAATCTTTTGGACCTTCTTTACCGCCTACAGCTTCCTTAGATTTCTCTTCTGAAGAAGCTTTCTCAGATACCGTTTCTAATTTATTTTCCTTCTCTGAAGAATTTGGAGACTCCTCATCCCCGGTCTGCTTAGAAGCTTCCCGGTTGTTATCCCCAGAAGTATCACCTTCTTTTACAGGTTCCTCTTCTTCTTTGGATTCCGTTTCTTCTGTGGAGGATTCTTCTTCCTCTTCTCCCATGGATTTTCCATTTCCCTGGGATGCCTCTTTTCTATCTTCCTCTGTAGAATTTTCTTCCCCTGCTGATTTTTCTTCTGCCGATTCTTCCTGCGGTGGTTCTTTCTGCGACGGTTCCTCCTGTGGCTCGTCCTCTTCTGGCGGCTCTTTTTCTGATGGTTCTTCCTGAGGCATTTCTGCTTCCGGCGGTTCTTCTTCCTGTGGTCGTTCTTCCTCGTTTTCTTCTGGTTCCTGACATTCCTGCTTCAATTCTTCCAAAAGATTCCGAAAATACTTCCACATCTTAAGCAGGATCTGGTTGGTGGCCTGGTAACGGATAAGGTCACTGTCCGCTGTCACCGACAGATCCACAAACTGCTTCACTTCATTTAAGGTATCCAGCATCTCACAGCTTTCCATATTCCAGGAATTGGCATATCCCCGGAGGGCATACTGTACAAGTACCTTTAAAAAAACAGAAACCGGATCTGAATTTCCCTCTAGCAGTTCTTTTAACGGGGGAATCCATTCCACGTTTCGTCTCCGGTTGATCAGAATTCCTTTTTTGATACTTCCAGGAAACAGGCTGCACATCTTTTCCTCTATGTACACATCATTTAAAAGGTTGCTGATATAAGACGCACATTCTGTCAGAAGGGGAACCACCACTGGATTTTTCCCGGCCAGACAGGTATCCATCTCATTCAGGGCTTTTTCTTCGTCCTCGTTTTCCGGCTCTGGTGCATCCGGATACCAGACGCCTGCCAGCATATTCTGCACATAGACTTTCCGAAGTGCAGAATCCGTAAATCTGGCATGGCCGCATTCATGTCCTAATATCCCGATCAGGCTGTCACTTTTTTGTTCCAGTTCTAAAAAGCTGCCTGTGATGAGATTGCCAATGTTGATGCCGATTCGTTTCCCATCATTCCAGCCTGCCAGTCCGTCTTCTGTACTCTGGTACAAAAGCAGCTGCTCCAGCTTTTCCCCTGCCACTTCATTTGCAAGGTCCCGAAAAAGTTTCCGGTAACCTTCTGAAAAAAAGACCTGACTGGGGCTTAACTTTTTTTGTTCTTCCTTGATCCGCTCTCTATAAGTATCCTTCATTTCGATTCTCCCGTTTCTAACAATACGGTTCCACATAGGTCTTCATCAGATGTTCCTGTTCCTCCGGATCCATTGTGGCTTTACTGATAACCGCAACCTGTGCCGCGCGCCTGACATCTTTAATTGCCTGAAAGGTACGCACCCAGTTTTCCAGTTCCCGATAGCCGCACACACCATCCTGAAGATCTTCTTCCTTCAAATAAGCATGAATTTTTTGAATGGCCGAAACCATAAAGTTTAAGCCTTTCTCATCCCCATATCCGGTACGTGCAATAACCCGCCGCTTCATTTCCTCTTCTGTGAGATTTTGCTTGGGCTGGATCAGGCTCATACGGGATAAGACCGACTGGTTAAAATTTCCGCAGCCCACATAATCCAGGTTTGTAGTCATAATCACAATGGTATCTTTATTTCTCTTTATTTTTTCCCCATTAATCAGATCTGTCACCGCTCCATCATCAAAAAGAGAGTTCAGTCTTGTAAGCGTCCCTGGTTTTTCAATCATGGACGGCTCCTGAATTTCCAAAACGGAAGGAAGACGGCACGCTTTTATGATTTCCGATTCCCGCAACAAAAAATCCTTCTCTGCCCTTGCACTTTCATATCCTTTTTCATACGCAAGGCGCAAAAGTTTTTCAAATGCAGCTTCTTCTGAAATGCCCTCTTCATAGTTTCCGCTAAGTACACAAAGTGCGGAAGCTGGATCCATCTGAAGGTCGTAAAAGACTGGAAGCACTGGAAGCGTTTTGTTTTTCGTTCCCATGTTTGGAACCGTACTTGCAAGAAGCTCCAGCTCATCTGTACCAGGTCCACAGGTAAATACATAATAGGGAAGACCTAATATCTGTGCGATCATCCTGGCATCTGTGGTTTTTCCAGTTCCAGCTTCCCCCGTCATCATAAAAAGTCTTGCCGGGGTATGAACGACCATTTCCAGGATTTCTTCCACCTCCTGGCTCACAATGTAATCCTCTGGAAGCGTGGGGATCCTCTCTTTTTCACTATGCCGGCAGTTAAAATGTCCTGCATATTCCTTTTTTAACTCCGAAATAGCAGCACCTTTCTTCCTTCCTTTTACTCCCAGCACCTTAAAAGTACCAATTATACAGGCATTTGGCGCATAAATTCCGGAGTTCAGGTCAAAGGGGTGAAAACTATCCTTCAGTTTTCCTTCCGCAAACTGGTTCCGGTCAAAAGAAATGGCATCCTCCGTTGTGGCAGTCATCCGCAGATACAGGTTATCACAACAGCGAAAGGAC
>OLQL01002219.1_pt1 | contig 13918 bp, 13 predicted proteins | sample 1672971 | NCBI WGS metagenome assembly OLQL01 (sample SAMEA3136742, study PRJEB25190) | human gut metagenome | biome: human gut; feature: human-associated habitat; material: faeces | place: Austria | collected 2013
TATATCGCCGGGGGCTCGGGGGAGAAGATCGAGACCATGGCCCTGGCCCGGCGGTCGGTGCGCCCGGGGCAGCGGGTGCTGATTGTGGACGACGTGATTTCCACGGGCGAATCCCTCCACGCGCTGGAAGCGCTGGTCAATCAGGCAGGCGGCGAAATCGTGGGTCGCATGGCGATTCTGGCGGAGGGCGACGCGCAGGAGCGCACGGATCTCATCTACCTCGAAAAGCTGCCGGTGTTCAACGCGAAGGGCGAAATCATCGGGTAAATTGCATCTGTCAAGCAGTGGTTTCAGAAGAGAATTGTTCCTTGTTCGGCGGCGTTCGTGATGCAGCGGGCGCCGCTTTTTTTCGTGTATACAAAATGAAAATCCGGCGCATCCTTCCTCGAAAAGGAGGAATGCGTATGGATTACAGAACAGACTTGGCGATGGAGCGCACTGTCCGCCCCGGCGGCATGGGCGCGGGCGTTTCGGTGCACACGCAGCAGCAGGCGGGCGCGGAGGTGACGTGGGTGCGCGTGTCGTCGGAGAAGGCGGCGGAGCGGCTCGGCAAGGCGCAGGGGCTGTACTGGACGCTGACACACCCGAAATTGCCGCACATGCTGCCGGAGGAGCGGATGGACATCGCCCGCGAGGTGGCGCAGATGCTGCGGATGATGCTGCCGCCGCAGGGTGACGTGCTGGTGCTGGGGCTGGGCAATCGGCGGATGACGGCGGACGCGCTGGGCGACCGGGTGGTCAGCGGCATCCTCGTCACGCGGCACATGCAGGAGGAACGCCTGCGGAGCGTGTGCGCCGTTGCACCGGGGGTGTTGGGCATCACAGGCGTGGAGACGGCGGAGCTGGCGCTGGGGCTTGCGGAGCGCGTGAAGCCATCCGCCGTGATTGTGGTGGATGCGCTCGCAGCGATGGAAACGGCGCACATCGGCACGACGATTCAGCTGACCGACACCGGCATCCGCCCCGGCAGCGGCGTGGGCAACCACCGCAAGGGCATCACTGCCGAGACGATGCACGTGCCGGTGATTGCGGTGGGCATACCGCTCGTCGTGTACGCCTCCACCATCGTCCGCGATGCGCTGGCGGATATGATGCAGCGCGAATCAGGCGACGCACAGGCACTTGCGGAGCAGCTAACCAGCGGCTATCCGCGCGACTTCGTGGTTACGCCGCGCAACATCGACGAGCTGGTGGCGGGGCTGGCGGACTTGCTCGCGCTGGCAATCAACAGCGCGCTGCAAACGAATCTGGAGATGGAAGAGCTGTCGCACTGCCTGCACTGACGGGCATAATTGGCATTTGTGCCGCATACAATCCACCGATGGATGAAAGGCGGTGGAGGACATGAAGGCGCTTCGGCGGATGATGGCGGGACTTGTGTGCGCGGCGCTGCTGTTCGGGCGTGCCGCGGGCGAAGCGTCGTTTGACTTTACCGACGGGATGCCGGATGTCCCCGAAACCGCCGCGCCTACGGAAAATCCCGCGCCGACTATCACACTGTCGCCCGCGTTTGAGATGACGGTCATCCGCCCGGCAGCGCAGCAGCACCACGGCGCGATTCTTATCTACCACACACACACTTGGGAGGCGTACCGGCAGACCGACGAACGCTATCAGGAGACGGAAAAGTGGCGCACGAAGGACGAGCGCTACAACGTCGTTGCGGTGGGCGAGGCGCTGACCCGTGCGCTGACGGCAATGGGCTATACGGTCGTGCATGACACGACGGCGTTTGAGCCGCCCAAATTGGCGGATGCTTACGCGCGTTCCCTGACAATGCTGGAGCAGCGAACGGCATCTGGCGAAACCTATGACCTCTATATCGACCTGCACCGCGACGCGATTTCGTCCACCTCCACCATCCGCCGCACCGTCAACATCGGCGGCGAGGGCGCGGCACGCTTCATGGTGCTTGTCGGCAAGGGAACGACCGGCGGCTATCATGAAATGCCGGATTTCGCCGCGAACCTGCACATTGCGGAACTGCTGACGGACAAGCTCGAAGCTCAATGCGAGGGCCTTTCGCGCGACGTGAAGGTGCGCACGGGACGCTTCAACCAGCATATCGCGCCGCGCTGTATCCTGATTGAGTGCGGCACGAACGAGAACACGCTGGAGGAAGTCCTCTGCGGCATCCCGTACCTTGCGCAGGCGATTGCGGAGACGCTTGATGCGCTGGAGGCAGAGACAATGAGCAATGAGGAATGAGCAATGGGCAATTCGGAATGCGGAATCAAGCGCGGCGGGCGCGAATCGTCCTCCACAAAAGATTTTCAGGGGAGAGCGCCAAACACGATTTGCTATAGAAAATTGTTACGGTTGTTCATTCTATGGATTATCCCCAAAAGCTGCGGCGCCGAAGGGGTGGAGGGGGGCGAGCGGAAAGCCCCCTCCTCGCCTCCGCAGAGGCGAAATCTCTGCATGACAGCGCAACGCTATGAAGAAACAGCATCGGAAATAAAGCAATCAAAAAACGCAGCCTGACACGTCTCGTCAGACTGCGTTTTGCATTTAGGCACCACCGCACAATTCGGCGGCACGTCTGGCGATGTCTTTTCCGCCATCTGCGGCATGCAAATTCCTCGATTTACCTCCAGTAAACCTTCGAAATTTGCATTTGCATCTGACGAAAAATCCATTCCCCAGCCGACCACCTCATTTGTGCGGCGTTACCTTTATTTTACAGCTTCGCCTGCGACAGCGGATATTCATCCAGCAGCGCCTTGAAATCCGCAAAATTCCGGCTCGTGCGGTCGACCATCGGCACAACCCACAGCAGAATCGCGAAGTCCAGCGCGACGGGCAGCCCGCCCTCCATCAGGGCGGCGGCAACGCGGATGAAGCGGTACATTTCCGCCCGCGCGGCGCCCGAAAGCGGCGGTACCATCGCGAAAATCGGGGAGAGCACGGCGGTGATTTCCTCGTCCGACGTCTTGGCGACGCTCGTGGCGTCCAGCAGGGCGGTCAGCGCGGCTTGGCTGATTGGCGCGGCGTCATCCGCCGGCAGTTCCGGGATGAACGGCAGCGCAGGGAGCGGCAGAATCGGCCATTGCCCGGCGTCGTAGGCGGCGTTGCGGGTCAAACCGATGCTGCTGCGCGACAAAAGCAGCTTGTGCATTCCGGAAATCGGCGCATAGTTCGGCAAGCTCGTCAAAAGCAGCACGGGCGTTGCGTCCACGGGGCGCAGGGCAACCATCGGGCGCTGTTCAGCGGAAATCTGGTGCGCAAAGCTGCGTTCCCAGCCCATTGCGGCGGCGATGTTGCGGATCAGCGTCGCGGCGGGCGCGGGGGTGGGCGACACAATACCGATGCGGTCGCTCATCGCCAGCAGGAGCAGCAGCGCAATCCCCTGATTCTTTGTCAGCGTCAGCCCGCACTTGCCGCACACAGCCGTCAGGCGTGCCAGCAGTTCGTCCAGCGTCGCCTGCTGCCCGCTCACAGGGCTCATGCGCAGCGGCTGACCCGTCAGCGGGATGTTCAGCTGCAAGTCGCCCAGCAGCTTCGAGATGGTCGCGGGGAGCGCATCGTTCTGCAGGGTATCAATGTGCTTGAGCAGGGAATCGCGCTGCACGGTCAGGCTGTTCAGTTCGGTCTTGAGCGACGCCACCTGCGCTTCGCACGCGTCGCGGTCGCTCTCCAGCTTGCCCGTTTCCTTCTGCAGGCGGTTCGCCATGCTGGCAATAATTTCCTGCTTGAAGCCGTCCATGTCGCGGCGCGCCTTGTCCAGCTGGCACAGGGCAGTCAGGCGCTCCGCCTCCAAATCCTGCAGGCGGTCGCGCAGCACGCGCTGGAGCGCGGTGATGTTGCGGTCCTTGCAAATGCGGGGCTCCAGCTTGGAGCGCAGCCCATCCAGCGAGAGCATGAAGTCCATCAGCTGCTCGCGCGCTTCGGGCATCCGCCACGCGGCGCGGAAGGCGTTCACCGCGTCCGCCACGGGGTTGTCAATGGGGCGCATGGATGTGCCGTTGGGCAGGTTTTGCGCCGGCGGCTCGTATTTGCCAACGTACCACTGGCTGCTCACCGTCTCCTGCACGCGGTTTTTGCTCGGCTGGGGGGAGGTGCGCAGCGGCGTGCGGACGAGCGGCGTGCCGGTCAGCGGGCCGGTTTTCATCATGCTCGGCGGCATTTTCACCGGGCGCGTCTGCTGCTGATGCAGAAGGTTCGCACTGTCGGATACGCCTGTATTCAGGCTTTGCAGCGTCTCTTCAAAATCCTTCGTTTCGTCCAGAATGTTCAGCGTTTCGCCGATGGGCAGGGATTCATCCGCCGCGTCCGCCTTTTCCGCGGGCTTCTCCGCCGCGGGTGCTTCGGGGACAGTCTGGTCTGCCGGGACGGTCTGGTCTGCCGGGACGACAGGAGCTGCCGGGTCTGCCGGGACAGCTGCGGCACTCGGTGCAGCCGCCGGAACGGCTGCCGCATCCAACGGGCGGTCAAAGCGGACAGGCTTGGGGCGCATCTGCCGCTGAATAGGCGCGGGACGCACCGCTGTGGGCGCATCCTTCAGGCAGAGAATCGTGCGCTCCACGCCGTCCGGGCAGGGCAGCGTGAACAGCATTCCCGCCATCCCACTGCTCTTTTGCGGCTTTTCCGGGTCATTTTTGCACACAGGCCCGTACAGCACGTTGTCTGCGCGCAGATAGAACAGGGGCGTAATCGCCGTTTCCGCCACCACCGCGGCATCATCCGCCGGGGCGGAGATTACCTCATAAAAGCTGTGCGCGGGCAATTCATGCACGGTGTCGGAATAGAGGATAAACTGGTTCGGTTCCCCCTTGTCAGGGCGGAAATTCTTGTTTGTGCGGATTTTTGTAGCTTCGGCGGGCAGGTTCGCCAAGTCAACCAGACAATAATGCCCAAGGTCGCGCATCCGGCTCTTGAAGGTGTGCTGTTCGTTGCGGTCAGGGACGATGCGCAGGCAGCCTTCCACCGGAAACTGGTTCATCGCCTCTTGACGGATGTCAGCGTCCGGGGTCAGCAGAGGGCGAACGCGGAAATACGCCTGTTGGATATTGTCCTCCTCCAGATAACAGAAGAGAAGCTGATTGTCGATGCTCATAATTGCCTCCATAAATAATAGGTAATAAAATAAAAGAACACTCCCTATGAAAATTTTATCAAATAAAGTGCGAATCGTCAAGGGTTTCGACAGGGTTTTTCCGCAAAAAGACGCTATCTTTTTCCGCCGCGCATGAAACCGCCGAAAGCGCGCATAATGAACCCGAAAAGGGAGGCGAAAAACATGACGGTGGGGATGCTGCTGGCAACCATTCTGCTTGTGCTCACGTTCTCCGGCGTGCTTTCCGGCGCGTGGGAACGGCTGGGGATTCGCCAGCGGACGGCGGGCGCGTGGCTGCTGGCAATGCTCGCGGCGCTGCTGATGCCGGATGTTCGGCTTGGCGCGGCGCGGGTGAATCCAGCGGGGCTGGCGGTGACGGCGGCGGCTTCCGTGCGCCTGATGATGACCATCCGCCCGCGCCGGGAGCTGGTGCGCGTACTGCTGGGCAGCGTGATTGCCGGGGCGATGGGGCTGCTTGTGCTGATTTTGTCGGACGGGCAGGCGGATGCGCTCTGGGCGTGCGCGATACTCATCGGGGCGGCGGCGTGCTTTCTGGGGGTCAGCCGGCGCGGGATGCTCCTGTGCAGCTTGATGGGGCTGCTCGTCGCGCAGGGCGCAGCGGGCGTGTCGGGTGTTCTCCGCGCGGACGTGCAGCCGTGGACGGATGCGGCGCTGCTGTGCGCAAGCGTATCCACCGCGCTGGCGGAAATTGTGCGCCGAACCGCCATTTTCCTGCTGACCCCGCCGGGCGTGAAAGGGGGACACCGCGGATGAGAAAGCTCCTGACGCTGCTTTTGCTGCTGATGCTGCTGCTCACCAGTTCCGCCATGGCGGCGGAGAAATCGGCGTATCGCTTGGCGGATGAGCAGGGGACGCTGCTGGCGTGGCTGGATGTTCCCCCCGCCGTCGGGGACGTGCTGCTGACGGCGGATGGCACGCGCCATCGGGTGATTGCGGTAGAGGGGCAGCAGGCGGTCTTGCGCGAGGATGGCACGGAGACGCTGCCCGATGTGCCGTGGTCTGCCCGCGAGACGGCGCAGCCCGTGACCAGTGCCGTGCGCACCATCGGGCTGATGGGCGACGCGGCGCTCGTGCGGGATTTGCGGGAAGGGCTTGCGAATCAGGGCGCGGCGCTCGTGACGGTGAATCCTGAACAGGCGGATTTTCCGCTGACCGTCGCGCGGGACGAAATCAGCAATTCCGCGGAGTATGATACGCTTTTAAGCGGCGAGAAAGCGGCGAAAATCCGCCTGATTGTCCGCCGCGGCGGCGATAAGGAAGCGTTGATGAAGAATTTCGCGCTCTCCGTCAAGGCGGGGCTTGACCACACCGCCCCGACACTCATTCGGGACGTGTACTTTGCCGCGAACGCGCAAGAGCCGCTCCGGATGCTCTGGGGCGCGCGGGAGACCGAGCCAATCCGCCTGCAAAACACGATTTTGCCGCTGGCGCAGGTGATTTCAAACGCCTTGGCGCCCCGCGATACGGCTGGCGGCATTTCCGGCGGCGAGGACGTGCCGGAACACAGCGCCGTGACAGGCTTGATTTTCGCCGGCGGTCTGCTGCTGGCGGGCGTGGTCGGCTACGGGCTGCTGCTGACCGGGGGACGCAGGCACGGGAAGAAAACATAACCCAAAAGGCGATTCAGCCGATGAAGCTGAACCGCCTTTTTCAGGGTGCGTATGGTGATGATAATCGCTGTGGCTCAATAGTAGGTGATGGAGACGACGTTCTCCGGCAGCCATATGCGGCGAATCTGGTACGAGCCGGACGGCTGGAACTCCAGGCACACATAGCCGTTCTCCCACGCCATGACCGCGCCGGTCGTGCCGGAGGAAATCTTCTGCTGATGCTGCTTGTAGTTCGTGCCCGGCCCGTAGTACGCCGTCGTAGTGGAGGTCACGCGCCCGTTGCCAAACGGTATACTTTCATCCGGCACACAGTTCACGTCAATGTCGATGCGCTGCTCACCCGTGTAGGCGCGCACCATCTTGCCATTGTACTCAAATTCAACTTCCAGCCACCAGATATCGTTGCCGGACGCGCGGGACAGCACCGTCACCGTGTGTCCGCCATCGTTCCAGTATGTGCCCAGCTCATCGTACTTCGTCGACGGGCCGGAGCGCGTCGAAATCGGGCGGTTGGACATGGCAAGCAGTCCGCTGCTGCTGTCGGAGGAAGAAGGCGTCCAGCGGCCAAGCGCCACGTCAAATGAGACGCAGATGGCGGGGCGAACGGCGTTGTCAAACTCCGTCACCTTGTTGCCGTGGTCGTAGAAGCTGCCATGCGCGCCGACGAACACGCCGAAGGTCGACGTGCTGTCCACGCGCGCCCAGTAGGAGGAGGTGCCTGTGTCGCTGGCGGTGTACGCGCCGCACTGCCGGGCGTATTCCGTGGCGTAGAGCAGTTCCGTGTCCAAATACTGCTGGATTTCCCACTGGCTGAGGATGTACACATAGTCCGACGAATTGCTGACGTACACGCTGTTCAGCTGCCCCTGTTCCGCCGACGTGAACGCGGAGGACAGGAACGTGCTGTTCAGCCACGAGCGGATGGTGCTGTTGTGCCACGAGGTGGTGCTGGTCGAGCGGTTGTAGACCATCGAATCCAGCCCATACTCGCTCACCGCGCGGACTGTCCGGCTGCCGTAATCAACGCTGTACACGCGCCAGAGAATCGGCTCGTCGCCGTTGCGCAGGTTGCCATCCTGCTCATAGCTGCCGAAGTAGAACGTCTGCCCGACGTACACGTCACTTGCCGCCGAAGCAGCGGGCAGCAGCGTCAGCAGAGAAATGAGTGCCACCAAAAGCGCCAGAATCCGTTTGTTGCGCATGGAAAACAACCTCCCGTACAGATTTTGTAAAACCATTATATGCCATGAGTCACGCCCTGTCAAGTCCAAAAAACGGCTGTTTTTTGCCAAAAATCAGGCGGCGGCAAAATTTTCATCCGACAAACAGTTGACCTTGACCGCGAAAAATGATACATTATAATGAGCGCGAATTCTGCGCTGTACGGTTAAGGAGGTACTTCCACTTTGCAACCCGAAATCAACCAAGAAGCCATCGCCCGGATGCTCGATCAGGTGCAGAAGCCGACGCGCTATACCGGCGGGGAAATGAATACGCAGCTCAAGCCGTGGGACAGCGCGAAGCTGCATTTTGCGTTCTGCTTTCCGGATACCTATGAGGTCGGCATGTCCCATCTGGGCATGAAGATTCTCTATGCCGCGATGAATCAGCAGCCTGATATGCTCTGCGAGCGCGCGTTTATGCCGTGGGTGGACATGATGGAACTGATGAAGCAGGAAAATGTTCCGCTGTTCACGCTCGAAAGCCGCAGCCCGCTCAGCGCCTTTGACGTCGTGGGCTTTACGCTGCAATATGAAATGAGCTACTCCAACATTCTGGCGATGCTGGAGCTTGGCGGCATTCCGCTTTTGCGGGAAAATCGCCGGGAGGAAGACCCGATTGTGGTTGCGGGCGGGCCGTGCGCGTTCAATCCCGAACCGCTGGCGGATTTTATTGACGCGTTCATGGTCGGCGACGGCGAAGAGCAGATTCTCGACCTCAACCGCGTCATCATGCAGGGGCGCGAAGAGGGCGCGAGCCGCATGACGATCCTCAAGCGCCTGTGCGCCATCCGCGGCGTGTACGTTCCGGCGCTCTATGACGTCCAGTATAACGCGGACGGCACGATTGCGTCCATGAAGCCGAACTGCCCCGAAGCGCCCGAAAAGGTCTTAAAGGCGATTATCCCCGATTTGGACAAGGCGTTCTATCCCACGGAAATCCCCGTGCCATATATGGAGATTATCCACGACCGCATCATGCTGGAAATCATGCGCGGCTGCACGCGCGGCTGCCGCTTCTGTCAGGCGGGCATCCTGTATCGTCCGGTGCGCGAGCGGAGTCTGGAGCATCTGGTGGAGCTGGCGCAGCAGCTGGAAAACACGACCGGGTATGAGGAAATCAGCCTGTCGAGCCTCTCTTCCGGCGATTATACCTGTCTGGCGGAATTGATTCGCGAGCTGATTCGGCGCTTAGACGAGAAGCATGTGTCGATTTCGCTGCCGTCGCTGCGCCTGGACAGCGTGCTGAAGGATTCGCTGGAGGCGACGCAGAAGGAGAAGAAAACCAGCCTGACGTTCGCGCCCGAAGCCGGAACGCAGCGCCTGCGCGACGTCATCAACAAGGGCGTGACCGAAGAAGACCTGATGAGCAAAGTCTCCGACGCCTTCCACGGCGGATGGAGCAGCGTCAAGCTGTACTTCATGATGGGTCTGCCGACGGAGACGACCGAGGACTTGGACGGCATTGCGGATTTGGCGAAAAAGGTTGTTGATGCGTACTTTGCCGTGCCCAGGGGCGAGCGCGCGAAGGGGCTGCGCGTGGTGTGCAGCGCGTCCGTGTTTGTGCCCAAGCCCTTCACGCCCTTCCAGTGGGAGCCGCAGGACACGCAGGAGATGGTGCGCGAGAAGCAGAGCCACCTGCGCGAGAAGCTGCATATCAAGGGCGTTACGTTCAATTATCATGAGTCGGATTTGAGCTATCTGGAAGCGTGCTTTGCCCGCGGCGACCGCCGAATGGGGCAGGTGCTTCTCCGCGCGTATCAGAAGGGCTGTATGCTCGACGGCTGGACGGAGCTGTTCAAGTACGACATGTGGCGCGAAGCATTTGCCGAGCTGGGCATCGACCCGGCGTTCTATGCCTACCGCCGCCGCGAGAAGGACGAAATCATGCCGTGGGATGTGATTGACTGCGGCGTGACAAAGGAGTTCCTGTGGCGCGAGAAGGAAAAGGCGGAAAAGGCGCAGACGACCAAAGACTGCCGCAAGGGCTGCAACGGCTGCGGCCTGCAGCGCTTCAAAGGGGTGTGCAAATATTGCGGATAATGGCTGTGTTTGAAAAGGGCATCCGCCTGCGCCACATCGGGCATCTGGACATTCAGCGGGCGATGATGCGGGCGCTGCGCCGTTCGGGGCTGCCCGTGGCGTATTCCAATGGGTATAATCCGCATATTCTGCTGACGTTCGCGTCGGCGCTGTCCACCGGGGCGGCGGGAAAAAAGGAAATTCTGGATGTGACGATGGCGCGCGAGGTGTCGCCGGATGATTTCCTCCAGCAGATGAACCGCGCCCTGCCGCCGGATTTGCAGCTTTCTTTCGCCCGTGCGCTGGATGACAAGCATCCGGCGATGATGGCGCTCGTGCAGGCGGCGGATTACACGCTGCAAATCGAGGATGCGAACGCGGCGGCAAAGATGATTGCGGTGATTCCTGATTTTCTCCAGCAGACGAGTATTCTTGCCATGCGCCGCACGAAATCCGGCATGAAGGAAACGGACATCCGCCCGCTGCTGCTGTCGCTCTCCGGCGATGGCACGGCGATTCATGCCGTCATGGCGCTGACGGAGACGCTGGCGTGCAAGCCGGATATGCTGTTAAGTGCGCTTAGCACCTTCTGCGGGCTGGAAAACGCCCCGGATGCGCTGATTATCCGCAACGGCTTGCTGGGTCGGGATGAAAACGGCGAACTGACGCCCTTGGAGAACCTATGAGAACATTGCTTGTGCATCAGGGCGAAAAGCCGCTGATTGGCATATTGGAAGACGGGCAATTGGCGGAAGTCTTTTTCCCACAGGAGGGCGACACGGCGGAAGCGGTGCTGCTGGGGCGCGTGGAGCGCATTGTGCCGGGGATGAAGGCGGCGTTCGTCGATATTGGGCAGGAGAAAAACGGCTTTCTGCCGCTGGAAGAGAAGAACACGGGGCTGTCCTACCCGAAAACGGGCGACGCGGTCATTGTGCAGATTCGCAAGGAAGCACAGGGCGTCAAGGGCGCGTTCCTCACCCGCGACATCAGCCTGTGCGGGGAGACGATGCTGCTCACGCCCATGAGCCGCATGATTGGCGTGTCGTCCAAAATCACGGCGGATGGCAAGCGGAAGGCGCTGAAGGAGACGGGCAGGGCGATTGCGCAGGAGCGCTTCGGCTTGGTGATGCGCACGGCGGCGGAGAATGCGCCGGAGGAAGAACTCGCGGCGGAAGCGGAGCGCCTGTTCCAGCAGTGGGAGCAGATTCACCGCGCCGCGCCGACCGCGCATGTGCCGTCCGTCTTGATGCAGCCGCGAAGCACGCTCGAAGCCGTGCTGGATGATTACCGCCCGCGCGGGATTGACCAAATTGTGACGGATGACCCGGCGGTGGCGGAAAAAGCCGCGGGCATTGCGCCAGTTCAGGTGATTCCTGAAAACCTGCTGACCATTTATAAAATTGAGTCGCAGCTAAAAAAAGCGCAGGAGCGCCGCGTGTGGCTCAGCAGCGGCGGTACGCTGGTCATCGACCCGTGCGAGGCGATGACGGTGATTGACGTCAACACCGCCAAATTCACCGGCAAGCGCGAATTGGAGGACACCGTGCTGCGGCTGAATCTGGAAGCGTGCGGCGAGATTGCGCGGCAGGTGCGCCTGCGGAATTTGAGCGGCATCATCATCATTGATATGATTGACATGAAGACCCCGGAACACCGGCAGATGGTGCTGGACGCGCTGGAAGAAGCGTTCGCGTCCGACCGCGTAAAGACGGTGATTCACGGCTTGACCTCCCTCGGTTTGGTGGAAATGACGCGCAAACGGTCGCGTCCGCCGCTGCGGGAAATGCTTGCAAAACAGGAGGAAGCCCATGAGTGACAGAAAGCCTGTCATCATTTCAGAAGAAAAGCTGGAAGAGCAGCGGCAGTATATTCAGCAGATTCGCCTGATGCCGGATGCCCCGAAGAGCTACCACGTTGTGACCTATGGCTGCCAGATGAACGCGCACGACAGCGAAATCCTTGCCGGAATGCTGCGCGACATGGGCATGGAGGAAGCCGCCGACCGCGAATCGGCGGATTTTGTGCTGTTTAACACCTGCTGCGTGCGCGACAACGCCGAGCGCCGCGCCTTGGGCAACGTGACGTGGCTCAAGGAAGTACGCAAGAAGAATCCGCGCCTGATGATTGGCGTGTGCGGCTGCATGATTCAGCAGCCGGGCATGGCGGAGAAGATTTTGAAGCAGTACCGCTTTGTGGATTTGGCGTTTGGCACGGCGAACCTGTACCGCCTGCCGGAACTGATGCTCAAAGCGCTGGAAAGCGACCACGCGGTGGTGGAGGTGGAGGAGCAGAACACGATTGCCGAGGGTCTGCCCGTGCAGCGCCTGCGCCATGACGCGGCGTATATCACGATTATGTACGGCTGCGACAACTACTGCACCTACTGCATCGTGCCGTATGTGCGCGGGCGGGAGCGTTCGCGCGAAATGAGCGCGATTGTGGCGGAAGCGGAAGCGCTGCGTGACAGCGGCGTGAAGGAAATCATGCTGCTGGGGCAGAATGTGAACAGCTACGGCAAGGGACTCCAAACGCCCGTCACGTTCGCCCAGCTGCTCAAAGCGCTGGATGATGTGGGCATCCCGCGCATCCGCTTCATGACCAGCCATCCGAAGGACTTGTCCGATGAGCTGATTGATGTGATGGCGCATTCCAAGCACATCCTGCCGCAGTTCCACCTGCCGGTGCAGCACGGCAACGATGAAATCCTCCGCCGGATGAACCGCCACTACAACCGCGCGCAGTACCTTGACCGCGTGCGCAAGCTACGCGAGGCGATTCCGGCTATCGGCCTGACGACGGATATTATCGTCGGCTTCCCCGGCGAGACGGAGGAGCAGTTTCAGGACACACTGTCCCTCGTGCGCGAGGTCGGCTATGACAGCGCGTTCACCTTCATCTATTCGCCCCGGACGGGTACGGGCGCGGCGAAAATGCCGAACCAAGTGCCGGAAGATGTGTCCTCCCGACGCATTCAGGAACTGCTGAAGGTGCAGGAGGAATGCCAGAAGAAGGCGCTCAAGCGGTTCATCGGCACAGAAGAAGAGGTGCTGGTGGAGGGACTCAGCCGCCGCAGCGACACGGATGTGTCCGGCCACGGGCTGCACGGGCTGTCCGTCACATTCCCCGGCACGGAAAGCGACGTGGGCGAAATCGTCCGCGTGAAGATTGTGGGCGCGAAGAACAACACGCTCACGGGTGAAAAAATTTGACCCGGCTGCAATCAGAAAGGACAATCAATATGAAAGAAGTTATGATGTGCGCGCAGAAGCTGGCGGAAGCCATTCTGAACAGCGACGTTTACCAGCATATGCACACGCTGGAAGAGCAGGTGACGCAGGACGAAGACGCGACGAAGGCGATTGCCGCCTATATGGAAAAGCGCACGGCGGTCGAACAGGCGATGCGCAAGCCGGACATTGACCCGTCGCAGCTTGCCGAAGCCGCGCAGGAACTGGAAGACGTGCAGCAGGCGATGAACGACTGCCCCATCATCCGCGACATGCGGGACGCGCAGAAGAAGTATCAGGACATGATGGACAACGTGAACCGCATCCTGCGCCTTGTTGTCACCGGCGAAACGGAAGACGACAAAGGCGGTCAGCCCACCTCCGGCTGCACCGGCAACTGCGCTTCCTGCGGCGGCTGCCACTAATCTGGGAAAGTAAAATTATTCACGAAATCATGCCTTTATAGGTTAGAAATCAAGCAAGCCAGCCGAAAAGCTCCTCCCGCCCGCAAGAAACTTTGATGGCGGGGGGAGTCCAGAGGGGGCTGAAGCCCAGACTTGCACCCTCTTCAGCCCCCTCTGGGCGCTCTTTGGTTCCTTTCTGGCGCGCCAGAAAGGAACAACGTCGCGTCCGCAGACGCGACGGGAGCGGCGAAAGAAACCAATAAGGCATATTCCATAAAAACAGCAAGTTAAGGTAACACCGCGCAAATGAGGTGGTCGGCTGGCGAATGGATTTTTCGTCAGATGCAAATGCAAATTT
>OLQL01002220.1_pt1 | contig 13916 bp, 13 predicted proteins | sample 1672971 | NCBI WGS metagenome assembly OLQL01 (sample SAMEA3136742, study PRJEB25190) | human gut metagenome | biome: human gut; feature: human-associated habitat; material: faeces | place: Austria | collected 2013
TTTCTTGCTTCTAATTTAGCAGTTTCTGGTTTGATAGTTTCCAGTTTGGCAGTTTCCAGTTTGGTAATTGTCTCAGGAAGCATTGTCCTATAAATCCGTAGGAATTTTGTAATTTATAGGCATATTCATAAGTTTTTTCGTCCTAAAATCCTGTTTTTAGAGAAATTTTCCTATAAAAGTCTTCATTATCATTCATATATAGGTTTATTTCTCATCTATTATTATAGTCATTGTGGCTTTCTGCCTATAAAAGTTTCAAAAATACGACTACCTATAGGTATCACATACTATCCAAACATAAACTTTTGCATCTAACTTCTGGCATTTCTGCTTTTCATAAGCAACACAGATACTATAACCATGTTGCAGCATTGCCGTGGTTCATCCCATTTCCCAGATATATAACAAATAAGGGGAGCATGTCTTTTCTTTAATTACAGCACAAAAAGAAACCCTCACACAACGGGAGAGGAATGTGAGGGTTTTCGCTTCTAATGAAGCTTTATAAAAACAACGCCGCAAATACATTGTTCTTACCATATTAAGTTGTATCTATATTATGTAATCTATCGAAGTAAGAATTTTTTTATTTTGCTGTTGTTTTTGTATCTGCATTCTGTTTGAAAGTATATAATTTGTATATGAGTTATACAATAGAATCTGTATCAGAATATTATAACCATTCCGAACTCTGAATAAAATAGTCTATTTTTATTTCTAAACAATTGGCAATAATCAGAAAGTATATATGTCATTGCTATTTATTTCATTTTATTCTTTAAGAATGTACTTATCATATTTCTTTCTTGTTTGCTTAATCCGATTACTATAATGATTAAACTTAATGAAATGCTGTTTAAACAGAGAATCGAGATTAGCCCCCAAATAGTCTGTGGAATAAACAATGTAATTATTTTGCATATAAACGATGCTGGTATAGCTACAAAGAAACAGGGTTTGATTACTTTTTTAAGCAATTCATTTATTCTTATGATTGAAACTTTTGATGCTATCCATACTCGTATTGTACAAACAAATATTTCATATAATACCATTGCTATTATCAAGGCATTAGGATTATTGGTTGTTATGCCGGCATAGTAGCTGATAGGCAAAACTAATAAATATATAGCTTCGGGCCATATCATAAATTTAGTAATATTACCGGTTGCATATACTGCTGTTCGTATTGTTTCAAAAGAAGCATAGGTAAGACTCAGAAATATGGTGCATTGTGCATAAGTCACAGCATATGGTGGCACATTACCTAGCCAGAGGTGCATGATATATTCCGTTTGAAAAAGAAATGGTATCATTATAAAAAAAATAAGAAATACTTGAAATTTACTTCCTGCATAGACAAGCTTTTTATGTATATCCAGCTCACCATTGGCATATGTTTTTGTTATTTGTGGAGCAATGGCACGTTGCAAATTTTGAGCAAATGACAGAACTGAGTTTTTCAATTGCATTGAAATTGTATATACAGCGTTAATAGCCACCCCGAATGTAAGATTGATAACGAGGATAAACCCTTGTGACGAAAGAACCTGCAAAGCACCGGAAGTAGAGGATATACCGGCAAATTTGCCAATTTGCATTATTTGGTTTTTGTCTATAATCATATGGTAATGGACTTCCGGAAATTTGCGATGGCAATATATCTGATAAGTTATTCTTATTAATATGCTTATTGTTGCCATCAATATAGCATAGATTAATAAACGGCCGGTAGGAAAGTAACTAAGGCAATAGACTGAAGCACATGTTAAGATTACTTGAAGAATACTGATAGCAGCAAAAGCATTCATTTTTTCATGTGCTACGATTAGTGAATTATAAGGAATACTTATAAGATTGACTATACAAGTGAGTACTGATATTTGAAACACCCATTGGGCTGCATCCATACTTTCCGCTGGTATGTTTATTTTGGTATGTAGAAACCATAGACCTCCGACCTCAAGTAGTATAAATATGATTCCGGACAATAAGAATATGACATTTAAGCAAGAACAAAATACTTTATTTGGATCACCGTTATCACGTCCTATTTCATAGGTCAGAAAACGTTGTACGGCATTGCCCATTCCACCACTGAAAACAGCGAACATACTGACAATACTACCAACGACACCATAGATTCCCATATCCTCTACACCAAGATTGGCAAGTGTTAAACGTGTGGTATACAAATTTAACCACATCGTAAACAGCATACGTACATAAAGTAAAATGGTGTTTTTAGCTAAGCGATTTTTGTTAAAATTGTCAGACATTGATGGATGGAATGTTTATTTTAAAAGTTTTTCTTCTATTTGTTTAATAGATATCTTTCTGATTTCAAGAAAAAATGTTATTTTTAATGAGCTAATAGTCAACAATATGAATTTAGAAAATTTCTTCCAATTAAATTTCTCTTACAGGATGGGTCAGGTTTCATTTACCAACGAATGAATCTTGTTTAATATTAACCATTTCTTTATGGAATTCTATATTCCGACCCAAGATAGGATATGAACCTTACCTCTTTTTCACACGGTCACAGATCGAGCGACTGCTTTTTTATAAATTAGTAGATGGTAGAGAAAATCTTATTTAACGGTGAATTTCTAAATGCGTTTGCTTCCTCTCGATAACTTTGTTACGAAGTTTATGTTATAGAAAAAAGTTTCGGGAAAGAATAGCCTGTATCACACCTCAAGCGTGTCTGTTGCCTTTGAAGGCACTTTTGGAAAACAGTTCATTCAAAATGACGGTAACATCCGTTTCAAGCAAAGAATAATTCTGTGAATTTTCTTTTCTGTCATATCAGTTGTATTCCGTTTTTCAGAGCTTCCTGTACTACCGGTGAATCCTCATGGTCACCGATGACGTCAATCTTTTGGTCACCCAAATGCAGTTTCAAGCGTGCGGTCATGCGGATGCGTGCCAATACACCCTTCTTTTCTCCCGTGCTGCGGACTAATAAATCAATATCTCCTCCACGCTTTTCGTCATTCAGACGGGAACCGAAGAGATATACCTGCACTGTTTCACCATAAATATCTTTAGCTATTTGGATGATGGTCTGTATTTCTTTAGATTGCAAACGCATGCCTTTATTCTCCTTTCTTACCGCAAAGCTACAAATTCCCCTCCACATTTCCTAGCGTCCGCCATCCTTATTTCATCTTCTCCACAACCCCCACCGGCATATCAACCCCAGCACATCCCAGCAAATCCAGTCTTACCACCACTTTCGCTTTTCCATCCACTTCCACCAGTTCTCCTTCCAGACCCTTTAGCGGACCTTTGACCACCCGTATCAATTCTCCCGGAGCCAATGGCGCGGTACACATCTCCACCGCCTCGTCCGAATAATCCAGCATAAATTTGAACCGTTCCATCTGTTCGTCCGGAATCACCGCCGGAGTATGTTCGCCATGCAGCACCATATACCGGCTGATGGCCGACAACGTGAGCACCTGTGAACGTTCCGCTGCATCTACATGGACAAAAATCATCATGGGGATAACCACCCGTTTTATTTTCTTTTTCCGGTAAGTCCATTGGCGGATTTCTTCTTGTACAGGCAGGAAGTTCTCTATGTTCATTGCGGTCAGCCGTTCGGCCGTCTTCTTTTCGTGGTGAAGGCGGACATACGCCACTAGCCATTTTTTCATATTCGGAGGAAGGAAAAGTAATGTTAGATGTTCTAAAAAATGAAAGAAATGATGCCTCTTGAGCACGCTACGCTGTTACCTGTGTCATTCCCAGGTAAGCTTGTCGTTAAATTCTGATGCAAATATAGACATTTTTTTACGATAACAAGCTATTTGTTCGCAAAAAATGAAAAAAATAACAAGAATGACGTATTTATTTATACTTTTGTGCTTTTTATATTTTAAATGATATTAACATTGTGGAAAAATCAAGATTTATAAGAAAAATAGTGGCAGATTGAGCTTCCTTCAAGAGTTGGAAAAAATCATGGCCGGATATCGCCTGTCCGGTGAAGGCTACACTGATGAGGAAATGAGAGTTCTGAAGCGCATGTGCAAAAGTATGTTGGCTGATATAGACGAGTTTCTGCGGAAAAAGGAGGAAAAGAAGAAGAAAGAACGGAAAGAGAAGAAAAAGAGGAAAGAAAATAAGGAGCAAAATGTGAAAATACATTAAAAGGAAGTCTCCCGGTTATTTGTACACTTGTATCATAAATGGGTATTGTAAATCAGTGCTTTACATTGGGTAAGTGTACAATTTTAACTTTTGATTGTATGGGTTTGCAATATACTTTTGCTTTCATGGTGGAGGGAAATGCCCTCCTTTTGATAATTTAAATTCATACATGAATGGTTTATACCGATTTATGCTCTTTCTATTTCTCGGTGTTCGATGAACATGCCGTGGATATGACATTGGAAGAGTTTGTGAAGCTTCTGCGTGGCGAACGCTGGAAGGTGCAAGTAGAAGAGTATCAGTGCCTGAAGGCTTCGGGCAGGGAGACAGAGGCCAAGAAGTTAAAGAGAAAACTGGCCGCGCTGGTGATAGCCGGGCGTTGCGATGGGAGCCATGCCGAAACCAATCTGAAGCAGTGGAGCGGGGACGCCATGCTGGATGTGGATAAATGTAACGGCCGTGTGTCTGAGTTCTTGCAGGTCTTGAAGGACACTCCTTGGGTGAAGGCGGCATGGCGCAGCGTTTCGTACGACGGGCTGAAACTGGTGGTGCGTGTGGAAGCGGAGAGTGTGGACGAGTATCGTATGGCATACGCGTTGGTGGCATGGCACGTGGCGCAGCTTCTTGCCTTTCCCTGTGACATGAGTTGCAAGAATCCCACCCGTCCTTGCTTTGCATCGTATGATCCGGAGGCTTTTTTTCGTCCGGATACCGAAGTTTTTCCCTGGCGGCGCTTTGTAACGGAGCATCCCGACAGGGTGGGGGAGATTCTGGCGGAGCTGAAAGTGAAGACCCCGGCAGGTGCGTCCGGGCCTCCCGTTGCGGCTTCGGGCATGCTGCACACATTCTTCAACGAGTTCCTGGAGCAGAATCCCTTTGTGGATGGCAAAAAGAATGAGTTTTTGTTGAAGCTGGGACGTATCGCCCGCTATAAAGGAGTGGGCGAGGAAGAGTTGGCACGGCTGAAAACGCTGGCGGTGGAAAGGCTGGCGGGTATGGGGTGTGCCGCCGGGGATATACCTCCGCGCATAGACTCCGGATACCGGTATGCCGACATGAACAAGGGGCCCGAAACACCTGTTTTCAGGGCTCACAAGGCTCAGGGCTCACCTATGCGGTATTCTGAGCCCAATGAGGGGGAGGAAGAGGCTGAGTTAGAGAAACTTGAGGCTGACAAGTTGCGTCGTGAAGTTCCGTGTCTTCCGGATGAACTGTTCGACCGTTTGCCCGACTTTTTGAAGCGTGGTTTGACGCACGTCCGCAACAAGCGCGAGAGGGATATTCTGTTGCTCTCCATGATTACCAACATCAGCGGTTGTCTGCCGGGGGTGAGGATGAATTATGGAGGAATGGTTTATTCCGCCGATCTCTACCTGGTGGCTTTGGCTGGTTCGGGCAGAGGAAAGGGGGTGATGCAACTGGCGGCAATTCTGCCCGCAGCCATTCAGGAGTATTACGATGAATTGAACAGGAAGGATGAGCGTGAGTACCGGCAGAAGCTGCTGAAGTGGAATCTGGAGGAACGGCTTGCCGCTCAGGAAAAGAGGGTTCCCGATTTGGACCAATGCCCGGAGATGCCGGTGGAACGCATCCTGAAGGTGGCTCCCAATATTTCAAAAAGCCAGTTGATACTGGCTTTGGAGGCGGGTGGAGCGGTCGGCTTGGTGATGAATGCCTCCGAGCTGGACATGATAAGTTCTGCCATGCACCAGGAGTATGGAAAACATGATGATGTGATGCGTGCCGCCTCCCAGCACGAGGAGGTGTCTTCTTATTTCAAGACGGATCACCGGCTTGTTGTTGTGAGTGACCCTCATCTGGCATTATGCGCTTCGGGTACTCCCGCCCAGTTGCATAAATTTATTTCTTCGCTGGAGAATGGAATGTACAGCCGTGTGGCTTTCTATGTGGGACAGGCCCACTGGGAGTATAAGTCGGCAAATCCCGGCAAGGCCCGGCTGGATATGCGCGCTTATTTCAAAGGGATGGGCGAGGAGCTGCTGCGTATGTTTATCTTTCTCTCCGGATCGCCTACCGAGGTGGTTTTCACCGAGGAACAATGGAAAGAGCATACGGAGCGTTTCAGAACGTATCTGCGTGAGGTAGTGGCGGAAGATGATGATTCTCCGGGTGCCATTGTGCTGCGCCACGGACTGATGATGTCTCGTATTGCCATGGTGCTGACTGCATTGCGTAAGTGTGAGCCGCAATGGAATACATCGGAGTGGGAGTGTTCGGATGAGGATTTCCATACGGCAATGCAGATAGTGGATGTGTTGCTGGAACACAGTTTGCTGCTTTCCACTTCCATGGATGATACTGCCGGAAGAATCAGGCCGGTAAAGGCTTTTTTCAAACTGCGTCCCGTTTTGAAAAAAATGCCGCGCGAGTTCACCTATTCGGAGCTGATGGCGGCTGCCAATGAAGCCGGGTTGCCTACAGCATCCGTGAAACGTTATTTGTTGCGTTTGGTGTATTATCAAATCGTTGAGAAAGAGGATGGTAAGTATAGAAAGACCGGCAAATCTTGGCTCAGAAAACCGCCTAAGTGAGCCCTGAGCCTTGTGAGCCTTAAATGCAGGTGAAAAAGATCCTGTTGTTTTTAAAAAACAACAGGACCTTTCCGGTAAAACAACAGGGGATTTTAAAAAAACAACAAGGTCTTTCGATGTAGACAACGGGTTCTTTGGGAAGCGTATGTCCTAAGGTTCTCCCAGATGCCTCACTATGATTGCCACTTCATGCTTCAGAAAGCTGTGGCGGAATTTGTTGTAGCCCGCTTCGTTCAATTCTTCCTGTAGCAGCATGTTTCTCCGCATCCAGCGATACAGGGTTTGCAGGGCTGCCGCGGCAGTTCGCCCCGGGCTGTATAGTTCTGCCAGTTCCGCTTTGTCATACGCTCTGATAATGAATGCTTTTTCTTCTTGGTTCATGTTCTTTTATCGTTTTGATTATAGGGTAAAGATACGCAAAATGTCCTTGTTTTCCTACTCTCTCTGTAAGTTATTCTCGACATTTCCCGACAATCTCCTACGCTTCTCTACAAATGTCTACACGGGGCTTCCGGTTCATCGTATCTTTGTAGTGTAATCAAAAGTCAATCATAGCCGGCTTAGTGGTTAACGCTTGATTACCAGTGTGTTTCTTAATTTGCAAGTTTTAATTTTTAATTTGAAAAAGTATGGGAAGAACAGTTTCTTATTCGGTGGTAAAGCGTAATAATCCGCTTGATCAGGATGCAGTGCCTAAGTTTTATGCACAAGCTCAGGCCAATGGCCATGTAGAGATTCGCGAAATGGCGGATCGTATTCAGAAAACCTGTACGGTGACGCGTGCGGATGTAATGGCTGTGCTTGTTGCCTTGGAGGATGTGATTATGGAGGCTCTGGAAGGGGGCGAGATCGTAAGGCTTGCCGATCTGGGCACTTTCCAGATAGGCCTGAGCGGAAGAGGTGCGGAAACGGAGGATGCGTATGATGTGTCGATGATTAGAAAAGCGCGTATCAATTTCCGTCCGGGTATTGCGCTAAGCGGTATTCTGGCAGCACTGAAATATACGAAGGTGGATAAATTGCCGGTGAAAACGAAGGAAGAGCAAAAGCCTGCTTAAGTAGATGGCGGACAAGTGTTTAATTTTAAAAAAAACTGTAGGATGAAAGGTAAATCTGTTTGGAGCACTATTTTGAAAGTGGTGATTGCAGTAGCTACGGCTATTGCAGGTGTAGTAGGAATCAGCTCGTGCATAGGGGGATGAGGGTGATTAATCTGATTGTTGTCCACTGTTCCGCCACAAAGGCGGACAGGGACTTTACCGAACAGGATTTGGAGGTGTGCCACCGCAGGCGTGGAATGAACGGACCCGGATATCATTTTTATATCCGCAAGAACGGGGATATAAAAACAACCCGTCCCATAGAGAAAATAGGGGCGCATGCGCGTGGACATAATGCGCAGAGTATCGGGATATGCTATGAGGGGGGAATCAGTGAGCGGGGCAGGCTGGCGGATACGCGGACGGTGTGGCAGAAACATTCGTTGCGTGTACTGGTCAGGGCGTTGCTGGTGGATTATCCCGGTTGCAAGGTTTGCGGTCATCGGGATTTAAGTCCGGATTTGAACGGAAATGGCGAGATAGAGCCTGAGGAATGGGTGAAACAGTGCCCCTGTTTTGATGTTTCGAAAGAAAAATATAGTAAATAATATTTATATATTAAAACGTAATAAGACTAATTCTCTTTCTAATGTGTTAATATTTTAACAAATTCAGAAGAGAATTAGTCTTATGGTATTATGTAATTACTTTTGAAATTACTTTTTATTTACATTTTCAGTGCCATATCCATAGCCGTAACCGTATTTTTTACCGTATCCGTAATACTTGCCATACTTGCCGTATCCATAGTAATATCCGTACTTCTTTTTCTTCATGTCCAGTCCGTTGATAAGGGTACATAGGTTGGGCAGTTTTTTCTGTTCGCTCAGTTCGTTGATTAAAGTATAATCTGCCTTGTGGGTGTAGTCTGCCCGGCACACATAGATGCTGGCGTTGGCTACGCGCGAAATCAGCAGGGTATCGGTCACCATGCCGATGGGGGCGGTATCCAGAATGATATAGTCAAAATGCTTTTTCAGTATGTCGATAGCCTGAGGCAAAGATTCACGTGCCACCAGTTCGGTCGGGTTGGGAGGAATAGGCCCTCCGGGCAGAATGGACAAGTTGGCATTGATGCGTGAAACTTGTACCAGCGACATCAGGTCGGTATGTTCCGGATTGGCGAGGAACTGGCTGATGCCTTGTTCCCTGTGTGATAAGTTGAAAGCTTTGTTCAGGCTCGGCTTGCGGATGTCAAGCCCCACGATCACGATTTTCTTTCCTAATAAAGCCAGACTGACAGCCAGATTGGAAGCGATAAAGGTTTTGCCTTCTCCTGTGGTGGTGGAGGTAACCAATATGACTTTCTCGTCGCTCCTCATCATATAAAGTACATTGGTGCGTACATTACGGAAGGTTTCGGCCATCAGGTCGTTTTGGTTTTCGTGTACTACAATGCTTTCTTCTTTTCCTTTATCTTCCGACAGGGGTACATCGCCCACAATGGGAAGGGAGGTGATTTTTTCCACATCGGCGCGGCCCTCTATCTTGTATTTTAAGAGTTCGATGATATAGATGACAACTACCGGCAGGGCGATTCCCAGAATCAGTGCTACCAGATAAATCATCTTTCCTTTGGGAGATACGGGGATGGCGTCTGCCAGTGCTTCGTCCACCATGCGGGCGTTGTTGGCGGTAGATGCCAGAGTGATGGCGTTTTCTTCACGCTTTTGCAGCAGCATCAGGTAAAGGCCGGCTTTGATTTCCTGCTGGCGCGAGATGCTGACCAGCTGGCGTTCCTGTCCCGGAGCATTGGTGATGCGTCCGGCGTATTTGCCTGCCTGACGTTCCAGATCCGCCTGGGTGATGGCCAAACCTCTTTGTACGCTGTTGATGGTGGTCAGCACATTGCTGCGCATGGCGCGGATGCTGGCATCCAGATTGACTACCACCGGGTTGTTTTCCTGGGAGGAACGGAGCAGGCGCTTGCGTTCCAGCAGCATCTCGTTGTAGCGGTTGATCAGCTCGGCAAGACCGGTATCTGTCAGGCCCACATTGACCGGAAGTACTTCGTAGGCATGATCCGGATTGTTGGCATAGCCGGCCAGGAATTGTACCAGCCGGAGCTGGGTGCTGTTTTCGGCACGTTTCTTTTCGTATTCCGAGTTTTCACTCAATGCCAGTTGGGCGTCGCTTTTCAAGTCGGTGAGCCCGGCATCGCGCTTGAAGGTTTCCAGTTCCTGTTCCGTGGTTCCCAGTTCGCCGTTGATGATTTTGATACGTTCATCAATAAATTCCGCGGTCTTGGTAGCCACTTCGTTTTTGTCATCGTTGGCATCCCGGTTGTAGACTTCCACCAGCTTGTTGATGAAATCCATGCCGCGCTGCGTATGCGTGCTCTTGACAGAGATCTGTGCGATAGTGGTGGATTTGGAAGTAGGCTCTATGCTTAATGCTCCCCGGTAGGCGTTTGCCACACTGCGGGGGGAAGAAACCGTAGCCATGATTTCCTGCGTGCTTTGGACGGTTGCGGAGTCTTTAGGGGTAAAGCTGAACGTGCCCGACGGGGTGGTCAGCAAGGCGGGCAGCTTGTCGAACTGCTTGTTGTATTCCTCTTCTCCTATCCGGAGTTTCACATTCAGCTTGTTGCCCGGCTGCAAGGTCAGGTGAAGACGCGCGGGGGCGGGCAGTTTCTGGGCTTCTTCGGGGGTAATCCATACTTTCACAGGGGAACTTTTGTAAAGTTCGATGTCATGGAAACTGCTCTTTGTGGCATAGCTGATGTAAAGATCCAGCTCTTCCACCACTTTTTTGATAAGCGTGCGTGATTGCAGGATTTCCATTTCATTGTCAAAGTTATTGATGGAGGAGTAGAAGCCCAGGTCTTCCAGGTCGGCCATGCCGCTGCTTGCTTTGCTGTTCTTGTCATTGTCCTTGATGATGACGGATGCCGAGATGTTGTACACCGGCGGGGTGTAACGTAAATAAAGCCAGGCTCCTGCTATGCACAGCAGGGTGCATGCCACGAACCAGGGCCAATGGATGGCGTATTTGAAAAGAATCGCTTTGAAATCGGTCTTTTCTTCTTTTTCTTCCAGATAAAGGTCGTCGTATAAGTCTTCTTTCATAATTCTGTTTATTTGGCAATGGTTACTATCAGGCTGGCCAGTGCGACCAGAGTTCCTACTACCGAGAACCAGATGGTGGTGCTGTTGCTGATACTTGCGTTCTTGGCTTTGGTCTTATTGGGGGTGACATACACCACATCGTTCTGCTGGAGGTAGTAGTAAGGAGATACGATGATGTCGGCATCGTTCAGGTTCAGCGGAATCACCTGGCGGTTGCCTTGCGCATCTTCACGGATCAGTTTCACTTTGTCGCGTTGTCCGTATACGGTCATGTCTCCCGCCATGGCGAGCGCTTCCATGATGTTTACTTTTTCATTGGTGATGGTGAATGTGCCGGGGTGTGCTACTTCTCCCATCACGGAGATTTTGTAGTTTGCCATGCGTACATTCACAATGGGGTTTTCCTTGATATAGGTTTTCAGTTTTTCCTTTATCATGTTTTCCGCCTGGCTTTTGGTGAGACCGCCGATGTGCAGTGTGCCCAAGACCGGGAAATCAATGTTCCCGTTATTGTCTACCAGATATTGTTGCAGGGATGGTTGGCTGGTAAGGCTTTTGCTGTTTGCCGTGATGGGGGTGGCTACCGTCAGGTTAAAAGGAATGGCGGCATCGGGATCACTGGTGTTCACCGTGATGGTCAGCAAATCTTTGGGCATGATGTGTGCATCATACAGGGGTGTTTGGACATTTGCCATGTTCAGGTACTCGGACCCTTGCAGGTAGGGTACCTTTTTGTAGGCGCTGCAACTGCATAGCAGCAGGGAAGCCAGCGCGAATAGGGTAAATTTCAATCTTCTCATTTTTTGGCTCTCTGTTATTTAAAAAATTTCAGTTTTCAGGTCTTGTTCTAATAAGCTTGCTTGTCTTTGTTCAGCACGTTTGCCACGGTTTTGTACATAATATAAAGGTCGAGCAGGAAAGACCAGTGTTCCATATACCATATATCGGCTTTCACACGTCCTTCCATGTCTTCCAGTTCGCGGGTTTCGCCACGGAAACCGGTCACCTGCGCCCATCCCGTGATACCGGGCTTGATGAAATGGCGGACCATGTATTTATTGATTATCTTGGAATATTCTTCCGTGTGTTTCAACATGTGGGGGCGTGGCCCTACAATGGACATATCTCCCAGCAATACATTGATGAATTGCGGAAGTTCGTCAATATTGGTCCGGCGCATGAAATCGCCGAATTTGGTTTTCCTGGGATCGTTGAGGGTGGCCTGTAAGGTGTCCGATTCCTTGTTTACTTTCATGGAACGGAATTTATAACACCAGAATTCCTTGTTGTTCAATCCGTTACGTTTCTGACGGAAGAATATGGGACCCGAAGAAGTGATTTTGATGGTCACTCCTACAATAAGGAATATAATGGGGAATAATGTGCATAAAAAGAGCAGCGAGAAGATTACATCGAATATGCGTTTTATCAGCCTGTTCTCTATTTTCCCCAAGGGTTCCTTGCGGATGCTGAGGACGGGTACGCTGCCTATCATTTCAAAGTGCATGCGGTGACGCAGGTAGTTGCGCACATTGGGCACGCTGTAGAAATGTATCAGGTTGTTCTCGCAATAGTTGATGACCGGCACGATCTGTTCGCTCAATGCCGAGGGCAGGCAGCAGTAAAGCTGGTTCACCTTGTGCTGTGCCAGGTAGTCAATGGCTTGCTCCGGCTTTCCCAAATAAGTACAACTGGCAGGGAACTTGGCATTGGGGGTTGTGTCGAAGTATCCCAGTACCCGATATCCGGTAGTGGCGTCGGAGGTCATTTCATGATAAAGTTCGGCTATATTTTCGGTGCTTCCCAAATAAAGGACGGTACGGAAATTACCTCCGCGGCTTCTGTATAGCTGTATGCAGAAACGGAAAAGCAGACGATAGAAAGTGATGCAGAGGAAAAGTAGAATGAAATAATAGACAAAAAAGCGATTGGAGTATATTTCAAGTTCTGATAGTACAATTAAGCTTGTTGACAATAGGGAGAAATAAAAAACGTTACGGAGTGCCCGGAATACAATTTGATCGGCACGGGCTCCTCGTCGATGTAATATGACACCTCCTGAGATAGTGCACGCAAAATAGCATACGCTGAATAGAGTTAGAATTTGGGGTAAAGTGCCACTGTAGGCCCTCTCCCCAAACAACTCGTTCCATATTGAATTAAATGAGATGAAAAGTACATTCAGAATGACTAAATCTCCTAGAATGACTGCTAATTTAAGTGCTTTATTAAATCTCTGAACTTGTATCATAGGTTAAATTTTTTAGATGTCAGATCTATATTATGTTTTTAAAAGGTGTGTTTTAAATATGTCACTTTTTTTCTTTTTAATATCCTTCTGTTACTTCGTAAGTAACAGAACATGAATTAATGGATTAGTTGTATAATTAATATTCTGTCGTTTTATAAATATATATAAGAGATAACTATGTGAAATATAGTGAATTTATTGCATTGCGTTAATAGTAAAAAGCGCAATGTGTGTTGTTGTATTTCTTTGTTCTCCTTCGATTTGATAATTGTTCATATTATTATTACTTTTTATCTATTATATAACCTTTTTAATTAAAATCTAGAAAAAAGCTGTGCCTTTATTTGTTTGCTATCAGTTAATTGTCTATTTTTGCCCTTCAAATAAGATCTGTTACTTACGAAGTAACACAATATAAATCTATTGATAATTAGAATTTTATATATTTATACTCTCTTTTTTCCATTATTTGAAACGTATAGAATTATCGCATCATTAGCTTTTTTTATTTCTTCATTCTTGAAATTTTTCAAATATGTTTCTGTAACTTTCACTGACGAGTGTCCAAAAGCCTCACATATTAATTGTTCGGAGAAATTACAATATTTGGCAAGGGTGGCCCAGGTATGCCGGGTAGTGTATGAACTGACCTTGGTTGCCACTCCGCATTTTTTCGCCAATCTGCCTAAATTGTAATTCATGGTTCGTAGTGCCTGCTGATACTCTGTAGAGGAGTTCTATAAATTAAAATATTGTAGTACAGTTGTTTATATGGTTCCAAGAG
>OLQL01002225.1_pt1 | contig 13861 bp, 12 predicted proteins | sample 1672971 | NCBI WGS metagenome assembly OLQL01 (sample SAMEA3136742, study PRJEB25190) | human gut metagenome | biome: human gut; feature: human-associated habitat; material: faeces | place: Austria | collected 2013
CGAAGACATCGGGCAGTTGCAGATGTATGTAAATTATTACGACCGCAACGAAAAAGCGCCCGATGAAAATCCGACGATCGGGATTCTGCTATGTGCCGATAAAAACGACACATTGGTAAAATACACCCTGCCGGAGAATAACAATACGATTTTAGCAAGTAAATACCAACTCTATCTGCCGTCTGAAAAACAGCTTGCCGAGCAACTGAAGATCGAATTGCAGGAACTCAATCAATAGTATTATGGGCCACGAGGAATACGAAGCATTCAAAGCGAAGTTACGGGAATGGATGGACACCCATCCCGACGAATACGCCGCATTCGAAGAGGCGATGAACGCCCGTGACTATGCAGGATGCCAGTCGGTCATATTCCAAGCCATGTCCCTCATCCCCCGGTATCAACGCCTCATGTCCGACAAAGCCAATGAAGGACTGTTCGAGCATGTCGATGAGATCGAACAGGCGGCCCGACAACACGACCTTGCCGGCAAGATCATCCGGAAGTGCGAACAACCCGACAAGGATTCCACTATCCCGGCCATGCTTTACTGGCTCTACTTAGGCAAGAGTTTCGAACGGATGGTGGAGCGCTGCGAAGAACTGCGGCGTTCGCCCGATCTGGGATTCTTGCAGAAGATGACCATGAGCGCCACGATCAAACTGCTGATCTCCCGTTCTATCAAATTAGAACTGCGCACCAAGCAGGACTGGGATGCCCACCGCGAAGCGATGCGGCTGGCCGAAAGCGACCGGGTGCTGGAATGGGCTGCGGGCACTCTTCCGGCCGAAGATGCGGGTGAAAAGAGAAAACCCGGCCGGCCGAGTACGACCAAATCATTGATGGACATGTTTTCACCGGCTGTCACGCATCCCGACGTGTTGCGGCAAAAGATCGGCGAATACCTCACGAGGAAACACACCCAGACCGACATCGCACGTCTGAAGATCGCACTCGACGAGTTACATTATCTGATCGTACCGATCAATATCAAACCATTCCGCGATACCCTGCAAAGGGAATACGGCCCTGACATTCATATCGTCCACGAACGGGGCATACAGGAAGCATACAGCCGCCTGACAGAACCGCTGCTCGTCGGATCTACCGTCGGCAATCGGGGCAGCGAAGCTCTCACCATCCGGGAAATAAAAGAATTTCTATCGGAATAAGGTTCGTTAAATTCGTCTTAATACACTGCGAATTAAACGCTTAAACATCGCTCAATCATAACATTATATTTGCGCCGTCGTTCGGATCTCCGGGCGGCGGCGTTGCTTTTCCATCCGCCGGAGAACTGCGCCTCACAACAAGCGGAAAGCCATGTATGAAAGATTTATTATCCATTCTCCGGGATGCTCCGGGCAGCATCCGGCTGGAGGTAAGCGGCGAGGATCTGTTGACCTTCTCCAACAATCTTATCGACCGCGCCAAAGAAGAACTGGCCGCACAGGTCGCCGAAGCCCGCAAGGAACGTTACCTGACCAAAGAGCAGGTCAAAGAGCTATGCGATGTTTGCGACGCGACGCTCTGGCATTGGAACCGTAAAGGGTATCTGAAAGCCGTTAAGGTCGGAAACAAGGTGCGTTACCGCGCTTCAGACATTCAACGGATTCTCGGCGAGCGCGATGGCAAATAAGGCATCAGACAGCGTTGCGGTCCCCAGCAAGCAGTCCCGGAACGAGTGCATCGAGGAGTTCCTGCGGGAGCATTACGCCTTTCGCTACAACACGGTCAAAAGCCGTGCGGAGTTCTGCAGCAGCGATGGCGAGTTCCCCCCCCCGTGACCAAATACCGGCTCAACTCCTTTCGGCGGGAGCTCGACCGCACCATCGGCATCTCCACCTCGGCGGAGAACCTGCGCAGCATGCTCGAAAGCGACTTTTCCGAACGTGTGAATCCCGTGCAAGAGTATTTCCGGAAACTGCCACCGACCACAGGGACACAGACAATCGATGAACTGGCCACGACCGTCACCGTACGCAACCCCCGGCATTGGCCGGAGTACCTGACCAAATGGCTCGTCGGCGTAGTCGCCAATGCGATGAACGATGTCGGATGTCAGAACCACGTCTGTCTGGTATTGACCGGCGAGCAGGGAAAGTTCAAGACCACATGGCTCGACAGCCTCTGTCCCCGGACCCTTGCAAGTTATCTTTTCACCGGAAAGATCAACCCACAGAACAAGGACGTACTGACGCTGGTTGCCGAATACCTCTTCATCAACATTGACGACCAGCTGAAGGCGCTCAACAAACGGGATGAAAACGAGCTAAAGAACCTCATCACGGCTCCTTCGGTCAAATACCGGCGGCCCTACGACGCCTACATCGAAGAGTATCCCCACTTGGCGAGTTTTATGGCCTCGGTGAACGGGAACGACTTTCTGACCGACCCGACCGGCTCGCGGCGCTTCCTGCCCTTCGAGGTGTTATCCATCGATATCGACCGGGCAATATGGGTCAATATGGATCGGGTATATGCCGAAGCCCGGACACTCCTGAACGACGGATTCCGCTACTGGTTCGACGCCGCCGAAATCGAAGAACTGCACCGGGGTAACGCCGCATTCCATGTCCAGACCATCGAATACGAAATGCTGCTGAAAGGATTCGAGAAGCCCCCGGAACACGCCGTCACGGATTGCTTTATGACCACCGTTGAGATTCTGAACTACCTGCGAAGCTATTCGTCACTGAACCTCTCCGAAAAACGTATGGGCGAAGCCTTGCGCAAGGCCGGGTTCGAACGACGCTCGAAACGCATCGGCGGAAACCCCGTCTACGGCTGGGTTATCCGGAAGATTACCCCCAATCCCTTCATTTCTTACGGATTGTAGTTACTACACTACTACACATAGCGGCAAGACATTGAAAAAGAACAGGCTGTCGTGTAGTAGGATGCAAAAAACACACCTTACTACATCTTGCGACATTACTACTCAATTACTACGGTAGTAAGGTGACATAAACTTGGTTACTACACATAGAAGATTGCATACCAAGCTATTGCAAACGTGTAGTAAGTAGTAAGGTAAAACCGGCAAACTCCGAAAAACAAACATTATGAACGATTTAAAAAATATCAGCATCCGGCAATTCCTCGCATGGCGGGGCATTTTGCCCAAATACGAACGCAACGGCTACGGCATGTATCTTTCCCCTTTGCGTGAAGAGCGTACGCCGAGTTTCAAGGTGGACTACATGCGGAATCTCTGGTACGACTTCGGACTGGGCGAGGGCGGCACGCTACGCACCCTCGTGATGCGGTTGGAGCAGTGCGGCAGCCGCGAAGCCGTCCGGCGGCTGCAAAACGGTGAAAAAAGGAACGCCTATTCCCCTTCTCTTTCACCGGGTATTTACAAGCGTCCTGTCGCTGGCGGGGCATCGTCGGTCGTGCGCCCGGCCACCATCCCCGCGCTCCGCATCCTCTCCGACGCTCCGCTCCGCCATCCGGCATTGGTCGGTTATCTCGCCTCGCGCGGCATCGTCCCCTCTGTCGCCGCGGCATTTTGCCGCGAAGTCCGCTACGAGGTGCAGGGACGTGCCTTTTTCGCCGTCGGGTTCCGCAACGACGCCGGAGGGTGGGAGCTCCGTTCCGAGTGGTTCAAAGGCGGCTCCTCGCCCAAACACATCACCACCTTCGATAACCGTTCCGATACGGTAATTGCTTTCGAGGGATTTATGGATTTCCTCGCTTATCTCTCGCTGAAACATCCCGAACGACTGCGCATCGATGCCGCGGTTCTGAACTCGGTCGTCAACCTGCCTAAAGCCGTTCCCTTTATCTCTCGGCATCCGGTGATTCACGCCTTCTTCGACAACGACGAAGCCGGGCGCAAGGCAACCGCCGATCTGATCCGTCTTTGTCCCCGCAGCGAGGTAATCGACCAAAGGCATTTTTACCGCGGGCACAAGGACGTAAACGACTATCTGATCGCCCGTACAAAAGCCCTTGCACAAAAGCCGGCGACACCGAAAACCGTATCCGAAACCAAGGCTGCTCCGTCTGTTCGGAATGATCTGCAACCCTCGAAAGCAGAAACAGCGACTATTGAGCCTCCGCGTCGGAAAGGGGTAAAGGTTTAAGGGAGGCAAGGTTGTGTTTTCGTAGACGAAAACTCCGCCTTGCCCGCTGGCCGGCGTAAAATCCCGCTGGTCTGAACAATAGATGTAGCATCAACTATCTATCGAAATTACCGATCATGGAAACACCGAAAAAAACATATAGCAAACAGGGCGGGCGTCCGAAAGTCGGCATCGGTCGTATCCGCAAATACGTCGTCAGCACGCGGCTCAGTCCCGAGCGGAAACTCCGCTTTTCGGCCCTCTGCCGCGAGGCAGGGCAACCGCCCGCCGAAGTACTGCGCCAGCTGATCGACCACGGAACGGTGAGGGCGCGCATCTCCCGTGAACAACTGGATTTCATGGTCCAGCTCAAAGGCATCGCCCGCAACCTGAACCAGCTGACCCGGCTGGCCAATGCCAAAGGTCTGGCGGCTATTAGAGCCCGGCATGCGGCCATCGTCACGGCCATCGAAAAACTCCTGAAACAAATAGGCGATGGTCGGTAAGGTCATATCCGCCTCGTCCTTTTCGGGAACGGTAGGCTATGTAACGAAAGAGGAGTCCCGGATACTGGAAGCCGAAGGCGTCATGCCTCCGGAAGTAAAGGACATGGTGCAGGATTTCAAAGACCAGACCCTCTTGAATCCCCGGCTGAAAAACACAGTCGGGCATATCTCCCTCTCTTTCTCACCCAAAGACGCCCCGCGAATGACCGACGCCCTGATGACGCAGATTGCGAAGGAGTACATGCAGAAGATGGGCATCACCGATACGCAATATCTTTTGGTACGTCATTTCGACCAGCCCCATCCGCACTGCCATCTGGTCTACAACCGGATCGGGAACAACGGACAGACCATTTCGGACAAGAACATCAAGATCCGCAACGCCAAGGTCTGCCGGGAGCTGACCGAGAAACACGGATTATATCTCGCACCGGGAAAAGACGACGTGCGGCGGGAGCGGCTGCGCGAACCCGATAAGACCAGATATGAAATCTACGATGCCATCAAAGGCAGTCTGCCCAAGTGTAAAAGCTGGAACGAGCTGGAAGGTAAATTAAGGGAACAGGGCATCGGCGTCCGCTACAAGTATTGCGGAAATACTGACCGGAAACAAGGTGTTCTGTTCTCGAAAAACGGATTCGAGTTCTCCGGCTCGAAGATCGACCGGGCATTCAGCTTTACGAAACTCGACAACCGGTTCAACCATATTCAACAGCAAACCCAACACCGGACGACGCTCCTCGGAAACCTCTCGGCAGCGGCAGGCAGTTACCGTTCGGCATTTGCAGGGTTATTCGGCAACATGGGCAGAGGCGGCGGCAGTACACGCGAAGAGCCGCCATCTGTCAATCTCGGAAAGACCGGGGGTATTCCGCTGCCGCCGGCCGATTCGCCCGTCGGAGTGTCGGCCGGACAGTTGCAGCGCAAGCCGGGAGAAAGTCCCGAAGAGCATATCGCACGAATCACGGCACTGCTCGATGCCGCGGCCGAAGCGATGGCGATAGCCACGATGGAGCACCGCCGCAGGCTGCACGAACAGAAGAACAGACCTAAAATGAAAATATAACCTTAATACCGAAAAACCATGAACGACGAAAATAAGATCGACCTCTCGATCGAGATGTACGAAGACCTCAAGGAAACGCTTGTCAAAGCCATTAAAAACGCCAAGACGGGAAAAACTGACGGCAGGATACATTCAGACAATGCACAAACCGAACGGATCGAACGGCTGATACGGACAACGGAATTATCGCAGGGGCAGGTGACCCAACTGCTCGAACAACTGCGTAAACAGATGACATTGCCCGGCGTGCAAAGCCAGCAGGAACAGGCGATCACTGACCAATACAACAGTCTGCTGAAGCAGTTGGCGGGCAGGCTGGAGGTGATCGACAAGGAGAACCGAAAGACGCATACGTTAATAGAGCAAGTGAGGCAAGTCGTCGAAGCAGCGGCAAAGCCCGAAAACCTGCCTGTGCAGGAACACCGCCACATCTATACGCTCGACATTAAATCCTCGAAAACTGTGCTGGTAATGTTTGTCATGGCGATAACGATCGTCCTATTGGCGGGGTTTATTTATCAGGTCTCGGTAAGCAATCAACAGTTGGCTGCAAACGATCTGAAATACCGTTATGTCAAGATGCTCGGTGAGATCAAGGAAAAGGAACTAATGGAGTTGGAAACAATATTCCGCGAAGACAGGCGCAAGGCCATCCGCGATACCGTTCGGAACCAAGTTGAACACTACGAAGAAGCCATAAGGCGGCGGGCAGAGCAGCTGGAGCAAGCTGCAATCAAGGAGCGGGAAGCGCAACTGTTGCTCGCCGATGTAAAGAGATTAAGAGGGGAATAATTAAGACGCTGATAATTCTGAAGATAAAAGCTGTATCGGAAGATTTTAGCAGTTTCTGCGATTCTACTTTCCATTTGGTAGTAAAAATATGTTTTTGCGGAGATTTGGGCAAGGCTATACGAAGTGCCCATACAGGCAACCTTGCATATTCCCATCCCCAGCATTCTGCTTGTTTCTAATTGAAAAGATGTAAAGGAATGTTAGACAGCGTCCACTATTATTTGAAATAAATCTTTTTTTTAAATAATGACAAGGGACAAACAGTAAGAACTGCCACTATATATCTCCGGGAAAACTACTATATTTGTATTAAGTTGTTTGAAATTGGAAAGTCATTACAACAGACTGAAAACAAAATAGTTGTCCTTTTGACGCCTTATCCTATAATAAAAAATGCAACAGCCTATTTGCTCAGACTATTACAATCTTTCCAAGAGAACCCTTGCAAGGAGCACCTTTCAATTTCAATATCTTGCAAAAAAAGTATAACAATTGATTTTTAGATTGTTATGCTTTAAATCAGATGGAAAATATATCATTCAGAGAGAAACATGATCGTAAACGAAGTTTCAGTTTACAAATCATTACCTTGCTTACTTTAGTTCCGCATCGCGCAATATACTGAATTATAGCCAATTATCTTGTAGCTATTCTTGATGACAGATTCTCCTGAAATTAATTTTACAATCCTCAAAAAGCAGAGTTGTACGCAGTGCTTTCAAGGTTTTGTTCTACCTCAAAAGGAACAAGGTACGCAACTATCACTCTGGTTATAGGCCGTATTAAATGGCATGATTACCCAGTTCAGTGCCAAAATCGAAGTACCTGTTCGCCTGTGGGAGATTAAAGGCGGCCGTATTCAAGGCAAGAGAGTCGAAGCCGACCGTATCAACAGCGTTACCACGAACTGGATTTTCATGCGTAATTGGGTTCAACGTTTTTTGTAGATTTACAAAAACGACCGGTTATGTCTTGGTTATTGTGGTGGATTATTGACTGCTCTTTTCTGTATAGGCTTTGGGTGAGAACCCAAACTTTTTGCGGAAAAGGCGCGTAAAGTAGTTCGGTGAGGAGAAGCCCGTAGCATAGGCCGCTTCAGAGACTCGATAACCGGCTTTGAGCAACGATAATGATTCGTTGAGACGGAAATGGTTGATGTATTCCGTGCCCGACATGCCCACCAGACTTTTGAGTTTGAGATAAAACTGAGTGCGGCTGACACCGGCATCGGTCATCAGGTCGTTGACTGAAAAACTCTCCTTTGCATAGTTCTTCTTGATGATGGCGTCGATGCGTGCCATGAATTTCGCATCGTGCGTATTGCTAACCAGTTCGGTCGAGTCGGCCTGGCCCGCTATGTAGCGGCGAATCAACTTTTCACGCGATTGAATTAGGTTGCGCACTTGTTCCTGCAGGACGGTAGGGTGAAAAGGTTTCTCGATGTAAAAATCGGCCCCCGTGCGGTAACTCTCGATGGCGGTGCCCGATTTGGCCGTGAGCAGAATCACCTGGATGTGAGAAGTAGCCACGTGTTCTTTGAGCCGTTTGGTCAACTCATAACCATTCATCATCGGCATCATAACATCGCTGATGATGATGGCCGGTATCGTTTTCAGTGCCAACTCCCAGCCCTCTTGTCCGTTAGAAGCCGTGAGAACGCGATATTCATCATTGAATAGTTCCTCGTAGAAGTGCAACAGTTCAGGCTCATCCTCAACCACTAGAATCGTAGTACGTTTGGCGGACTTTACAGGTTTCGAATCCTGAGGCTCGATGACCTCGAAGGCGCGTTCGTGCTCGATGGAGAGGAATTTATAGTCGTACATGTAGGCTTTGTCGGCTCGGTGCAACGAGAGTTGCTCGGGCGTAAAGAGCGACTTGTCTACGCTGAGTGTAATGCAAAACCGGCTACCTTCGCCCGGAGTGCTGCTCACCTCGATGCTGCCTTTGTGCAATTCCACCAATTCGCGCGTTAAGGCCAATCCTATGCCGAAGCCGGTCTGGCCCTTGCGCTCCCATTCGTTGATCTGATAGTAGGCCTCGAAGATGTGCTCCAATTCATGAGCCTCGATACCGATACCGGTGTCTTCGACCGTGATACGAAGCATCTGCTTGCCGGATACAGTTTCCAACTGAGAGGTGATCGAGATACGTCCCTCGGGGGTATATTTGAACGCGTTGGAAAGCAAGTTGAAGACTATCTTTTCGACATCCTGCGGCGAGAACCATACGGAACGTCCTTCTTGGGGAATCGTCACCTGGAAATCTATGCCGCGCTCTTCGGCCAGGAGTTGGAACCCATCGGTGATCTCCAGGATGAAATCTTGGATATCGCCCTCGAGGAGCCGGAGCTTCTTCTGCAGGGTTTTGATTTTGGTGAAGAGCAGCAATTCATCCACCAGCATCTTCATTTTCGTGGCATTGCGCGCCAATAAACGCATGCGGCGCTCGGTGTCGCCCGAGAAATGCCCCTTTTCGATCATCGACTCCAATGGGCCTATAATCAGGCTCATCGGAATTCGTAATTGGTGCGATATGTTGGTAAAGAAGTTCAATTGCAAGCGATGCAGCTCCTCCGTATTTTTGCGTTCCAACTGTTCTGCCAGTGCGGCCGTGTGGCGCTTTTGGCGTATGCGGAACAGATGCAAGCCATACAGCAGGAGCGCTAATGCCAATAAAAAGTAGCAGATGCAGAAACCCGTTGAACGATAGAAAGGCGGTTTGACAACGATGCGTAGCGATGTGATTGGTTCATCCCCTTTCCAACGGTTATTGAACGAGGCTTTTAATTGAAGTAAGTATTCGCCGGCGACCAGATTGGCAAAGTTGATGTGCTTCTGGGATCCCACGTAATCCCAATGAGTCTCGGTGCCAAAACTGGTGGCGAAGAAAAGACTCGATGCATGGCTGATAGTCGGAGCTGTGTAGCTGATTGTAAGGGATTTGGCTTGAGAGCTGTTCAGGCAAATCAGACCGCCATCTTCGATGTTGTACTTTTCGACCGATTGGGCATCGAGATCCACCTCCCTGCCTTGAATACGAAGGGCGGTGAGTTCGACTTTGGCGTGATTCGACGAGACCTGCAACGAGTCAGGGTGGAAGGCAATCATGCCATTGATGGTGCCGAAATAGAGATAACCGTCTGAATCGCAATAGACCGAGTTGTTGCTGAACTGCTTGTTGGGAAGTCCCTCGCTGACCGAATAATTGACGAATGCGGATGAGGCGTGATCATAGCAGCTCAGCCCGTTGTCGGTGCTGGCCCAGATATTGCCATGGTTATCCTCGATGACGGAATAGACGGTGTTCGAGAGTAGCAGATGGTCCGTGGTGAAATTCGTGTACTGTTCGGTGCGGGGGTCATAGTGGAACAAGCCGTGGTGATTGGTCGAAATCCAAAAATTGCGACGGCTGTCTTGGTAAATATAGTTAATGTATTTGTTGGACTGAATCGGGTGGCCTGATGAGTCTATAAGTGATACTGATTGCATGTGTTGTCGGGCCCGGTGATAGCAAAACAGACCTTGTGCATGGGTGGCGATCCACACGTTCCCCTCGTCATCCATCATCAGATGGTTGATCTTCTGCTTCCGGAAACGATAGGGTTCGAATTGAATGAAGCGGTCTTTTTCCTCATCATATAGCGTCAAACCGCTGGCTGTGCCGACCCATAGCCGGCCATCACGATCTTCCAGCAATGAGAGTATATGGTTGTTCGAGAGGCTGGGATAACGCTCGACAATGAATTGTTCGAAATGGTTGTTTCGGGGCGTGTAACAGTAGAGTCCGTTGAATGAGGTGCCAATCCATAAACGGCCCTGCCTGTCCCATAACAGTGCGCAAGGGTTGGAGTTCTTCTTGTCCGGAATCGTAATTTCTTGGATGACGTTTGTCAAGCAGTGCAACTTGTTGATATTGCCATCCTCGGTGGCGATCCACAGGTGCCCGGCTTTGTCGGGGACGATTTGACGCACTGTCCGCCCCGAAAGGTAGGTATCCCCTTCGCCCCAATCGTAGAAGGCAAACTGCCGGAACATATACGGCTGGATGTTGATGCCGCCGTATTGGGTACCGATGAGCATGTTGTGCTCTCGGTCGCAGAAGATGTCTGTGATGAAGTTGTCGCTCAGTTTGTTGTGGTTCGATATGCTCTTGATCTGATGGGTGACGATAGCTCCGAGATGCGGACTGTAGATGTAGAGTCCCTGCGTGGTGCCAATCCACAGATTGTGATCGGCATCTTCGCAGAAGGCGGTAATGGGGATGTCTGAAAGTTCGGTTATGACCTCAAACCGCTTTTGAGCGATGTGGTAACAGCAGACGCCACGGTTGTTGCTGCCGATCCACAATACGTCTTCGTCTGGATTGTAATAGAGTGCCGATATGTGGTTCGAAAGCAGCCAATCCTGCATGTGGCTGTTGGCGCGATAGCGTGTGACGACGGTGCGGGTGCGGTTCAAATGAATCAGACCGTCGGTCTTCGTACCGGCCCATACATCGCCGGTTTTGTCAATGGCTAATGCCGTAAAACGACCGCGCACCTCACGATGATGTACCATGATGGGGTCCAGTCGATTTTCGTCGGGATTGTAACAGCGCAACATATCGCCCACACCCAGATAGAGCGTCTGATCGGGGGACTCAGCGATGGCACAATACGACAGTTCAGAGATGTCGTTGTCGGGAGCCCGGAAGCAGTCGTCGGTGTAGTCATAATAGCGTACACCGCCTGAGGTGATGACCCACAGCCGTTTTGCCTGGTCTGCATAGACTTTGAGGATGGACTTCGAAGGGATGCGGTACGATTCGTTCTCCGACGAAGATTCATAAGTTATCATTGTGTGACCATCCCAGCGACACAAGCCGTTTTCAGCACCTATCCAGATGAATCCTTTATGGTCTTGACAAATCGAGTGGATGGTATTACTGGGCAACTGGTTGATGTTCGAGAGGTGGCTGAAACGCATGTTCTGCCCATGACCGGAGACAGAGATCGGGAGAGGGACCAAGCAGAGCTGCAGTGCAAGCGAGAGGTATCGAAGAGAGTTCATCTGCAGACTAATTTAAGAAGATGATATTCTCCTGCTCGATGCGTACCGGGCGGAGGATAACTTGCACGGGAGGCTCGTTGGTGTGGTAGCAGAGAAGTAGCGATCCCTGGAAGTCCCGGAACAACATGGCGTGTCCTCCGTCGTCGTTCAACGAATTGCTCTGTTGCTTCCACGGGCCATTCAGGCTTCCGGAATGCGAAATGGCTACCCCGATGGCATATTCGCCGTTGGTGCGGAAACTGCTCCATAAAAGCAGTAGCTTTCCGTTGTCGGTGGTGTAGATAAATGGTGCATTGGTTACGATGCCGGTTTGTGTCCCAGTGGTGATCAGGCCTGCCCAATCTGAGTCTGATCCGCGACAGAGCAGAATGGGGTTGCCCTGGGAGTGCCTTAAATCTTCAGAGAGGCGTTGAGCATAAATTTCGCCGTTCTCCACCTCTATCCACTCTCGTGCATAGATCAGCCATGGAGATCCGTCCTTGTCGATGTAGAGCGTGCCGTCCAGACACAACCAGCCGGTTGGGGTAATGGGGGCATTGACCAGGGGTTGAAAGCCTCGATCGGGGTGATCCGACACCAGAATAGAGATGCCGCGATGCTGTGCTTTGGAGTAGAAACTGGCGATGAGGTAGAAACGGTTCCGGTAGTGATATATTTTGGGTGCCCAGAAATCGCGTTTACCCCAAAAATCGGATGCCGGAATAAACGATTCGCCGCAACGACGCCACATCCGGAGGTCTTTGCTGGCAAAACAGATGAACGATCCTTTGCCGCTGTTGGCATGCATGTAGTAGATGCTGTCGGCCGCATTGGCCAGAATAAACGGATCGCGTATCCGCATGTCGCTTAGATTCAGTGGATAATCGGGTCTGCTGCCGGAGGTGGCAGAGCGGTTGCCGCATCCGGCAAATAACAGTACGTCTATGAGCAGACAAAGAGTGGCAAAAGGTCGTTTCATCGAAAGACGGAGTGTTGACAGTGGGCTATCGTTTGGTTGCAGCGTTAATCCGCATACGCTCGTCCCACCATTGAGTGACGCGTTCGCGCATGCTTTCGACCAATTCGGGATACTTCCCGGCTATATTGTACTGCTCGTAGGGATCCTTTTTGAGATTGTATAGTTCGACGCGGTCGTCGAAGGAGTTGATCAATAATTTCATGTCACCGCGGCGAATAGCCAGATGCGGGCTGTTGTTCTCAACTATCGGGTGGTGATAGAAGAAGTCGTTGCGTCCGAACTCCCACATCAGGTCCGTGGTGCGTTCCTGCACTTTGCCGAGGAATACTTGGCTCATATCCTCACCGCTGAAGGCCGCGTTTTCCGGCATCTTGGCACCAGTTAGGGCGCAGAGCGAGGGATAAATATCGACGCTGCACACCACCGACTTATAGTCCACCTTGCCAGCCGGAATACGCTCGGGCCAACTGATGATAAATGGCATACGGATACCGCCTTCATAAAGGCTGCATTTCATGCTTCGCAGACCATTCGTGCGTTGCTGCTCGTAATAGGGCATCGGGCCGTTGTCGCTCGTGAAGATGATGATTATGTTTTTGTCCAGACCGAGTCGTTTCATGCCGTCGAGCAGACGCCCGATTTGGATATCGTACTCCTTTAATACGGCCTTGAAGTTGCGCGGTGTGCTCCATGTCGAGTTTTGCGCTTGGGCAACCGCATCGGGGACATAGGGCGTATGCATGTCGTCGGGCCACAGATTGACGAAAAAGGCACGGTCGCGGTTGCGCTCCATGAATTCGAGTGTCTTGTCCACAAAGTATTCGGTGCGCTGCCAACGTTTAACGGAGTCCTGGGGCGACCAGATCCAATCCGTAGCCGTGATGGCCGGGTCGGGATCGGGACCTTCGTAGGTGGTCAGATATTCGTCGAAGCCATATTGGGTAATCTGGGGCGCATCGTCGACATCGCGCCCGCCGCCCATGTGCCACTTGCCGATGTGGGCTGTGCGATAGCCGATGGCTTGGAAAGATCGAGCCATCGAAGGGAACGACGGATCGAGAAAATCGTTCTGTTCGCAATCGGCATTGTGCTTGCGGGTGTGCAGGAAGGTGTTGATGCCCAGTTCGAGCGGGAAGATGCCCGTTGTCAGGCCGGCGCGCGATGGAGAACTGACAGCCGCCGCTGTGTAGTAGTTGGTTACCACCACCCCTTGGCGTGCCAGCAAGTCGATGTTGGGGGTCTGTACCCAACCGTTGTTGAGAAAGGATACGTCTCCCACACCCATATCATCGGTATAGATAATTAAGACATTCGGTTTTGAGGAAGCTTGATTGGTATGGTCGACAGGTTTCGGAGCATTTTCGGAGGGATAATGTCAATAACAGTCTTAAATTGTCTGTCCTCGGTTGCCGACACAACTC
>OLQL01002231.1_pt1 | contig 13822 bp, 10 predicted proteins | sample 1672971 | NCBI WGS metagenome assembly OLQL01 (sample SAMEA3136742, study PRJEB25190) | human gut metagenome | biome: human gut; feature: human-associated habitat; material: faeces | place: Austria | collected 2013
CGGCGTTGGTGCGGACGTTCTGCTCGACGTCCTGCGGGCGCGCCAGCGCCACGACGAGCAGCGCGAAGGCCGCCGCGCGCAGCGCAAAGGGCAGGTGACGCAGGTAGTAGCGCACGGTCCGGGGTGCGCGCACGACGCCGGCGACGCTCGAGATCTGGATCGCGGCCCCGCCCTGCAGCGTGCGCCAGACGTAGTAGCCGATCATCGGCACGAGCAGCGTCAGCAGCCAGAGATAATATGGTGAAGCAAAATGCATAGTCGTTTACGTTTTACCAGTTTTTCTTTCCGCGGACCACCACGCCCTGTTTCTCCTTGAGTTTCTCCTGGGTCTTGTCCTCCTGGGCCTGGATGGCGTCGAGCATCTGCTGCTGTTCCTGCGGAGAGATGCCCGAAGGCGTCGGCTGGCCCTGCTGGTCGCCTTTGTCCCCCTTGTCGCCCTTGCCGTCCTGCGGGTCCTGTTTCTGATCGTCCTGCTGATCCTTGGGATCGCCTTTCTGGTCTTTCTGGTCACCCTTCTGATCGGGGTTTTGCTGACCCTGGCCGTTCTGGTTCTGATCCTTGTTCTGGTCTTTGTCCTGGTCTTTGTCCTGGTCCTTCTGGTCGTTGCCGCCACCGCCGCCACCGTTCTTGTTCTGGTCGAGCAGCCGCTTGGTGTAGGCGTAGTTGTACTTGGCCTCCATGTCCGAGGGGTTCAGGCGCAGCGACTGCTTGTAGCTTTCGAGCGCCTCCTGGTACTTCTGTTGCTTGAACTGGGCGTTGCCGAGGTTGTAGAACGCTTCGGCCCGCTCCGTGTCCGCGCGCAGCGAGTCCGCCGCGGCCTGCTGCATGGTCTGCTCGGCACGGTCGAACCGTTCGGCCTTGTAGAGGGCGTTGCCGAGGTTGTAGATCGCCTCGAACTGCCCCGGAGCCGCTTGCAGGGCCTGCTCGTAGCGGCCGATCGACTGCTCGTAGTTGCCTTTGTTGTACTGCCGGTTGCCTTTGCGCACCAGCGAGCGTTCGGGCAGCTGCTGGGCCTGCGCCCCGGCGGCGGCAAAAAGGAACAGGATGATATAGAGTAACTTGTACATCGTTGTCGCGTTTAGTTTTGCTTCGGGGACTCTTCCTCGGCGGGAGTCTCCTCCTCGGCGGGTTTCGTCTCCTCGACGAAATAGTACGCCTTGAGGTAGTCGGCCTCGTTCTGCTCGGCCTCGGGCGTCGCCTTGGCGAACTTCACCAGATCGGCGTCGCGCAGGATCGCCGTCAGGTCCATCCGCGCCTTGTCGGGCAGCTCCTCCGGGCGCATCGTATCGATGATCTCGTCGGAGGTCATCTCCATCGCGCCGAAGCCCCAGCGGGCGGCGATGTAGGTACGCAGGATGTCCGTCAGTCCCGAATAGTACTGCTTATGCCTGTTGTTCTGCCACAGTTTCTGGTTGTGGAGCGCTTCGAGGGCCTGGATGGCCGCCACGTGCGGCGGCAGCGGCGGGGCGGGTTTGAACAGGTCGCCGAAGCCCTTGCCGCGGCTGGCCAGGTAACGCTTGAGCGCATAGCCCGCCACGAGCAGCGCCAGGAGGAAGACGATGCCCCACTTGACGTAGCCGCTCACCTCGCGGAAGCGGAACGGCAGGTTCTTCTGGGCTTTCAGGTCGTAGATCGACTGCGACGTGGAGTCGATCTGGAACGTCGCGACCTCCAGATAGACCGAATCGGTGCTGCGGAGCGTGTCGAGGATGTTCTTGTCGGCGTAGAGCACCTGCGCCGCCCCGAGGTTGTATTTGCCTTCGTCGAAGGCGGCCAGCCGGTAACGCTTGCGCAGTTTCAGCCGCCGGCCGTCGCGTTCGAGCGTGTCGACCGGGCAGTTTTCGACCAGTTCGATCTTGCCGTCGCGGGGGTCGAACACGGGGAACTCCACGACCTGCACCAGGTCCTTCTCCACGTCGATGACGTAATCGAAGCGGTCGCCGATCATGATGCTGTCGGGTTCGACGCGCGCCGTGACCGTGGGCGTCTCCTGCGCCCGGGCCGCGAGTCCCGTGAAAAGAAGCGCTATTGCAAAGAGTCGTTTCATCGCTGTTTGAACAGTTTTATCAATTCGGCCACGTAGTCGCCGTCGGTCGAGATCATCGCCGTGTCGATGCGGTTGTGCTTGAGCGTCGTGTCTATTTCGCCGCTGCGCTGCCGCCACGAGGCGGCGTAGTGGTCGCGCACGGCCCGCGACGAGGTGTCGACCCAGACCTTGCGGCCGCTTTCGGCGTCCTTCAGCTCGACGATACCCACGTCGGGAAGCTCCGTCTCGCGGGGATCGTAGACGCGGATGCCCACCAGGTCGTGCTTGCTCCCGGCGATCTTCAGCGCGTCGTTCAGCGCCGACTTGTCGCCGGTCGAGTCCATGAAGTCCGAGAGGATGAAGGTCGTGCAGCGCTTCTTGTTGACGTTTGTGAGGAAACGCACCGGCTCCGAGAGTTTCGTGCCCGCGGATTCGGGGCGGAAGCCGATCAGTTCGCGGATAATCATCAGAATATGGCTGCGGCCCTTCTTCGGGGGGATGAACTTCTCGACCCGGTCCGAAAAGAAGATGCAGCCCACCTTGTCGTTGTTCTGCGCGGCGGAGAAGGCCAGCACGGCGGCGATCTCGGTGATGATGTTCTTTTTCAGACGGTCGGTCGAACCGAACATGCGCGAGGCCGACACGTCGACCAGCAGCATCATCGTCAGTTCGCGTTCCTCCTCGTAGACCTTGATGTGGGGTTTGCGCGAGCGGGCCGTGACGTTCCAGTCGATGTCTCGCACGTCGTCGCCCGCACGGTACTCCCGCACTTCGGAAAACGACATACCCCGCCCGCGGAAAGCCGTATGGTACTTTCCGGCGAAGATCTCGTTCGAAAGACCGCGGGTCTTGATCTCGATCTTACGGACGCGTCTGAGAATATCGTTCTCGGTTTCCTGCATCGTTAGGGTACGATTACGTTGTTGAGAATGTCGGTGATGATCTCCTCCGAGGTGATGTTCTCGGCCTCGGCTTCGTACGTCAGGCCGATGCGGTGGCGCAGCACGTCGTGGCAGACGGCGCGCACGTCCTCGGGGATGACATAGCCGCGGCGGCGGATGAAGGCGTAGGCGCGGGCGGCCTTGGCCAGCGAGATCGACGCACGGGGCGAACCGCCGTAGGCGATCAGGTTCTGCAGCTTCTGGAGGTTGTACTCCGCGGGTTCGCGCGTGGCGAAGATGATGTCGATGATGTATTTCTCGATCTTTTCGTCCATGTAGACGTCCTCGACCACCTTGCGGGCCTTGACGATGTCGTCGGGGGTGATGACCCTGCCCACCTCGGGCATGCCGGCGCCCGAGAGGTTCATGCGCACGATGTCGCGCTCCTCCTGCTTCTTGGGGTAGGAGATTTTGGCCTTGAGCATGAAACGGTCGACCTGCGCCTCGGGCAGCGGGTAGGTTCCCTCCTGCTCCAGGGGGTTCTGCGTGGCCAGCACCAGGAAGGGCTGCGGCAGGGGGTAGGTGTTGTCGCCGATGGTCACCTGACGCTCCTGCATGGCTTCGAGCAGCGCCGACTGCACCTTGGCCGGGGAGCGGTTGATTTCATCCGCCAGTACGAAGTTGGCGAAGATCGGACCCTTGCGGACGACGAAATCCTCGTTCTTCTGCGAGTAGATCAGCGTGCCGATCAGGTCGGCGGGCAGCAGGTCGGGGGTGAACTGGATGCGCGAGAAACAGGCGTCGACGGCCTTGGCGAGCGTGGTGATGGCCAGCGTCTTGGCCAGTCCCGGAACGCCTTCCAGAAGGATGTGGCCGTTGGACAGCAGGCCGATCAGCAGGGTGTCCACCAGGTGGCTCTGGCCCACGATGACCTTTCCCATTTCGTTGCGGAGCGTATCGACGAAAACGGATTCGCGTTCGATGCGCTCGTTGAGTTCTTTGATGTTGATGACTTCGCTCATTGTATTTGTCGTGTTATTCTGTTTGTTTTTCAATTTTGTTTTTCCAACGTTTTTTCATCGAAATTATTGCAAATTTAATAAAATAAAACGGGTAAAACAGTTCGGTTTCATCGGTTTTTTTCTATCTTGTTATCTGTTAACCCTTAATCCCGATTTTCTATGAGAAAATTCTATCTTTTACTGTGCGGCGGTGTCGCATTCAGTTTCATTGCCTGTGAAGTGGATTCGGTTGCAGACGGAAGTCGCGATGCCGTTTCGGAGTCGCACGCCGTTTCCGAAACTCGGGCTTTGGAGAATCTTGCCAGTGCGTTGGCGGTTATCGACGGTTCCGGAACCCGTGCTTCGGGTAAGCAGCGAACGGTGCAGCGTGTCACGCCTGTTTTTCGGTCCGGTTCCGGCCGGGGTGCGACCCGCAGTTCGGATGTGCAGGACGATCGTCTTGCCTATATCGTTGAATTCGGTGAGGGAGAAGGCAGTGCGATTCTCGCTGCGGACAATCGTTTAGAACCGGTTGTTGCGGTTTATGACGAGTATGTCGCCACGGAAGAGGATTTACGGTTGAATGCATTTGAGCCCGATGCGTGGCGGATAACCGAGAACCTTTACTGCGAGGAGGAAGACGAATATTATCTGGGAGATATTAATGCCGGCACAGGAGGTTCCGGTCCGCTTTTTCTCAAAACGCAACTTATTGATTTGTATCTGGAAGCTCCAAATAACGGAGGTCTGGTCTATGATAAAGGGCGCGGAGTATATCTTGCAGATTATGTTCGTCCCATGCTGACTACCAAGTGGCATCAGCAATCGCCTTTCAGTGATCGGACGCCCGGGAATTATCCCGCAGGATGTGTGGCGATTGCGGTTGCGCAAATTATGGCTTACCATGAATACCCCCGAGATTATTGCAACTGGCCTTTGGTGAAAAAATATGACGCAAAAAAATATGACACTGAAGTGTATAGTGAATTGGCTGAAATGTCTGTGAAAGTAGGTCGAGGATGCCGTATGGCATATAATTATTGGGGAAAAGGAGAGTCCTTTGCCCTTCCGATCTATGCAAAACGTTTTTTGAGAAATATCGGGTATTATGGAACGAAGCGGGAAATCGGCTATGATTCGGGTTTGATCGTATCGAAACTGAAGGCGGGCTGCCCGGTATTTATCGGCGCAATGACTGATAATTGTTACGGTCATGCCTGGGTAATAGACGGTTGTGCTACTTATGAAAGTATTATAGACACCTATTCCGGGTCGAATTTGATAAGAACGAGGGTTGATAAATGTCTCCTTTTACATTGTAATTGGGGTTGGAGCGGAGATCACAACGGATACTTTGCCAGTGGAGCTTTTGATGCGGTGAACGGACGTGTTTTGGGAGATGATGGCGTTGTTCTCCCGCTGACACGGGGTGAGAATACCCGGAATTATACCTGGTGGTTCCGGATCGTTACTTATAATAAACCGTAGCAATTATGAAAAGGCTTATTCTCCTGTTAGGCGTTTTGTCGGCTGTCGGTTGCGTCAAATCGTATGAGGATTATTATACCCGGGCTTTTGTGCTGAAATATGAAAGTATGTATACGATATCCGTCGGCCTGTCGCAGGATAATCCGTTGGAATATCATGTCATTTTTGTAGGAAATGGCACAACATATTGGGGAATAGATTCTGGAAAGAGAGAGTTGGATTTCTATAATCAATTGTGCGAAAAACACAACGATGTATCTTATAATCGTCGGGTTCGGGTTTATTTTTATGATCAAGGACTCAACCCGCGGTGTTTCCGGGATTTCGTTAATCTGGAGGTGTGGAGTTCCGCGGACTGGGATGCCGAACATCCTGCGGAGACGTCGCTCAACGATCTGGCGCGCTTTTACAGCAACACGCCCTGGCCCTATATCCAGAGCGGCTATACGCAAAAATACCATGAACAACTGAACGGTGAATATTATCCTGTCGATAAATTGATTTCGGAGCTTACGCCGGATGATATGACGCTTTTGCCCAGAGGGGGTTTTTATTTTCGGTTTGTCACCCGGCCGGCGCAGCCCGGAAAACATACGCTTTTCGTACGCCTGACAGCCGATGACGGAAAGGTGTTCGAGGCGAGTTGCGACGTGGAGTTTCAATAAGCGTGTCGTTGCTGTCGGGGTGCGACGGGTCGGTAAAATTTTCCGAAATCGGCGGAACTTTGTCCGAGGGGCGTGCAAAAAGTATTAACTTTGCAGTCATGGAATCCAAAGAATCTCCGATATTACAAGGTCTGAACCCCGCCCAGCGGGATGCCGTGGTCAATTACGACTCGCCGTCGCTCATCATCGCAGGCGCCGGGTCGGGCAAAACCCGCGTGCTGACCTCGCGCATCGCATACATGATCGAGCAGGGCGTGAAGCCCTGGAACATTCTGGCCCTGACCTTTACGAACAAGGCCGCCGAGTCGATGCGCGAACGCATCGCGCAGATGCTGCCCGACAACCGCAGCCGCTATATCCGGATGGGTACGTTTCACTCGGTGTTTTCGCGCATCCTGCGGGAGAACGCCGGGAAGATCGGCTTCACCGACTCGTTCACGATCTACGAACCCTCGGACTGCAAGAATCTGATAAAGACCATTGTCCGCGAACTGAACCTTCCGGACGAGAAGTACAAGCCCAACGTGCTCTCTTCGCGGATCTCCTACGCCAAGAACTGCCTCGTCACGCCGGGCGCCTATCTGGCCAATTCGACCTGTGCCGCCGAGGACCGGCAGGCCCAGATCCCCGAATTCGGCAATATTTACAACATCTACTGCCAGCGCTGCAAGCGCAACGGCGCGATGGACTTCGATGATTTGCTTTTACAGACCAACATTCTGCTGCGGGACTGCCCCGACGTGCTGGCCCGCTACCAGGAGCAGTTCCGATATATTCTGGTCGACGAGTACCAGGACACCAACTATGCGCAGTATACGATCATCCGCCGGTTGTCGCAGACCCACTCGAAGGTCTGCGTCGTGGGCGACGACGCGCAGTCGATCTACTCGTTCCGCGGGGCCAAGATCGAGAACATCCTCTCCTTCAAAAAGGATTATCCCGATGCGATGGTCTTCAAACTGGAGCAGAACTACCGTTCGACGCAGACGATCGTCGACGCGGCCAACTCGGTGATCGTCCGCAACTCGAAGCGCATGGAGAAGCATTGTTTCTCGGAGGGCGACGTGGGCGACAAAATCCGCATCCTGAAGGCGTATACCGACCGTGAGGAGGCCGAAATGGTCGTCACGGACCTGCGCGACAAGGTTCGTGCGGCGGACGACGAATGGTCGGAGGCGGTGATCCTCTACCGTACGAACAACCAGTCGGCCGTGCTGGAGGACAACCTCCGCCGCCGGGGCATTCCCTACCGCATCTACAAGGGTTCGTCATTCTACGACCACAAGGAGATTCGCGACATGATGGCCTACATCCGGCTGGTGATCAACCCCCGCGACGACGAAGCGTTCAAGCGCATCGTGAACTACCCGGCGCGCGGTATCGGCGACACGACCGTGCAGCGCATCGCGCAGCTGGCCGCCGAGCGGGGCGTCTCGATGTGGGAGGCGGTCGACACGCTGGTCGCCGAACCCGTCACGGACCCCGTGCAGCGCACCATCGCGCGCAAGGTGGCGGATTTCGTGGCGATGATCCGGGCGATGTCGCTGGCCCGCAACGACAAGAGCCTGTACGACTTCGGCATGGAGATCGCCTCGCGGTCGGGCATCATCGCGGCCTACCGCTACTCGTTCGCCATGCTGAACCTGTGTGAAAATCCCGAGCTCGGCGTGATGGAGGCATTGAACCTGAGCAAGCGGCAGACAAATGGCTACAAAATGCAGCTCTTCCTGCTCCAGCTCAGCTTCATCGGCTATCAGATCGCCGCGGTGCTTATCGCGCTGCTCTACGAATACGTCATCATCAGCTACCTGCCCGACTCGCTCTCCGGTGCGGTGCTCGGTGCTCTGATCTACGGCGTGCTCTCGGCGGTCGTGGGCGTCTACCTGACGCCGTATCTGAACCTTTCGCCCTGCCGCTTCTACCAGCTCGCCACCGCGCCGCAGGTAAACGAGCCGCCGCACTTCGACTCCTGGAACGACAACTTCTGAACGCAGCAAAAAAGAGGGATATCTCGCATGAGATATCCCTCTGTCATTTTTTGTTTCACTTCAGCACGTAGACGTTCTTGATGCCGAGCAGCGCGCAGAGCTCGGTCTTTTCGGCGATGTCCGCCTCGCTCTCGTACCAGACGACGATCGTGGAGCCGTCCTTTTCCTTACAGAGAAGGTACGAGCTGTCGAAGCGGTTCGAGCGCGCTTTCTGCACGGCGCTGTCGTTCAAATACGCGCTCAGCTCGTCCTGCGTCAGCTCGCGCAGCGCGCCCACCTTGCCGCCTTTCACGTTCTGCGCCGCGGGGACAGCGTTGATGACCACGCTGCCGCCCTTGCCGGCCTTGACCGCCGCGTCGTAGACCTGCTCCACCGCCGCGCGCGGGGACAGCGGCACCGCGCCGCTCGTGCCCGTCAGGCTCTCAACCGGCACCGCGCCGGAGGGCGCCGCGCTCACGCTCGTCACGCTGACTTTGGCCTTGAGGCCGTTGTAGGCGCGCAGCAGCACTGCCGCGGCCTGCTCGCGCGTCGTGTCATTTTTCGGCGCGAACGTCGTTAAGTTCATACCCACCACAAGGCCCATGCGCCAGGCGAGCGTGATATAGCCGGGATTCGTCGAAACATCGGTGAATGGGCACTCATCCTGCACCGTGCCGGAAAGCGTGCTGTACCCCAGTGCGCGGACGGTCATCGCGGCCATCTCCTCACGCGTGATGGGGTCGTTCGGTCGGCAGGTCGTGCTGTGGCCGGAGAACACGTCGTGCGCGCTCGCGGTCTCAATGGCGCTATAATACCACTTTTTCGCATCCTGATTGTCGGTATAGCTGCCCTTTTCGGGCGTTACGGTCTTCCAGCCCATCAGGCGGCAGAGCGCCACGGCATAGGCTGCGCGCGTCATCTTCTGCCCGAGGCCGAACTTGCCGTTTCCGATGCCCTGCAATAAGTTGTACTGCTTGCACTGCGCGATGCTTTGGCTCGCCCAATTCTTGTCCGGCACGTCGGAATAGCCTGACTTGTTGGCGGCGAGCGCGAGCGTCGTGGTCATCACGAGCGCAAGAAGAAGCGCCGTCAGGCGTGTCATGATCTGTTTCATTGGTATTTTCCCCCTTTTGGGTGATCTTTCTGCCGTATTGTAGCACAAAGTCGCGTGGATAGTCAAATTTCCTCTTTACCTTTGCGGTGGTTTTTGTTAAAATAATAGATTGTATTAGTATGATGAGGCAGTATTGCCTGAGATAGTATGCCCAAAAGTTCTCAAAAGAAAGAAGGTGAGCCGAAACATGAAGTACGAGCACTGGCAGATCCCCGCCGCGCCGGAGGATGCCATCAAGACGCTGATGGACGCGGGATACCCCTATCTTGTCTCGTCGGTGCTGGCCGCACGCGGCGTTCAAACGAGCGAGCAGGCCGCCGAAGCGCTCGAGCGCGAGAAGACGCTCGCCTACTCTCCGTTTTTGATGAAGGACATGGACAAGGCCGTCGCGCGCATATCGAGAGCGCTTGAAAACGGCGAAAAGCTGGCGGTCTTCGGCGACTACGACGTGGACGGTATCACCTCGACCTGCCTTCTGACCGATTATCTCCGCTCGCGCGGGGCGGATGTGACGATGCACATCCCCCGCCGCATCGAGGAGGGCTACGGTCTCGGCTGCGACGCCATCCGCGCACTTTCCGAGTCCGGCGTGACGCTGATCGTCACGGTCGACTGCGGCATCACGGGCGTGGACGAGACGGCCTACGCCGCGACGCTCGGCGTCGATCTTGTCATCACCGACCACCACGAGTGCAAGGAGCAGCTCCCCGCCGCCGTGGCCGTCGTCGACCCCCACCGTCCGGACTGCCCGTACCCTTTTAAGCATTTGGCGGGCGTGGGCGTGGCGCTCAAGCTCGTTTTGGCCCTTGGCGAAGGGCGCGAGGATGCGCTGTTTGCGCGCTACTGCACGCTTGCCGCCATCGGCACGATCGCCGACGTCATGCGCATGGAGGGCGAGAACCGCACCATCGTGCAGTGCGGGCTTGAGAGCATCGACCGCAGCGACTTTACGGGGCTGCACGCGCTGCTGCGCGAGGCGGGGCTCACGTCGCGCCCCATCTCGTCGATCCAGATCGGCTTTGTGCTCGCCCCGCGCATCAACGCCGCGGGCCGCATGGGCCGCGCCGAGCTGGCCGCGGAATTATTGCTCACCGACGATCCCGTCCGCGCGGAAAAGCTCGCGCGCGAGCTGTGCGAGCTCAACCGCGAGCGCCAGAGCGTGGAGCAGGACATTTTCCGCCGCGCCATCGAGCAGATGGAGGACCTCCCCGAGAGCGAGCGCAGCGCGCTCGTGTTGTCCAGCGAGGACTGGCACCAGGGCGTCGTAGGCATCGTGGCGTCGCGGCTTTCCGAAAAATTCTCCTGCCCGAGCTTTATGATCCACCTCTCCGGCGGGTCGGGTAAGGGCTCGTGCCGCAGCTACGGCGGCTTTAACCTCTTCAATGCGCTCGAAGCGTGCTCCGACCTTCTTGTGAGCTTCGGCGGACACGAGCTCGCCGCGGGCTTTACGATCGAAGAGCGCAACATCCCCGCGTTCCGCACGCGGATGAACCAGTATGTGCGCGCCCACACGGGCGAGCATCCGCCGGTGTCGATGCTCGATGTCGACGTCGACTTGCAGCACCCCTCGCTCATCACGCTTGAGGAGGTCGAGGCGCTTTCGCTCCTCGAGCCCTACGGCGCGGGCAACAACCGCCCCGTCTTCTGCCTGCGCGGCGCAACGCTCGAGAGCGTGCAGGGCGTGGGCCAGAACCGGCACTTAAAGCTGAAACTACAGAAAAGCCGCGTGAATTTCGACGGCATTTTCTTCTCCGTCACCGCCGACGAGTGCGGCGTGTGCGCGGGCATGCGTGTGGACGCGGCGTTCTATCTGCAGGTGAACGAGTTCCGCTCCCAGCGCTCCATCCAGCTCCAGCTCATCGACCTGCGCCCCTCGCTCGACCCCAGCGGGCGCGAGAATGAGGCGCTTTCCCTCTGCCGCGAGCTGATTAGCGGCGGCACGCTCTCCCCGCGCGACGCGGCGCGGGCGCTCCCCTCGCGTGACCAGTTCGTGCGCGCGTGGCGCGTTTTAGAGCGTGAGGTCGGACCTGACGGCGTCAGCGAGCCCATGCTGCCGCTGCTGCGGCATTTGAGCTCGGAAATGGTCGGCGCGGAGACGTTTCTGCGCACGGCGATGTGTTTGCAGGTCTTTGCCGAGCGCGGGCTTCTTTCGATCGAGCGCGAGGGCACGACCCTCACGCTCCGCCTGACGGCGGACGGAAAAAAGGTCGAGCTTGACAAGAGCCCCTATCTTTCCGCCCTGCACGGCTTTCTTTCGTAATTAAAGGAGACGATTCGGATATGACAGCACAGGATAAAGCATTAAAAGAGAATACCGCTTCGGCTCCCCTCCAGATCGTCGCGCCCGGCACCTGCGTGGAGACCGGCGAGCAGGCGGCGCTCGTGCTCGGTATGTACGACCACCTTGTCGAGACGATCCACCAGTACAACCCGAGCGCAGACTTTGCCCAGATCGACAAGGCCTTCCGCTATGCCGACACGCACCACAACGGTCAGCTCAGAAAGGACGGCTCGCCGTTTATCACGCACCCGCTCGCCGTCGCGCAGATCATTGCAGAGGAGCTGCGGCTGGACAGTGAGTCCATCGAGGCCGCCCTCATGCACGACTGCATCGAGGACACCACCGCCACGTATGCCGAGATCGCCAAGGAATTCTCCCCCGCGGTCGCGGATCTGGTCGAGGGCGTCTCCAAGCTGACGCGCGTGCAGTACGCCAGCAAGGAAGAAGAGCAGATGGAGAACCTGCGCAAGATGCTCATGGCCATGGCCAAGGACATCCGCGTCATTCTCATCAAATTGGCCGACCGCACGCACAACATGCGCACCATGGAGTACCAGACGGCGGAAAAGCAGCGGCAGAAGTCGCTCGAAACGATGGAAATTTACGCGCCCATCGCTCACCGTCTCGGTATGCAGCGCATCAAGTGGGAGCTTGAGGATTTATCGCTCAAGTATCTCGACCCCGTCGGCTACGACGAGATCACCCGCTCGCTCGCGGCCAAGGAGGCCGAGCACGAGGCCTTTATGGACCGCGTGCAGGCGCAGATCGAGGCGCGCTTGAAAGAGCAGCACGTCCCGTATCTCAAGGTCTACGGCCGCATGAAGCACCCCTACAGCATCTACCGCAAGATGTACGCGCAGAATAAGACGATGGACGAGGTGCTCGACCTCTTCGCGTTCCGCGTCATCGTCGACACCGTGGCCGACTGCTACAACGTGCTCGGCATCATCCACGACCTTTACCGTCCCATTCTGGGCCGTTTCAAGGACTATATCGGCACGCCCAAGCCGAACATGTACCAGTCGCTCCACACCACCGTTATCGGCGCAGACGGCATCCCGTTCGAGGTCCAAATTCGCACCGAAGAGATGCACGAAATCGCCGAATACGGCGTCGCCGCGCACTGGAAGTACAAACAGGGCATCTCCTGCAACGCAGGCGAGCACAATTACGAATGGGTGCGCCGTTTGCTTGAAAATCAGGAGAACACCGACGCCGAGGAATTCGTCCACACGCTCAAGGTCGACATGTTCGCCGACGAGGTCTTCGTCTTCTCTCCGCGCGGCGACGTGACGAACCTCCCCGCCGGCGCGACGCCCATCGACTTTGCCTACTCCATCCACTCGGCCATCGGCAACCGCATGACGGGCGCGAAGGTCAACGGGCGCATCGCCCCGCTCGACTATCAGCTCAAAAACGGCGACATTGTTGAAATTCTGACCTCGAAGAGCGCGCATGGCCCCAGCCGCGACTGGCTCAAGATTGCCAAATCGAGCGAGGCACGCAGCAAAATTCGCCAGTGGTTCAAAAAGGAGCGCCGCGAGGAAAACATCATCAACGGCCGCATCTCGTTTGAAGCAGAGCTCAAGCACCTCGGCATCCCGATGAGCGACGTGCTCGGCACGGACATCGAGGCCGCGCTTCTCAAGAAGACGTCGTTCGGCTCGATGGATGAGATGTACGCCGCCATCGGCTACGGCGGATTTTCCGCGCAGAAGGCCGTCAACCGCATCCACGACGAGATCGTCAAGCTCGAAAAGCAGCGCAAGGAGGAGCGTGCCGCCACCGTGCCGGTGGACAACTCCGGCGCGACGCGTCCCGCCGTTCCCAAGCGCACGAAGAGCGAGCAGGGCATCGTGGTCGAGGGGCTGTCGAATTGCCTGGTCAAATTCTCCAAGTGCTGCACGCCTGTCCCAGGCGACGAGATCGTCGGCTTCATCACGCGCGGCTACGGTGTGTCCGTCCACCGCTGCGACTGCCCCAACGCCGCCATTGAGCGCAGAAAGCCCGAGGAGCGTGGCCGCTGGATCAAAGTGAGCTGGGGCACGGACGTCAAGGAGTCGTATCAGACCGCGCTCGACATTTACGCCAAGGACCGCCTCGACCTTGTGCTCGACGTCTCCGCCGCGCTCTCGTCCTCGCAGACGCGCGTGGCATCCATCAACGCGACGACGACCGCCGACGGCTTTGCGGTCATTCACCTCAGTATTTTTATTTCCGACGCGCAGCATCTCGCGGCGGTCATGCGTCGGCTGCATCAGATCAGCGGAGTGATGAAGGTGGATCGCCCAGCGGGCTAAATTCCGCGCATCGCGCGGAGAGAAATGCCGCCTGCGGGCGGCAGGACCACACCCCCCATTTTCTTTCCCGAGAAAGAAAACGGGCGGTGTGACCGTCCA
>OLQL01002260.1_pt1 | contig 13638 bp, 9 predicted proteins | sample 1672971 | NCBI WGS metagenome assembly OLQL01 (sample SAMEA3136742, study PRJEB25190) | human gut metagenome | biome: human gut; feature: human-associated habitat; material: faeces | place: Austria | collected 2013
TTCCAAATGCACTACAAAGTGCTGCGAAAAAGGAAGAGCTTACCGCTGCAAGTCCCTTCTTCTCAATGGTCGGAACAACCTTTTGACGGATGCCATCATATTCAATTGTTTTGTCATACTCTGCACCGCTCACATGATGGCCTGCTCTATTGTAGCAAGTTATATCACAACCATTCTGTGCCATTCGGGTGCATAACTCTTTTACAACAATCTCTATCCCGCCTTCACGCGAAAGACGTTTCTGCCCGAAAACCGCAAGTCTGATTTTTTCTTCCATTACTTCTCTCCAACCGTCATTCCATAGTTTCTATTCTTGTCCTAGGCTTATACACAATCCCAGCAGTTCTTTTCCTTAAATTGTCATGCTCGTCTTTCACTATTCACCTTTCCTACTTCATAGCACAACAACAAGCCTGTATACAGATTGCAGCAACAAGCTATACGCAGGCTTGTCCTCGTACCTCCTTATTCTGTTTTCTGCTCTATCAGCTTTCGCTGTGGTGGGTTAAGTATAGAGCGCAACCAGAAGCCACTAACCCCCGAAATCACGCCGGAACGCAACGCACCATGGTAAACAGAAACAAGTTAAGGTAAAAAAGGTCAAGCCGCGCAAACCCGCATGAAATCAGGATTTTTTCTGGTTACTAACATTATTTCACAGGTTCCATGGACGGTAACTACAACTCTTTTACCAAACATCTTCGGCAGCCATGTAAAGAAGGCCGGCCCCTCTGCATCGGGTACTCAACAACAGTTTTACGAAGTAGGTGATAAACTCATGGATTCTCATTGTTTTCTCCTGTTTTCCGCCATCTCCTCATAACTTCTGAAAAAGCTGTGCCAATTTTGTGCCGCAGGGGCCAAAAGTTCGGCGTTTTAGTTCATATATAGTTCATATAGCTGTAAAACACGACCGGTTTTAGTGCCCCATATAGTGTGCAAAACAGGTTCTTTTTGATGATGCTACGTCAGTATGGTTTATCGGCCACACATTTCCCTCTTCCTTATCTCCAACAGCACTCCGGTCAAAATCACCAGCGAGCAAAGCAGGGTCAGCCACCAGTTTTCGGTAAAGCCGGCGATCAGGTAGCCAACAGCACACACGGCAATGACCACAAAGGCGTACTGCATCTGGGTTTGCACATGGTTGATATGGTTGGACTGGGCACCGGAGCTGGACATGATGGTAGTATCAGAAATAGGCGAAATATGGTCACCGCAGACAGCACCAGCCAGGACAGCCGCTACAGAAATGATCATCATGGTCGGGTCCAGTTCAGCAAACATGTTGACCACGATGGGCACAAAAATAGCAAAGGTGCCCCAGCTGGTGCCGGAAGAAAAGGCAATAAAAATTGCAATGCAGAAGATGACCAGCGGCACAAAGTTCATCAGGCTGGAATTCAGATTGATGGCCGAATGTACAAAGGTACCGATACCCAGGGCGTCTGTCATACCTTTCAGAGTCCAGGCCAGCACTAAAATCAGGATGGCGGGCATCATAAGCTTGCCACCTTCGGGAACGGAATTCATAAAATCCTTGAAGCCGATGACACGGCGCGGCAGATACAGAAGCAGCAGGAATCCCACTGTGACCAAACCGGCAAACACCAACGCTTCCGAAGAAGAACAGTTGGCAAAGTCCTCCACCAGATTCTGGCCGCCGTTCAGGTGGCCGGTCCAGATCATAGCTGCGATTGCCGTTGCAATCATGACGACCATGGGCGCAATCAGATCGATGACCTTGCCTTTGGCGTATTTGCCGCCCTCGGTCGGATCTTTTGTTTCCTGGTTCTGGAACTCTTCCCCGCCGGAGGTGAACAGATCACCTTTGGCCGCGTTCTCTTCATGCTTTTTCATCAGGCCGAAATCGAAGCCTACAATGGAGGTGAAGAACACCATATACAGGGTTAAAATTGCATAGAGGTTGAACGGAATGGTTTTAACGAACATCTCAAAACCGGACATGGAGCTGCCCGCCGGAACGTAAGAGTTGACGGCTGCCGCCCAGGAAGAAATCGGCGCAATGATGCAGACTGGCGCGGCGGTTGCATCAATGATATACGCCAGCTTGGCGCGGGAAACCTTGTACTTATCTGTGACAGGGCGCATGACAGAGCCAACCGTCAGGCAGTTGAAGTAGTCATCCACAAAAATCAGCGCACCGAGCAGAGAGGTCGTTACCAAAGCGGAGCGCTTACTTTTCAGGTGGCCGGAGGCCCACTCACCGTAAGCGCGGGTGCCGCCGGATTCCTGCATGAGCATAACGATCATGCCCAAAAGGATCATGAACATCAGAATGGAAAAATCCACACTATCGATCATTGTGTTAAACAGCGTATCAAACGCAATCCACGGGTGGAATTCTGCCGCCAACAGTGCGCCAAGGGCACACCCCGCAAACAATGACAAATACACTTCTTTGGTCAGCAGTGCCAGCGCAATCGCCACAATGGGCGGCATCAGTGACCACCATGTTCCTACAAACATCCTTTATTCTTCCTTTCCTCTTTTGATCTAATCAAAGTTATTTTAACATATTGGCTATGCCGATTCAATGCGTAAAAAATAATATATCCTAGGGCAATACCGCATAATTCTAAGTGCCGATACGGCGAGCGAGGTGCGGCAGCTGCTAAGCCAAAAGCGCAGATAATACTTTGTGTATTATCGAGTATTTTGGCAACGCAGATGCCGTGCCGCAGCCGCCGGAGCGGTGCTTAAGCCGTAAGGCGGGAATTGTGCGGTATTGCCCTAGATAACGTTGTTTATTTTTCCCCTTCTCATTCTCTTTCTTTTGACGCAAGCTGCACCCAAGAATCAGATTTTTTTGCCAGAAATCGATATTTTTTGGTGTATGCCAATACCATCTTGCTGCACTCTATGCTATAATAAAGTCAGATGCCATATAAAAATTGGCCACTACCGCCATTTTTGTCCTATTTTGTTATTTGCTATGCCCAACATCCCGGACCGGACTACAAACGTTCCCCAGAAATCCGCGCCGCAAAGTCAAAAAAGGAGGGCCCACCATGTTCGTCCAGAAAGTACCACATATCAAGGACCAGTTTTTGACGCAGGAACGCGCCAGCATGGAGCTGGAAAGTGGTCAGATTGCCGTGGGTTGGTATACCAACGAGCAGGACAGCCAGTCTGTTGTACACTCTCACCCGTATTATGAGCTTGTACTGCCCCTGGTGGGCAGCAACGTGCGCTATTCTGTGGACGGCAACATTTATGATATAAACCTGGGGGAAATGATCATCTTCCCTGCCCGGTGCTATCATGCGGGCATGTTCAATATCACGGATAAGATTTCTGAACGTCTGATTGCCCAGATCGACGCCGAGCTATGGCAGGAAGCCCTGCTGGCCAGCGGGCTGGTTGCTCCCACCTGGCTGGGGCAGCTGGTGATCCTGGATGCAGACGCCGTCACCGCATGGGATCTACGCGGCTTATTTGAGCGGATGGCCCAGACCGCTTACTTACACGGCAGCACCCAGCACATGGTGCAGCGGTGCGAGCTGGTGGAGCTTTTGCTGCTGATGGACCAGATTGTGGCCGAGCGCCGCACGGCACCGCCCAGCGCTACAAGTGCCCTGGTTGCCAAGGCCGTTGCTTTTTTGCAGGCCAATTATACCGACCCGAACCTAACCGTTGGCAGCCTTGCCAAATATACCTACACCAGCCGGGAGCATTTGTCCCGCGCGTTCAAAACCTACACGATGGAAAGTGTACACGGCTATTTGACCAACCTGCGCATGCAGCATTGCCGCCGTGCCATTGCAGCCGGCGCCAGCGTGCTGGATGCCTGCAACGCCAGCGGTTTTACCAATTACACCAGTTTTTTGAAAACTTTCCGCAGTTTATACGGCATTACGCCGTCCGAATATCGCAACCAGCTGCGGCGTACGCCGGAGCGGGTTCACTCTACCTCATAAACAATGTGAGCCGCCCGATATCAAGTCTTGGACAACTTTTTCCCAAATAAATTTGAAAAAGGCACAAAAACAGGCTCATCAAAGCCAAAGCAGTTTTCAATCTGTCCTTGGCTTTGATGAACCTTTATTCAAGGCAACACCGCACAATTCCCGCCTTACGGCTTAAGCACCGATCCGGCATCTGCCGCACCTCGCTCGCCGTATCGGCACTTAGAATTATGCAGTATTGCCTTAACGCAAAATCCCGCTGTGTTTGTAGAAATAGACCATATTTTCGACTTTTCAGATACACCCTACGGAAAAAAGAAGGATAAACAGGCCCGAAAAGCGGAAAATGAAGTTGATGAAAGAAATGGAATGAAAACCTCAAAGCGCAATACAATATGCAGCTTCTAACCGCCAAGGAAAAAACTCAAAGGCAACACCGCACAATTCCCGCCTGACGGCTTAAGCACCGCTCCGGCGGCTGCGGCACGGCATCTGCGTTGCCAAAATGCTCGATAAGACATCCAGTATTATCTGCGCTTTTGGCTTAGCATCTGCCGCACCTCGCTCGCCGTATCGGCACTTAGAATTATGCGGTATTGCCCAAAAGCAAGTTATTGGCTTTTCCTGATGTTTTTTCCTCTTTTGCAAGTGGCATGCGGCAGTCCATCGAAGTTTTTTCCGCTGGCTAAACGCTGATATTCAACATGCTTCGCATATTCGCTCTTCTGCTGGTTTACTTTTTCACATCTTTTGCTCGCCCTTACTTTGTGCTTGCTCAACTCTTAATTCACATTTTTTTGGCACAAACAGCTTTATGCAGTCGGTTCCTTCCAATTTCAACAGCTGGATTTTTCGCTCAACACCACCCGCATAACCGATCAGGCTGCCGCTGGCACCCACCACACGGTGGCACGGGATGATGAGCGAAATGGGGTTATGTCCCACGGCTCCGCCCACCGCCTGGGCGGACAGGCGCGCCGTGCCATGCTTTGCCGCAAGCCGGGCGGCCAGCGCGCCGTATGTTGTCGTTTGCCCGTATGGGATTTGCAGCAGCAGCGCCCACACTTCCTGCCGGAAGTCTGACCCGATGGGGTGCAGCGGCGGCATAAAATCCGGCATTTTTCCGCTGAAATACACATCCAGCCAGCGCTTTGCTTCGGTCAAGGGCGGGGTTTCGCGCTCCGTGCTCTGCGGGGCCAGGCCCGCCGCATAATACTTTGCGCGGTCAAACCACAAGCCGGTCAGGCCCACTTCATCCGCTGCCAGCAGAATTTCCCCCAAGGGGGACTGATAATGCGCGGTGAACATCATAGCATCTACCCTTTCTGTTATACTTTTGATGTTTTCTCCGTGTGGGAACCAGCGGGTGCTGCCTTTTTGGCCGGGGCTTTCTTTTTGGGGGCATAATCCTTCAACCCCGGCACCGCGCCGCCCGCGGCGGCCCACAGGTAAAGGCTCGCCACGCTGCAATAAGGGCTGAACCGCCTGCGGTACTTTTCAAACAGTTTGCGGTCAATTTTACGGTGATGGTACACCATGCGCAGCCCGCGCTGGATGGCAAGGTCATCATAGCTGAACACATCGGGCCTCTGCATGCAGAAAAGCAAAATCATCTCCGCTGTCCACACGCCAATGCCTTTCAGGGCACTTAACTCCCGGATCACTTCCTCATCCGGCTTCTGCCAGATGCCCTCCAAATCAAACTCACCGTTCTGGATTTTTCGTGCAAAGTCCGTGATGTACTCTGCCTTGCGGTAGCTAATGCCAAGCAGCTGTAATTGCTCGTTCCCTGCTTCCAGAATATGCTCGGCATCCACCGTGCCAAGGGCACCCCGCATGCGCTGCCAGATGGTAGCCTGCGCTTTGGTGGAAATCTGCTGCCCCACAATATGGTGCACCACGGCAGAAAACAGGTCTGTATCCACCTCGCGATTCACCCGGCCCACCTGGGCAATCACCGCCCCAAGTTTTTCATCTTTGCCGCTCAGGTATTCCGTTTCTTCCTGCCCGTATTGAAAGTACATGGTCTTTCCTTTCCTGTGTTCTTTTCGTGTTCTGTGTGTTGGTTTCTGCGTTTATCCTGCCATCATTATACCATGCTTTGCGCGATTTGGGCATCGGCGGCGAAAGCGTATTTTTTTATCTCCACTTTCCCCCGATACAACAGCCAGCCGCCCCACCGTGGAACATTCCCACAGGCAGGGCGGCTGGCTGCTTTTCTTTTTGTTTGTTTATGGGTTCAATGCTCGGTGGATCAACACGCGCAGGTTTTGTATGGGCGTTAGCGCGCCCGGGTGCTTGGAAACATAGCACAGCCCTATCAGCCCACCCGCCGCAGCGGAAAGCAGAGCCAGATCACAGTAATCATCCGGCAGGGCGGGGTTGATTTCCCCTTTTTGCCGCAGGGCTGCCATGGTTCTGTGCAGCACCCCACGCAGGGCTTGCACACACTCGTCCATACCGCGGAGGTTCTCCCGTGCGCCAATACTGGAAGCGATCACCTGATAGGTTCCCATCCGGTTGCCGGAAAGATCCTGCAGGTACGCCATCACGGCGTCCTCCAGCTCTTGCAGGGTGGTGCATGGCTCCATCAATACGGCAATGCGGGCAATCTCGGTATCAAAGCAGTACAGGGCCATTCCCTGCAGGATCTCATCCTTGGAGGCAAAGTATTCATACACGGTGCCCTTGCCGATTCCGGCTTCGTCCGCGATCTGCTGCACCTTCATGGCGGCGGGGTTTACCCCCTTGGCAATCAGGCGCAAGGCGGCTTCGTACAGGGCGGTTTCGCGTTCTTTGCGGATATCTGGTGTCATTGTGGCGTCCCCTCCCCGTTTTCGGTATCGGGTTTACCGGGCAGCTTTAAGTGGCGGTGCTCGGCGGTATCCGGTGTTTCGGGTTCCGGCTGGTTCTTGCCCTCTGCTGCGCGGCGGGCGGCAAATTCTGCGGCAAACTCGGCCGCATCATCGGGCAGGTCATCCATGCCGTCATCGCCCACATCAATGTTGACCGGCGGCTTGCGGTAGAAGAGGTCATACATCACCGGCACAATAAACAGGGTCATCAGCGTTGCATAGGAAAGGCCGCCCACAATAACAATGGCCATGCCTTTGCCCATCTCGCTGCCGGCATCCTTGCTGAAGATCATCGTTACCATGGCAAGCACGGTGGTCAGGGTCGTCATCAGGATGGGGCGCATACGGGTGCGGCCGGTTGCCACCAAGGCATCGGTGCGCTCCAGCCCGCCAATGCGCAGCTGGTTGGCGTAATCCACAAACACAATGCCGTTGTTGACCACCACGCCCATCAGCACAAGGAAGCCCATGAGCGAAATGACCGAAAGCTGTTCGCCGCCAATCATCAGGCCGATCATGCCGCCGGTAAAGGCCAGTGGAATGGTGAACAGCACAATGAAGGGGGAAAGCAGGCTTTGGAACTGCGCCACCATGACAAAATAGACAAACAACAGTGCCAGGGCCATCATTTTGGCCATCTGCTGGATCATCTCGGTCACCTGGGTGGTTTCACCGGCAATTTCAGCGGTGCAGCCATCTGGCAGGTCCAGTGCTTCCAGCTGGGGGCTCAGATCACGGGAGATCAGGGTGGTGTTGTAGCCTTCGGCGGTATCGCTGGTCACGCTGATCTTGCGGGAGCCGTTTTCGCGCGCAATGGTCGCATAGGCGTTGCCGTTGGTGCGGGAGGCAAACTCGCCCAGGGTATGGGTCTCGTTCACGGTGTTGCCGTCATCGTCGGTGGTCGTTGTGATGAACTCCATCTGGAACAGATCGTCCAGGTTCGGGGTATCGGTCTTATCCACAATCGTCACATCATAGGTATCGCGGCCCACTTTCAGGGTGGTTGCGGTGGTATCGGTGCTGAGCTTTGCGGCGATCTGCTGGTACACCTGCGCCACCGTCAGGCCAAGGCGCATGGCTTTGTCCTTATCAATGACGATATGCACCTCCTCATCGCCGGTTTCCTGCCCGTTGGAGACATTCTCGATGCCGTCCACGCTGTTCAGCAGGTCCATCACCTGCTGGCTGGCGGTGGTCAGGCTGTCCAGGTTCTGGCCGTAGATGTCCACCTCCACGCCGCTGCCGGACAATGCGCTCATATCCATGCTGCTGGCGCTGATGTCCACTTCGCAGTTCAGGTCAGCGGTGTCATCGGCGATCTGCTGCTGGATGGCCTTGCTGTTGCTGGCGCCCTCGTCAGTCAGCAGAACATAATAGGTAAAGCTGGTGTTGTCCGTGGTGCCCTCAGTGCCGGTCATCATCAGCATGCTGCTGGTGCTGTCGCTGCCGCCGGACATGGCGCCCACCGTTTCCACGCCGTCAATGTTGGTAATGGCGTCCATCACGGCGTCTGCGGTGGCAAAGGCATCCTCTTTTTCGGTATCCGCAGGCACCGTTACCGTAATCGAAAGCTGGTTGGAGCCCATATCCGGGATGAGCATCACGCCCATGGTGGCAATGCGCCAGACCGATACGGCCAGCAGCACGATCGCCAGTGTGAGCGGGATGGCCTTGCGCTTTAAGCAGAAGCGCAAGAGCTTTTCGTACCCGTTCAGGAAACGGTCGAACCAGGGGTGCTTTATCTCTTTTTGCTTGCGCAGTACGGTGGAACCGGCGCAGGGCACCACGGTAAGGGCCACAATGAGGGATGCCAGCAGGCTGAACGTGATGGTCCATGCCATATCGGAAAGCAGCTCCAGCACCATGCCGGTGGTAAACACCATGGGCAGGAACACGCAGACCGTGGTCAGGGTGGAGGACACGATGGCCCCCGCCACCTGGCGTGCGCCCTGCACCGCAGCACGCGGGGCCGGAATGCCGCGCCCGCGCAGGCGGTAAATATTTTCGATGACAACGACCGAGTTATCCACCAGCATGCCAACGCCCAACCCCAAACCGGACAGGCTGAGAATGTTCAGGGTAATGCCACTGAAATACATCATGACAATGGCAAACAGCACACTGAGCGGCATGCTGATGGCCACCACCAGCGTGGGGCGGATATCCTTTAAGAACAGAGCCAGCACGATGATGGCCAGCACAGCGCCTTCGATCAGGTTGGACATGACGCTGTTCACAATCAGCTTGATGTAATCGCCCTGATCCATGATGGTGGTCAGGTGCAGGCCGTCGTTTTCTGCCATCAGTTCTTTCATAGCAGCGGTGCTTGCGTTGGAGACAGACGAGGTGGAAGCCGTGGAGCTTTTATAGATTGAAAGCAGCACGGCGCGGTTTTTGCCCACCTTGGCGTAGCTGTCGTCCGCGTTATCGGTCAGCTCAATGTCCGCCACATCGGAAAGCCGCACATCGCCGATGCCGTCAATGCTGCACAGGACCATACTTTTCAGCTCATCCACATTGTCAAACGCATCGCCGACTTTTAAGATGTACTGGTTATCGTCCCCTTCCCCGCCGTCAATGTAACCGGCGGGCATAGAGAAGTTCTGCGCGGCGATCAGCTGCTTTAAGGTGTTCATGTTCAGCAGCTGGTCCAGATTGGCGCTTTTCAGCGCTTCCTCGCGGGCCGATTCATACTCTTCGCGGGCGGAGTCCAACTGGGTCTGGCCCGCTTCCAGCTGGGTGCGGCCGCTGCTGATCTGGAACTCGCCCAAACTGAGCTGGGCCTCGGTGCCGCTGAGCAGCAGCTGCACGGCCATATCGGCCAGTTGGGGGTCTGTCGGGTTGGCAGAAAGGCTTTCCAGCATCGATTGCAGCTTGCCGCGCTGATCGTTCAAATTGGCCAGCATGGCTTCGGCTTTGTCGATTTGGGTGTTCAGGGTGGTAATCGTCTGCTGTAGGGTTTGGCGCAGTTCCTCGGTGCTCTCGTTCAGGCTGGCTTCAGCTTCCTGCCGGGCTTTCAGCAGCACCGTTGCGTTCTGCAAGGCCGTCTGGGTGGTGGAAAGGGTGCTTTCATCACTCTTGTAACCATCCAGGGCTGCGCGCTGGCTGGTGGCAGTGTCCAGCTGGGTCTGTAAAGCCGCCTGTTCAGCTTTTTTGCTTTCGATTTCCGCGCGGATGGCATCCTGCTCTTCCGGGGCGGCGGTATCCAGCTGCTGTTCCAGCTGAACGATCTCGTTATCCTTCTGCTGCACCTGCACGGTCAGCGTCAGGATCTGGGCGTCCAGCGCGGCGCAGGCATCGCTGACGCTCTGCCCGCCGGTCAGGGCGGCAGCTTCGGTCTCAATGGCCTGCTGGGCGCGCTCGATGGAAGCCAGCATCGCGGCCATCTTGGTCAGGTCGCTCTTGGCTTCCTCCAAATTAGCGGGCATGGCATTTGCATCGTACTGGGGGTCATATTTTGCCAGAATCTCTTTGCAGGAAGCAAACAGTGCATCATCGATCGGCAGCGTCACTTCCGGCAGACTGCTGGGGTCCACTTTCAGCTGGTTCAGCTTGCTCTGGGCGGTGTCCAGCTGGGTTTTCAGCCCCGCAATCTGCTCTTCCAGCTTGGGGATCTCCTCGTTCAGCTGGTCGATGGCATCCCGCAGCTGCTGGGTCAGGCTCTGCTTTTGGGTATTCAGCTGGGCTTTGCCGGAATCCAGCTGGCTCTGGGCACTGTCCAGCTCCGCCAGGCCGTCCTTGATTTTGGCCTCGTTTTCGTCCAGCTGCTTTTTGGCTTCGGCCAGGCGGTCGCTCACCTTGACCAGCAGTTTGTCATTCACCTCGTCAATTTTGTCCTGGTCCAGCGTGATCTGCACTGATTTTTTGACAAGGCCGGTGGTGGAAACGCTGGCCACGCCGTCCACGCGCTCCAGCTGGGGTACGATCGTATCCTCCACATAGTCGGAAAGCTCGTAGATGTCCATCCCCTCATAGTCCACCGCAACATACTGGGTGGCCATCATATCGGGGCTCATCTCCATCAGCGTGGGGGTGCTGGCCATATCGGGCAGACTGTCCGAAAGCTGGTTCACGGCGGTGCTGGCCTTGACCATGGCGCTGTCCATGTCGGTGTCGTCCTGGTATTCCAGAATGACAAGGCTGTAGTTTTCGTTGCTCTGGCTGGTCACGTTCTTTACACCATTCAGGGTGGAAAGGCTGTTTTCCAGCGGCTGGGTCACATCGCTTTCCACCTGTTCCGGGCTGGCGCCGGGGTAGGTGGTAATGACCAGCAGGTAGGGCAGGTTCATATTAGGCAGCAGGTCTGTCTGCATGCCGGTCAGGCTTACAAAGCCCAGCACCACCACCAATATGACCGCCACAAGTACGGTAAATGGCTTTTTAACACTGTATTTTGGCATTTGTTTGTTCCCTTTGCCCGCACTTTGGGCGGGCCTATGTTGGCGGATGTGACCGACCGGCCGGGTTTAGGCTGCCCCAAAGGGAAGGAGCGCCGAAGCGCAGCGCAGCCGCCGTGTGGCGCCCCTTTTTAGGGGGAAACGGAGCTTTTTTAGCATGCTTGACCGACCGGTCGGTCGGTTTTCCGCTGTTATTATAGCACCGCGGAAAATCATTGTAAAGAGGAGATAAAGATTCCGTCCGTGCGGTACAGTTTGCCGCAAAAGCGGCAAAAATTGCCGCCAGCCTTGCTTTTTCGGCCCCAATCATGTAAACTGTTCATCATAAGTTTACAGTTATACGGTGCAGCTGAAAAAACGAACATTCAGTCGGTTTCCTTGTTTTCTGCTGCACCCTGGGTAAGGAAGGGCGTTTTGCATGGGGATCGTTGTCATCGGCGCAGTTTTTGTTGATATCAAAGGGTACCCCCTTGCCACCTATATTCCGGGCGGGCGCAACGCCGGGCGGGTAGAACAGGTACACGGCGGTGTGTGCCGCAATGTGGCGGAGGATATCGCCAACGTGGAGCTGCGCCCCACCTTTGTAAGCCTGGTGGATGACACTGGCACAGGGCAGGATGTTATTGATAAACTGGCGCGCCACAAGGTGAACACCCGCTATATCCAGCGTGTGCCGGACGGCATGGGCACCTGGCTGGCTGTGTTCAATAATGAGGGCGATGTGGTGGCCGCCATCTCCAAGCGGCCAGACACCAATCCCCTGACCGACCTGCTGGCCGAAAAAGGCGATGAAATTTTTAAGGACTGCGATGGCATTGCCATTGAACTTGATCTGGAAAAAGACACTGTAAAGCAGGTCTTGTATTTTGCACAGAAATACCACAAAAAGGTATATGCCGCGGTTTCCAACATGAGCATTGCCATGGAGCGGCGTGACTTTTTGCAGCAAATCGACTGTTTTGTCTGCAACCAGCAGGAAGCGGGGATCCTCTTTTCTGACGAATACGACCATATGGGGCCGGAGGAAATGTGCCGCACGCTGGCCGCTAATGTAGGCAGCGCCCGCATCCCCTGCATGGTTGTTACCATGGGGGACAAAGGCGCGGTGTACGCCTGTGCGGATGGCGAAAGTGGCATTGTACCCGCCAAAAAGGTAAACGTGATCGATACCACCGGCGCAGGCGATGCGTTCTTTGCCGGTACAGTCATTGGCCGCGCTTATGGCAAAACGATGGCGGAAGCCTGCGGCATTGGCAGCCGGCTGGCGGCTTCGGTCATCTGCACCGCCGAAAATGTCTGCCCGCGGTTCCGCCCGCAGGAGTTTGGGCTGGATGTTCCGGTTGTGGATTGAGCGCCGTTTCAGCAGGCCGGTCACAGTCGCCGGAACAGTGCGCATAGGCCATTCGGCGGGAATTGTGCGGTGTTGCCGTAAGAAAAAAGGGCCGCTGATGAAGCATTCTTCCCTGCCCCGCCGGATTCTTCTGGTGTTGGCTGGGACCCTGGCCTTGCCGGCATTGGCGGTGGGGCAGTATCTCCATGATTATTGCCACACCGATTGAGGCACCGGACCAGAGCAAAAGCCGTTTCTTCTCCCACTATGACCCCAAAACCGTTGAGTGGTTCATGTCGATCCTTTGATGAATCTCTTTGCATGACAGCATAATGCAAAGAATAAACAAGCCCCCGGCAAGTTTACAGCGTATGAACAGTGCTCCGCTGCCTGCCGGGGGGCTTGCTTCATTCTATATTCCTGTTAAAATGTCAGCCGCATCTGGTTCCACGCCACATTGCCGTGGGTGGATTGGGAAACACCCTCGTTAACAAAGCCAAATTTGGCGTAATAGTGTACTAGTTTGTCCTTACAGGTCAGTACCAGACCCTTGCGGCCCTGCTGGCGGGCATCGGCAATGGCGCGGTTCAGCAGCTGGGCTGCCAGACCGTGTTTGCGGTACTCTGGCCGGGTCACCACGCCAAAAATCATCTGCCATGCGCCGGTTTCGCTGTGCAGAGCGGCATTTTCGTATAGATCATCGGTCAGATCGGGTTGGTCTGTCACCATACCGTCCACAAAAGAAATCAGCGTTTCACCGTCAAACATCAGCCAAAAGTGTCCGGCATAAGCCTGCAGACGGTCCCTGAACTGCTGTTCCGGCGCGGCTTCCGCTGCGGGGAAGCAGAGGGCCTCCACCTCCGCCAGCGCGGCGGCATCGGCGGGGACTGCGGTGCGTATCAACATAAAAAACATCTACCTTTCGGGGAAAAATCGGGGGGCGTTCCTGTGCCCCGTTCCGCCGGTCAATCCGGCCGGGCGCAAACGGCATGGCCCTTTGCTGTAAGCCATTATCCCATACCCCCGTCCAAATTGCAAGCGGGGTTTGACAGGCGTGTGCGGGAGCGGTATCCTTAAGGCAACACCGCACAATTCCCGCCTTGCGGCTTAAGCACCGCTCCGGCAGC
>OLQL01002261.1_pt1 | contig 13629 bp, 10 predicted proteins | sample 1672971 | NCBI WGS metagenome assembly OLQL01 (sample SAMEA3136742, study PRJEB25190) | human gut metagenome | biome: human gut; feature: human-associated habitat; material: faeces | place: Austria | collected 2013
TGCTCCTTCCGCGTGCAGCTTTTTGGTGCTTCGCCTAAGCCCTTGTTTGCTTCCCCCAAGATTCTGTGAAGAACCCACATAATTCCGCATTCCGAATTTCCCTTCACGCCGCCCCATGCTCCGCCCTGAACGCCGCCAAAAGCGCCCGCCCCTCCTCCCGCGTGTGCATCAGCGCGTTCCCTTGCGCCATACTCCGTGCGTACAGGTAGTCCTCCATCTCCGCAACCGTCCGAACACCCGCGCCGCCCCAGTCCGTCAGCAGCTGAATCAGGTAATTCACCGCGTTCGTCGGATTCGCCTCCGCCGTCTTGGCGACCGCCTGAATCATCAGCCCGTCCTCGAACGGGTACGCCCCAAACGCCGCCATCACCCGATTCAGCTGATTCTCCGTGAACACCTGATGCAGCAGCACTTTACCCGCCAGTTTCGCACTCTCCCGCACTGACCGCGGAAACGCCCCCTCGCGCGCGCCCGCCTCCGTACACGCATACGCACCCGTACATGCGCCCGCGTATCCGGCAGAGAAAGCAGATGTCTCCTTTTCATCATCATTCGTTTTCCCTGTTGGGTTTACGGTTTCCGTTTCTGTTTCTGTATAGTTTATATTAGTGTCGTGGAAATCGGGCGTATTTCCGTGGCAATCAGTTGTGCAATCGGTTGGACAAACGGTTGTGCAATCGCTTGGGTAAACGCTTGGGTAATTCGGATGATCACGGGGATCGTCACGGATTTCGTGGCAATCAGCGGGGCAATCGGCTGTGCTATCAGCACTGATTTCACGCGGATAGTCACGCTCAATAACGCCTTTTCCGTCGCAAACGGAGAAGTAATGCAGGCGGTATGCGGGCGGCGTGCGCTTCTTTTCGCCGGGAATGTACTCCAAAAGCCCGGATTCGCAGAGGGTTCGTCGAGCGTCGGCGAGGGCGGTGGCGCTCATGGGAAAGTAGGCGAGCAGGTACGGGTTGTCGATGCGGAGGAAGCCATCGCACCAGTCACCGCCGCGGGCGTGCTGGTTCATGATTTCAATCAGCTTGTACCACAGCAGCTGAGCGCTGGCGGGAAGACGGGTTCGCGCGGCGAATGTGTTGAAACGGCGGATTTCAATCAAGTAGTTTACATTGCACATTTGGGTCATTCCTTTCGGATTTTGTGGGTCGCTATTGCGACAGTGATATTGTAGAACAGGGAATGGATGTTCGTCAAGGAAATTTGATTTCATTTGATTTCGCTTGATTTCATTTGATTTTGGGGTCAAAACCAACTGCACTTTTTTGTTGCGCAGGGGTTTCGCGTCTGCGGACGCGACGAGGGGGCAATGGAAACAGACGAACGTCTGCGGTCGCCTCCTCGACCCCTTCGGCTTCGCACTACTTCATGCTTGACTTTTATCGTTACAGAGAATGACGAAAATTCCCCAAAACAAAAAGCCCCGTGCATTTCCGATTCCGGAAAAAACACGGGGTGCATTCGATTGCAATGGCTTACAGGCGCTTGAAACCCTTGCGGCCGTCGTCGAGCAGGGAGGCGTAGGCGCCGGGGTCTTCCACGGCAATGCCGCAGCCGAGAACGACGCTGGTCTGCGGGTCGTCGGCGACGCCGCAGGGGATGTGCAGGGCGGTGTAAATCGCTTCGGGCAGGCGCGCCAGTCCCGCTGCGCCGCCGCTTAAGACGATGCCGTCATCAAAAATATCGGACGCCAGCTGCGGAGGGGTGCGCACCAGCACGTCCTGAATGCTGCCGATGAGGGCGGCGACGGGGTCTTTCAGCGCCTCGTAGATTTCAGCGGCGTGAATCTCCTGCGTGCGGGGCAGACCGGAGAGCTGGTTGCGGCCGACGACGGGCATGGCAAGGTTCGCTTCGTCGGTTTCGGGCTTCATCGCCGTGCCGATGTTGATTTTAATCTGCTCGGCGGTTCGCTCGCCAATCAGCAGAGAGTACTTCTTGCGGATGTAGCGGACAATCGCGTCGTCGAAATAGTCGCCGGCGTAATAGACGCTGGAGGACTGGACGATTTCGCCCTCGGAGATAACGGCAATGTCGGTGATGCCCGCGCCCATGTCCACAATCATGCGGCCGTAGCGCTGGCGCAAATCCATGCCGACGCCAAGCGCCGCCGCGAGCGGACGGTCAAGCAGATAGGTACGCTTCACGCCCGCGTCCAGCAGGATGTTGATGAGGGAGTGCTTCTCCGTCTCGGTCACGCCGGAAGGGACGCTCATGACGACGCGCGGCCCGGAGAACAGGCGTTTGGACAGCACACCGTTCAGAAAGAAGCGGAGCATGGTGTTCGTCAGCTCAAAATCCGCGACGGTGCCCTGCTTCAGCGGGCGAATCGCCATGATGTTGCTGGGCGTGCGACCGACCATGCGCTGGGCATCGTCCCCGATGGCCAGCACCTTCTTGGTGGAGCGCTCAATGGCGACTACCGCCGGTCTGCGGAGCACAAGCCCCTTGCCCTGCTGGTAAATCAATACATTGGAGGTTCCAAGGTCAATGCCCAAATCGTTCAGCTGCGCCATCGCATACTCTCCATTTCCCGGCACGCTTTTCGCGCCGTACATATCATTATACCATCAAAAACGGAAAACGTAAACAGGTTTTTTCGGGTGGATGGCTATTTTCGGGCGCTGGAACATAAAAATTCGATGAGAAAGGGGGCTGTGCATCATGGAGAAGGAGCCGTTTTTCCCGCCGGAGGTGACGGGCGGCGCATTCAAGGTGACGCTGACGGGGCGCGGCAGCGCGTGGGTGGAGCAGCATCAGGGTCTGCTGGGGTACACGGCGGAGGAGGCGCTCTTCCGCACGAAGGAGGGTACGCTGCGCATTAGCGGGGCGAACCTGCGCTTCCTGCGCTATTCATCATCAGACGCGATTGTGACCGGGCGAATTGACGCCATCAGCGTGCTGGGAGGCGGAACATGAGCGGGCGGCCGTGGCTTATCGCCGTCACGGTGGATGGGGTCAATCTGCCGCGGTTTTTGCGCCGCGCGGGGGAAATGGGGCTGCTGCTGACGGGCGTGCGCATCCGCGGCAAACATCTCAGTGCCTTTGCCCGCGAGGATGATGTGCCGCCGCTGCGGATGATGGCGGAAAACGGCGGCTGGCGCTTCTCGGTGGGCAATCGGCAGGGCACGGGACGGCTGATGACGTGGATTCGCCATCGGCTGGCGCTGCTTTCCGCGCTGATGCTGGGCATTGGCGCGCTCATCGGCGCGTCGCAGGTGATGTGGCGCGTGGAGATTGAAAACGCCGGGATTTACGCCGCGGATTTGCCCGAATACCTGCAGGCGATGGGCATCACCCCGCCGATGCGGAAAAGCGACGTTCATCCGGGTCAGCTGCGTGACCTGCTGGAATGGCGCTACCCGGAAACGGCGTGGGTGGAATGCGGCTGGCGGGGGATGACGCTGCTGATTCGCGTGGTGGACGGCGTGCCGGCGGGAACGCCCTTGTCCGAGACGGGCGCGGGGGACGTGGTCGCCGCGCGGGACGGCATCGTCGATAGCATCCGCACGAAGGCGGGCACGGCGCTTGTTCAGCCCGGCGACGTGGTGCGCAAGGGGCAAATCCTCATCCGCGGCGAGGAACGCACGGGCAGCGGCGTGCGGGCGGTATCAGCGCGCGGGGTGGTGATGGCGCGCGTGTGGGACGCGGCGGCGGTTCGCATGGACTTGACAGAGCTGCACACATCGTATTCCGGGCGCACGGAGGAAAGCGTGTCGGTCGTCAGCCCGTGGTTCGCCCTGTGGCTTGAGCCGGAGAGCGAGTTCCATCAGGCGGATGTGTCCCGGCGCACGCTCCCGCTGGGCGGCTTCTTCCTGCCGCTCACCTGCGTGTGGGAAAAGCGGTATGAATGTGAAATTACGAAACAAAATCGGGCAAATGAGGAAATAACTGCCGAAGCAAGCATAGCTGCTTTGCGAAAACTGCGCGAAATCATCGGTACGAACGAATCTTTGGTTGACAAGTGGGTAAATTGTAGTATGATAGATCATGAGGTACTGTTGGCAGTGGCAACGGGCGAAAGGCTTGTGGATATTGCCGAGCAGATACCCAGCGGCGCGCCAGATAAGTGATACTAATTCTCATCTAAAACATGGCATTCGCCCAGCATCTTTTCCGCCCCGGCTTTGCTTCGTTCCGCTCGCGCGTACCTCCAGTACGCCTCGCTTCACTCAGCTTTGCCGGAACGAAAAATCTACTATGCTCGATGCTATGTTTTGGAATCGAATTAGTATGAACTTGATTGTCGCCGTTTCAAATGGAAAGAAGGACATCGTTTTTGACTGAAACGAGAAAGATTCCCCTGACGCTGGATTCGATGGATGCCTATATGGCTCTGTTCGGGCTGAACGACCAGAATGTTGCGCTGGTGGAGCAGGAGTGCGGCGTCGCTGTCTCCCTGCGCGGCTCGGAGCTGTTCCTCACGGGCGAAGCGGAGGATGCGGCGCTGGCGGAAAGCGTCATCCTGAAGCTGCTGGAAATGATCCGCCGCGGCGATCTGGTTGACCGCACGCGCATCCGCTACGCCATCGCCCTGGCGCGCGAGGGCGACGTGGATCGCATCGACGAGATTCTGCGCTCTGTCGTCGCCATCACCCACCGCGGCAAGCAGATTCGCTGCAAGACGCTGGGGCAGCAGGAGTATGTGCAGGCCATCCGCGACCATGACCTCACGTTCGCCGTCGGCCCGGCGGGTACGGGCAAGACGTATCTGGCAATGGCGCTGGCTGTCGTGGCGCTGAAGAACAAGGAGATTGAGCGCATTGTGCTCACGCGCCCGGCGGTGGAGGCGGGGGAGAAGCTGGGCTTCCTGCCCGGCGACCTGACGCAGAAGGTTGACCCGTACCTGCGTCCGCTCTACGACGCGCTGTACGACTTCATGGGCGTGGACAGCTACCAGAAGCTGCTGGAGCGCGGCGTGGTGGAGGTTGCTCCGCTGGCGTACATGCGCGGCCGCACGCTGTCGGATTCCTTCATCATTCTGGACGAGGCGCAGAACACGACTTCTGAACAGATGAAGATGTTCCTGACGCGTCTGGGCTTCCACAGCAAAGTCGTCGTTACCGGCGACATCACCCAGACGGACTTGCCTTACGGGAAGAAATCCGGCTTGGCGGAAGCAATCGAAATTTTGAAGGACATTCCAGAAATCGGCATGGTGCACCTGACGCACAAGGACGTCGTCCGCCACGAGCTGGTGCAGACGATTGTCAAGGCGTATGACGCCTACTACCATCGGGAAGCGGAAGGGCAGCGCCCGTAAATCCGCCCCCTCCGGTGCAGAAGGAGTGATAACTACATGCGTAAACGCGAAAACAAGCAGAACCACCGCCCGATTTTGCGCCGCTTCACCACTTGGCTGCACGGCGCGGGCGCGAAATGCGCGCTCATTTACGCCGTCGGCACGCTGGTGCTGCTGGTCTTGTTTGCCGCGGCGTGCGCACCGCAGCGCTACAGCCTGAGCGTCGGCGCGATTTCGCACCAGACGATTACCGCCACGAAGGACGTGGAGGACACGGTGACGACCGAAAGCCGCCGCCGCGAAGCCTCCGTCCGTGTGGAAGCGACCTACCACTTTCAGGAGGGCGTGACCGAAAGCGTGCTGAGCGACCTCGACGAGACGTTCCGCCAGCTGCGCATTGTGCAGCAGTACGGGCTGACCCTGCGCGTGCAGGACGGCGAAACCGCGACGGAAACAAACCTCGCGGCGACCTTCAGCGCGGAGGAAATCGACTACGCCCTCCAGCAGGTGGAAGCCGTGTCGCTCACGCGCTATCAGGCGACTGTCCTCATGCGCGCCAGCACGGAGAATTTCGACACCATGGCGGTGACGGTGCGCCTCGCGGTGGAAAGCGCGCTGAACACCACCATCCGCGAAGGGCAGGTCAGCCAGTCCATCGCGGCGATTAAGCAGATTGCGGGCTACCGCGTCGAAACGTCGCTGATGCAGAACATCGTGCCCGTCGTGCTCAACCACTGCATCCGCCCGAACATGGTCATTGACCAGGAATTGACCGCGCAGGCGCAGGAAAACGCCGCTGCGCAGGTGGAGCCGGTGGTGTACCTGCAGGGGCAGAACATCATCCGCGAGGGCGAGCGCGTGCAGGCGAATCAGCTCGCCATGCTGGAGGCGCTGGGGCTGCTGGATACCGCGTCGTATGATTATGACATCTACCTCGGCGCGCTGCTGCTCATCGCTATTTCCATGTCGGTGCTGATTTTGATGCTCGTTATCCTTGCGCCGGAGGTTTTGAGGGACGTGCGCCGCTCCAGCGTCATCATGGTGGTGCTGGTGCTGTGCGAAGGACTGTGCGTGATTGCCGTCAAGCTGATGGATGTCTACCTTGCCCCGGTCGTGATGGCGGCAATGCTGCTGACTACGCTGCTGAGTGCGCGCGTCGGCATTTCCGCCACGTTCACCATGGCGCTGATTGCGGCGGGGCTTAGCGCGGGCAGCTCCAACGCCTACTCGGCGGAAATGGTGCATTTGATACTCACGGGCGTCGTCTCCGGCATCGTCGCCGTGCAGTACTTGAAGGATAAGCCGCAGCGTGTCCGCATGGTGATTGCGGGCGTGATTGTCGCGGTGGTGAATATGGTCGTCATCCTCGCCATGAGCCTGATGACCTCCAACAATATATCCGGCATGATGACCAACGCCATGTGGTCGATGGCGGGCGGCATTTTGAGCGGCCTGATTTCCGTCGGCTTCCAGCCTGTGTTCGAGGCGGCGTTCAACCTCGCCACGCCCGCGAAGCTGCTGGAACTGGCGAACCCGAATCAGCCGCTGCTGCGCCGTCTGCTGCTGGAAGCGCCCGGCACATATCACCACGCGATTGTGGTGGCGAATCTGGCGGAAGCGGCGGCGGAGAAAATCGGCGCGAACCCGCTGCTGGCGCGCACGGGCGCGTATTTCCATGACATCGGGAAACTCAAGCGCCCGCTGTATTTCAAGGAAAACCAGATGGGCGACAACCCGCACGACCGCACCGACCCGTATGTATCCGCCGCGATTGTTACGGCGCATACCCGCGATGGTCTGGCGCTGGCGCAGAAATACCACCTGCCGCCCGAAATCCAGACGATTATCATGGAGCATCACGGCGACACCCCCGTGATGTACTTCTACCACAAAGCCTTGCAGATGGCGGACGGCAAGCCGGTTGATATTGCTGATTTCCGCTATGACGGTCAGCGCCCGACGACGAAGGAGAGCGCCATCGTCATGCTGGCGGACACCATCGAGGCGGCGGTGCGCTCCATCCCTGACCCCACGCCCAAGGCGATTGAGCAGTTCATTGAGCGCCTTGTCCGCGGCAAGCTGGAGGACGGACAGCTCAGCAATTCGCCGCTGACCTTGCGCGATATCGACGCGATTTGCGAAGCCTTCTGCAAGGTCTTGAATGGCGTGTTCCACGAGCGCATTGAGTACCCGACGGTGAACGTCCCCGCGCGCCCGCTCGTCAAGGCGGAAAAGGAAGCGGAGAAGGAAACGAAGCAGATGCAGGCGGAAATCAAGGCGGAGAAACAGGCGGAAGCGGAAAAAACACCCGAAGTGAAGGCAGAAGCGAAGGCGGAGAAACAGGCGGAAGCGGAAAAAACACCCGAAGTGAAGCCAGAAGCGAAGGCGGAAAAGCCGGATATGCCGGAAAAGCCCGCCGCGCCGGTGGAGGAAAGCGAGGAAAACACATGAAACTGCTTTGGCAGATTGACACGCAGGTTGACCCGCGCTATTTGTCCCTGATGCAGACGGCGGCGGACTGCGCCCTGTGGATGGAAGGCGTTTCGCGTCCCTGCGCGGTGAACATCCGCATTTGCGGCGACGACGCGATTCACGAAATCAACCGCGAGTACCGCGGCGTTGACCGCGCGACGGACGTGCTGTCCTTCCCGACGGTGAATTATCCAGCAGGCAAAACGGCGGGGCAGTGCGACAAGCTGCTTGCGCGCGAGCTGGATGACGAGGTGGACGCCTGTATGCTCGGCGATCTCATCATCTCCATGCCGCATGTACTGGCGCAGGCGGCGGAGTATGGGCATTCCCCGGAGCGGGAGGCGGCGTATTTGACCGTCCACGGTCTGTGCCACCTGATGGGCTATGACCACATTGAGGATGAAGACAAAAAGAAGATGCGGGCGATGGAAGAGAAGATTCTGTCCGCCATCGGCATGACGCGCGATGGCGAAACGCAGACCGACGTTTCCGACGAGACGCTGCTGGAAATGGCGCGGCAGGCGATGCTGCGGAGCTATTCGCCCTATTCCGGCTATCCGGTCGGCGCGGCGCTGCTGTGCGCGGATGGCCGCGTGTTTCAGGGCTGCAACATCGAGAACGCGTCGTTCGGCTTGACGAACTGTGCCGAGCGCACGGCGATGTTCAAGGCGGTCAGCGAGGGCGCGCGGGAGTTCACCGCGATTGCGATTGCCTCGCGCGACGCCGCCCCTTGGCCCTGCGGCGCGTGCCGGCAGGTGCTCAACGAATTTGCACCGAATATCCGCGTGCTGGTGACGTGGCAGGGCGGCACGGAAAGCGCGACCCTGCCGGAACTGCTGCCGCACGGCTTCGGCCCGCAGCAGCTGACGACGAAGGAGTAAACAGGAGTAAATATAAATGAGCGAAAATACGAAATTCCATTCTGGATTTATTACCATTGTGGGCCGCCCGAATGTGGGCAAATCCACCTTGATGAACGCGATGGTCGGCGAGAAAATTGCGATTGTCTCCAGCCGCCCGCAGACGACGCGCAACCGCATTATGGGCGTGATGACGCGCCCTGACTGGCAGATTGTGTTCCTCGACACCCCCGGCATCCACACGCCCCGCACGAAGCTGGGCGAAAGCATGATGCAGTCCGTCAAGGACGCGATGGACGGCATGGATGGCGTGCTGGTGCTGGTGGACGCGACGCAGGTGGGCGAACACGACCGCGCCATCGTCCGTGATATGGCGGGCAAGAAAGTGCCGAAGGTGCTGGCAATCAACAAGATTGACCTGCTGCCGCCGGAAAAGCTGCTGGGGCTGATTGCGTCCTTCGCCGACCTTGGCTATGACGCGATTATCCCCATCAGCGCCAAAACCGGCGACGGGCTGGATGACCTGACGAAGCAGCTTGCGACGCACCTGCCGGAAGGCCCGAAGTATTTCCCGGACGATATGATGACCGACCAGCCGGAGCGGCTGATTTGTGCGGAGCTGATTCGCGAGAAGGCACTCCAGCATTTGCGCGACGAAGTGCCGCACGGCATCGGCGTGGAAATGATGGGCATGGAGAAGATGAACGACAACTTCATGGAAATCAACGCGACGATTTACTGCGAACGCGACGCGCACAAGGGCATCATCATCGGCAAGCACGGCGCGATGCTGCAAACCATCGGCTCGGAGGCGCGCGAGGATATCGAGAAGCTGCTGGGGCTGCATGTGAATTTGAAGTTATGGGTGAAGGTGCGTCCCGACTGGCGCAACCGCGCGTCGGATTTGCGCACGCTGGGGTATGACGCGAAATAAGCCTATTTCAAGGGTGAAATAGGCGGAAAGCCCTTCTGTTTGAGGGATTTTCCCTACATATAATGCGTTTTTGCTGCGCAGGGGTTTCGCTCCTGCGGGAGCGACCAAAGGGCTTTCCGATCGCCCTTTGGAAACCTTCGGTGCGCACTCCTGTTTATTGACTTCTATCGGAAGTTATTTAGTTGGTGGACAAAAGGTACACAAACTATAACCACTTTCAATATAAATCAAAAAACATGGGAGTGCGAAGCCGAAGGAGTCCAGAGGGCGACCGCAGACTTCGTCTGTTTTCATGCCCTCTGGAAGCTGCACAATAGACCATTTAGTTAGAAAAGACCTGTTTGCCATCACCCAAAAATCAACGCGCAAGCAAAGGAGACGACCATTATGGGCAAGTATTTCGGAACGGACGGATTCCGCGGAGAAGCGAACAAGGAGCTGACCGCTGACCATGCCTACCGGGTGGGACGCTTTCTCGGCTGGTACTACGGCGAGTGCAAGCGCCGCAATGGCGACCACACCCGCCCTCGCATCGTCATCGGCAAGGATACCCGCCGTTCCAGCTATATGTTCGAGTATTCGCTCGTCGGCGGGCTGACCGCGTCCGGCGCGGATGCGTACCTTCTCCACGTCACGACGACCCCGTCCGTCGCGTTTGTCGCGCGGCTCGATGGCTTTGACTGCGGCATCATGATTTCCGCCAGCCATAACCCGTACTACGACAACGGCATCAAGCTCATCAACGGGCAGGGCGAAAAGATGGATGAGGACACGATTGCCCTTGTCGAAGCCTACCTGGACGGGCATCTGGAATGCTTCGGGCAGACGTGGGACGAAATTCCCTTCGCGCATCAGGAGCAGATTGGCTGCACGGTGGACGATGTGTCCGGGCGCAACCGCTATGTCGGCTACCTGATTTCGCTGGGGCTGTACTCCTTCCGCGGGCGGCGGATTGCGCTGGACTGCGCCAACGGTTCCAGCTGGAACATCGCCAAGGCGGTTTTTGACGCGCTGGGGGCGACGACGCTGGTCATCAACGCCGAACCGAACGGACTGAACATCAACCGCGACGCGGGTTCGACGCACATCGGGGGCTTGCAGAAGTTCGTCGTCGAAAACCACTGTGACGTGGGCTTTGCCTTCGACGGCGACGCGGACCGCTGCCTGTGCGTGGACGAAACGGGCATGGAAATCACCGGCGACCACATCCTCTTCATCTGCGGACGGCACATGAAGCAGACGGGTGAGCTGCTGGGCAACACGGTCGTCGCGACGGTGATGAGCAATCTGGGGCTGTTCCGCGCGCTGGATGACCTCGGCATTGCATCCGCCAAGACCGCCGTGGGCGACAAGTACGTCTACGAGTACATGACGAAGAACAACTGCCGTCTGGGCGGTGAGCAGTCCGGGCACATTATCTTCAGCAAGTACGCGTCAACCGGCGACGGCATCCTGACGAGCCTGAAGGTGATGGAGGTCATGTGCGCGGCGAAGAAAACGCTGCATCAATTGGCTTCTGACCTGACGATTTATCCGCAGAAGCTGATTAACGTGCGGGTAAAGGACAAGAAGGCGGCGCAGGCGGACGCGAAGGTGCAGGAAGCGATTCGCGCGGCGGAGGAAAAGCTGGGCGACACGGGGCGCGTGCTGGTGCGCGAGAGCGGCACGGAACCGCTGGTGCGCGTGATGGTGGAAGCGCAGGACGCGGCGCTGTGCGCGCAGTGCTGCGAGGAGATTGCGCAGGTCATCCGCGAGCAGGGGTGGGCTTTGTAACCGAAGGAGTCCAGAGGGCGATCGCAGACTTCGCCTGTTTTCATGCCCTCTGGAAGTAACTCTTTTTACCAGATTGATAGCAAAGTCAACTATGCCTATACGTCATAAAATCCGCAAGATTATGCAAGAAACAGCATAAAAAGCCCTGCTGCGCACGAAGAACATGGCGTGGCAGGGCGTTTTTCTTGCAAAAATCCATTGCAAAATCAGCAGAAAACAGGTACAATAGAGTAGGGGAGAAACCGTTTTCCCGGAAAGGCGTGGAACGCATGGATTTGTTCGACCTGATAGGTCCCGTGATGATTGGGCCAAGCAGCTCCCATACCGCGGGCGCGGCGCGCATTGGGCTGACCGCGTATTCGCTGCTGGGCGAAAGGGTGGTCAAGGCGGATGTCGGGCTGCATGGCTCGTTCGCTAAAACATACCGCGGGCATGGCACAGACCGCGCTATCGTCGGCGGATTGCTGGGGATGCACGTCGATGACCCCCGCCTGCGCGATTCGCTGGAAATCGCCCGTCAACAGGGCATGGACGTGCGCTTTGAGCAGGTCAATCTCCGCGGGGCGCACCCGAACACCGTCCGACTGCACGTCACGGGGGAGCGCGGCACGGCGCTGACCCTCGAAGCGGCGTCCGTCGGCGGCGGCAACATCGAAATCCACCGCATCAACGGTTTGAGCGTCAATTTCACCGGCAAGGCGGACACGATGATTATCCACCACATCGACATGCCCGGCGCGATTGCGGCGGTCACGACGACCTTGGCGCGCCACCGCGTCAATATCGCGAACATGCAGGTCTATCGCCGTAAACTCGGCGGAGACGCCATGATGGTGCTGGAGCTTGACGGCGCGCCCTCCCAGGCGGACTTGGACATCATCCGCCAAATCCCCGATATCAGGAGCTGCACGTTCCTCAAAAGGAGGGATGACTGATGGACTATACGCTGCACGAATGGGTGCGCATGGCGAGCCATCATGGGTCGATTGCGCGGTGCGCGATTGAAAAACAGGCGGAGGAATCCGGGCTGGATGCGCTGGCGGTGCGCGAAAAAATGCGCCATCACCTGCGCGTGATGCAGGAGGCGGCGCAGCAGGGGCTGGATGAGCGCCTGCGCAGCGTTACCGGGCTGACGGGCGGACAGGCGGCGCTGATGATGAAGCGCCTGCAGGCAGGCAAGTGCCTGGCGGGAAATTTGCTGGGCAAGGCGGAAGTGTACGCGCTGGCGACGGCGGAGTGCAACGGCTGCATGGGCAAAATCGTCGCTGCCCCGACGGCGGGCGCGTGCGGGATTCTGCCCGGCGCGGTGCTGGCAATGATGGAAGAAAAAGGCGCGACGGAGGAACAGGCGGTGGACGCGCTGTTCGTCGCGGCGGCGGTCGGTCAGGCGATTGCAACGCAGGCGAGCATCTCCGGCGCGGAGGGTGGCTGTCAGGCGGAATGCGGCTCGGCGGCGGCAATGGCGGCGGCGGCGCTGGTGTATCTGGAGGGCGGCAATCCGCAGCAGTGCGCGGACGCGGCGGCGTTTGCGCTGATGAACCTGCTGGGACTGGTCTGCGACCCCGTCGGCGGGCTGGTGGAAGTGCCTTGCGTGTACCGCAACGTGGGCGCGTCCGGCATCGCGTTCACGGCGGCGGACATGGCGCTCAGCGGCATTCGCTGCCCGATTGAGCCTGACGAGGTGATTCTGGCGATGAAGGAAGTCGGCGACGCGCTGCCGACGTCCCTGCGCGAAACCGGCGAAGGCGGCTGCGCGGCGTGCGAAAGCATCTGCAAACGCCTGCATCACAAGGAGTAAGAATATGTACATCCAGCAAGTCAACCAAGACGGCGTGTCCATTGCGCTGATTCGCAGCGAAAAGCCGCTGATGACGGACGTGCAGTCCGCGCTCGACCTGATGATGACGGTACGCGCGGAGACAGGCTGCAAGCGCATCGCCCTCAACCGCGAAGCCATCACGGGGGATTTTTTCGTGCTTTCGACGGGCATTGCGGGCAAAATCCTGCAAAAATTCGTGAACTACGGTTTCAAACTCGCGATTTACGGCGATTTCACGCATGAAACGAGTGCGGCATTGCGGGATTTCATCCGTGAAAGCAACGAAGGACGGGATATTTTCTTCCAGCCGGACGCAAATTCGGCGACGGAAAAGCTGGCACGGGCGGAATGAGGGGGACACTGCGCCATCCGCAAAATCCAACAAAAAAAGGGCGATTCGGCATAAACACCGAACCGCCTTTTTGTGCTCCAATCAACACGCGGAAGAAGTATGTAAGTGCGCTCAACTCCATCGCGCGAAAGGGTCAAGGGACGAAGTCCCTTGCGGAGTCCAGAGGCAGCGCCT
>OLQL01002268.1_pt1 | contig 13591 bp, 10 predicted proteins | sample 1672971 | NCBI WGS metagenome assembly OLQL01 (sample SAMEA3136742, study PRJEB25190) | human gut metagenome | biome: human gut; feature: human-associated habitat; material: faeces | place: Austria | collected 2013
ACCTGCACAAGACCGCACGTTTTCCCAAAACCGTTATGCACGTAGGCAGACGCCAGGTACTTTTTCAGAAACGGATTGCCCTCTCCCGGCACAATCACCGTCACTCCGGTATGCTGATTTCCACTTTCCACCGTCGCATGGCCTACCCGCACACCGGGCACATCCGTAATTTTGTTTCGCGGTCCGTTTTCATGATGTCCGATCCGATATCCGTAATCGCTGATTCTCTTCTGTCTCATCCTGTTTCCTCCTCTTTTTATGATGTACTCCCGGAATTTTTCAGCTCGCGCAAATACAGGCACAAAAAAAGACTCCGAAGATACATTTTTCTCTCACTTTACGCTCTCTTCTCTCTTCTGTCCATACCTCTTCCCACAATTTTTCTTCTTTTCTTTATATTTTTTCCATTTCTTTTAGAATTTGGACACACTTTGCTCACATATTCCTTTTATAATAAAACTCGGATAGTTGATAAACCACTCACTATCTCCCCCCTCATAAAAAGATGGCGATATACTTTTGTATATCGTCATCTTTGTTTTTGCTGACAAAAACGCCCCCGGGTGGAAAACGTAACCACTTCCGTTTTCCGCCCGGGGGCATTCTTTCTTCCTTTTTGCTCAGGCCTCTGCAGCAGCTTCCTCTGCTTCCGCTTCTGCCATCGCCTGTTCGTACTGTTTCAGGATAATAGTCTGGATTTTTTCCCTAGTTCCAGAGTTGATCGGATGTGCGATATCGCGGTACTCCCCGTCCGTAGCCTTACGGCTCGGCATTGCGATGAACAGTCCTTTTTCTCCTTCGATTACCTTGATATCGTGTACAACAAATTCGTCATCGATTGTGATAGACACAACCGCCTTCATTTTTCCCTCTTTTGTCACCTTGCGTACTCTCACGTCTGTAATGTTCATAAACTTTTATGCCCCTTTCACCCCATAATCAGATGGCGTATCTTTCGTTTTTTTCGACAACAATTTTGATGCCGTCCTCCCCACAGTGATAGGAGTTTGCACGGATGGTGTCCCTGCTCTCCACAATACAGTTTTCAATGTGAGTGTTGTCTCCGAGATATACATCATTTAAGATGATAGAATTTTTAATCACACAGTTGTTTCCAACATATACCTTCTTGAACAAAACAGAGTTCTCAACCTGTCCGTTGATGATACAGCCGCTGGATACAAGAGAATTTTTCACTACACAGCCAGGATTGTATTTTGCCGGCGGAAGATCGTCGATCTTGGAGTAGATGCCCGGATACTGGCCGAAGAAGTAATCTCTTACCTCCGGTTTCAGGAAATCCATGTTGGTTCTGTAATAGGAATCTACGGTAGCAATGTTGCTCCAGTAGGTATTAATCTTGTATCCGTAAATCCGTTTCAGATTTTTGTAACGGATTAAAATATCCTTTACAAAGTCGTAACGGTCTTCCTGTGCGCTGCGCTCAATCATTTCGATCAGCTGGCGACGGCGGATGACATAGATACCGGTAGAGATCACATTGGAGCTCGAAACCATCGGTTTTTCCTCGAACTCCTCGATGCGGCAGTCCTCATTCATCTTCAGGACGCCGAAGCGGCTGGTATCTGCTTCCTTGGAATCCGTGCATACCACAGTAACATCCGCACGTTTTGCAATATGATATTCCAGTACCTTATTGAAATCCAGTTTGTATACGCCATCTCCCGATGCGATGACTACGTACGGTTCATGGCTGTTTTTCAGCCAGCTCAGGTTCTGACTGATCGCGTCTGCCGTTCCACGGTACCACCAGCTGTTATCTGATGTAACGGTTGGAGAAAATACAAACAGACCGCCATGTTTTCTTCCGAAATCCCACCATTTGGAAGAGCTCAAATGCTCATTTAAGGATCTGGCGTTGTACTGTGTCAGGACAGCCACCTTCTGAATATGAGAGTTTGCCATGCTTGACAGCGCAAAATCGATGCTGCGGAAGCTGCCTGCGACCGGCATAGCTGCAACGGCTCTTTTATTGGACAGCTCTCTCATTTTGTTGTTGTTACCGCCTGCAAGAATAATTCCCAATGCTCTCATATTACTCACCGTCCTTTTCTACAATTGCTCCGCCGGACGGAAGTGTGCCATCCGGGTAATCCTCAAGGGAAGTTTCGCCGGAAATGCAGACATTCTTTCCAATGGTTACGCCATCCGGAATGACTGCCTTTTCTCCAACGGTCACAAGTCCGAATCCGTAAATATTCGGTTTTAAGACGTTCGGCGCTTCCTCGCCAACGCCCATCACAACATGTTTGCCGACATGTACGTTTTCTGCAATAATGGCTTTATTGACCTGGGTTCCCTCGCCGATTGTGCTGTGGCGCATAATAATAGAATCTCTTACAACAACACCCTTTTCAATGCGCACATCCGCACCGATGACGGAATTATGTACCTCTCCGTAGATTTCAGCGCCCTCGCCGATAATACAGCGGTCGATGACAGCGTCCCCGGAAACATACTGCGGACGGATGATATCACCTTTGGTATAGATCTTCCAGAATTCCTCATATAAATTGAATTCCGGAATAATATCGATCAGCTCCATATTTGCTTCCCAGTATGAGCCAAGCGTTCCGACATCTTTCCAGTAGCCGTTGAACTCATACGCAAACAGACGTTTTCCGTTGTCGCGGCAGTACGGCAGAATGTGTTTTCCGAAGTCACAGCTCGGCTGATCCTTCAGGGCTGTCAGAGATTCCTTTAATGCTTTCCAGCTGAAAATATAGATGCCCATAGAAGCGAGGTTGCTTCTCGGGTGCTCCGGTTTTTCTTCAAATTCGGTAATTCTTCCGTTTCCGTCTGTGATCATGACACCGAAACGGCTTGCTTCTTCGATCGGTACCGGCATACATGCGATGGTCACATCTGCGTGGTTTGCTTTGTGATAGTCAAGCATCACCTCGTAATCCATTTTGTAAATGTGGTCGCCGGAAAGAATCAGAACATATTCCGGATTGTATGTTTCCATATAAGCCATGTTCTGGTAAATTGCATTTGCAGTTCCTGTATACCATTCGCTGTTTGTACTTTTTTCGTATGGCGGCAGAACGGTTACGCCGCCTTCATTTTTATCGAGATCCCACGGAATACCGATTCCGATATGGGTATTCAGCCGCAGTGGCTGATACTGGGTCAGTACGCCTACCGTATCAATTCCTGAATTGATACAATTACTGAGCGGGAAGTCGATGATTCGATACTTTCCGCCAAATGCTACTGCCGGTTTTGCCACTTTCTCCGTGAGCACACCGAGACGGCTTCCCTGACCGCCTGCCAGCAGCATTGCTATCATCTCTTTCTTAATCATGCAATCACCTCTTGTCGTATCTAAAGATTTGCAGTAACTGTAAGAATGTACGGTTCTACGCTTACCGTTCACCGCTTTTCCGCGAACGGTAACCTTCGCTGCCCCCCTTCAGGCTTTGCCTTGCAGGAAGGGGCTACTTACACCTGAATCACTTTCTCACGCAGCGAAACAGCACCTGTCTCCCTGTGTACGAAACAGCAACCATGCTGTCGGTTCTGGTTTTTCATATCCACGCACTTCTTTGATAACTACAATTAAAATTATATCACACTTCCGTCTCATTGTGAACATTTTTTATAATTTTTCTTTTATTTTATCTTATATTTTATTGATTTTGACTATGCATTTTATTTGTGTCAAAAATCGTATCATGATTTTCTACAATTTTCGACAGCGTATTCATTTATTTTTACCAGTTTTTGTTACATTTCGTTCATTTTAGTTTGCAATATTTCTTTTTGCATATGTTCTGGTTTATAATACTTATCCATTGTTTTTTATTTCATTTTCGAATTCATCCGCTTTTTTTCTTTTACTTTTCCGGCAAATACGTGTATACTATTAGCCAGAACAGTTCCAGCCGGATTCCGGGGAACCGGCGCTGCATTTCGTTCTGTTCTTTCCTATATTAATTGAAAAATATGTATTGAGAAAATTTCCCCATTTTCAGTGAAAAGACACATTGAAGGAGATACCATGTACGAAGTAGATTTCAGCAAACCAATCCATATACATTTTATTGGCATCGGCGGCATCAGCATGAGCGGCCTTGCCGAGATTCTTTTAAAAGAAAGCTTTACAATTTCCGGTTCCGATGCAAAAGAAAGTGACCTGACCCGCCACCTGACTTCTCTTGGCGCACAGGTTTTCTACGGTCAGAAGGCAGAAAACATTCTTCCGGGAACCGACCTTGTTGTTTATACCGCAGCCATCCATCCGGACAATCCGGAATTTGCCGCTGCAAAAGCTGCCGGTGTTCCGATGCTGACCCGTGCCGAGCTGCTCGGACAGATCATGCGCAACTACGATACACCGATCGCCGTTTCCGGTACACACGGAAAGACGACAACAACTTCTATGCTCTCCCACATTCTGATGGCCGCTGACTGCGATCCGACTATTTCTGTCGGCGGTATTCTTCCGTCCATCGGCGGAAATATCCGTGTCGGCCATTCCGAAACCTTCCTGACCGAGGCATGCGAGTATACCAACAGTTTCTTAAGCTTCTTTCCGAAAATCGGCATTATCCTCAACATGGATGCAGACCATCTCGATTTCTTCAAGGATATCGACGACATCCGCCACTCTTTCCGTGCGTTTGCCCGTCTGCTCCCGACCGACGGCATGCTGATTATCAATGCCGATACGCCGAAATACGATTACGTGACCGAAGGTCTTGGCTGTAAGGTTGTCACCTACGCGCTGGAGAATCAGGCTGTCGCTGATTATACCGCTGCCAACATCACCTACGATGAGTTCGATCACCCGTCCTTCGACTGCATCTGCCGTGGCGAGCTGCGCGGTCGCTACACGCTGATGGTTCCGGGACTTCACAACGTTTCCAACGCCCTGGCTGCCATTGCACTGGCCGATGAACTGCAGCTGCCGGAAAACGCCATCCACGAAGGCTTTGCCACCTTCCGCGGAACCGACCGCCGTTTCCAGTATAAAGGTACATACCACGGAGCAAAGGTGATCGACGATTATGCGCATCATCCAACCGAAATCCGTGCAACGATGGAAGCCGCTGAAAACTGTGCGCACAGAACACTGTGGTGCGTCTTCCAGCCGCATACCTACACCAGAACGAAAGCGCTGCTCGATGATTTCGCCGCCGCTCTTTCCCTGGCAGACCATGTGGTTCTCGCCGATATTTACGCAGCCAGAGAAACTGATACGCTCGGCATCTCCTCCAAAGATATCCAGGAGCGCATTGTAAAACTCGGCACTGCCTGCGAATATTTCCCATCCTTTGCGGAAATCGAAAACTATCTGAACGAAAATCTTGCCGAGGGCGACATGCTGATCACCATGGGTGCCGGAGACGTTGTAAAAATCGGTGAGGAGCTTCTTGCTTCCGAAAAATAAAATCATTCTTTCGCTTTACCTGCTCCCTGTGGAAAATGGAGTTTTCCTTTTTTCCACAGGGTCTTTTTTTGCTCCGAATCCACACAATCTGCCTTTTCGCCAAATAGTTACGCACATTTTTATTCACAGCTATTTTCCTGTATTTTCGCCTGTTTTCAGAGTTATCCACATTGTCCACAATTTTATACACATTTTTACGATCTACACAATGTGGATTCCCTGTGTATAACTTTGTTTACATAACGATATCACCAGAAAGTCCTATACTTCCCTGTTTTCCTCCATTTTTCAACATTTTTGGTAGATGATAATATTTCACAAAACGGATTTCTCCACATTATCCACATTGTCCACAGTCCTTTTTCATCCACCGTGCTTTTTTCCCGGAATGTTTTTTCCGCAAAACACCTATTCACTTGTCGAAAATACTGTGTTATACTTGATTGTGTATGAGAAGGCAAGACGTATAATAAAAAACAGATCGCTAAAAGTAAAAATCTGCCGCACGATAAGAACAGGATGGTGTAATTTTGAGTATGCTGACATTAAACAATGACTGCCTGGCCAGTGTGACTGCTGTGCCGGATCTTTTTCTGGAACAATATATGCCCGCAGCCAACGGAGAATTTGTAAAAGTGTACCTTTATCTGCTGAAGCTGGTCAAAGACCATCAGCAGGATTCCACTCTGTCATCGATGGCAGATTTTTTTTCCTGCACGGAAAACGATATCGTCCGTGCGCTGAAATACTGGGAGAAGCAGGGACTCCTCTCGCTCTCCTACACCGCCGGGGAAAGCGTTCCGACCGGAATCGCCTTTCTGCCGCTTGTCCGGAAGGAAGAAAGCGGAATCCTTCCAACACCGGAATCCTCGATTTCCGGCCCGATTGCGGCTGCACCGGCTGTTTCTGCTGTATCCGTTGAAATCCCGCAGACGGAACAGACCCCGGCTCCATCACCACAGCCGGCCGTTTCTGCCCCATCTGCCTCTTCTCCGGCAGATGATCTTTCCAGTTCCGGTATTTCCGGACAGTCAGTAGAAAAAAAACACGCTCCCGGCAGCCGCGAAGAACTGCAGCACGTTCTTTACGTTGCGCAGACGTATTTCGGTCATCTTCTGTCGCCAACGGAAATCGAATGCATCATGTTTTTCTATGATGATCTCCACTTTTCCGCGGATCTTCTGGAATACCTGGTGGAATACTGTGTTTCGAAGGGAAGCACCAGCATCCACTACCTGAAAAAGGTAGGACTCGCCTGGCAGGAAAGCGGAATCCGCGATGTTGCCTCTGCCAAACAGGAGACCACGACATTCAACAAACATTACTACACAATTTTGAAAGCATTCGGCATCCGCAACCGCGCACCGGTGGAAAAAGAAGCCGAGATGATGGACCGCTGGCTGAATACCTACGGTTTTACGATTGATCTTATCACCGAAGCCTGTCAGCGCACCGTTTCCAAGATCGGCCAGCCGAGCTTCCAGTACGCGGAAGGCATTCTCTCCAAATGGAAGGAACAGGGCGTCCGCTCCATGGCAGACGTCGAACAGCGCGATGCGGAGCACCAGAAAAGGAAGAAAACCGCTTCTGATCAGAATGCGGCACGAAAAACCGCTCCTGCTGCTTCAAGTAACCGCTTCAACAATTTCCATCAGAGAGAATACGACTACCAGAAGTTAGAAGAACAGCTTCTGAAATAACGCCCGGAGGACGAAACAACTATGGCACTGACAAACCCGCAATACGATGCGATTATGCGCATGTACAACGAACGGCAGCTCCGCCACCAGAGAGAACAGCAGGAGCACATCCGCATTGCTTATGAAAAGATTCCGCGCCTTGCGGAAATCGACGCCGAGATTGCATCCCTCTCGGTTCGGAAAGCAAAAGCGATGCTGAACGGAGACGCTTCCATGGATCTCGACCTGAATGCTGCCATCCGTGACCGTTCCCAGGAACGCGCGGCGCTCCTTTCCATGCACGGCTACCCGGCAGACTATCTCGAGCTGACGTATGACTGCCCGCTCTGCCGCGACACCGGCTACATCAACGGCACGCAGAAATGCGCCTGCTTCAAAAAAGCTGCCGTCGATCTTCTGTACCGGCAGTCCAACGTGGAGGAGCTTCTGAAAGCCGAAAATTTCAGCCAGTTCTCTCTGGATTACTACTCGGACAGCCTGACCAGTACCGGAACACCGCTCACTTCCCGCGAGGCCGCTGCTGCCGCGCTCGAAAAAAGCCAGGCGTTCGTCCGCAATTTCGGCTCGTCGTTTGAAAATCTCTTCTTTTACGGCGACACCGGTGTCGGAAAAACGTTTCTTTCGCACTGTATTGCCCGCGAGCTGATCGAGCAGTCGTTCTGTGTGATTTATTTTACTGCATTTGATCTGTTTGACCTGTTTGCACGCTACACCTTTTCCAGTTCAGAAGAAGCAAAAGACGCTCACGCCAATATCTTTGACTGCGATCTTCTGATCATCGATGATTTAGGTACGGAACTGACCAACAGCTTCGTCTCTTCCCAGCTCTTTCTCTGCATCAACGAACGCATCCTGCGGAAGAAATCGACGATCATCTCCACGAATCTGCCCCTTGACCGCTTCATGGAGACGTACTCGGAACGTACCTTTTCACGAATTTCAAGTAACTACACCATCATTAAACTTTTTGGAAACGATATTCGAATCCAGAAAAAACTTTTGGGAGGAACCAAAGCATGAGTAAGGGAACTGAAGGACATTTTGACACACTGCCAATCGGAAGACTGGGACTGATCCCGCTGAACAGCAGCGCCGCACTTGGAAAAAAGGTCGACGATTATCTGGTCAGCTGGAGAAAGGGACGCGGCAATGAATTTGCGGAAAAATATGTCGCTGCCTATGAAGGATATGAGCGTGACAGCTACATTATCCAGTCTCAGGTTCCGCGTTTCGGTTCAGGCGAGGCAAAGGGTATCATCAACGAATCTGTCCGCGGTGACGATATCTACATTCTGCTCGATGTCTGCAACTACAGCCTGACCTATTCTCTGTGCGGCTACACCAACCACATGTCTCCGGACGACCACTTCCAGGATCTGAAGCGTGTCATCGCAGCCATCGGTGGAAAAGCCCGCAGAATCAATGTCATTATGCCATTCCTGTATGAGAGCCGCCAGCACAAGAGATCTGGAAGAGAGTCTCTCGACTGCGCACTTGGTCTGCAGGAGCTGACTGCTATGGGCGTAGAAAACATCATCACCTTCGACGCTCACGACCCGCGTGTCCAGAACGCGATTCCGCTGCATGGATTTGAAACCATCCAGCCGGCTTACCAGTTCATCAAAAACATCCTGCGCAATGCACCGGATATGAAGCTCGACAAGGATCATCTGATGGTCATCAGCCCGGATGAGGGCGGTATGGGCCGTGCTATCTACATGGCAAACAACCTCGGTGTTGACATGGGTATGTTCTACAAACGCCGCGACTACTCTACCATCATTGACGGACGCAACCCGATCGTTGCCCATGAGTTCCTCGGTGCTGATGTCAAAGGTAAGGATATGATCATCATCGACGATATGATCTCCTCTGGCGAGAGTATGCTGGAAGTTGCCAAACTCTTAAAGGATCGTGAGGCACGCAACATCTACATGTGCTCGACCTTCGGACTGTTCACCAGCGGACTGGAGAAATTCGACAAGGCTTATGAGGAAGGACTCTTCACAAAAGTTCTGACCACCAACGTCGTATACCAGACACCGGAGCTTCTCTCCCGCGAATATTACATCAGCTGCGACCTGAGCAAATATATCGCTCTCATCATCGACAAGCTGAATCACGACGCCTCCATCAGCGGACTGCTGGATCCGGCGGATCGTATTCAGAAAGTCATTAAGAAATTTAAGAATCACGAGAAGATCTGATATTCCAGGGTTCAAAGTTCGAAAGCTGTTCGTGCTTGTACGATAAAGCGTTCGAATTTGGAACCCGCCAAACATGAGGAAGTAGCGCCAGCGGATTCCGAATGTTTGCAGAATCGCGGAACAATTCGTGAATATCCACAAACGCCGAAACTGTCACGAAAACGGTTTCGGCGTTTTTTTATATTTTTAGCAATTCTTGCTAGTTTTTTCTTTTTTCGGCTGTATAATGAAATTACATTGTACGACGAAGGAGGTATCACACATGCAATTTGGACATTTTGATGATGCGAAAAAAGAGTATGTCATCACAAGCCCGAAGACTCCGCTTCCGTGGATCAACTATCTGGGATCTGAGAACTTCTTTTCTCTGATTTCCAATACCTGCGGCGGATACAGCTTCTACAAGGACGCAAAACTTCTGCGTCTGACCCGTTACCGTTATAACGATACGCCGCTCGATCAGAACGGACGCTACTACTACATCAAGGACGGCGATACCGTCTGGAACCCGGGCTGGCAGCCGACCCAGACGCCGCTCGATTCCTACGAGTGCCATCATGGCCTTGGCTACAGCCGCTTTGTTTCTTCCAAAAACTTAGTTGCCGCTGAACTGACCGCTTTTGTTCCGCTGGCAGATTCCTGCGAAGTAAACCGTCTCATGCTGACCAACAACGGCACCGAAGAAAAAACACTGGCTCTGACTTCTTTTGTAGAGTTCTGCTTCTGGAACGCCATGGACGATATGACCAACTTCCAGAGAAACTTCAGCATCGGCGAAGTTGAGATCCAGGGTTCTGAGATTTACCACAAAACTGAGTACCGCGAGCGCCGCAGACATTACGCTGTTTATGCAGTCAACTGCCCGATCGACGGATACGATACCGACCGCGACGCTTTCCTTGGCGCTTACCGCGGAAATGACCGCCCGGAGACGGTTCTTCGCGGCACTGCAGGCAACACCGTCGCCAGCGGATGGGGTGTGATCGGTTCCCACCACATCGACGTTACCTTAAAACCAGGCGAGTCCCGCTCCTTTATCTTTGTTCTCGGCTACTGTGAGAATGCAGCGGATGACAAATGGGAAGCTCCTGGCGTGATCAACAAAAAGCCGGCAAAAGAGATGCTCTCCCACTATCAGACCGACGAGCAGGTTGACGCAGCACTTGCAGAGCTTGCTTCCTACTGGGAAGGCCTGCTGGCAAAATATGCGCTCTCCTGTGCAGATGAAAAACTGGGACGCATGGTCAACATCTGGAACCAGTATCAGTGTATGGTTACCTTCAACATGTCCCGTTCCGCATCCTACTTTGAGTCCGGCACCGGCCGTGGCATGGGCTTCCGTGACTCCTGCCAGGATCTGCTCGGCTTCGTTCATCTGATCCCGGACCGCGCAAGAGAGCGTCTGCTCGATATTGCCGCTACCCAGTTTGAAGACGGAAGCGCATACCATCAGTACCAGCCACTGACGAAAAAAGGAAACATGGATATCGGAAGCGGCTTCAACGATGACCCGCTCTGGCTGATCGCCGGATGTGCCGCCTATATCAAAGAGACCGGAGATTTCTCTATTCTCGACGAGCAGGTTGATTTCGACAACGATTCCACCAAGGCTCAGCCTCTGATGGAGCACCTGAAACGTTCCTTCGACTTTACCGTAACCCATCTCGGACCGCACAAACTGCCGCTCATCGGCCGTGCAGACTGGAATGACTGTCTGAACCTGAACTGCTTCTCTGCAGAGCCGGGCGAACCGTTCCAGACGACAGGACCTTCCGAGGGACCGGTTGCTGAGTCCATTTTCATCGCCGCTATGTTCGTAAAATACGGCAAAGAGTACGCAGCCATCTGCCGCCGCAGAGGCAATGAGGAAGAAGCTGTTTACGCAGAAAAAGAAGTCGAAAAAGTTTACCAGGCAGTGCTCGATGCAGGCTGGGACGGCGAGTGGTTCCTGCGTGCGTATGACGCTGCAGGTGAAAAAGTCGGCTCCAAGGAATGTGAGGAAGGCAAGATCTATATCGAGCCGCAGGGCTTCTGTGTTCTTGCTGAAATCGGCGTCAAAGAGGGACTGGCTGAAAAAGCACTGACTTCTGTCAAAAATATTCTGGAAACCAAATATGGCGTTGTTCTTCTGCAGCCGGCTTACACCAAGTATTACCTGAATCTTGGTGAGGTTTCCTCCTATCCGCCGGGATACAAAGAGAATGCTGGTATCTTCTGCCACAACAACCCATGGATCTCCATCGCTGAGACCGTTGTCGGCCACGGAAACCGCGCATTTGATCTGTACCGCAAGATCTGCCCGGCTTACATTGAGGACATCAGCGAGATCCACCGCACCGAGCCGTACGTCTACTCTCAGATGATCGCCGGAAAAGACGCTGCCCACTTCGGTGAGGCAAAGAACTCCTGGCTGACCGGTACTGCCGCATGGACCTTCGTCAATGTCTCCCAGTACATCCTCGGCATCCAGCCGGATTACGACGGACTTTCCTTAAATCCGTGTATTCCGTCCGATATGGAAGAGTTCAAGATCCGCAGATACTTCCGCGGTGCATGGTATAACATCACCTTCCAGAATCCGGAGCACAGGGAGAAAGGTATTTCTTCCCTCACGGTAAACGGAACCGCAGTAGAAGGAAATCTGATTCCGCTCACCGAAGGCTGCACCGAATATGATGTTGTTGCCGTAATGTAATTTTTCAAATTTCAAATCTCCATAAACATAAGGCGAGCCCCGGAAAGCACAACTGCTTTTCCGGGGCTCGTCCCTTTTATTCTTATGTTTTCTTACGGTAACTGCCGTCTCTCTCTGACACCGGAAAGATCTTTGATGACCTCTCCCGCCAGAATCAGTCCTGCTACGGACGGCACAAACGCTACGCTGCCCGGGATATCACGCCGCTCCGTGCATTTTCTTGCAGCTCCCGGAGGACAAATGCAATTTGTCCGGCAGCTGATGCTCATATCCTCAAGCGGACGGAGGGATTTTTCCTCTGAATAGACCACTTTCAGTTTCTTCACGCCGCGTTTTTTCATCTCACGCCGCATGACCTTTGCCAGCGGACACATGTTCGTTTTATAGATATCCGCCACGCGGAACTTCGTCGGGTCCAGCTTGTTTCCAGCTCCCATGCAGCTGATGACCGGCACATTGCACGCTTTGGCGCGCATGATGATCTCGATCTTTGCCGTTACCGTATCGACAGCATCGACAACGTACGAATACTTCGTGAAATCAAAAGCATCCGCATTTTCCGGCAGATAGAAGCATTTGTATGTTTCCACCTCTGCTTTTGGATTGATGTCAAGAATCCGCTCCCTCATCACGTCTACTTTATATTTTCCAACGCTGCTTCTTGTCGCAATAATCTGACGGTTGATATTGGTCAGGCAGACTTTATCGTCATCCACCAGCACAAAATGGCCGACACCGCTTCTTGCCAGCGCCTCCACGGTATAGCCGCCCACGCCGCCGATACCGAAAACGGCAACGGTTGCATTCGCCAGAAGATCCATGCTCTCCTGTCCGAGCAGAAGCTGTGTTCTGGAAAACTGATTTAATGCCATTTGTTTTCCTCCTTGTTTTTTATAATCTCTAGTACAATGATAGGTTATTTGCTTTTGTCTGTCAACACCTTACGGAACCAGCTCTGCGGGAATTCGAAGACGAGGAGAATGCCGAGCACGATCGCCACCGCATCTTTGAATGTCAGAAACCCTCTTGCGCCTGCCTGCTCCAGATCGTTTGTCACCACGTAAAAGGCAGTCCAGTAGATGCCGCTTCCCGGCACCAGCGGAAAGATTCCTGCGATCAGAAAGACCGTCACCGGCGCTTTGAAGACACGAGCAAACACATGGGCCATGATGGCAAGAGCCAGGGAACCGAAAAAGTTCGCCATGACCGCCCCCTGGGCAGGCAGGAAGATCAGGTAAACAAACCAGCCCACCGAGCCCTCCAGTCCACAGTAGAGAAGAAATTTTTTCGGCACGTTATTTACCACCGAAAATGCCAGAATTGCAAAAAATGCGCTGATTACCTGTACGATCATAAGTGAAATCCCCCTGTCATAATCATTCCAAGACCGGCGCCCACCACAATGGCCGCCACCTTGATGAGAGACTCCAGCACTTTGGCGCTTCCGGCCACATAGTCTCCCTGCAACGTGTCCCGGATCGCGATCGTAAAGGCCGCCCCGGGAACGATGGGCATGATGGCTCCGATGATCACCGTGTCTACGTTGATATCTATGAGCCGGCTCATGACCACT